>CABDXQ010000377.1_pt1 | contig 28346 bp, 27 predicted proteins | sample 3131801 | NCBI WGS metagenome assembly CABDXQ01 (sample SAMEA5534335, study PRJEB31848) | metagenome | biome: tundra; feature: field; material: soil | place: USA | collected 2013-05 | depth 0.15 m
CCGCAAGAGCGCCTGATAGAGACCACGGTGTCGGTCACGATGCCGTCGATCTGGATCGTTCGGCATCCTATACTTCTTGATGCCGCAGACACACGGTAAGCAATTGCTGAGTCCGAACCTATGAGCACCATCCTGCTGCTGACTTTTTCGAATGTCTTCATGACTTTCGCCTGGTACGGGCACTTGAAATACGGGCACGACTGGCCGCTCTGGCGAGCGATCCTGGTCTCTTGGGGCATTGCACTGCTCGAATACTGCCTGGCGGTCCCCGCGAATCGTCTCGGCTATGTCGAGTTCTCGGGATTTCAGCTCAAGATCATTCAAGAGGTTGTCACGATCGTCGTCTTCATGGCATTTGCGATCCTGTATCTGAAGGAGAAAGTCGCATGGAATTATCTCGTGGCATTCGCCTTTCTCGGCGTGGCTGCATTCTTCGCCTTTGCGTTCAAGGCTGCCGCCTGAAGTTGGCTGTCAGAACATCGGGTTGTCGTTGGCCGCCTTTTCTGGCACATCCTGCACGACGCCCCAGTGCTCGACGATCTTGCCGTTTTCAAGGCGATAGATATCGACCATCGCCACGCCACGCGTCTCGCCCGGCTTCTGGTTCCAGAATACGTGAGCGGCGACAAGGTCGTCCTGCGCCACGGTGTGCTTGACCACCACGCGCGAATTCGGGAACACCTTGGACATCACGTAGCTCAACGCCTTGATCGCACCGTCCCTGCCGTCGGCGAGCAGCGGGTCGTGCTGCTTGTAGCTCGGTCCGACGTAGCGCTCGAAACCTTCCTTCACCTGATGCTTGTTGAACACCGTCTCTTCGAACGCCAGCACCGTCTGCGTGTTGGTGTGCGCGACCTCGGCTCGAATCACGGCGCCGGGTACCGCGCAGCCCGCCGCGGTCAGCGCCGCGCCGAGACACCAGAGACTCAGCAATCCGGGCTTGTGCATGGCTTTCATTTGAATCACCAGGCGGTCGCACCGCCGTCGATGCGGAAATCCGCTCCCGTTACCCAGCTCGCCTCATCCGAAACCACGTAGGTGGCAAACCGGGCGATATCTTCCGGAGTACGCCTCCCTTGCCGGCGCAATGCGCCAACGCACCGGGCAGCGTCTGCACCTCCACGTCCTTGAGCGCCGCGCGCTACGCCAGCGCAAAATTGTGGATCTGCGTTTGTGCACACTCGATGTCTCGCTTGACCGAGTCGGGCACTTGATCCACGCACTCGCGAATCTGTGCCTTGCGCAGGCGAAAACTTTCAGGTGACCACTTATCAAACTTCTGCGAGTACTCGCGCAGCGCACGCTCGCCGTTCTTGGCAATGTTCGCCAGTATCCCCTCGACCGTCCGGCGTGCTTGCGCCTGCTTTTCAGCCGTCACTTCCGCGGTCTGACCGGTCTTCAGGTAACGAATCATGGATGTCTCCTGGCATATGTCGCCGCGCACGCAGCCGGCAATAGCGGATAACAAATGGGTGGGTCGATATGCGTTGCACTGGTGTTGATCGCCCCGCCCGAACAGTGCGAGCCTATCACATCGAGCGGCGTTGGTTGCCGGCCGCCAGCGCGTTGCGCACCACCGGGTCGCGTGCGATAAGTGCATGCGTTTCATGCACGGCGGCGCCAGCACGATCCGTCGGGATGGCAGCTGCGTGCTGCTCGATCAGGCTCTTCTGCCAGTGGTTGATTTGTCGGTCCGCCTCATCCTTGGAGATGCCATAGGCCTCTTGAATCCTACCGGCCAGCTGCTCGCGGCGGCCATCGGGAATATCCAGATTGTCATGGGTCAGTTTGCCCCACCGCTGCTTGGCCTGACCCTTGAACTGCTTCCGGTCGCCTTGGATTCGGTGCCAATTCATTGCCGTGCTCCTGTGTTGTGATCACATAGGAACTCAGCAATCGCTACGCCATGCCTGTGCGCGCACTCGAGCCGAAATAATGCTCAAGCGCGCCTCGGAACCTGAAAGGCTGACATATAATTCGGCGGCGACCGCAGCGCACAGCCTCCCCGGGTCAGCGAACGCTCAACCGCCGGACGCTCAACATCGCCGAATGTCCTGTAGGGGCCGTCCTACAGATTTCCGCAAGTGCCTGATCGGTCGATCAGTGGCGATTGGGGACTCACGCAGAACAAATAGCGGCCCTTGCCTGGCACGCAGCCTGCTTTGTACTGTCCACTGGCCCGCAGCGGGTAGATGAATTATGACGGTTATCCCTCCCTGTCGAGCCGTCAAGCTACTCGTACTGCGATATTAGGCGCATCGTGACCACTCCCAGGCGATGCGCCTATTTTTTCCCCACAACGAAGGCAATCCCTACAATGAGGCTTCGACCGCAACGTCGCCCGGCAGGCAGGCGTCGGCCGCCAATGGCGCCTGCGCCGCGTAGCGCTGATAGAGCGGTGTGAAGTCGGTCGTATAGCAGGCCTGAAATAGCTGCTCGAAGCTCTCGAGCACGAAGTAGCTCTGTTGAAACGCATCGATTCGATAGTCGGTGCGCATCACGCGCAGCAGATCGAAGCGCCAGCGTCCCGGCTGCGCACTCTCGATGCTGTACACCGTCTCACCCTTGGAGGAGAGAATTCCCGCACCGTAAACGCGCAGACCCGCGCGCGTGCTGATGAGCCCGAATTCCACCATGTACCAGTACAAACGTGACAGCATGCTAAGAGCGCCGGTAACCGCGAGCGCCTTCGGTCCCGCCTCGCCATATGCCTGCATGAAGCGCGCAAATGCCGGGATGGTCAGCAACGGCACATGACCGAAGAAATCATGAAATACGTCCGGCTCGACCAGGTAGTCCAGCTCCTCACGGCGGCGAATCCAGACCGTCACCGGAAAACGCCGGCTCGCCAGATGCTCGAAGAAGATCTGCGCCGGAATCAGGCCCGGCACCGCGACGATGCGCCACCCTGTGCTGTCGGCGAGTACGCGGTTGGCGTCCTCAAAGCGTGGAATGCGCGTAGCGGATGCGCCGAGCGCGTGCACGCCATGCAGGAATTCCGGCGCCGCGTAGCGTTCGATGAGCTCGATTTGACGCCCGTAGAGCTGCGCCCAAATGGCGTGCTCATCCTCGGAGTAATCCCGCCATTCCTGCTCCACGGTGTAATCGGAGGCGGCTCGCGCATAGTCCCCGCGCAGGGTTTGCGGCTCGTGCACAGGTGCCGACGGCGGCTGGACCATTAGGCAGTTCCCCCAGGATCAATGGCCTAGTTTAACCCCTGGCGCGGACGGCATCGGTGCCGCCACGCTGATGGAACATGGGTCGGGTGGGGCTCGAACCCACGACCAACGCCTTAAAAGGGCGCTGCTCTACCGACTGAGCTACCGACCCGCGGATCGCCATGCAAACGGGGAAAATATGGGCCGCGCATGATACCGAAAAGAGCACAGCGCAGCACTGCGTTCAGCCGTAGCGGGTCGGATCGTCAATGCCCGCGGCCGCGAAACCCTCGCGCCGCAGGCGGCAGGAATCGCAACGCCCGCAGGCGCGGCCTTCGACGTCGGCCTGGTAGCACGAGACGGTCATGGCGTAATCAACTCCCCACTGCAACCCGCTGCGGATAATTTCTGCCTTGCTCATGGCGATCAGCGGCGCGTGCACCTGAAAGCGCGCGCCTTCGACCCCGGCCTTGGTCGCGAGCGCGGCCAGCGCCTCGAAGCTGCGGATGAATTCGGGTCGACAGTCGGGATATCCGGACCAGTCGACAGCATTGACACCGACCACCAGATCCCTGGCGCCGAGCACCTCCGCCCAGCCCAGTGCCAGTGCGAGCAACAGCGTGTTGCGCGCCGGAACGTAGCTGATCGGAATCCCGACGCTCGCCTGCTCGGGCAGCGGGATGCTCCAGTCGGTCAGGGCCGAGCCGCCGATGCCGGCGAGGTCTACATGCATGATGCGATGCTCGCGCGCCCCTTGCGCTCGCGCCACGCGCGCGGCCGCCTGAAGTTCGGACTGATGCCGTTGGCCGTAGCCCACCGACAAAGCATAAGCCTCAAAGCCTTGCCGGCGCGCCCACGCGAGGGCGGTGGCCGAATCCAGACCGCCCGAGAGCAGCACGACGGCGCGTGCGGGTGAGTCAGCGCCCCGGTTCATTGCCCCAGAGATACTTGTGCAGTTGAATCTGCAGCCGCACCGGCAGACGGTCGGCGAGGATCCACTCGGCCAGCTGCCGCGCCGGCAGCTGCTCGTGGCTCGGCGAGAACAGCACGCCGCAGCGCTGGGCGAGCTTGAGTCGCTCGAGCGTGGCGCGGCTCCAGTCGTAGTCGGCGCGATCACACAGCACGAACTTGATCTGCTCCTCCGGCCTCAACAGCGCGAGCTGCTCATAGCGATTGCGGTGCTCTTCGCCGGAACCCGGTGTCTTGACGTCGACGACCCGTATGACGCGCACGTCCACCGCATCGATCGGCACGGCACCGCTGGTCTCCAGGGAGACGCGATAACCGGCATCGGCAAGCGCGGTCAACAGCTCGATACAGGACTTCTGCGCCAGCGGCTCGCCACCCGTGACGCAGACATAGCGGGCGCCGAGTTCACGCACGCGCTCGAGAATCGCATCGAGCTCCCACCATTCGCCACCATGAAACGCGTAGGCCGTATCGCAGTACTGGCAGCGCAGCGGGCAACCGGTCAGGCGCACGAACACGGTCGGCATGCCGACCGTATCCGCTTCACCCTGCAGCGAGTGAAAGATCTCCGTGAGTTTGAGCCGCACGCTCAATCCGCGCGCATCCGGCGGCACGCGCTAAGGGGCGTCCGGCGGAATCATCGTCAGCCGGTCCGCGGCCAGCTTGGCCGCATCGGTACCGGGATAGCGCTGCACCACCTGCTTCAGGGTCGAACGCGCTTCAGCCATGTGCTTGAGCTCGAATTGGGCGTAGCCGGTCTTCAGCAACGCATCGGGGGCCTTGCGCGATTGCGGATACAGTTCGCCGAGGGTGCGAAAAGCCGCGATGGCATTATCGTAGTCGCGTGTGACGTAGAAGCCCTCGCCGAGCCAATACTGCGCGTTATCGGCCAGTGCGCTGTGCGGATAGAGCCGTAGAAAGTCACGGAACTGTGTGATGGCGCCGCTGTAGTCCGAGGCTTTGAGCGCATCGAAGGCGCGGTTATAGGCAGCCTGATCGTCCGCGCCAGACCCCGCGCCCGCAGGCGCGCTGCTGCCCGGTCCGGGAGCGAGCCCCGAGGCGCCGCCGCTGCCGGTGAACCCGCTGCCGGTGAGCCCCGCGCCCGTGCCACCTTTGAGCGTCTCGAGCACCTTGAGTCGCCGGTCGAGATCGGCGTACAGATCGCGCTGCTGCTTGCGCAGCGCTTCGTTGCTGTTCTGCAGTTCCTCGACCGTGCCGCGCAGTTCGCGCAGTTGTGCCTCGAGCACATCGAGGCGCTGGGACAGGGTCAGCAGGCTCTGGTTGCTGACTACGCGCTCGACTCGCCCGAGCCTTTGATCGATGTCGTTGAGCTTGACCTGCGTTGGATCGGGCTCCGCTGCGTTGGTCTCGCAGCCGGCGAGCGCGACGGCGCAGCAGATCAGTGCCAGCCATTGGCAAAACTGCCTCGACATCGCGTATCTTCAGTTCAGGTAGACGATTTCGACGCGCCGATTTTTCGACCACGCGTCTTCCGTATGCCCCGTGACCGCGGGTCGCTCCTCGCCGTAGCTCACCGTCGTGATCTGCGATTCGGCCACGCCTTGCAGCAACAGCGCCCGTCGCACGGCCTGGGCTCGGCGCTCCCCCAATCCGATGTTGTATTCGCGCGAGCCGCGTTCATCGGTGTTGCCTTCGAGGCGCACACGAATGCTGGCATTGGAGGCGAGGTAGCGCGCGTGCGCAGTAATCTGACCGCTGTAGTCGGATCTGATCTCACTGCTGTCGAAGTCGAAATAGATCGTGCGATTCTTGAGCTGTGCTCCGCCCGGACCAGCGACGCCTTCGCCGGAGCCGTTGGCGGTGGCAGCCCCGTAGGCCCCGGAGGTATCGGCGCCCAAGGTCTGTGACTGATCGGCAGGCACCACGGTGCCAGCTGGTGTCGTTGTGGGGCGCGGCTTATGGGCACAGCCACCGAGCAGCACCGCGCCGATGACTGCGGTCCAGATGAGAACGCTCTTATGCATAGCTTGACTCCGAAGTTCGTGGCGCTGTCGCGGCAGCCACCTTATTACCATACCGTGACACGGCCGACATCTGTTTGACGTCCCCATGAGAGCCTGTCTCCTAGTGTTGGAACGGTTCCCAGGCCGGCTCGCGCAGCTCACCCTGGCTCGAGGTCAACCGCTGCGTGACCTGGCCGTCCACCGATACGGTCTGCAGTGTCCCGACCGCGCCCTCGCGTCCCGCGTAGATGATGGTGGCACCGTTGGGTGCAAAACTCGGTGATTCATCGAGGCTGCCATGAGAGAGCACGCTGACCGTACCCGAGGCCAGATCCTGCACGGCAATGCGGTAATTGCTGCCCTCGCGCGTCACGAACGCAATCTTGGTTCCATCCCATGACACTCGCGGCCGGGCGACATAGCCCGAACCGAAGCTGATGCGCTGCACGCGTTTGGGGTTGGCGATGTCGAGCTTGTAGATCTGGGGACCGCCGGCGCGATCGGAAGTGAAATAGATGCTCTTGCCGTCCGGCGCCCAGGCCGGCTCGGTATCCACGGCTGGATCGTCGGTCAGCCGCGTGAGCCCCTGCGTCGCCAGATCGAGCAGCCAGATATCGAGGTTACCGCCGCTGCCCGAGAGTGTGAGCGCCAGGCGCGTGCCGTCGGGCGAGAACGCGGGCGCGCCGTTGACGCCCAATCGCTGCGACACCAAACGGCGCTCGCCGGTGCGTACACGCTGAATGTAGATCGCTGACAGGCGATTCTCGAACGACACATAGGCCAGCCACTGATCGTCCGCCGACCACGTGGGCGACATGATCGGCTGCGCGGACTCGAGAATCACCTTGGGCGATTCGCCGTCGGAGTCGGCGACGATGAGCTGAAAGTGCTGACTGGGCGCCTGACCCTGCACCGAGACGTAGGCAACGCGGGTCGCAAAGGCCCCCCGTACGCCCAGAATCGCCTCGTAGACGAAATCGCTGACCATGTGCGCGGCGTTGCGCAGGCTGGCACTCGTGGCAACGAACCTCTTGCCGCCAATGCGCTGGCCGGTCAACGTATTGACCAGATCGCACTCGACATCGATCTCGTTCGGGTTGGGAGCTATCACTCGGCCGACCAGCACGTAGTCGTTGCCCGCGGCCTTCCAGTCCGCGGCCTGCACTTCCGCCGGGCGCGTAGGCGTCGTGAGCATGTCATGGCGCTGCATCGCGCGAAAGCGTCCGCTGCTCTCGAGATCGTGCTGAACCACAGCGGCCAGATCAAAGCCGCCGTCGGCCGGCACTGCGCGCCCGAACGGTACGATCGCAATCGGGATCGGATCGGTCACACCCTGCGTGACGTTGACCTGCAGCTCGGCTCGGGCCGGTATCGCTGCCAGCCCCAGGGCGGCCAGGATTGCGCTGCTCGTTAGGACAGCAAGGGACCTGCGAAGGCCGCGTGGGCGGGGGCTGCGCCCCCGCGATGATGGATATCTAGTCATGGGGGGTGAAGGTAACAACCACATCGCGGTCGAACAAGGCCGGATCGGACGGCGCGGGCAAGGGCGAGGCCCGGTAGGCCGCGTCCCCGATCGACTGACGCACGGCTTCATCGCCGTTGCAGCTGCCCACCTGTACGGCGGTGACCACCCCGCCCGGCACTTGAGTGATACGGACCTGGCAGCTGATACCGGCATGAGCGCTGGGCGGGCGAATCCAGGCGCGCTCGATTCGAGCGGCAATCATGGCTTGATACTGCGCCAATGCGCCGTTCGAGCGCGCTACATCCAGGTGCTCTTCGGCCTGCAGCTGCGAGCGCAAATCCGCCTCGCGCTGCGCGCGCTCCTGCTCGATTTTGCGCTGTTGCGCCAGTTGCTGCGCCTTGCGGTCCGCCTCGGCCTTGGCCGCAGCGTCAGCCTTGGCCTTCGCCTCTGCCTCGGCCTCCGCCGCAGCCTTGGCCTTGGCCTCTGCCTCGGCTGCCGACTTGGCCTGCGCCTCCGCTGTTGCCTTGCGCTCGGCTTCAGCCTGGGCCTGGCGCTCCGCCTCGGCCTTTGCGGCCGCTTCCTTTTCAGCCTGTTCGTGCTGAAGCCGCTCAGCTTTCTGTTCCGCAGCCCGTTGCTCGGCTTCGGTGTCGACAGGCGGGGGGGCGGGCTGGGCCGGGGGAGCCGGTGCGCTCGGCGCGGCCTCGTGCACGACGGTGCCCTCGATCGCCAGCACCTGCGGCGCCGGCTTGGGCGAGCGATATTGCCACCAGCCCCACACCAGAGCGCCAACGATCGCCGCGTGAATCAGGATCGACAGGACTACCGACAGGACGCGATCGCTGCGGCGTTCGCTCATGGCGTTGTCGGGGGTTTCCGTGGCGGATCGGTCTGGAAGCCAACTTTGCGTGCCCCGGCCTGCTGCAGCAGGACCATGGCCTGGACCACGCGGCCATAGCTGACCGCCTGATCGCCATTGACCAGAACGGCGCGGTCCGGAGCGCGCCGCAAGGCCGCGGTGGCGCGGATGAGCACCGTCTGATCGTTGATGGGCTGCTTCGGGGCAGCGCCGAGATTCAGATACAGCCGCCCCTGCGCGTCGATCGACAGGACCAGCGGCGTTTCGTTTTGCGGGGGGAGCGGCTCGGCCGCAGCCTTGGGCAAATCTACCTTGATACCCTGGGTCAGCAACGGCGCCGTGATCATGAAGATGATCAGCAGCACCAGCATCACGTCGATGTAAGGCACGACGTTGATCTCGCCCATCAGCATGCGCTTGCCTTTGTGGGCTGCGGCCATGTCAGCCTCCTCGTCCGGGCGAGCGTGGCGGGGCTGCCGGCGCGGCCGCAAGCGCCCCCCCCGCCGCCACCGGCCCGGAGGCGCCAGCGGGGCTGCGGCCGGCGTAGCGCTGCAGGATCGTCGAGAGCTCTTCCATAAATCCGTCGTAGCGCAGCTCGAGCCGGCTGACCTGGTCGGCATAGCGGTTATAGGCCACGACCGCCGGTATGGCCGCGAACAGGCCCATCGCCGTGGCGATCAGCGCCTCGGCGATCCCCGGTGCGACCATCGCCAGCGTTGCCTGCTGCACATTGCCCAGCGAACTGAACGCGCTCATGATGCCCCAGACGGTACCAAACAGACCCACATAGGGGCTGGTCGAGCCGACGGTGGCCAGCGTCGCGAGGCTTTGCTCGAGTCGCTCGATCTCCTTGAGCTGTGCCACACGCATGGCGCGCCGCGAGCCTTCCAGCAGCATATCGGCAGCGACGCCGCCCTGTGCCCGCAGGCGCGCAAACTCGCGAAAACCGAACTCAAAAATGCTCTCCATGCCGGAGGTTTTGCCGCGCGATTCCACGGTCCGATACAGCGAACTCAGATCCCCGCCGGACCAGAAGCTGTTCTCGAAGCGATCGGCATCGCGCCGCGCGCGGTTCACGACCATGCGCTTGCGGAAAATGATGGCCCACGAACCCACCGAAGCGGCCAGCAGAATCCCGAGGACGATCTGCACCACCAGGCTCGCCTGTACGATCAGGCGGACAACCGACAACTCACCGCCCATCAACTACTCCTTGGAACAACGACAGCATTGGCGCAGGGCATGGATCTCAAGCCTGGAGCTCACGGATTATGACTGCCGGCAAGCGCTTGGGTTTCAGGCTTTGCGCGTCGAGACAAGCCACGCGCACGGTTGCGCACAGCAGCAGCTCACCCTCGATGCTGTCGCGCCAGATGCTCTGCTCGAAGGCGAGGCTGGCGCCCCCGTTCTGGGCCGGCTCACAGCTGATCGCGAGCACATCATCGAGGCGGGCCGGTCGCCGGTACTGCGCCTCGAGCGCCACCACCGAGAATACGATCCCCGGATCCAGGGCGAGCGCGCGCTGCGACACACCGCGCGAGCGCAGCCATTCACTGCGCGCGCGCTCGAGGAATCTTAGATAGTTCGCATAATAAACAATCCCGCCTGCATCGGTATCCTCCCAGTACACCCGCGCCTGCCACACAAAGGCCTTCAAGCGCCCTCGCCGAACAGCGACAGGTTGGCGGCCGCGCGCTCGGGCACCTTGAGCCCGAAATGCTGCCAGGCCAGGCGCGTGGCCACGCGTCCGCGCGCCGTGCGGGCAACCAGGCCCTGCTGGATCAGGAACGGTTCGATCACGTCCTCGAGCGTGCCGCGCTCCTCGCCGATCGCTGCCGACAGGCTCTCGATGCCGACCGGGCCGCCATCGAATTTCTCCATGATCGTGCGCAGCAGCTTGCGATCGAGGGCATCGAGCCCCTGCGGGTCGACCTGCAACAGGTCGAGCGCGGCGTGCGCGGCGCTGTCGTCGATGCGGCCGTCGGCCTTGACCTGCGCATAGTCGCGCACGCGGCGCAGCAGCCGGTTGGCGATGCGCGGCGTGCCGCGCGAGCGCTGCGCGATGCGTAGTGCCCCGGCAGCATCGATCTCGACGCCGAGGATCCTGGCCGAGCGGTGCACGATGCGCTCGATCTCGGCAATGGCGTAGAACTCGAGCCGTTGCACGATGCCGAAGCGATCGCGCAACGGCGAGGTCAACAGGCCGGCGCGGGTTGTGGCGCCGACCAGCGTGAACTGCGGCAGATTGAGCCTGATGGAGCGCGCGGCGGGACCCTCACCGATCATGATGTCGAGCTGATAATCCTCCATCGCCGGGTACAGGATTTCCTCGACGATCGGGCTCAGGCGGTGAATCTCATCCACGAACAGCACATCGCGCGGCTGCAGGTTGGTCAGGATTGCCGCCAGGTCACCGGGACGCTCGAGCACCGGGCCGGAAGTCTGCCGCAGATTCACGTGCAGCTCGGTGGCGATGACATGCGCTAACGTGGTTTTCCCCAATCCCGGCGGACCGAAGATCAGCACGTGATCGAGCGCCTCGGCGCGCATGCGTGCCGCGTCAATGAAGATCGAGAGCTGCGATTTGACGTGCTCCTGGCCGATATATTCGGCCAGTGCGCGCGGCCGGATGGCCCGATCGATCGCATCATCGGGTGCAGCGGCGGCGGCGCTGACCAGCCGTTCGCTCTCGAGCGCGCTCATTCGCGCACCGCTCCTTGCAGCGCACGACGTATGAGCTCCTCGGTCGACAGCGCGCCGCTCTGGCTGCCCAGCCCCTTGAGCAGCCGCGTGGCCTCCAACGGCTTATAGCCGAGGGCGACCAGCGCGCTATAGGCCTCAGCCTGCGCTCCCGGCTGTAAGCGCTGCGCATCCGCGCCAAAGACCGCCGCCGCAGCCAGCACGCTCGGATCCTCCAGCCGGTCGCGCATCTCGATCATGAGCCGTTCGGCGATCTTGCGGCCAACGCCCGGAATGCGCGTGAGCGTGCCGGCATCCTCAGCGCGCACCGCCTGCGCGAAGGCCGCGGCGGTGACGCCCGAGAGAATCGCGAGCGCGATGCGCGGGCCGACGCCCGAGACCTTCAACAGGTTGCGGAACAGGGCCCGCTCCTGCAGGGTCGCAAAGCCATACAACACGTGCGCGTCCTCGCGCACCACCAAATGGGTCAGCAGGCGCGTAGGCTGGCCAACCGCCGGCAAAGTGTAAAAGGTCGACATGGGCGCTTCGACCTCGTAGCCGATGCCGCCGACCTCGAGCAGCAGGTGCGGCGGTGATCTGAACGCCACCAGCCCGGAAAGCGAACCGATCATCGTGCGGTCACGCTACCGAAGAGCGTCCGATCCTCGATGCCGGCGGCGCTGAGCGCCCCGAGCCGCCGCGTCTGCGCGTGGCACAGTGCGGCCGCGAGCGCATCGGCGGCATCGGCAGCGAGCGCTGCCTCCAATTGCAGCAGCGTTCGCACCATCTGTGCGACCTGTGGCTTGGCAGCGGCACCGTAGCCGGTGACCGCCATCTTGATCGCACGTGGCGCGTACTCGTGCACGCTGGCGCCGAGTGAGGCGGCCGCGCACAACGCCACACCGCGCGCCTGCCCGAGCTTGAGAGCGCTGTCGGGATTGCGATGCAGGAACACTCGCTCGATCGCGATCATGTCCGGCCGGTGCTCGCTCACCAGCGCGCTCACAGCGGCGTAGATACGCTGCAGACGCACTACCATCACGCGCCCCGCGACATCGATGCAACCGCTGGCGACGTGACGTTCGCCGCCGGCGCGACAATCGATGATTCCAAAGCCGGTGCGCTGCGAGCCGGGATCGATGCCGAGTACGCGGCATTCGTTCGCGATCAGCGTGAGCGACTCAAGGCCGTCGCGCGGCCGGAACGCGCGCCAGGACTTGGTCGAGTATCGCGCCATGGATTGAATTCCTCAAACGCACTTGCTGTGGCCGACCATACCCTGAATGATAGCCGGAAGACACCAGCCTCACAGCATGGAAACCGCGACCCACGCACTGCCCGAGATCGCCGCGAAGCTCGATGCCGCGCGTGCGGCCCTGCTCGAACTCGGTGCCGAGCACGCCGCGCTCGCAGCCGGTGTCGAGGCGGCCGAGGCGGTCGCTGCGCTGACGCAGGATATCGATCTCGCAGTGGCGACCGCGCTGCATTGGACGCGTCTGAGCGGACTGCCGCGCGAACCACCCGCGGCCGAGACGCGCCTGAGCCCGACGGCGCTGCAGCTCGCCGCGGATCTGGGGCGCCTGGGCCAGTTGAGCTTGCCCGCGAACTGGTCGGCCACAAAGGGTCTGAATGCCCAGCAGGCCGAAACCCTGCGCAAGATGCTGCTGGCAGTGGCTGCCGACCCGCGTCTGGTGGTGGCGCGGCTGGCCGAGCAGCTGGTGCGACTGCGCCATGCGCGCGGGCTGACGCCGCCCGAGCAGCAGAGCCTTGCGCTGCAGACGCGCGAGATCCTCGCGCCGCTCGCGAACCGCCTCGGAGTCTGGAACCTCAAATGGGAACTTGAGGATCTGGCCTTTCGCTACCTCGAGCCCGAGCATTACCACCGCATCGCGCACGCGCTATCCGAACGGCGGGTAGACCGCGAGCGCTACATCGACTCGGTTTGCGCGCTGCTCAAGCGCGAACTGCGGCAAGCGGGCGTCGCCGCCATGGTTTTCGGCCGACCCAAACACATCTACAGCATCGCCCGCAAGATGCAGCGCAAGCAATTGGGTTTCGAGCAGCTGTTCGATGTGCGCGCAGTGCGCGTCGTGGTCGATTCGATCGCCGAATGCTACGCAGCCCTCGGCGTCGTGCATGGCCTGTGGCACTACGTTGCGGGCGAGTTCGACGATTACATCGCCACGCCCAAGGGCAACGAATATCGCTCGATTCACACCGCGGTAATCGGCCCGGAGGACAAATCGCTCGAGGTGCAGATTCGTTCGCGCGACATGCACGAGCAGGCCGAACTCGGCGTCGCGGCGCACTGGCGCTACAAGGAAGGAGGCACGCGCGATGCCAGCTACGAGCGCAAGATCGAGTGGGTCCGGCGCGTGCTCGACCCGACGCAGGCCACGGACCTGGACGGCGATCCGATCGAACGCCTGAAGATCGAGCTGTTCGCCGACCGCATTTACGCGATGACGCCGCGCGGCGAGGTGGTGGATCTGCCGCGAGGCTCGACGCCGCTGGACTTCGCCTACCACGTGCACACGGATCTCGGGCATCGCTGTCGCGGCGCGAAGATCAACGCTCGCATCGTGCCGCTCAATCAGCCGCTCGCCAATGGCGAGGTGGTGGAAATCATTACCGGCAAGCAGGCCGCTCCGAGCCGCGACTGGCTGTCACCGGAACAGGGCTTCCTGGCCTCGGCCAGAAGTCGCGCCAAAGTGCGCGCCTGGTTTCGACGGATCGATGAGTCCGATCATCGCGCCAGCGGCCGCGAAAGCCTCGAGCGCGAGCTCACGCGTACCGGGGCGGGACCCGAGCTGATCGCCCCGCTGGTGCGTGAACTGAAGGCCGATAGCGCCGAGGACCTGCAGCGTTTGATCGGCGAGGGCGAGATCAGCAGCAGCGCCTTGACGCAGGCGCTCGCCCGCTTGCGCGCACCGGCGCCGGCGCCGCTGACCACGGTGCGCACGCGACCTCGACGCCGCACCGGACGCTCTCCGGTGGAGATCGAAGGCGTCGGGGATCTGCCGATCACGATGGCGCGCTGCTGCGGTCCGGTGCCGCCCGAACCCATTGCCGGCTATGTAACCCTGGGCCGCGGAGTCACGATTCATCAGGCACGCTGCGCGAGCTTGCTGCGCATGCGCGCGGTCAAACCCGAGCGCGTACTCAACGTCGATTGGACTTTGGATTCCGATAGCTTGCTGCCAGTACGGATTCGCGTCGAAGCCTTCGACCGCCGCGGCCTGCTGCGCGACGTCTCCGACGTCATGGCGCTCGAAAAACTCAGCATCGAAGGGGTCAACTCCGACACCGACCCGAACGATCGCATCGCCACCATTGTTATGCGCACCGCGGTACGCGACCATGAGCAACTCGGTCGGGTCTTACAGCGCCTCAGCGCCGTACCAAATGTACTGCGCGCTCAACGCCTGCCTTAAAGGAGAGCTGTCGATGCAGCATCGTCGTCTTGGAAGTCATGGCCCCGAAGTCTCCGCCCTTGGCCTCGGTTGCATGAGTCTGGGCATTGCGGAGATGTATTCCAGCAGCATCGGCAGTGACAGCCAAGCGGTCGAGATGATCCACAGGGCCCTGGATCTGGGCGTAACGTTCGATGGCCGGCCTGGTGCAGGCCGGCAGGGTACGCCACGTCGGACTATCGGAAGCCGCACCCGCCACGATCTGCCCCGCCCACCGGGTGCATCCGATAGCCGCGCTACAGACCCAATACTCGCTCTGGAGCCTGGAGCCCGAGGAGCAGATTCTGCCGCCACAGCGGGATTGGCGACACTGAATCATTGACGGTATGCGGCCTCGATCGGCGCACGCACTCGCGCCGGTGATGGCCAACGGCGCATTTGGGTTCTTATGGGAGCTTGAGCATGATCATTCTTGTCACCGGTGCAACCTCTGGCTTCGGCGCGGCGATTGCGCGGCGCTTTGCTGCCGAGGGCCATCGCATCATCGCCGCGGGCCGCCGCCGCGAGCGGCTTGCGTCCTTGGTCGCTGAGCTCGGCGCGGCGCGGGTGCATCCGGTCGCACTGGATGTGCGCGATCGCGCGGCGATCGATGCGGCGCTGGCCGCGCTGCCGCCCGAACTCGCGGCAATCGACCTGCTCGTGAACAATGCCGGTCTCGCGGTGGGCCTGGAGCCCGCGCAGCGCGCCGATCTGGCTGGCTGGGAGCGCATGGTTGACACCAACGTGAAGGGACTCATGTACGTCACCCGCGCCGTACTGCCCGGCATGGTCGCGCGTCATAGGGGGCATATCGTCAATCTCGGCTCCGTTGCGGCCACCTACCCCTATCCGGGCGGCAATGTCTACGGCGCAACCAAGGCCTTCGTCCGACAATTCTCCCTGAACCTGCGCGCCGACCTGCTGGGCACCCCGATCCGCGTGACGAACGTGGAACCAGGTTTGGTCGGCGGCACCGAATTCTCAACCGTGCGCTTCGGTGGCGATGCGCAGAAGGCTGCCAAAATGTATGACGGCGCGGACGCGCTCACGCCCGAGGACATCGCCGAGACCGTGCATTGGGTGGCGAGCCTGCCGGCACGCGTCAATATCAATTTGATCGAGCTCATGCCGGTCACGCAGTCCTTCGGGCCGCTGGCGGTGCATCGCTCAGGCGCGCCTTCGTGAGCCGGGCCAGCGCAGCGCTCAGCGGTTGATATTGTCGATGGCGCGCTTGTCGACGGCCAGCGCGGCCTCGTGCAGCGCCTCGGCGAGCGTGGGATGCGCGTGGATGGTGCGCTGCAGATCTTCGGCGCTGGCCTGGAACTCCATCGCGAGCGTAGCCTCAGCGATCAGCTCACCGGCCATGGGACCGATGATATGCACGCCCAGGATGCTGTCGGTGTCGCGCGCCGCCAGAATCTTCACGAAGCCGACCGCTGCTTGCATCGCGCGCGCACGGCCGCTGGCCGCGAACGGAAACACCCCGCTCTTGTAGAGCGTGCCGGCAGCCTTGAGCTGCTGTTCGCTCCTGCCGACCCAGGCGATCTCGGGCGCCGTATAGATGACCGAGGGAATGACGTCGTAGTTGACGTGCGCATAGCGCCCGGCAATGCGATCCGCAACCGCGATGCCCTCTTCCTTGCCCTTGTGTGCCAGCATCGGACCGCGCACACAATCCCCGATGGCCCAGACGTCTTCGGCGCCCGTGCGGCATTGCGCATCGACCTGAATAAATCCGCGCTCATCGAGCCCGACGCCGCACTCGGCGGCGAACAGATCCGCACTGTACGGTCGACGGCCGACGGCAACGATGACTTGGTCGGCGCTGAGGCTGTGCGCGCCGCCTTGATCGCTGTATTGGACGGTCGCACTGCCGTTTGCGACCGCCGCACCGGTGACTTTGGCACCGAGTCGTATGTTCAGTCCCTGCTTCTTGAAGTGCCGCAGCGCCTCGAGTGCGAGCTGCTGGTCGGCGATCGCGAGGAAGCTCTCGAGCGCCTCGAGCACGACCACCTCGGCGCCCAAACGGCGCCAGACGCTGCCGAGCTCCAGACCGATGACCCCGGCGCCGATCACGATCAGCTTCTTGGGGACGGAGGCCAACTCGAGCGCGTCCCAGGAATCGATGATGTGCTGGTGATCGAAAGGCAGCGCCTCGAGCTCGGTCGGTATTGAGCCGCTGGCCAGCACCACGTGACGCGCAGCGAGCTCGCTCTTGGCACCGTCGGGCGCCGTCACTTCGACGCGCCGCCCCGCCAACAGTCGGGCCGAGCCGTGGATCGCGGTGGCGCCGGCCGCCTTGAGCAGCGCGGCGACCCCGCCGGTCATGGTGCGCACGATGCTCGCGCGACGCTTTTGCATCGCGGCCAGATCGAGCGTTATGCCGCTCGCCTGGATACCGTGGACCGCAAACTCTGACCTGGCCCGGTCATAGAGCTCGGAAGACTCGAGCAACGCCTTGGACGGAATGCAACCGGCATTCAGACAGGTTCCGCCGAAGGCGCCGCTGCCATCGCGATTCTTCCAGGCATCGATACAGGCGACTTTGAGGCCGTTCTGCGCCGCGCGGATGGCTGCCGGATAGCCGGCGGGCCCTGCGCCGATCACGACGACATCGAAGGCGTCCGCCATGGTGCTCACACTCCGAGCAGCAGCCGGCCCGGATCTTCGAGGCAATCCTTGACCGCAACCAGAAATTGCACCGCTTCGCGGCCATCGATGATGCGATGGTCATAGGTGACCGCCAGGTACATCATGGGCCGGACTACCACCTCACCTTTCACGACCATCGCGCGCTCCTGGATCTTGTGCATCCCCAGGATCGCGCTCTGCGGTGCATTGACGATCGGCGTGGACATCAGCGAACCGAAGATGCCGCCGTTGGTGATGCTGAAGGTGCCGCCGGTCAAGTCTTCGAGCGTGATCGAACCGCTGCGCGCTCGGGTTGCGAACGTGCCAATGCGCTGCTCGATCTCAGCAAAGCTCAGAGCATCGGCATCGCGCAGCACCGGCACCATCAGGCCTCGCTCGGTCGACACCGCCACGCCGATATCGAAGTATTCGTGGTAGACAATGTCGCTGTTCTCGACCGAGGCGTTGACGCTCGGAAAGCGCTTGAGGCCTTCGACCGCCGCTTTGACGAAAAAGGACATGAAGCCGAGCTTCACGCCGTGCTTGTTCTCAAAGCTGTCCTTGTAGCGCGCGCGCAGATCCTGCACCGCGCCGAGATCGACCTCGTTGAAGGTCGTGAGCAGGGCCTGGGTCGTTTGCGCCTGTACCAGGCGCTCGGCGATACGCGCTCGCAGCCGCGTCATCGGCACACGCTGATCAACCCGTCCGGCGCGCGGCTCGACCGGCGCTGGCTTGGCGGCCGGCGCGCTGGCGGCCGACGCGGCAGCCAGCGCATCGGTCTTGGTCACGCGGCCACCGGCGGCCGAGCCGACCATTGAGCCGGGCGCGAGATTATTCTCCTCGATCACGCGTCGCGCGGCCGGCCCCGTTCTGGGCGCGGCGGCGTTCGCACCCGCCGTGCCAGTGCCAGCCTCGACGGGCGCAGCGGCGGTCACGGTGCCGGTCACGGCGGCGCCCTCTTCAATGACGGCGAGCAGTTCGCCGCTCTTGACCGACGTTCCGGCCTGCGCCTTGATTTCGCGCAACACACCGCTGATGGGCGAGGGCACCTCGAGCACGACCTTGTCGGTTTCCAGATCGGCCAGATTCTCGTCGCGACTGACGCTCTGGCCAAGCTGCTTGTGCCAAGCCACGAGCGTGGCATCGGCGACGGACTCGGGTAATTGCGGAACGCGAATCTCGACGCTCATGAACTCTTCTTCCTGATTGGCGTGCTGGCGCTGCGCTCCGGTGTCTCGGCCACGGGTCCGGCGGTGAGGGTCAGTCGCGGCGTACTGCGCAGGGTCTGCTCGATGGAGGTGGCATTGAGTGCGGTCTCGACCAGACGGCGTTGCTCAGCCTCGTGCAGCTTGGTCACGCCGGTGGCGGGCGCCGCGGCGGCGGCGCGCCCCGCGTAGTACACGGTGCGCGGCAGCGCGAGATCCTGCAGCCGATGACGAATCTGATACCAGGCGCCCTGGTTCTGCGGCTCCTCCTGGCACCAAACCAACTCGGTGGCGTTGGCATAGCGCGTAAGCACCGCCTGGTATTCCTCCACCGGGAATGGGTACAGCTGCTCGATGCGCACGATGGCGACATCGTGCTGTGCGGCAAGCCGGCGCGCCTTGAGCAGATCGAAGTACACCTTACCGCTGCAGAACACGACTCGTTGTGTCTGCGCCGGCTCGATCTCGTCGATCTCATCGATGATATTGGCGAAACTGTTGTTGCTGAGGTCGGCGAGCGAGGAGACCGACAGCTCGTGGCGCAGCAGGCTCTTGGGCGTCATCACGATGAGCGGTTTGCGAAACGGCCGCAGCATCTGCCGCCGCAACATGTGGAACATCTGGGCCGGTGTCGAGGGCACGCACACCTGCATATTGTTCTCGGCACACAATTGCAGGAAGCGCTCGAGGCGCGCCGAGGAATGTTCCGGCCCCTGACCTTCGTATCCGTGCGGCAGAAACATCGTCAGACCGCACAATCGCCCCCACTTGGCCTCGCCGGAGGAAATGAATTGGTCGATCACGACCTGCGCGCCGTTGACGAAGTCGCCGAATTGCGCCTCCCAAATTACGAGGCAATCGGGGCTCGTGGTCGAGTAGCCGTACTCAAATCCGAGCACGGCCTCTTCCGACAGCACCGAGTCGATAATGGTAAAGCGCGGCTGACCGTCTTTGACATGCTGCAGCGGGAGGTAGCGCTGACCGCTGCTTTGATCGTGCAATACCGCGTGGCGATGAAAAAAGGTGCCGCGCCCGGAATCCTGTCCCGAGATACGTACCGCGACGTCCTCGTCCAGCAGCGAGGCATACGCCAGCGTCTCGGCGACGCCCCAGTCGAGCGGCAGCTCTCCGGACATCATCTTGGCACGGTTGGCGACCACCTGCGCCACCCGCGGATGCAGCACGAACTCGCTCGGATACTGCGTCAGACGCTTGCCGAGCGCGGCGAGGCGATCAGGCTCGACGCCCGTGCGCGGACGCTCGGACCAATCGAACTGCGCGTAGCTCGACCAGTCGATCGTGTGTTTGTTGCCGATCAGCCCAAGGGCCGGATGCACTTCAAAGCGCCCTGAATCCAGGGCGTGCCGGTACTGCTCGACCATGCCCTCAGCCTCGGCGGCGGTCAATACGCCCTCCGCGGCCAGCAGGTCGGCATAGAGCTTGCGGGCCGTCGGATGCTGGCGTATAGCGCGATACATCAGCGGTTGTGTCGCTGCCGGCTCGTCGGCTTCGTTATGCCCGAGTCGCCGATAGCAGACCAGATCGATCACAACGTCCTTGTGAAAGCGTTGTCGATAACGCAGCGCCAGGCGCGTCGCGAACACTACCGCCTCGGGGTCATCGGCGTTGACGTGTAGGATTGGAGCCTCGACCATCTTGGCCACATCGCTCGAATACGTGGTCGAGCGCACGTCGCGCCGATCGGACGTGGTGAAGCCGATCTGATTGTTGATGACGATATGAATCGTGCCGCCGGTGCGGAAACCGCGCGCCTGCGAGAGCTGCAGCGTCTCCATGACGACGCCCTGCCCCGCGAACGCTGCATCGCCGTGCATCAGTACCGGCACGACCTTGTCACCCTGGGCGTCGTCGCGGCGCTCCTGGCGAGCCCGCACCGAGCCCTCGACTACCGGATCGACGATCTCGAGATGCGAGGGATTGAAGGCGAGCGCGACGTGCACGTTGCCGGCCGGGGTGCGCAGGTCGGCCGAGTAGCCTTTGTGATACTTGACGTCGCCGGAACCCTGCCAGTGGTTCTCGTCGTATTTACCCTCGAACTCCGAGAACAACTGCGCCGGGGATTTTCCCAGCACATTGACCAGTACGTTGAGCCGGCCACGGTGCGCCATGCCCAGCACGAATTCCTCGATTCCGGCGCCACCCCCCTGCTGGATCAGATCGTTCAGCAGCGCAATCAGTGCATCGCCGCCTTCGAGCGAGAAGCGCTTCTGGCCGACGTACTTGGTATGCAGATAGCGCTCGAGACCTTCGGCGGCTGTCAGCTGCCAGAGCAGGTTGCGCCGCTCCTCAGCCGGGAAACGATACTGCATGCGGCCGAGCTGGAACTGATCTTGCAGCCACAGCCGCTCATCGGTGTCCGATACGTGGGCAAATTCGGCGCCGATATGGCCGCAATAGACCGCTTCGAGGCGCGCGACAATTTCGCGCAACGTCGCGCGTTTGGCAATCCATTCGTTGCGGCTCGCAGTATAGAACTCGCTATCGAGGTCGGCATCGCTGAGGCCCGCATAGTCGAGATCCAGCACCCGCGGGCGCGAGCGTTGCTGCAGACCGAGCGGATCGATATGCGCGATCAGATGACCGCGGTTGCTGTAGATCTGCATGAGCCGCGATACCGCTGCCTGCTTTTCGCTGGCCACGCCAGCCGGCGCGGGGCTTGCCGCAGCCAGGGGGCCGGCCTGGGTGCGCGCAGCCACCGCGGCGATGACCGGACTGTGCGCTCGCTCGGGGCCACCGCGGGAGGGCAGCGCGTCGAAGTAGCTACGCCATGCGGCATCGACGCTGGCCGGATCGCGCAGGTACTGCTCGTAGAGCGCCTCCACATAGCTGGCATTGGCGCCAGACAACGGCGTGCTGGCAAGCTGCTCGAGCAGGGATGGCGGCATGAGGGGTCCTGATAAGCCTGGAACAAAACCTGAAAAAATGGAAAAAACCCTGCTCACTCAATGAGCTAGATGCAAACGGACAGGCTCCCAGTCTATCGGATAGGGCCTCCCAAGGAAACGGATCGGGCGCGCCGGCCGCACTGCGTTATTGAAATACAACGCACCGGCAATCGCCGCTGCGTCTCATCACAATCCTGGCAACTGGATTGAAGCGCGGGCGGCTACTGCGGCGTCGGACCCTGGGTTACTCGCACCAGATCGTCCGGACGCATCCACTTTTGAAACGCGTCCTGCACCTCGGCGGGTGTGAGCTCGATGTAGCGGCGTGCCGCAATCGAGGGCTCATCGAGCGGCAGATTGAGCTCCCGACGTTCAATCAGCCCATGCGCGATGCCATCGACGCTCGACTCCGCCAGTGGGATCCGACGCAGCAGCAGCGCCTTGACCCGCAGCAGCTCATCGCTACCGACCACGGCGCTCTGCATGCTCCTGAGCTCCTGCACCGCGATGTTCGCGGCCTTGCCGACATTCTGCGGATCACAGGCGTACTGGATGAAATACGCGCCACGGGTTCGACCGGCCTGCAGCGTCGACCCGACCGAATACACGAGCCCGGCATTCTTGCGCAGCTCGATGCTCAAACGCGTGGAATAGAACCCGCCACCGAGCACGGCACTGCCGAGCTCGAGTGCGTAGTAGTCCGGATCGGAACGGGTCAAGGCGAGATTCTGCGCCAGAATGACGTTGTCCTGGACGCGGCTGGCATCCGGCACGGCCACCGTGCTGGCCTTGTTGGCCGGAACCTGCGGCAGATCGGTATCCGGCTTGGCACCGCTTGCGCTCCAGTCGCCGAAGTACTTCTCGATCGTTGCGCGCGCCTGCTCGGCCGAGACATGGCCGACGACGACGATGGTGGTGAGATCCGGGCGAAAGACCTTGCGGTAGAAGGCACGAACGTCCTCGAGGTTAAGCGCCCGCACGCCCTCCGGCGTTGCTTCGCGCAGACTCGGATCATCCGGCGGGAACAGCGCGGCGCGCAGCGAGCGCTGTGCAAGATATCCGGGACTGTGGAGTCTCGCGGCGACGATCTGGATCAACTGCTTGGCCACGACGCTCATCGCCGCAGCCGGCAGCGCTGGATGCAGTTCATTGTCCGCCAGCAACGCGACGCCTCGATCGAAGTCCCGCGACAGCACTTGTACGTCAAAGTCGGTGCCAGCGTGCTCATCGGCGCCGATTTCATCGAGCGCGCGCTGAAATGCCAGACGATCCAGGTGCTCGCTGCCGTAAGAGAGCAGCGGGTCGAGCAGTTGTGCGACCCCTTGCTGCTGCACCTGCGCCTCGATTTCGGGGCGATTGCGAATGCGCCCGAAAACACCGACGGTGTCGCTGACGTCTTCACTCTGCACGATCAATGTCAGTCCATTGGGCAGCGTGCTGACCACCGGCTGGATGCTCGAGGGTTTGACCTCCAGACGCTCCAATGCCGCGCGCGCCCAGTCCGGCAGCTGTGTCGGATGGGCCTCTCCCAGCGAGATGCTCTCCTGTCCGCCGAAGCCGCCGCTGGCCGTCACAGGCCGCCCGGTGCCCTGCGGGATCATGACCGCCGATACCGCATTCGCAAGATCCAGATACTTGCGCGCCACGCGATTGACATCCTGCACGCTCACCTTCTCGATGCGCGCCAGATCCTCATCGGGCGAGTTCAGTCCATAGAGCGCCACGGCATCGGCCCAGATCGAAGCGAGTCCCTCGATCGAATTCTTCTGGAATTCCGCCTGTCGCCGCTCCTGCAGCTTGGCCGCCTCCACCAGTTCCGGCGGCACGCCCTGTTGCGCCACTTTCTTGAGGATCGAGCGCACCTCGGCCTCCAGCGCCTTGGGGTCCTCACCCTTGGAGAACGAGACTTCCGCATAGGCCAGGCCCGCCTGCGGCAGCGGATCGAGCGCGAAGCCCGCACTGATGGCCTTGCCTTGGGGCACCAGGCCGTAAAGATCGAAGCGCTGACTGCTCAGGACATCGGACAGCACTTCCAGGGCCGGAAAGTCCGGGCTATGCAGACCCGGCACGCGCATCGCGAGCATCTGCGTACCGGTGGGCCGGTCGGTGTCGACTTGAAGCGCCACGGCGTGAGCCGCTTTGAGCTTGAACACGGGCCGAGCGGGTAGCGCCTTGGCGCTGATACCGCCAAACAGCGCTCGAATCTTCTCCAGCGTCGAGGCAGGATCCAAATCACCGACCACGACCAGAATCGCATTGTTCGGCACGTACCAGGCGTCATGGAACTGCTGCAGCATCTCGACCCGTGTAGCGTCGAAGGACGGCCGCGTGCCGAGCGCATCGTGTACGTAGGGCGTCCCGGCAAACATTGCTGCCCGCAGCTTCTCGTACAGGATGTAGCCCGGGTTCGACAGATCCTGCGCCACTTCCTGCTCTATCGCACCGCGCTCTTGATCCCAGTCCTGGCGCGTATCAAGTACGCCGCGCATGCGGGTGGCTTCGATGTGCAATGCGACATCCAGATCCTCGGCTGGCACCGTGAAGAGATACTGGGTCAAACTCTCGCGCGTGTTGGCGTTGAAATTCCCGCCCATCACGCTGCCGATATCCGCGAGCTGATCGGCCGACAGCCCCGGGCTGCCGCGGAACATCATGTGCTCCTGTGCATGGGCTGTGCCCGGAAAGCCCGCGGGTGCCTCATCCGAACCGACCAGATAATTGACCGAGGTCGCCACGACGGGTGCGAGCGTATTGCGCACGATGATCACGCGCAGGCCGTTGGACAGTGTCGCGCGCAGTACCGGCGCGGTGTCTGCCGCCGCGGCGTGCCTCGGCGCGAGCACGGCCATTGCCGCGCAGACGCATAGCGATGCCATCAGCTTTGCGCCGAGCGCAATGCCCGAGCGGTGCTTGATCGGTAAATTCATGATGCCGAACTCCCGGCGTCGAGCGATGGTCGACGCGGCACCAGCAGCTTCGCGGTGAAGATCTGTACCGGCTCGCCGCGCTCATTGCAGGTCTTGGAGCGCATCGTGACCACTCCGCGAGCGTGGCGGCGCGAAGGCGTCACGTCCAGGATTTCGGTCTCGACGTGCAGCACATCACCGGCCCGCGTCGGCCTCGGCCAACTGATTTCCCCCCCCAGGCCGACCATGCCGCCCGCGATGGGCAATCCGCTGGTGATCAGCAGGCGCATGGTGATGGCCGCGGTATGCCAGCCGCTCGCGACCAAGCCGCCGAAGATGCTATGGCGAGCGGCTTCGGCATCGAGATGAAACGGTTGCGGATCGAACTGCGCCGCGAAGTTCTTGAGTTCAGCTTCCCCGAGCGCATAGCTCTGCGTCGTAAAGCGGCGGCCCGGCGTCAACTCATCCAGGTAGATCGGGTTTCGACGGTCGAGCGTGCCGTTGGTCATAAAGGCCCTCTTGTGCATTGCCCCCCAAGCATACATCCGCAGCGCCATTCGCTCGGATTAACAGCCTGTCATCTCTTCATGCCCAGAACGATCGCACCGGCCGAGACCAGAGCGATTCCGCACCAGTCACGGGCGCTCGGCCGCTCACCGAGAAACAGCACCGCAAACAACGCCACCAGCACTACGCTGAGTTTGTCGACCGGCGCGACTTTGGAAGCCTGACCGAGCTTGAGCGCACGGAAATAACACACCCAGGATGCCCCAGTCGCGAGCCCCGATAGCATCAAAAACAGCAGGGTATGCGCACTCAGCCGCAGCGGACTGATCCACTTGCCGTTCGCATAAACGAACGCGCCCAGCGCCAGCACGATGACCAAGGTACGAACCAGCGTCGCAAGGTCGGAGTCCACCCCTTGTAGGCCGATCTTGGCAAAGATTGCAGTCAGGGCCGCGAACGCTGCCGACAGCAGTGCCCAGTAAAACCATGCAGATTCGGTCACAGTGCCCTAAGCGTTGCGGGGTGTTTGCGCCGCGAGCATACACCGCGGCGCGCTCGCGCGGCGGGCGCCACGATATGATAGCGCTCTCCCCGAACTCAGGAAGCAGACGATGAGCACCATTCATTTGATCGGCGGCGAAAAAGGCGGCGTAGGCAAATCGCTGGTCGCGCGCATTCTCGCCCAATATCTGATCGATCACGCCCAGGCGTTTCAGGCCTTCGATGCGGATAGAACCCACGGCGCACTGTTGCGCTTTTACGCGCAATACACGCAGCCGGCGCTGCTCGATGACTTCCACAGCTTCGATCGGGTGGTGGAAGCCGCGGCGGCCGATCCCCATAAGACGGTACTCGTGGACCTGTCGGCGCAAAGTTTTGCGCCGCTGGTGCGTTGGATGGAGGATTCGCGCGTGCTGGAGACCGCGACCGAGCTGCAGTTGACGATCACGTACTGGCACGTCATGGATGCGGGCCGCGACTCGGTGGAGTTACTGCGCCTGCTGCTCGATCAGTTCGAAGCACGCCTGCCATTAGTGCTGGTGCTCAATCAAGTGCGGGGTGAGCAGTTCGACCTCCTCGAGCGCTCCGGCCAGAGAGCACGTGCGCAGCAGCTGGGCGCCAAGAGCATGGTATTGCAGCGCCTGGCCGATGCCACGATGCAGAAGCTCGACGCTTCGAACACCAGCTTCTGGGCAGCGGTGAATCAGAGCAGCACTGCGAGCGGCACACTGGGTCTGCTCGAGCGCCAGCGGCTGACGGTTTGGCTCAAACGGGCCTACGAGCAGATCGATCTCGTGGGCGTGTAACGACGTCAACCCCTTAGCGGCTGGCGCGCTGTAGCTGGACAGGGCTTGAACCGTTTGCAAGGAGTGCGCGTTGTCCATTGATGTCGCCGCTGCCATCGCCGCCAATCGCTTCGGCTTGGGCGCGCGCCCGGGCGATCTGACGGCCATCGCCGAGGATCCGCAGGGTTGGCTGCGCGCGCAGCTCCCCGGCGGTGCGCCGCTGATGGAGACAGCCGGCCTGCAGAGCACCCAGCAGATCCTGAGCGGCGCCGAGCCGATCGTGCGCGAGCGTCGCGAAGCGCGCCAGGCCCGCACCGTAGCTCCAGGCACCGACACGGGTAATACCGGCCCGGCGCCCGCCGATCCGGCAGCGGAGGCCAATGTGGCCATGCGCCTGCCGCAGTACCTGCGTCCGATTTATGTCAACGACACCCGCGCGCGCCTGCACGCCGCGCTGCTCAGCAACCGGCCGTTTGCCGAGCGGTTGGTGCATTTCTGGAGCAATCATTTCGCCGTCTCGGTCGACAAGCTTGCGGTGTTGGGCATTGCCGGCAGTTTCGAGCGCGAAGCGATCCGTCCGCACGTGATGGGCCGATTTCGCGACCTGCTGCTGGCGGTCGAAACGCACCCGGCCATGTTGCTGTATTTGGACAATCAGCAATCCGTCGGTCCGGACTCGACCCTGGCGCGCCGTGCTGCACAGCGCGGGCGCACGCTCGGACTGAACGAGAATCTCGCGCGCGAGATCCTCGAGCTGCACACACTTGGTGTGGACGCGGGTTACACGCAAGCCGATGTGACCAGCTTTGCGAAGGTCCTGACCGGTTGGTCCATCGGCGGCGGACAGGGCCGACTGGCGAACGGCCCCATCGGCGCGTTTGTGTTCCGCACCGAAGTGCATGAGCCGGGCGCCCAAACCGTCGTGCGCAAACGCTACGCTGAGGCGGATCAAGCGCAAGGGCTGGCGGTGCTGGCCGATCTCGCCGCGGCTCCTGCGACGGCCCAGCACATCGCGACCAAGCTCGCGCGCCACTTCATTGCCGATGATCCCCCGGCGGCCGCGGTCGAGCACATCGCCCGCGCATTTGAACGCAGCGGCGGCCATCTGCCGGCAGTCTATGCCGCCGTCATCGAATCGCCCCAAGCCTGGGACGGCGCTACCGTGAAGTTCAAGACCCCGCAGGATTATCTGTTTTCCCTCGCTCGCGGCCTGGCGCTGCCGCCGGCGAGCGAGCCGCGCGTGCTCAGCGCCTTTGAGCTGCTCGGCCAACGCCAGTTCGCACCGGGGTCCCCCGCCGGCTGGCCCGATCGCAGCTCGGACTGGGATGGTGCTTCGGCGCTCATGAAGCGCATCGAACTGTCCGACGCGGTCGCGCAGAAGCTCTCGGACCAGCGCGATGCCATGCAGCTCGCCCCGCAGTTGCTCGGCGGCACACTGACCGCGGCAACGCGCGAGAGCATCTCGCGCGCCGCCAGTCCCGCGCAAGCCCTGACCCTGCTGCTGACGGCGCCTGAGTTCCTGCGTCGCTGAAGCCCAATAGCCACGGAGCCTGTATGTCCTCGCACCGCCTGCCACGATCGCACGATGCGCCAGGCTCGGCGCGGCAGCGGCTGCTCCAGCGCCGTCGTTTCCTGCAGCTCGGCCTGGCTGCCGGCGGCGGTGTGCTCACCGCGCGCTATGCGTTCGCCGCGCCCGCCGTCAGCGACGCGCGCTTCGTATTCATCATCCTGCGCGGCGCGCTCGATGGCCTATCGGCAGTGCCCCCGTACGGCGATCCGGATTACGCACGGCTGCGCGAACAACTGGCCATTGACGCCCCCGGAAGGGCCGATGGCGCGCTGGCGCTGGATGGACACTTCGGCCTCAATCCTGGTCTGTCATTCGTACACGAAGCCTTTGGTGCGCGTGAGGCGCTGATACTGCATGCGGTGGCGACCCCATACCGCGAGCGCTCGCATTTCGACGGTCAGGATGTACTCGAGAGCGGACTGTCGCGACCGCATGCCACTGAGATTGGCTGGCTCAATCGCGCCGTTGCCGGCCTTCCGGCCGGCGCTGCGCACGGGGCGCAATTGGGTGTCGCTCTCGGGCAGAACGTGCCATTGGTGCTGCGCGGTCCGGCGCCGATTGCCTCGTGGTCGCCCTCGAAGCTACCGGACATCGATGATGACACGCTGCAGCGCATTGCCGACCGCTATGCCAGCGATCCGCTGTTGTCGCAGCGGCTTGGGGATGCGCTGGCGAGCGATCGAGTTGCCGCCGAATCGGCCGACATGAGCGCGGCCGGTGCGGCCGGGGCCGCCACGGCACCGGGTGCAGCCCGTTATCTGGAAACCGTGCGCACGGCAGCGGGATTTCTCA
>CABDXQ010000414.1_pt1 | contig 25830 bp, 20 predicted proteins | sample 3131801 | NCBI WGS metagenome assembly CABDXQ01 (sample SAMEA5534335, study PRJEB31848) | metagenome | biome: tundra; feature: field; material: soil | place: USA | collected 2013-05 | depth 0.15 m
GGTTTCGGCTTCAGCCATTGCGGCTGGCCCGTCTGGCCCGCGTATTCGACGACGATGCCCATGCCGTGCCGGCGATCGTCATCGGCGAGATCACCGAGCACCCAGACCCCGGGGTGCTTCATCTCGACGATCGCCGAGATGCGTTCGGCCGTACCGAGCCACAGGACCGGGCAATGCCAGGCTGCGGGTCTCGCCAGCGCTCGCGTTTAAAATGTGGAATAGGACGCGCTCGCCTCGCTTGACCCGGATCGGCTCGCCATGGCCCAGCATTCTGCCGTTGATCGCGAACAACTCATAGCCGACCTCGAATCCCTTCGGCGCCCCATTGGTCTGCTCGTCGGCCGCCTTTCCCTTCAGCTGTAATTCTTTGACCGGATCGCCGGCGATGACGTGGCTATGGACGAAGCGAAAGCCCGCAGGTTTCGGCACGAACGCGATTCGGCGCGTGCCGTGTGGTGGCACAAAAGGCGAGCCTTCCTCCGCGGCGCCGTCGACCTCGCTCGGAATCATCTGCCCGTGCCAATGAACGAGCTCCGGGGTATCGGTGTCGTTGTGAATGTCCACAATAGCGCGCCTACCTTCCGTGAAGCGCAACAGCGGGCCGGGAAACTGCTGGTTGTAGAGCACCGTCGATACGATGTGCTTTGGCGCTAGTTCGACCAGGCCGGTGGCAATACGCAGCGTGTAATCCACCTTTTCGGCGGCGATGTCGTCGGCGGCCCAGGCGACGCGAGCCGCTGCGCTGATCAACGGCACCAGTCCGGCAAACTTCAAAATGGAGCGGCGATCAATCGTCAATGCGTTTCCCTTCCAACACGAAGTCCAACGACCATTTACCGGCACCTTCGATCAACAGGTAGAGTGATCCCAACAGCATGTCGAAATCTGCGCGGGCCTCGTGAGCCATGCTCCAAAAGCCGTACCGGGGCAACTGCTGCACATGGAAAATCCAGAAATCGCGGCCGAGAAGGATCGGCACCTTGGTCGAGACGATCGCGACCAGCATAACAACGATCAGCGGAATCGCTGCCAGCCGGGTGAGGAGACCGACGGTGATGAGCGCGCCGCACACGGTCTCGACGATGCCGACGAACGGGCCCAGCAACTCGGGATAAGGGATGCCGATATGCGCGAAACGGCCTGCTCCTAGGATCTCTGGAAGCACCAGTTTCTGCAGACCTTCGGGAAAGAAGACGACTAATCCGACCATGAGCCGAACGAGCAAGGTCCAGCCCGCAGACTTTGTCTGAAGCAGATTACGCCAGCGCATCACTCTTCGCGGTCCCCGGAACCAGTGTCAGTAGCGCGATCTCGCCAATCACAGCGAAGACCACTCACGCGCGCAGGCGGATGCTTGCGATCAGCAGCCGCGATCGATCGGCGCAGGGTCCGACGAGTATCTCGACTTCACCGGGCTCGAAGATGGAACTCAGGTCCAGCCCTAGAAAGCGCAGGTCCGATGCGGGCAACGATATGCTAACGGTCCCGGTTTCGCCGGGTCGCAAAGCAATCTTGGCAAAACCCTTGAGCTCGAGCAGAGGCCGCGCCACGCTCGCCAGTTTGTCGTGTGTGAAGAGGAACACCGTCTCTTCCGCCGCGCATTTGCCCTCGTTCGTCACGTCGACTTGGGCCTCGATGGTGTCGGCTTCGGTCACGCTGTCCGGTGTCACGCTGAGGTTAGCCAGCTTGAAGCGTGCATACGTGAGGCCGTGGCCAAACGGGTACAGGGGCTCGTTCGGAATGTCGAGATATTTACTGGTGAAATGATCCTTGGGGTGTGCAGGTCTTCCGCTCGGGCGTTCACCGAAGAATATCGGCACTTGTCCCAGGGCGCGCGGCCAGGTGATCGGCGTGCGTCCGCTTGGTGAAACTCGCCCCGTCACGACATCGGTGATGGCGTTGCCTGCCTCGCTGCCCAGGAACCAGGCTGCGAGCAACGCGTCCGCCTTCGCCGCCAGCCAGGACACCATCAGCGGTCGGCCCGAGAACAGGATCACGATAACCGGTATATCGCGGCTGCGGGCGCGCTCGAACACCGCCTCTGCCAGCAGGCGCTGCTGCCCCGGAAGATCGGGATCCGCACGGCTGGCCGCCTCGCCACTCATTGATGCAGCCTCACCGAGGCACAGCAGGATGGCGTCCGCCCCATTGCAAAGATCGATGGCCTCCGCGATGCCGGCTCGGTCCTGGCCGTCGATCGTCACACCCGGTGCATGCAGGATTTCGGTCTCTGCTAAGCCGTGGCGCAGGCCCGCGAGGACGCTGACCTGGCCCTGCGCCACGCCTGCGGCCCCCCATGGGCCGCGCATCTCACCTGGGGCGTCGGCGAGTGGCCCGATTAGCGCTAAGCGGCGGATGGCGCTGCGCAGCGGCAGCGTTTCGTTCTCGTTCTTCAGCAGCACCATGGCGCGCGAGGCAATCGTGCGCGCCAGCTGCCGGCGGTCAGCGAGGGCGGCGGGCGTCTCCGGCTTTGCGCCCCGTCGATACGGATCGTCGAACAGGCCCAGGCGCTGCTTGAGGCGCAGCACCCGCCACACCGACTCGTCGATGTCCTCCATGATCACGAGGCCGCGTTCCAGGGCGACCGGCAGACCTCGACGGTAGGCGTCGGCCATCATGTCGATGTCCACGCCTGCCTTGAGCGCCTGAGCTGCGGCCTCGGGCAGGTCGGCGGCGACGCCGTGGCGGATGAGCTCGGCGACGGCGTTGTAGTCGCTCACGAGGACGCCATCAAAGCCAAGCTGATCGCGCAGATAGTGGCGCAGAAGAACGGTATGGGCAGTCATCGGAATGCCGGCAAGGTCGGTGAAGGCGGGCATGATGGCGACCACACCAGCCTCGACCGCTGCGGCAAAGGCTGGCAGATGCACTTCGCGCAGCGTCCGCTCGGAGATGTCCACGGAGGCGTATTCGCGTCCCGCCATCACCGGACCATAGGCGCAAAAATGCTTGGCGACGGCTGCGAGCGAGTCCTCGGCGGCGAGATCAGGGCCCTGAAAGCCCCGCACCTTGGCGTGCGCCATGCGCACCGCGAGCCAGGGATCCTCGCCCGGCCCCTCGGCGGTGCGTCCCCAGCGTGGATCGCGCGAGACATCCAGCATCGGCGCGAAGGTCATGGCGAGTCCGTCGGCGGCGGCTTCTTTAGCCGACTCGCGTGCCGTGAGCGCCCAAGCCTGCGGATCAAACGAGGACGCCTCAGCCAATGGAATCGGAAACAAAGTGCGGTGGCCGTGGATGATATCGAGCCCAATCAGCAACGGGATGCCGAGACGGGATTCCTCGACTGCCAGACGCTGCATTTCGCGCACAGGCCCCGCCCCGACCATATTCAGCAAGTTGCCGATCGTGCCGGCCTTGATGGCGTCGGTTGAGTCGCCGGCGATGATCGGGCCGGTCACCGTATAGCTGGAAGCCGTCATGGTCAGCTGGCCCAGCTTCTCTGCAAGGGTCATGGCGTCAATCAGCTGCTCGATCCGGCTCATTGCACCAGTCCTCATCTGCAAATGCGCCGGCATCATGACAGACCCAATGTGAGAAATCGCCGGCGCAGCAGCCGAGGCATCGGGCCGATACTGTGAATCTTCCGTCGCGACTTGAACGAGTTCCTGGTTCAGCGCGGCCCATTCGGATTAAATGCGGGTGCAATCCGGTCCTGACGGTGGCGTGGATATTGCTAGGAGAGATCATGATGCTCAAGCTGTGCGAGGGGGTAGCTGCCCATGGCTAGACCCCAAAAGGTCCTAGAACTCAAGGCGAGTGAATCGAGTCCCGCGTCGTTGGCGGCCTTCCCCGATGATGAACTGCTCGAGCTCGTTCAACGTCAGACATTCCGCTTTTTCTGGGAAGGCTCACATCCCCTCAGTGGCCTGGCGCCCGATAGTTGTCCGGCTCGCAAGGATCACGTGGCCGATCTGGTCGCCATCGGTGGCTCGGGTTTCGGCGTCATGGCGCTTATCGTCGCGGTGGAGCGTGACTGGGTTACGCGCGAAGCGGCCCTGGACCGTCTTGAGCGCATGCTCGATTTACTGACCCGCGCGACCTGCTATCACGGGGTGTTCCCGCATTTCATGAACGGGTGCACCGGCGCGACCATTCCCTTCATGCGCAAAGACGACGGCGGCGACCTGGTGGAGACATCCTTCCTGTGCATGGGACTGCTGTGCGCGCGGCAATATTTCCAGCGCGACAATAAGGTCGAAAAGACTTTGCGGGATCGAATCAACTGGCTGTGGGAAGACGTGGAGTGGGACTGGTACACGCGAGGCGGCCGCGAGCTGCTCTACTGGCACTGGAGTCCCAACAATGGCTGGGCTATGGATCACGAGATCAACGGCTGGAACGAGTGCCTGGTCACCTACGTTTTAGCGGCATCCTCCCGGCGGTATCCCATCGATCCCATCGTCTATCATCGCGGCTTTGCCACCGGGCGCGACTATCGCAACGGCAAAGCCTATTACGGCATCCAGCTGCCGCTCGGCATGCCCTACGGGGGACCGCTGTTCTTCGCCCACTATTCGTTCTGCGGCCTGGATCCGCGTGGCCTCCAGGATCGCTACGCCGACTACTGGCAGCAGAATGTCCGGCACGTGCAGATCAATCGCGCGCACTGCATCGTCAATCCAAATGGATACAAAGGCTATGGCGCATCCTGTTGGGGCCTGACCGCCAGCGATGACCTCAAAGTGTATGACGCCCATGCTCCCGCCCTGGACAACGGCACCATCTCGCCCACCGCGGCTCTGTCGAGCCTGCCTTATGCGCCACAGGAGGTCATGCAGACGTTGCGCCATTTCCTGAGCGAGCACGGTGAGCGGATTTGGGGGCATTATGGTTTCTTCGACGCCTTCTGCGAACAGCAGGATTGGTACGCCAATACCTACCTTTCCATTGACCAGGGCCCGATCGTCGTGATGATGGAAAATCACCGCACCGGCCTGTTATGGAAGCTGTTCATGAGCGTGCCTGAGGTGCAGGCCGGGCTGCGCAGACTTGAGTTCACGAGCCCCTACTGGGACGAGACGAGCGGCGATTGATGGAATCGTTCGGGCAGTGGCTCGATCAACAGTATCGCCGTGCCGCGAGCGCGATGCTCGCGAGTATTTCGCCGCTCGAGATCGTCAAGACGCGGCCGGGTTTCGGCCAGACCGTGCGCCCAAGCAAGGGCGCTATCGTCGCCTCTCCCGTCCTGGCTGCCTACGATCCGGATCCCGACTACTTCTTTCACTGGTACCGGGACTCGGCGGTGGTCATGGATGCGCTGCGCCTGCTGTTTGAAGATGGCAGCGTTGGAACCGAGGCGCTCGGCCACTTGGGGGACTTTGTGTGCTTCAGTCGCTCGCTTGAGCAGCTCGATGGTCGCCTGCTTGTTGCGATGCCGTCTTGGCGCACAAGGGTCGCACCGGATTTCACCAAGTTCCTGCGCACCGAGGCGGATCTTGGATCCGTTCACGGCGAAGCCGTGGTCGCCGAGACTCGCGTCAATCCCGACGCTACGCTGGACATCTCCAGCTGGCCGCGTCCGCAACATGATGGGCCGGCATTGCGGGCATTGGCGCTATTGCGTTGGGCGCGAAGCGCCTCATTTGCAGCCGAGCTCAGCAGCGAGCTATCAGCATTGATACGCTCCGATCTGGCCTTTACGGTCCGACATTGGCGCGAACCATCATTCGATATCTGGGAGGAGGAAAAGGGCCTGCATTACTACACCCTTTGCGTGGCCGCGGCTGCTCTGGAGGAAGGCGCCAATTGGATGGAACTCACTGATGATCGGCAAGCGGCGCTTCGGGTTCGCCCAGAGGTGGATGCCATTCGGCGGACGCTCGATGGATTTTGGCTTCCGGAGGCGGGGCACTATCGATCACGCGTTCTAACCTCTGATGCCCCTTCCACGAAGGAACTCGACATTGCCGTCATTCTCGCGGCAATTCATGCAGGTCTTAGCGGTGCTCACTCGGCGCAAGATCCACGCATGCAGGCCAGCCTCGCGCGGTTGGAGTCGTTGTTCGATGCGGCTTATCCGATCAACCGAAACCGTTCCACGCAGACGGCGCCAGCCATGGGCCGCTACGCAGGAGATGCCTATTACTCGGGGGGCGCCTATTACTTTTCGACCTTAGGGGCCGCCGAGTTCTGCTTCCGCGCGGCGGTTGGTAGCGACGATGCGCGCGGCTGGGTCAAACATGGCGATGCATTCCTTGCAACGGTACGCGCCTTTACGCCAGCGAGTGGCGAAATGTCGGAACAGTTCGACCAACGCACGGGTGCGCAGAGCTCCGCGAGGCATCTGGCATGGAGCTATGCAAGCTTCATCTCGTGTGTGGCCGCGCGGCGCGCCGCCGGCGGAGCCTCTCAATAGGTCGTCAGGGTTCGCAGTTCGCGGACAGATGGGTCAGACTGGCACGATGACAGATAGCTCAAAAGAGCCTTCCGGCGCCGCACCCGAGGTCGGCGAGGCCACCCATTTAGGCCTCATGCGGCAGCTTGACATGATGATAAAGGCCCTGCGGTCCTCACCAGCCGCCAAGGCGCTCGTGCTGCTGATCGCCGCGACAATTTTTATCATTGTAGTCACGGCCTACGGACAGATTCGCCTCAATCGCTGGAACAAACCTTTCTTTGACGCTTTGTCACGCCGCAATTTCCGCGACTTCGTGTTCCAGCTCGGCGTGTTCCTGCTGATCGCCGGATCTCTCCTGGTGCTCAATGTGGCGCAGAGATGGCTGACAGAGATGTTAAAGCTCAAGCTGCGCGCAGGCCTGGTACACGATTTGCTTCAGGACTGGATGCTGCCGCGGCGAGCGTTCTGGCTCGCCAATGCAGGCGGCCCGATGGGCGTCAACCCCGACCAGCGTATGCACGAGGACGCACGCAAACTTTGTGAGCTGTCGGCCGATCTCGGCACCGGACTGGTCCAAGCCACGATCATGTTTGTTATTTTCGCGGGCGTGCTTTGGGTTATTTCGCGGGACTTCAGCTTTCGCATCGCCAACCGGGACTATGCCGTCCCCGGTTTCATGGTCTGGGCGGCCGTCATCTACGCGAGCGCCGGCTCGCTGCTGAGCTACTGGGTCGGGCGAAGCCTCATCAACCGCAACTCGGAACGTTATGCGCGCGAGGCCGATCTGCGCTTTTCGCTCGTGCGCATCAATGAACATCTCGACGGTATCGCGCTGGCGGGCGGCGAAGCCGATGAGAAGCGACGGGTCGAAGGCCATCTTGACAATGTGCTCGCCGCTACGCGTCGCCTCGTTTCCGGCCTCACCAATCTAACCTGGATCACCGCAGGGTTTGGCTGGATTACCACCGTTGCCCCAATACTCGTGGCGGCACCCCTGTATTTCGCTGGAAAGATCTCCTTCGGTGGACTGATGATGGCCGCCGCCGCGTTCACGCAAGCGCAGTCGTCGCTGCGCTGGTTCGTCGACAATTTCAGCGTCATTGCTGATTGGCGCGCGACCCTGCAACGTGTCGCGAGCTTCCGCTACGCCTTGACCACTACCGAGGTGACACGAGACTTCGAAAGCCGCATCAACTACGCCGAAGGCGAGCTGGGCTCGATGCAAATCGACGACCTCGAGATCGTGTCCCCGTCTGGGTGTGACATGGTCAAGGAAAGGCAAGTCGTGGTGCGCTCGGGAGAGCGCGTACTCATCGTCGGAGCGCCTGGGACGAGTAAAACGCTGCTGTTCCGGGCGTTGGCGGGCTTGTGGCCGTGGGGCGCTGGGCGCGTCGCTCATCCGAGAGACGAACAGATGCTTTATCTGCCGCGCGGCACGCCCTATCTGCCGCGCGGGACGCTGCGCGAGGTTCTCGCCTATCCGTCGAAAGTCGAGAGCATCGGCGACGACGCTTTCGCGCATGCACTGGGCAGACTTGGCCTGGAACGGTTGGTCCCCATGCTCGACACAACCCGCCGCTGGGATCTTGAGTTGAGTCAAGACGAACAACTGAGCCTCGCTTTTGCCCGCATCGTACTGCAGGCCCCGCCATGGGTGCTGATCGACGACGCGTTCGGTTCGCTCGACGACGAAGCACTCGAGCGCGTCACCGACGTCTTCAGCAATGAACTTGAGCGCACCAGCGTTATCCATATTGGCAGAGCCGCACAGGCGCGCGAGCCTCTATTCTCGCGCGTGCTGCATCTCGTCAAAGCTCCCCTGAAGAACAAGTCGGCTATCGACCCATGATAAAGTCGCTGCTAGTGCTAGTTGTTGTGCTTGCGCTGCCATCGTCATGGGCTGCAGGGCAGGAGCTGGATTTTCGCCCGCCTGTGGCCGCCAGCGAGCCGACTGCGCCGGCGATCATGCGCGATCTGGCCGAGCGAGTGTTGCCGGTCTATCAGGAAAGTGATCCTGAGCGCTATCTCAAGAACTTGTCGGCCCTGCAATTGGTCGCTGGCGACTACGCGGCGGCGGACGCGACCCGGCAATCGCTGCGCGAGCGACGGCGCAGCGCGGGCCGGCCATTGGGGGAGGCCACGCTATACGATTTGTATGTACATGCCAGAGCTATGGCGGCAGGTGATCGAGTTTCGTTTGCGCAGGCCTTCACGCAGTCATTCCGCGATTCAATCGCTCGGCTCAATGATCAGGACGCATACGCGGTGACGGCGTGGCGCGGTTTTCCCTTGCCCGGGCTCCGGGAGACTGTGCAGAACTCGTTCAATCAGTGGCGGCCCGAGGGCAGCATCCCGCTCTCCGAAGCGGTAGAGCTCATCTGGCGGTATTTTTCCTTCGAGGCCCATCGCAGCTTCGGTCCACTGATCGGGGCGCTCGATGCCGAGGATGACCAGCGGCGCTACGTCGCCGAGGACCGCCTCCTGATCAAGACCTCCGGCGGCGCGAGCATCTCCGCCGTTCTGATTCGGCCGAAGGGTGTCAGCACGCCGCTGCCGGCGCTGCTCGAGTTCACGATCTACGTCAACTCGCCGAACTATGCCAAGGAGTGTGCCGCTCACGGTTACGTGGGTGTCGTGGCTTATACTCGCGAGACGCCTCAGAGCCGCTATAGGGTCGTTCCCTATCAGAATGATGGCGATGACGCACGAGCCGTGATCAATTGGATTGCCGGGCAGCCATGGAGTGATGGCCGCGTGGGCATGTACGGCGGCAGTTACAGTGGCTTTACTGAATGGGCCGCTGCGAAGCGCTTACCGCCCGCACTGAAGGCCATTGCCACTTCGGCCCCGACCGCGCCGGGAATCGATTTCCCCATGCGAGGCAACATCTTTCGAAACTCCGCGTATCGGTGGGTGTACAACGTTACCAACAAAAAGGGCTGGGACGGAACGTACGACGACGCCCGATGGCGCTCGCTTCAGGAGAGCTGGTACCAGAGCGGGAATTCGTACCGCGAACTCGATCGCACATATCGCAGGCCCAATCAATTCTTTCACCGTTGGCTCAACCATCCGAGCTACGATTTGTTCTGGCAGGAGATGGTCCCGTATCAGAAGCAATTCGCGCACATCAACATACCGGTGTTGACGACAGCGGGCTATTACGGCGGCGATGAGGTCGGTGCACTGTATTATTTCACGCAGCATTATCGCTACAATCCAGACGCCAACCAGACACTATTGATCGGTCCGTACGATGACAATGTGTTGCAGGACGCACCGTCGTCCGTGCTACGGGGCTATCAGATCGATCCGGTAGCGCTGGTTGATCTGCACGAGCTGCGCTATCAGTGGTTTGACTTCGTCTTCAAGGGCGCTTCCAAGCCTGCGCTGCTGGCAGATCGCGTCAATTACGAGGTCATGGGCGCGAATGAGTGGCGGCACGCCCCCTCGCTCGAAGCCATGGCCAACGGAGCGCAGCGATTTTTTCTCGACGCCGCGCCGTTGGCCGACGGCCACGTGCTCGCGCAGCAAAAGACCTCGGGCAGCACATCTATTCGGCAGACTGTAAGCCTTACCGATCGTAGTGACGCCACTTGGACGCCACCATTCAGCATCATCGGCAAGGATCTGCAACCCCACAATAGCTTGAAGTTCGTCAGCGATCCGCTGCCGCGCGCCATCGAGCTCAATGGTCTATTTTCGGGCCGGCTGGATTTCACAGTCAACAAGATGGATATGGACCTGAACATCGCCCTCTACGAGCTGCTGCCCAGCGGCGAGTACCTTGAGCTGTTCGATCCGGTCTACGCATTCCGCGCCAGCTATGCCAGCGATCGCGTTCACCGTCACCTGCTGAAGGCCGGGGAGCGCCAGCAATTGAGCTTCAGAGGCGAACGGCTGACGAGCCGCAGACTTCAGGTGGGCAGTCGCGTGGTGGTGGTCCTCGGCGTCAACAAACGCCCGGATCAGGAGATCAACTATGGCGGCGGGGACGACGTGAGCGTGGAGTCCATCACCGATGGCAAAGTACCCTTGAAGATCCGGTGGTATAGCGACAGCTATATCGATATTCCGGTGCAGAGATAGCGGCTCACTGCGCTGTCGGTCGGTATCTCGTTGCTGATCACGTTGATCTTGTTGTTCTTCCTGCTGCATAAGTTCGGATGGCTGTAGCCACGCTCTGGTACCGCGCAATGGCTGCTTGGCAGGAAAGCGGCGTAATATAAGCGCCTATGAACGATTCTCCCATTTTCGCCTTCGAGTCGGATTTCGCCGGTTCGCTGCACTGCATTCCGATGGCGGTGCGGCTCAAACTGGACAACTGCGGCGTGAGGGTGTCACTCAAACAATGGAATCGCCTGACGCGCGAGCAGCGCGATCAGCTGCTGGCGCAGCCCTGCGACACACCGCAGAATAATCGGAGCTACCGCGATTATCTGGTCGGGGTAATTGAGACCCGGACCGGGGACAAAGCCAAAGACTTAGCCGTGGAGTCCCATCCGGAATGGACCGACGAGAGTCGTGTGCCAGACCAGGTCAGTGCCTATTTCACCGCTCAAGGGCTGGCGCCATTGTCGCTGCCGCAATGGACAGGGCTCGCGCCACTGCAACGCTATGTGCTGATCAAGCTGACTCACCCTGGCCATAGCAATGACAACTTTCTGCCGGCGCTGCAGGAGTTCGGTCTGCTCAGCCGCTGAGTTCCCCGCTGGCCGGAGCGGCGCTCGGAGCGGATGCCAGCAGGTCAACACCCGCCCGTGCCAAATCGCTCAAGCCGGTGCCCCCGGCGCTGCAGTACTCGATGATCTGCTTGCGCATGCGCGGATCCCAATTGCGGCGCAGGTGATTGGCAACATCGCGCGCCGCCACATCCGGATCGCTGGCGCCGTGAAAGAATGCGGCGATGTCGTTCGCCATGGTGACGAGCTGTTCAATATGCATGCGGATTTACGCCAGCAAACGCTGCGGGTGCGCATACACCACGTGTCGATGCGCGCGCGCAAAGCCCACCAGGGTCAGCCGGACTTCGGCGGCAAGTCTGATGGCCAATGCCGTGGGCGCCGACACCGCTGCCAGCAGGGTGATTCCGACCGTCGCGGCCTTTTGCACCATCTCGTAACTCGCGCGGCTGGTGATGACGAGATAGCCGGCGGTGCAATCGACGCCTGCGCGCGTCAACGCGCCGATGACCTTGTCGAGCGCGTTGTGCCGTCCGACATCTTCACGCACCAATTGAATGCCCTTGCCGGGCAATGCCCAGGCCGCGGCATGCACGCTGCCGGTCTGGGCATTCAGAGGCTGACGAGAGTGCAGTTCGGTCAGCGCCTGATGCAACTCCGGCAGAGTAATGCTCGGTCCCCGGCCGACGGGCGCGGGATGGCGAATCGCCTGCTCGATGGTTTCGGCGCCACACAGCCCGCAGCCGGTGCGTCCGGTCAGATTGCGCTGTCGATGCAGCAATTCGGCGAAGCGCTCGCCGGCAATCCCGATGCGAACTTCAAGACGGCCGGCCTCATTGAGCACTTCCACTGATTTAATTTCATCAGGGCTGTGCACTACGGCCTCGCTGAGCGTAAAGCCCACGCCCAAATCCTCGAGGTCGGCCGGCGTGGTCAGCATCACCACGTGCGGGGTGCGCTGATAGGTCAGCGCAACCGGCTCCTCCTCGGCAACCCGATCGAGGATCTGCTCAGTCTTGCCGTCAATCCAGCGCTCGACCCGGACTTCGCTATACAACAGTGGCGCCGCCAGTGCTGCAATCCGGGAATCAGGAATGACTGACACTGCGCTCCCGCACGATCTTGCGCTGACGCTCGGTCAATTCATGATACCGACGCTGCCATTCCGAGGGCTGAGTGACCTTGACGACCTGCACGGCGGTCACCTTGTATTCAGGGCAATTCGTTGCCCAATCCGAGTTCTCGGTGGTCACGACGTTGGCGCCGGACTCCGGGAAATGGAACGTCGTATAGACCACGCCGGGCTGCACTCGGTCGGTCACGACGGCGCGCAGTACCGTCTCGCCGGCGCGGCTGGCCACGCCCAGCCAATCGCCGCTCTCGACGCCGCGCGTCTCCGCATCGTGCGGATGGATCTCGAGCCGATCTTCGTCGTGCCATACCACGTTTTGCGTGCGGCGTGTCTGCGCGCCGACATTGTACTGGCTCAGCACGCGGCCGGTGGTCAGCAGCAATGGGAAGCGACTGGTGCTTCGCTCGCTGGTCGGCACGTACTCGGTGACGAAGAATTTGCCCTTGCCGCGTACAAAATGATCGATATGCATGGTCGGCGTACCGTCGGGCGCCTCGGCATTGCACGGCCATTGGATGCTGCCGAGCCGATCCAACTTTTCAAAGCTGACCCCGGTGAATGTGGGCGTCAGGGCGGCGATTTCCGCCATGATTTCCGAAGGGTGCTGATAATGCATCGGATAACCGAGCGCATTCGACAACAACACGGTGATCTCCCAATCGGCATAACCCGCGCGCGGCTCGACGACTTTGCGAACGCGCGAAATACGCCGCTCGGCATTGGTAAAGGTGCCGTCCTTTTCCAGGAACGAAGAACCCGGCAGGAATACGTGCGCGTATTTGGCGGTTTCGTTCAGGAACAAGTCCTGTACCACCACGCATTCCATGGCTGAGAAGGCCGCGGTCACGTGCTGGGTGTTGGGATCGGACTGCGCCATGTCCTCGCCCTCGACGTATATGCCCTTGAAGCTGCCATCCAAGGCCGCCTCGAACATATTCGGAATGCGCAGACCCGGCTCGGGGTCCAAGGTCACGCCCCAGAACGATTCAAACGTGGCGCGTATCGCGTTGTCGGCGACGTGCCGATAGCCGGTGAGCTCATGCGGGAAGGAGCCCATGTCGCAAGAGCCCTGGACGTTGTTCTGCCCGCGCAGGGGATTCACACCCACGCCTTCTCGACCCAGATTGCCGGTCGCCATCGCGAGATTCGCGATGCACATGACCATGGTCGTGCCCTGGCTGTGCTCGGTGACGCCCAGGCCGTAATAGATGGCACCGTTGCCGGCACTCGCATACATGCGCGCCGCGGCCCGCACCGACTCGGCCGGCACGCCCGTGACGCTCGCCGAGGCTTCCGGTGAGCGCTCTGGATGAGCAACGAAGGCTTTCCAGCGCGCATACGAATCGGCTTCGCAACGCTCCTGGATATACGCTTCCTTCGTCAGGCCTTCGGTCACGACCACATGCGACAGTGCATTCATCAAGGCCACATTGGTGCCGGGACGCAACTGCAGGTGGTAGTCGGCCTGAATATGGGGGCTGCGTACCAGGGCGATGACACGCGGATCAATGATGATCAGCTTCGCACCTTCGCGCAGGCGCCGCTTGAGCTGCGAGGCGAATACCGGATGGCCTTCCGTGGGATTTGCGCCGATCAGGACAATGGCGTCGGCCTTCATGACCGAGGCGAACTCCTGCGTTCCCGCGGATTCACCCAAGGTATTCTTCAGGCCGTAGCCCGTGGGCGAGTGGCATACGCGCGCGCAGGTATCGACGTTATTGTTGCCGAACGCGGCGCGCACCAGCTTCTGCACCAGGTACGCCTCTTCGTTGGTGCAGCGCGAAGAGGTGATGCCGCCAACTGAATCCTTGCCGTATTGGGCCTGGATACGTTTGAATTCACTCGCGGCGTAGTTGATCGCCTCGTCCCACGATACCTCGCGCCATGGGTCGCTGATCTTTTTGCGGATCATGGGCTTGAGAACACGGTCTTCGTGTTTCGCATAGCCATAGGCGAAACGGCCTTTGATGCAGGCGTGACCGGCGTTGGCATGGCCTTCGCGGCTTGGCACCATGCGCACCACTTCGCCGTTGCTGACTTCCGCCTTTAACGAGCAGCCAACGCCGCAGTAGGCGCAGGTCGTGGTCACGTCGTGGTCCGGAGGCTTCGCTGCGATCAGGCTCTTTTCCATGAGCGCCGTGGTCGGACAGGCTTCGACGCACGCGCCGCAGGACACGCATTCCGATGCCACGAACGATTCGGCCTGACTCGCCACCACTCGCGATGCGAAGCCGCGGCCTTCAACGGTCAAGGCCAGAGTGCCCTGCACCTCATCGCAGGCGCGCACGCAGCGCGAGCAAACGATGCAGGCATTCGGGTCGAAGGTGAAATAGGGATTGCTCTCGTCTTTGGCCTGGCCGCTGTGACGCGCGCCGTCCCAACCATAACGTGTCTCGGTCACACCCAGGCGCTGCGCCATTTCCTTGATCTCGGTGCGTGCCGGGGACTGGCCGTTGAGCAGCTCCTGCGGATGATCGGAGACGTACAACTCCATGACGCCGCGACGCAAACCCGACAGCCGCTCGCTCTGCGTGCGGATCTTCATGCCCTCGGCGACTTGAGTGGTACAGGAAGCCGGGTAGCCCTTGCGTCCTTCGATTTCCACGAGGCACAGGCGACATGAGCCAAAGGCCCGAAGCGTATCGGTCGCGCACAGCTTTGGGATTTGCTCGCCGACGCTGGCCGCGGCGCGCATGATCGACGTGCCGGCCGGCACCATGATGCTATGACCGTCGATTTCGACGCTCACCTGCTGGGTGCTGTTGCTGCGGGGCGTGCCAAGATCGTAGTGGTCTAGTGAGTACATGGGTGTCGCTAGGGGTTACGAAATTTGAGGAAGTCTTCCCTGAAATGCTTCAGGGCGCTTTGCACCGGAAATGGCGTCATGCCGCCGAGTCCGCAAAGCGAACCATTTAACATCGTGTCGCACAATTCTTCAAGAAGCGTCAGATTTTGTTGCGGATTTACACCGCACATAATGCGATCAATGACTTCCATGCCGCGGGTTGAGCCCAGGCGGCAGGGAGTGCATTTGCCGCAGGATTCGATGGCGCAGAACTCCATCGCGTAGCGTGCCATGTGAGCCATGTCCACTGTGTCATCGAATGCCACGATGCCGCCATGTCCCAATAACGCGCCAATGCCACTGAGGGCTTCGTAGTCAACCGGTGTGTCGAACTGCGCTGCGGGCACATAGGCGCCCAGGGGACCTCCAATCTGCACCGTGCGTAGCGGCCGCCCAGAGGCCGCTCCGTCAGCGTAGTCGTACAGCAACTCGCGCAAGCTGACACCGAATGCGCGTTCGACCAAACCGCCCCGCTTGAGATTGCCCGCCAGTTGTATCGGCAGGGTACCGCGCGACTTGCCGGTGCCGAAGTCCTGATAAAACTTGGCGCCCTTGTCCAGGATGATCGGTACGCTCGCCAATGAGATCACGTTGTTGACTATGGTCGGCATGCCGAACAGGCCCTTGATGGCCGGTAAGGGCGGTCGCACGCGCACTTCGCCGCGACGACCTTCCAGGCTCTCGAGCATCGAAGTCTCTTCACCACAGATATAGGCGCCGGCACCGAGCCGCACTTCTAGATCGAATCGGTGGCCGCTGCCCAGGACGTTCGCGCCGAGATAGCCCGCGCCGTACGCCACGGCAATCGCCTCGTTCAAGGTCCGGTGCGCGTGAGGGTATTCGGCACGCAGATAGATGAAGCCCCGCGTCGCGCCGACCGCGACGCCGGCAATCGTCATGCCTTCGATCAAGGCGAAGGGATCGCCTTCCATGAGCATGCGATCGGCAAACGTGCCCGAGTCGCCTTCGTCGGCATTGCAGGTCACGTACTTTTGCGGCGCGGGTGCATCGAGCACGGTCTTCCATTTGATCCCGGTCGGAAACGCCGCGCCGCCGCGGCCGCGCAAACCGGAGTCGGTCACGGTCTGCACGATCTGCGCCGGACTCATCTGCAAGGCTTGCCGCAAGCCGCGATAGCCGTCGTGGGCGAGATAGTCCGCCAAATTGGTCGGCTCAATGACCCCCACGCGCGCAAATGTGAGCCGCTGCTGGCTCTTGAAATATGGAATCTGTTCGGTCACGCCATGTTGCAGCGCATGTGCACCGCCCTGGAGAAAACCGGCCTCGAACAAACCGGGCACATCGGCGACGCTGACCGGTCCGTAGGCTATACGCCCGTCCGCCGTTTCCACCTCGATCAGCGGCTCAAGCCACAACAGTCCCCGCGAGCCATTGCGTTTGATCTGTACTGCAATGGAGCGCGCCTGCGCCTGCTCGGCGATCGCCCGTGCCACCTTGTCCGCACCCACCGATAGCGCGGCGGCATCCTTGGGCACGAAGAGTGTCGTGCTCATGATTCCTGCTGTTGCTCGGCCAGCAACTCATCAAAGCGCGCGTTGGTGACGCGGCCGTACAGTTGGCCGTCAATCATCATCGCTGGAGAGCAGGCGCAGTTGCCGAGGCAATACACCGGCTCCAGCGAAAACTCACCGTTAGCCGTGGTCTCGTGAAAGCCAATTCCGAGGGCCTGATGGGCGTGCGCCGCCAGTTTATCGGCGTTCATCGACTGGCACGCTTCTGCGCGGCACAGCTGCACGACGTGTCGTCCCGGGGGCGAGTGACGAAAGTAATGATAAAACGTGACGACGCCATGCACTTCGGCGCGCGAGAGATTCAGTCCCTGCGCAACGAGAGTTTGCGCTTCCGGGGGGATATAGCCCAATTCGTCCTGGATCGCATGCAGGATCAGCAGAAGCGGACCCGGTTGAGCGCGAAAGCGCTCAATGATGCTGTGGATTTGACTGATCATTGCTGCAGCTCAAGAAGTTACCGCGCGGTCGGGGGCCCGGATCGGGCTCTCTAATTGTAGCAAAATCCATGTCATAGCCGGGAACGAGGATCGTGTCTGCGGCCCGACATATGACGGGGAATTCACATCCCCGGCGGCTCAGCTCACCAGCCGTGCATCCACCCATTCGATCCAGTGCTGCACCGTAACGGGCGCGGTACCGGCCAAGTGTGCAATGCATCCCACATTGGCCGACAGGATCGTGTCCGGCCGGGCGGCCATCAGCGCCTCCAGCTTTCGGTCACGCAGGCGGTTGGCCAGCTCTGGCTGCAGCACGGAATAGGTGCCTGCCGAGCCGCAGCACAAATGGCTGTCCTTGAATGGTAAAACTTGCGCACCGAGTGCGCTCAGCAGCGCTTCAACCACCCCACGCACATTCTGAGCGTGCTGCAGAGTGCACGGCGGATGGAAGGCGATGCGGCCAGCATCTCAAGCCGCGGCGCCAGCAGCGGCGGCAAAAGCTCGGCGAGGTCGCGGGTCAGCTCACTCACGCGCGCGGCCTTGCTGGCATAGATGGCGTCGTGCCGCAGCAGATACGCGTATTGGCGCACCATCGCCCCGCAGCCGGATGCGTTCATGACGATCGCCTCCGCCCCCGCTGCAATGTGCGGCCACCAGGCGTCGATATTGCGCCTCGCGTCCACCAGTGCGCCCGACTGATCGTTCATGTGATGACGGATGGCACCACAGCAGGCCGCCACAGGAGGCACGATCAATTCGATGCCGAGCGTGTCGAAAACACGCGCGGTCGCGGCGTTGATATTCGGGATCATGCTCGGCTGTACACAGCCGGCGAGCAGCAGCATCTTGCGCGCGTGTCGGCGATTCGGCCAGGCGCCGGCGGCTTGCCGCGGCAATATCTTGTTCTTTAGTTTGGGCGGCAGCAACGGTCGCAGCGCGCGTCCGAGCCGCAGTGCCGGCGCAAACCACGGGCCGGCGCAGAGTTCCTTCACGAGCGTGCGCCAAGCCCGAGAGCTCGGCGAGCGCGGCACCTTTGCATCCACGATATGGCGACCAATATCGATCAGTCGGCCGAACTGCACACCGGACGGACAGCTGGTCTCGCAGCTCAGGCAGGTCAGACAGCGGTCCAGATGCTGTTGCGTGCTTAACGTAGGCTCGACACCTTCGAGCACCTGCTTGATCAGGTAAATGCGCCCGCGCGGTCCATCGAGTTCATCGCCGAGCAGCTGATAGGTCGGACAAGTCGCCGTACAGAATCCACAGTGCACGCATTTGCGCAGGATGGCCTCGGCCTGCTCGCCTTCCGGCGTATCCCTGACAAAATCAGCGAGCGTGATTTGCATTTTGGCCTTCTGGATACATGCGCCCGGAATCGAAAATTCCGGCCGGATCGAATTGCGCGCGCAAGCGCTGATGTATCGCGGCGATTCCGGGGGCTAATGGCGTGAAGACGCCCTGCGTGCGATCGCCGCCGCGAAACAGCGTGGCATGACCGCCCAGACTGTGTGCCCGCGCGCGAATTTCCGCGGTCGAGCGCGTCGAGCGAATCCAACGCAGCGCGCCACCCCATTCGACCAGCTGGTCAGTCTCCAGTTCGACGGCTGCCGCAGGGGAGGGAAGCGACAGGCGCCAAAGTGGCAGATCGCCGGAAAAGAACGGATCGGTCTGCTCGCGCAGCCCGTGCCAGAACTGCGCTGCGACGCCGGGATCGATCGCCTGACCGCCGAGCCTGGCGGCCGCCGCTTCGACCGCCGATGTGGATCCGGACAGGCGCACGAAAAGCGTATCCATGTGCCAAGCCGAGGCGGAGAGCGGCAACGGCTGGCCGCCCCAGGCGTTGAGCTGGTTCAGCGCTGCGGTTTCATTCATTGCGAATCGCAGCGTGGATTCCACCTTATGCTTGGGCACGACCTTGAGCGACACCTCGATAATCACGCCCAGTACGCCGAGCGAACCGGCGAGCAAGCGCGCGACATCGTAGCCGGCAACGTTCTTCATCACCATGCCGCCAAACGACAGCAGCTGCGCTCGGCCATCCAGCAACTTGGCACCGAGTACGAAATCACGCACGCCACCAAAGGAATATCCGGCCGATGCGCGGCGCGGTCCGGCCAGGCCGCTGCCGATGCAGCCGCCGATGGTAGCGGTCTCGCCATAATGGGGCGGCTCGAACGCGAGCATTTGTCCGTGTGCATCAAGCGCCGCTTCGAGCTCCGCCAGCGGGGTCCCGCAACGCACAGTCAACGCGAGCTCAGTGGGCTCGTAGCTGATGATGCCGCGCGCGGCGCGTGGATCGAGCACCGTGCCACGGGGCGTATTGCCGTAGAAGTCCTTGCTGCCGCCGGCACGGACCCGCAGCGGCTGGCGTCCGGCCGCGGCTGCGCGTATTTGTTCGGCTACGACCGCGACTGCCTCGTCCATCAGAACCGCGGCAGCTCAGGAAATTGCGCGGCGCCTGCGTGCTTGCGCAGCTTGCCGTATTCGCCGCAACGATGCAGTGTGGGCACGACCTTTCCGGGGTTGAGCAGACCGCTGGGATCGAAGGCCTGCTTGACTGCGCCGAAGGCATCGAGGGTGGGGCGGTCGAATTGTAAACACATCTGATCCAGCTTCTCGACGCCAACACCATGCTCGCCGCTGATGGTTCCACCCAGTTGCACGGTCTGCTCGAGAATCTCGGCGCCGAACTGTTCGGCGCGTGCGACCGAATCGGGATCGCTATCGTCGAACAGAATCAATGGATGCAGATTGCCGTCGCCCGCATGGAACACATTGGGGCACTGCAGGCCGTATTTGCGCTCCATGGCCTGAATCGACAGCAGCATCGCAGCCAAATGCCTGCGGGGAATGGTGCCGTCCATGCAGTAGTAGGCAGGCGCTGCACGACCCGCGGCCGGAAAGGCGTTCTTCCGCCCCGCCCAGAAGCGCAGGCGCTCTGATTCGTTGTTGGACACCTGAACGCGCGTGGCGTGGGATCGTCGCAGTACTGCGCTCATGTGTTCGATCTCGTCGCTGACTTCCTCGGGGGTACCGTCGGATTCGCACAACAGCACCGCTGCGGCATCCAGGTCATACCCGGCATGCGCAAACGGTTCGACCAGTCGCGAGGCCGCCTGATCGAGCATCTCCAGTCCGGCCGGAATGATGCCTGCGGCGATCAAGGCTGCCACCGCGTGGCAGGCATCGGTCACTTCAGCAAAGCTCGCCATGATGCAGCGCGCCAGTTGCGGCATTGGCACCAGTTTCACAGTGACTTCCGTCGTGACGGCGAGCATTCCCTCCGAGCCCACGATGACGGCGAGCAAATCCAGCCCGGGTGAGTCGAGCGCTCGCCCGCCAAATTCGACCACCTCACCCGCGACGGTCAGCGCCCGCACGCGCATGACGTTGTGCACGGTCAGGCCGTATTTCAAGCAGTGCACGCCGCCGGAGTTCTCGGCGACATTGCCACCGATCGTGCAGGCAATCTGACTCGATGGGTCCGGCGCGTAGTACAAGCGATGCGGGGCCGCCGCCTCGGAAATTGCGAGATTGCGCACACCGGGCTGAACCGTCGCAGTACGGGCATCGCGGTCGATTTCAAGAATGCGATTGAACTTCGCCATCGACAGCAGCACGCCGCCCGCATGCGGCAGTGCGCTGCCCGAGAGCCCGGTGCCGGCACCGCGCGGTACCACCGGTACCTGCATGGCGTGGCAGAGCTTGAGGACTTGTGCGACCTGGGATTCGCGATCCGGCAGTGCCACGGCCATCGGCACCTGTCGATACAGAGTCAGGCCATCGCATTCGTAAGGTCGCGTGTCCTCTTCGCGAAATAGCACACAACTCTCGGGCAGCACCGTTCGCAGCGCCGTCACGACCTGACGCTGTCGCTCGAGATCGACGCCGATCGACTGGTTCATCGCCACGGCTTAGATGCGTCAGGCCAACGCGGGCACGGCCATTATCGCCAAAGGCTGCAAATGCCGCGAGACTATCTTGGGATGCTCGGCATGGTCACTGGCGCGGAGGCTTTTTGAGCCGGTGCCGGCGGCGGGTCTCGGTTTGCCATGAGCCATTGCGCGCACAGCAGGAACAGCATGAAGATCGCGTACAGGATCACGGACGTCACCGCCCGCGATTTGTTCGCCGATGGCATCTGGGGCAATGTCTGCTGCGCCGGCATCGCGGCACGCGCTGGGCGAGGCAGCAGCGTGATCAAGCGCGCCGCAATCGTACCGGGATCTTGACGTGCCGAGGGACCGTCAGGCAGCGCCGCGATCAACGCGGCCAATTTCCGAGTTGCGGCCTCGCCCGGCAAGCGAGCCAATTGGGAGGCCTCCTCCCAGGGATCGACGTCCAATCGCGCCAATACTGACACGACTCTGAGCAGCATCCCGTTGCTTTCCTCGGCAATCGGTGCAAACAGGAAGTTGTCGAATTCAGATCCGAGGCGATCAGCCGAAGCGGCGCGCATCATTCGGATCACCGAATTCCGTATCTCTATCGACCATACGGAACAGACCAGCGAGCGCTCTCGGGCAAGGAGATCTTGCTCGCAGCTGCGCCGGTGGACGCTCTGGGCGTGACTGGACGGACGAGGTTGCGAGCTACCGCGTTCGCTTTCAACGTTAGAGTGGCTCTGTGCGAGTTCGAGACATCGCTCGGGCATTCTGAGTTTTGCGTCTGGCCGGCCGTTCGTGCCATGCGGACGCGAACCTTGGGACTGTGCGGGGTATTCATCATTAGCCTCGGGTTGCCGATGGGCTGCCCATGAACCCTAGCGACGCACTCGCGCTGCGTCGGTGCGGTGCCGCGCGTAGCGCGAGCGGAGGTTCACCCCAGTGTGGCGTTACAGCTGACTGATTTTACTAAGTATTCTTGCTTTTTGACTCTGCGTTTGTCGGCGAGGCGGTCGACAACATCTGCCACAGCGAGTTCAGTTCCATTGCCAACTGTCCGCTGACAAAGCTGTGCAACACCAAACGTTCGACTTCGGTGAGCGATTCAAATTTGATGCCGTAGAACACTACTTTGGGATGGCGGCCATCGCTGGCGCCGAACAGGGCGACGACGCTGGCCTTGAGCGACAGCTCGAATTGCGAGTCGATCAATTCGAGCTTCATGGCAATGCGAAGCGCCTGGCCACGCTCGAGCTTGATAGCTTCTTCCACCGCGAGGCGTCCACCACTGACGCTCAGGTCCACTATCACAGCCGGCGCGGCGAGCGGCGCTTCGAGGGTGACGTCGACGAATACGGCGGCGCGAGGCTTGCCGCGAACGGTGCGCCGCTCGACATGCTGGGGCGCTTCGATATGCACGTGCGGAAACGGCTCAAACACGACCTTGAGCACGGTGCTGCGAAAGCGAAATGCCGAAGTCATTTGAAATGCGCGGCATAGCCATGCTTGCCCCACGGTGACGCTGACCAGAGATCCGTTCGGGCGCCGCGGCGCGGTCAAAATGATGCTCTGATTATGCACGCCGATGACCCAGGTGCGGTACGCCTCGTCGGAATCACTGGAAGCAATGCTTAACGCAAAGCGGTGGCCGGCGCTGGCTGCACCGTAATCTTTCTGCAGGGCCGACAACGGGGCCTCCGCCAAGCCGTCCGCGAGCTCGCATGCCGTGTCCGGGGTGGTGTCCTCGCCATTCACGGCGTCGCGATAGACGCCTTTGCGTAACAGCATCTGTCGCGCGCGGTCGCTTTCGACGACGCTGCCCTCCGCAAGCAGCAACTGACCTTCGGCGCCAAACACCGAAAATGGCAGCGGCCTGCCAACGATGATTCGCTCCTTTTCCGCAGGCGGCGCTTTGACGCTCATTGAGATCGCAAGTCTGGGTTTCTGCTTTAATATCCGCCGCGTAAACACCATTACGGCGCGGTGCGCTCAATCTTGAGCGATTGCCGCGGAAACTGTGACGCCGCGCATGTTCGGCGCGCCGCCGCGCGACTACATGCGCGCGCGCCGATCCAATCCCATGTGGTCCAGGATGCGACTGGCGATTTCTTCGATGCTGCAGTCGGTGACATCGATATAAGGCACGCTCAGGCGCTCGAGCAGGCTGTGTGCCGTGCGCACTTCGTACTGCACCTGCTGTGCTGAAGCGTATCGACTTCCCGGCCTGCGTTCGCTGCGGATCTGCTGCAGCCGCTCCGGTTTGATCGTCAGGCCGTAGAGCTTAGCCTTATAGGGCAGCAATATGGGCGGCAGACCACCGGATTCCAGATCTTCCTCCGCCAGCGGATAATTGGCGGCAAAGATGCCGTATTGCAGCGCCATGTACAGCGAGGTAGGCGTCTTACTGGAGCGCGATACACCGATCAAAATTACCTCGGCGCTGCGATAGTTGCGCGCACCGGCACCGTCGTCGTTGGCCAGCGCGAAATTGACCGCGTTGATACGCGCTGCATAGGTGGGATCGCTGCCGGCGCCATGCAAGGCTCTGCCGCTGGCGTGTGCGGATTCCATGGCCAACTCGGTTTCCAGCGGGCCGAGAAATGCGGCAAAGAAATCCAGGAACAGGCCATTCGCCTGCTTGACGGTGGCACGCACCTGATCATCCACCAATGTGCAGAATATGATGGGCCGCGCCCGCTCTTCCTGCGCGATGGCGTCGATGCGGCCCACGACCCCCCGGGCTTGCTCGACGCTGGAGACAAACGGCATCGTGACCGAGCGAAACTGCAAGCCTTCGAATTGCGACAGCAGGCTGTGCCCCATCGTTTCGGCCGTGACGCCGGTTCGATCGGATACGAAGCAGATGGTGCGCATCAGTCGCGAGTTCAGGCTTTGATTCCGGCCAGGAACAACCAGGTTTCCACGACGGTATCGGGGTTCAGCGACACACTGTCAATCCCCTGATCTACCAGCCAGCGTGCCAGCTCCGGATGGTCCGAGGGTCCCTGCCCGCAAATCCCGACGTACTTGTGCTGTCGCCGGCAGGCGCTGATGGCCATGCTCAGCATCGCCTTGACGGCATCATCGCGTTCATCGAATAACTTGGCGACGACCGCGGAGTCCCGATCCACGCCCAGGGTGAGCTGCGTCATGTCGTTTGACCCGATCGACATGCCGTCGAAGTATTCCAGGTAGCGGTCAGCCAGCACCGCATTGGTGGGCAATTCGCACATCATGATTAGCTTCAGATCGTTCACACCGCGCTTCAAACCGTTAGCGGCCAGCAACTCGGTCACTTGCCGCGCCTCGGTCAAGGTGCGCACGAATGGCACCATGACCTGCACATTCGTGAGTCCCATTTCTTCGCGGACCCGGCACAGGGCCCGACATTCCAATTCAAAGCAGGGCCGGAATGCTCGGTCGACATAGCGCGCCGCGCCGCGGAAACCCAGCATGGGATTCTCTTCATGCGGCTCGTACGCGCGACCGCCGATAAGGTTGGCGTACTCGTTCGACTTGAAGTCGGAAAGCCGCACGATGACCGGCTGCGGGGCAAATGCCGCGGCAATCTGCGCGATGCCCTCGCAGAGTTTGTCAATAAAAAAACTCGTCGGGTCAGCGTAGCCTGCCATCTGCTGGCGAATTTGGGCCTGCAACTCGACACTGAGTTGATCGAATTCGAGCAGTGCCCTCGGGTGTACGCCGATCATGCGGTTGATGATGAACTCCAGGCGCGCGAGTCCGACGCCGTGGTGGGGTAGCGCGGCGAAAGCGAAGGCGCGATCCGGATTGCCAACGTTCATCATGATGCGCACCGGCGCGGGCGGCATGGCATCGAGCTGAATCTGTTGCTGCTCGATGCCGAGCATCCCCTCGAAGACGTAGCCGGTATCACCTTCGGCACACGAGACGGTAATGTCCTGACCGTCTCGAATCGCGGTAGTCGCCTCACGACAGCCGACCACCGCCGGGATGCCCAACTCGCGGGCGATGATGGCGGCATGGCACGTGCGCCCGCCGCGGTTGGTGACGATCGCGGCCGCCCGCTTCATGACGGGCTCCCAATCCGGGTCGGTCATATCGGCCACCAGCACTTCCCCGGGCCGTACGCGCTCCATTTCTCCAGAGTCACGAATGATCCGGGCGCGACCGGCGCCGATGCGCTGACCAATGCTGCGGCCTTCAACCAACACGCGTGAGCGGGATTTTAGCGTGAAGCGTTGGATGCTGCGGCCGGTGCGGCTCTGCACGGTTTCCGGTCTTGCCTGCAGAATGAACAGCTGGCCCGTGTTGCCGTCCTTGCCCCATTCGATATCCATGGGACAACCATAGTGCTGCTCGATGGTCAGTGCCTGCCGCGCCAGCGATTCGATTTCCCGGTCATCCAGCGAGAATCGACTGCGGTCCTTCTCGGGCACCTCGACCGTCACGACCCGTTCGCTCGATCCCGGCGGCGCGTAGACCATCTTGATGGCTTTGGTACCCAGATTGCGCCGCAACACCGCCTTGTGGCCGGCCCGCAGCGCCGGTTTGTAGACATAGAATTCATCCGGATTGACGGCTCCCTGCACGATGGTTTCGCCCAAGCCGTAGGAGCTGGTAATGAACACAGCTTCGCGAAAGCCGGATTCGGTATCGAGCGTGAACATGACGCCACTGACACCGAGATCACTGCGCACCATGTGTTGCACGCCCACCGACAGGGCTACTGCTGAATGATCGAATCCCTGATGAATGCGGTACGCTATGGCGCGATCGTTGAATAGCGACGCGAACACTTCGTGCATGGTCTGCAGCAGCGCCTGCTCGCCGCGGACGTTGAGAAAGCTCTCCTGTTGGCCCGCAAAGGAGGCTTCGGGCAAATCCTCGGCGGTCGCGGAGGAGCGTACAGCGACCGCGATGCCTTGGCCTTGATCCATGCGTCGCCAGGCGGCCAACACTTCCTGTTGCAGCCGCTGTGGAAAGGGCGTGTCCAGTACCC
>CABDXQ010000029.1_pt1 | contig 19329 bp, 26 predicted proteins | sample 3131801 | NCBI WGS metagenome assembly CABDXQ01 (sample SAMEA5534335, study PRJEB31848) | metagenome | biome: tundra; feature: field; material: soil | place: USA | collected 2013-05 | depth 0.15 m
TGAGCGCAACGACCATGTCACACCAGCTTCGACCCAGTGACGAAGAGCTCCCGTTTCCGGAGAGCCTATGCCACCGTTGCTGCGCCCCGCCACGGTACGTTCGGACAGCAACCTCGATCTTCATCCTGTGTCCGCTTCCTGGCCAACAAGGTATCCTCCTCAACCCGTCCTCTCGTGCCCCTTGTTCCGACCCACAGAAGGCGAGCAGGGCGACGACAGGAAACTCGTCAGCAACGAATTTTCCGGAGGCAACCCGATGAGTCTAGCCGACCAACAATGCATCCCGTGCCGCGGTGGAGTTCCACCGATGGAAAGAATCCGTGCCGAAGAGCTGCTGCGCGAGCTGCACGATGGCTGGCGACTTAACGCGGATGGTCATCTCGACCGCACGTACTCTTTCGCGAATTTCGTGGAGGCCATGGCCTTCGCGAACAAAGTGGCCGACATCGCAGAAAGCGAGGGCCATCATCCAGATCTCCACATCGCATGGGGCAAGTGCACGGTGGAAATCTGGACGCACAAGATCCGCGGATTGACCGAGAGTGACTTTTACTTCGCCGCCAAGGCAGATCGCGCCTTCAGCGCCACATGGACTTGATAAACATCTAGCCCGCGAGCCGGCCTCGCAACGCGAGCGTATCGTATTGATCGCCGTTTCAACCGATGGCACCCAAGAAGGAGACCGCCATGGAACCATGTGCAGCGATCGATTCTCTGTGTGTAAACGCTCGATCTTCCAAACCCTGGCTAACTATTGATTTTGATGTTCCAAGGCAGCAGCGCTTCGATCTGTTCGAGGGTTTGCGCGGCCGGCAATTCGGCGAACAGGCAGCGTAGATACGCATAGGGTTCGAGTTCGTTAGCGCGTCTTCGCGGATTCGTCCTCGATTCTGGGCGTTGTTGGCAGCGTGGCTGAAGTAAATTCAGGCACTTGCGCGTAGCGGACTGGCGCGCTGTGTCTGTAGTGAAGACCTCGGCTCTGGTCAGGTCCGCGCTGATGCGCATAATGGACATCCGTTATGTTTCTGCGCGCCACCATTCGCAAGAAAGACGGCAAAGAGCATATCTACTTCAGCGTGGTGAAGAACAAACGCGTGCACGGCAAGCGAGTTGTGCAGCGGCATGTGCTGTATTTGGGCGAGATCAACTCCTCGCAGGCGTGGGCGTGGCGTAAGTCGATTGAGGTGCTGGACAAAGTACAGAAGGCACCGCGGTCTGATTCCTGCCTGACGGCCCGGTGCCATGACACTCCTCCTGTGGCACTCCTGCTACACGGATCGCGGGAGCTATTATGAACTCGGCCTTCAGCGCTGCCAGCTTCCAGGCCGTCTTGACCGCGCCAACCCAACCTTGCTTGACACCTCGCCCGCCGCGTCTGACGAAGCGCTGCTCGCACCGATCGCGGGAGCGTATTACCGGCCGGAAACGCTCACGGATACGCAGCGCCAGCGCACGCTTCAGTGGGTGGGTCGCTACGCTGGGCAGCTGCGCGCGGAAGGCGTGCCGGAACACGAACGCCGCGTACACATGCAAAGCGTCAATCCCAAGTTCGTGCGGCGCAATTACCTGGCGCAACTTGCCATCGATCGCGCTGAACAGAACGATTATGAATTCGTGAACGAACTTCTCGAGGTGCTGCGGCGCTCCTATGACGAGCAACCGGATAAGGAAACCTTCGCGGCCAAGCGCCCGGACTGGGCGCGACAGCGGCCCGGCTGCTCCATGTTGTCGTGCAGCTCATGATTAGCGGCAACCCGGCCTCGCCGTACACTTTCTGCACGAAATGTACGGTGAGGCCGTTTCGGCTGACGCACTGCTATACTGAACTATAGGTCGTCGTGCCTGGACGGCCGTCCTGTGGAGTTCGTTCATGGCGCGCATCGTCAAGTGCATCAAGCTCGGGCGCGAGACCGAGGGGTTCGATTTCCCGCCGTATCCCGGCGAGCTCGGCAAGCGCATATTCGAGAACGTGTCGAAGCAAGCGTGGAAGCAGTGGCTCGAGCAGCAGAAGATGCTGGTGAACGAAAACCGGCTCAACCTCGCCGACAAGAAGGCGCGCGACTACCTCGTGGAGCAGATGGAGAAATATTTCTTCGGCAGCGGCGCCGACGTTGCCGCCGGCTATATCCCGCCGTCACAGAAATAGGCCGTAGCGCCGCGCGAACACGCCACCGAACGGCCGCATGAACGCCAATACGCCACAACCATCCGAAATCAAGCTGCGCCAAAAGTCGCGGGTGCTGGAAATCTCATTCGCCGACGGCAAGACCTTCCCGCTGCCTTGCGAGTTCCTGCGGGTCTATTCGCCTTCCGCCGAAGTGCGCGGCCACGGCCCGGGGCAGGAAGTGCTGCAGGTGGGAAAGAAAAACGTGGAGATTACCCATATCGAGCCGGTCGGTACCTACGCCATTCAGCTCACCTTCTCCGACGGCCACGCCACCGGGATCTACTCATGGGACCTGCTGTACGATTATGGCCTGCATCAGGAGCAGATGTGGCAGCACTTTCTCAAGCGCCTCGAAGAGGCCGGGGCGAGCCGCGAGCCAGGCCCGGCGCCTTTCGAGCAGCGGCCGAAATCAAAATAGCTGAACCATGTTGTCCCAGGTTGCTCCAATTCCCGCGCCAGGTTCGACTGGCGCCTTCAAGGTCGTCCTCATAAACCCCTATGAGCTGGGGCGGCAGCCGTTTGCCCTGGCGGAGCCTGCCGCGTGGCTGAAGCGCGAGGGCTTTGCGGTGACCTGCCTCGATCTTTCGCTGCAGAAGCTCGACCCCGAAATCCTGGAGGATGCGGGCTTGGTGGCTCTTTATGTGGGCATGCATACCGCCACCCGCATTGCGATTGAAGCTATCCCGCGCATTCGCGACATCGCGCCGCAGGCGCATTTGTGCGTGTATGGCCTGTATGCGCCGATGAACCAAAAGTTGCTGCGCGGCCTCGGCGTGAAAACCATACTGGGTGGCGAATTTGAGCCAGGGCTGGTGAGCTTGGCGCAGCGGCTGAGCAGCGGCGATGTGGGAGATGTGCAAACCGAACCTATTATAAATCTAGCCAAAATCGCATTCATTACGCCTGACCGCTCCAGCTTGCCGCAGTTGCAGCGCTACGCCCATTTGATATTGCCGGATGGCGGTAAAAAAATGGTTGGCTTCATTGAGGCGAGCCGGGGCTGCAAGCATTTGTGCCGCCATTGCCCGGTGGTGCCAGTGTATGAAGGTAAATTCCGCATTGTACCAATCGAGGTGGTGATGGCGGACATCTTGCAGCAGGTGCAGGCGGGTGCTGCGCACATTTCTTTCGGCGACCCGGATTTTTTCAACGGGCCGACGCATGCCATGAAAGTGGTTGCGGCAATGCACGCCAAGTTCCCCCACTTGAGCTTCGACGCCACCATCAAGATTCAGCACCTTATCAACCATGCCGAACTGTTGCCGGCGCTCAGGGCGGCAGGTTGTTTATTCATGACATCGGCGGTTGAGTCGGTGGATGACAAGGTGCTGGAATATTTTGCCAAGAACCATACGCGTGCCGACTTCGAACGCGCTTTGCAACTGTGCCGAGAAGCGGACATATTCCTGGCGCCCACGTTTGTGTCATTCACGCCCTGGACCACACTGGAGGTATACCTCGACCTGCTAAGCACGCTGCTGCATTTGCGTTTAGTGGGGGCAGTGCCTTCGATTCAGCTATGCATTCGCCTGCTCGTGCCGGAAGGCTCCTATTTGCTTCAGTTACCCGGTTTCCGGGAAATGATAGAGGCGTTCGACACGAAATTGCTCGGCTACCCATGGCGGCACGCCGATGCCGGTGTGGATGCGCTACAGCAGGCAGTGCAGGCCTGTGCCGCACAGGGCGATCAACAAGAATTAGCGCGCAAGGATATATTCGAACAAATCTGGCGGCTCACGCACGATGCGCTCGGCCGTTCTGCGCCGCCACTCACACAGGCGGATTTTGGCGAACCCATCGCACGCTTGTCAGAGCCCTGGTACTGCTGTGCCGAACCCACTGAGCAACAACTACAAAGCTTCTAAACATACGCTATGAAGCGCCTTCTACTGCTGCTGCCCACCACCGGTTACCGTAACGATGATTTCCTGGACGCCGCGAGAAACCTCGACGTGGAAATCATCACTGCCGCGAATTATTGCCATCAGCTCGCGCCGCTCTGGGGCATGAGTCCGATTCAATCGGTGCATTTCGATCAGCCGGAAGTCGCGGTGAAGCAGGTGCTGGCTGCGCTGGGACGCCAACCGGACGCCGTGCTCGCGGTGGACGACAGCGGCCTGGAACTGGCGGCACTGTTGCGCGAACAGTTGCACTTGCCGGGCAACCTGCCCGCTGCGGTGCGCGTGACGCGTGACAAACTGGCGTTTCGCCGTTTGCTACAAAGTGGCGGTCTTAACTGTCCGGATTTTTATCACCTCGGTAACGATAGCCAGACGCCTGCACTACAGGCCCCACTTCAATTCCCTGTTGTCGTCAAAGCGCGCCGGCTTTCTTCCAGCCGTGGCGTGATTCGGACCGACACCCCGCAGGCGTTCAGGGAAGCCGTGCAATGGGTGCAAGGCATACAGGTCAAAGCCGATCGCGATGCCGCCCAGCTGGGATTGGTCGTGGAGAGCTTCATTCCCGGCCGTGAATACGCACTGGAAGGTTTGCTGCAAGAAGGCCGGTTGCGCGTGCTTGCGTTATTCGACAAACCCGATCCGCTCGACGGCCCCTATTTCGAAGAAACGCTTTACATCACGCCATCGCGGCTATCTCAAGAAAAGCAGGATGAGATCAGGCAAACCGTGCAACAGGTCTGCGAGCTGGCTGGGATTAGCAGCGGGCCGATCCATGCGGAAATGCGTCTGAACGAGCAGGGCATTTGGCTGCTGGAAATCGCCGCGCGCTCCATCGGTGGCCTGTGCGGCAGAATGCTGCGCCATACTCTGGGCATGAGCCTGGAAGAGTTAATTCTTCGCCACGCTTTAAACCTGCCATTACCGCAAGCGCAGCTTGACGACGCTGCTGGTGTGATGATGATCCCTGTCCCCAGGCGCGGTATTTTTCTCGGCGTGCGCCACCTCGAAGATGCAATGAATATCGCCGATATCAGCGACATCCAGATTACTGCCCACCTCGGCCAGACCATTGCACCTCCGCCAGAAGGCGCGAGCTACCTGGGCTTCATCTTCGCTCGCGGAATATCCCCGGACGCGGTTGACTCTGCGCTGCGGCAAGCGCACCAGCGTCTCGTCTTCGAGATCCAATCTGTGATTCCAGTTAGTTCCTACAAAGGACGCGAAGCGCAGAATTCTCATCCAATTTTGCGCCCCTAGTGGCGCTTGTGGCCATTCGCGCCTTTGCGGCAAGGGGTTATAATCCGGCTCCTTTCATGGGGTAACTTTTGCATGCAGGTTCTGCTCGCCAAACCCCGCGGTTTTTGTGCCGGTGTCGATCGTGCGATTCAAATCGTCGAGCGCGCATTGCAGATACATGGCGCGCCAATCTACATGCGCCATGAAGTCGTGCACAACAAAGTTGTGACCGACGACGGGCGCTCGAAAGGCGCCGCGAAGCCGAGGCGCGGCCTCAAGGTGTTCGATGCAATCTGCCCGCTGGTGGCCAAGGTGCACGTCGAGGTCGCCAAGATGCGCGAGCAGGGGCGCGAAATCATCGTGAGAGGCGATCACGGCCATCCCGAGGTCGAAGGCACGATGGGCCAGTCGCAAGGGATGTATCTGGTCGAGACGCCCGCCGATGTCACCCGGCTCAAAGCCGGCGATGAAAACAATCTTGAGTTCGTGACCCAGACCACCTTGTCGGTCGACGACGCAAGCCGGATCATCGCGGCGCTGAAAGCACGCTTTCCGAAAATCGCGGAACCCAAGACAGACGATATCTGCGACGCGACGCAAAACCGGCAGGATGCGATCAAGGCCCTCGCGCAGCAATGCGACGTCGTGATTGTGGTCGGCTCGCCCAACAGCGCCAACTCCAACCGGCTGCGCGAAGTCGCCGCCAACCAGGGCGTGACCGCCTAACTGGTCGACAATGCGCGCGAATTGCAGCTCGCGTGGGTAGCCGGCAAGGCGCGCATCGGCGTCACGGCCGGCGCTTCGGCACCGGAAGTGCTGGTGCGGGAAGTGGTTACGCGCCTGAAAGAATTGGGCGCGAGCGAAGTGTCGGAGTTGTCCGGCATCACCGAACGCGTGACTTTCCCGTTGCCGAAGAATCTGTCAGCCGAAGTATCCTGATCCGCTTCGGCTGCCGGGCGTTGAAATCCGGCATCTCTCAATGCCCCTAAGGATCCCCTAAGGAGATAATAATGAGCAAAGCATCAAGGTCAGCGGAAATTCTTGGACTTAGCAAACCGCCGATCGCTATCGGCTTTTTTGAGTCGCCGCCCGCAGGAGTACCTCGGTGGGAGGGCGGGTCGGTGGCTGCCGGTTGCGTCTTCTGGGACAAAGCCATGCAGGGGCAGACCTTTTATACGGTTCCATCCGATCATTACAACTGCGCGGTCGGAAGTTACATTCACAAGATCGCTCTGCCGGCGGAGCGCGCGCACGAACTGAATGACACGCTTGCGTTCATGGCTGAAAACAACTACGTCGCCACCTCGGAAGTGCCGGGCATCCCCACGCTGGCCAAATCCCCTGGTGCTGTGGCCTACGGCCCAGCGGACGGGGCCGCCTTCAACCCCGATGTGGTGCTGATTGCGGCGAAAGCGGCACAGGCCATGCTGATTTACGAAGCAGCCATCAAGGCGGGTGCTGGTAACGCTCTAACGAACGCCATGGGTCGTCCGGCCTGCGCCGTCCTGCCACTAACAACTACAAGCGGACAGACGTCGATCTCGCTCGGTTGTAAAGGCAACCGGACATTTACCGGGCTACCGGACGAAGAAATGTATGTGGCTATTCCCGGCGACAAATGGGAAGCGGTCATCGAGAAACTTACCGAAACGCACGCAGCCAACTTGGCGATGGGAAAGTATTACTCGAATCGAGAGACCCAGCTTGCCGCGCCTTAGCACGCTCTCGCAGGAGAGCTTTATCGACAGCGCTCCCGGTCGCGTCCCGCCGCCGCCAGCCTTGATGTTGGTAGCGAGGGCCCGCTATCATTCCATAAGTCATTGATTGAGCTGCGTTAGCGAATTGAAGCAAGACTCCATACACACATCCGTGATGCGGTGAAGCGCGTTGGTTTGGTCGCCGCCTAAGTCCTAAGTAGGCGGAGCATCAGGAGGTCGAGTTTCTACGCGTTTTACGGCAAGGACTTGCTCGGTCAGTTTCTGCCAATCGTCTCCCACCTTCAGATCGACCGTCATTCGGTAATTTCCGATTCCCGAAAAAGGGAAAAATGGCAAGTTAATCATCGAGCGCGCACGATCAGCGGACGCCAAGTCGACAAAAAATTCTACCCCGGCTACAACGATGCCGTCTGGCCGAAATAGCTGGAACCGACCAGAAATCCGCTCGGGGATCCCTGAATTCGTTCGCGACCAATTCTGTATAACCGAGAATGCAGGCCCAATGGCTATCTGCTGACCGGGAGGAGGATCAGGCGCCTCGTTAGGGATGTTCAGCTCGTCCAATACATTTAAAATCGACAATGAATTCGACTCGCGGTCTACGACGTACGATTGCGCGACCACCGTCCATTCAAGTCGCGCCATGCGCAGTTCCTCTTTTATGTCGACCATTCCACATCAAAAAGTTGCCCAATAAATCACCGACAATTTCCACGTCGGTGCCCTCGTTTGCGACATCGCGCTGCGGCAGTCGCGAGTAATCGCAGAACGTTGAGAAATTAACTTTGCCTAACCCAAAATCAACAAGGCTTACATTGGACAGAGTGGCACTCCAGGTATCGACGTGGTTCAACGCCGCTGACGGGTTGTACAGATATATCGCATCGTGGGTTCTCCACGTTTGCTGCCTGGCAATTCCAAGTTCTTGCAAAAGCTCCGGGTGCCGCCCCAGTATGCGAAAGAGGTTTACTACGCCCAACACTGGACGCGCTTCAGCCCTCTCATATCGGGAAAATGCATTGTGGCCGCCGCCGGCAATGCTGGCAGCCTGTTGCTGAGTTAGCCCCAAGTATTGACGCACGGCGGAAAGCTCTTGCCGCTCTAACTCGTCAACCCCAGCGCGGAATTTCTGCAGCGCCTCCTCGCTCGCGGGATCGTGATAGACGATGCCGTCATCGCAGTGATCACAATATGCTCCTGGCTGCTCCACGCCGAACTTGTGCCCTCGGTATTCAATGAGCTCCTTCCTGAGACCGTCATGCAACGTTCCTTCGCCGCACACGGGGCAACGCTTACCATGCCACGCGCCGCTCATATGCCCTCACTTTCCTTAAACGAAATCACAAAGAACACGTCAGCCTTTTGAAATTTCACGTATAGGGTCAATCCTCTGTATTCGATGAAGTACACATCCTGCCAAACGCGATAATCGTGGTTGCACGGCATCGACTTACGGAAGTTCTTCCACGTCAGCATATGCACTACCTCGAGGGCAGCGCTCTCAGACAAGTCGGCCGCGCGGATGCTGTCCAACGCCGAGCGCGTGAGATTCATTGCTGCCACCGATGTCATTTGGGCCTGTATATCCCTCAGGGGGTAAGTCGGTCGGCGCTTTTCTCGGGAGTCCATATTACCCTTATAGGGTAACGTCGCAGCCTGGGGAACAAAAAGGGTACGCAGATCACCCGACATACGGTATGTTTATAAGGGGTATCCATCTAGCTCCACTAAGCCGTTAATTTGAGCAATCGGGGTTGGTCGACGATGTCTCGGTAGGTGAGCGGCTCGGTAAGCACGGCCTGCTGCAGTAGGCGATAGAACAGCAAGCCGCGTGAGCGGGAGTTGCGGCGATTGAAGCGAAAGACGAATTCGTCCAGGTAAGCATCGAGCTGATCGGGCTGCACGGCCCCGTGGTGCGTGCCCAGTAGCCAGCGCTTGAGCAAAGAGGCCACCCGATGCACGGCTGGCATCGCGGCGTGGGCCAAGATGTCGGAGCCGGCGATGACTCGACGCTCATGCTCATAGCCCTGCTCGACCAGAGGGCGGTAGGAGGAGGAGCCGTCGGTACGGATGCGCGAGGCAGGCTGCACGGCCTCGCCGATGAAGGCCAGCAGTTGCTTCTGGGAGTCGGAGGACAGACGGCGCAGGCGGATGCGCCCAAAACCCTTGGGCTCGAGGATTTCCACCGCGATGGCCACCAGAGTTTTAGTGGTGTTGCTCTTACGGTTCGCTTTGGAAGGCGGATTGTGGCGATCCGAGATGCCCAGGTAGGTCTCATCGACCTCGACCGTGCCGCTCAGGGCCTCCCGGCCGGGACGCACCATCGCCCGGCGCAGGCGGTGCAGCATCGTCCAGGCGGTCTGATAGCTGTTCAAGCCCAACACGCGCTGCAGTCCCAAGGCGCTCACGCCGTGCTTTTGGTTGGTCAGATACCAAGCCACGGCGAGCCAGACCCGCAGCGGCGTGCGCGTCTTGTCGAAGATCGTGCCAGCCGTCACGGTGCCCTGATAACGACAATTCCGGCACATCAGTCGGCCCCGGCTGAGCGCGTAGTGCTGCGCCAGGGTGGCGCATTGCGGGCAGCAAAACCCCGTCGGCCAACGTAATTGCTGCAAGTACCGATGGCAGGCTTCTTCCGTGGCGAACCAATCCAGGAACTGACCCCACGTCTGCGGGTAATCCTGTCCGGCAATGGGGCTGGGCGGCGGATTGTCCATCGCGCCATCCTCGCAGAGGTGGAGCTAGATGGATACCCATTATATTTATACAGTATCAAGCGGTTAGGCAACCAGCTGATTATGTGGAATGAACAACCCGCGGCTTAACGGCGAGTTATAGGGGTCGCCGCTCGTCAGGGGCTCTGGTCGGTTGATTTCAGCGAAATTCATGCGCGCGCCTCACGCTCGGCTACGCTATTTGACGCGCGCCCCTGGACAAATGCGCGATCAAACACCAAGGCTAGATTTACACTTGGCCTATGCAAAAATTCGTGATCTTCGGGGACATCGCCGCCAAGGCAGCGCGATCGACAACAACACTTTCTACAGAGTCGCACGCCCACAGGGTTGGCTTGGCTCCAAGCCCGCATGGATGCCTGGCCTGCAGACTACGTCGCCGATCGGTGGGTCGACCTGAGTCAATGGTTCATGCCAGGCACGGCGCCGCTGGCATTTGCTGACACGATCCTCTGAAAGCGACACACGGCGAGGCCCGCTTGAGATCGTACTCGTCGGCACCACCCGGTCGATGGCCAGCCCGCGGTCCACGTTGGCCGGAATCGCAGTGGCAGTGCGTCGATGTTGGCAGCGCTGTTGTCTGACCGTAAGGAAGCTGACGAGCACCCGAGGGTTGAGATCGGTCGAAATTGCCGACGTGATCCCGGTGGCCCTTCGGGATGCCACCTCCCGTCACGTCCAGCCGGAGCGCGCGGGCAGGCGCAGGTGATTCTTGGTGCAGTCCAAGCTGCGACCCGGGGCAGCTTGCTCCAGGGTAGTTGATTTCGAAGGGCTCGCTTCACTTGCCCGGGAGGCGCAGCTTCGCGACAATCGCCGCTGTTGCGTTGGGTGCGGCCGCGTTACCCCAGCTCGTTCGCAAGTAATTCGCAAGAGCGCCGATCTGCTCGTCGTTCATATTCCCTGCAAATGACGGCATCGGTACGCTGCCATTTTGCGCAGGAATCCCGAGGAGAATGGCCTTGAGTATGTCCGCCGGATCGGGAGCGAGCACCACGCCATTGCCCGCGAGTGGTGGGAACACGCCCGGAATTCCGCGGCCCTGCGACTGATGGCAAGCCATGCAATGATCGATGTAGAGGTTCGCGCCCCGTGCCTGCGTGGGTTCGGGTTGGCGCCGCCCGGTCCGCAAGGAGGAGTCCGGCGGAATCGACTTGAGGTATTCGGCCATTGCGTGCAAATCCGAATCGGTCAGGTAGCGCAGGCTGTTGCGCACGACTTCAGCCATCGGTCCGACGGCTGTAGTTTTGCCTTTGAATACGCCCGTTTTTAAATACATTGCAATGTCGTTGACACTCCAAGCACGCAGGCCGGTCGTGATATCTTCCGAGAGGTCGAGCGCGAACCACCCGTCGATGACCGCGCCCCCGAAATCCTTGCTCTTTTCAATTCCGCCGAGCAAATTGCGCGGCGAATGACAGTCGCTGCAATGGCCCAATCCCTCCACCAGATAGGCGCCGCGATTCCAGGCGGCAGACTTCGCGGGGTTCGGTGTGAACGTCCCCTCCCTGAAATATAGCCCCCGCCACGCTGCCATCGTCCAGCGTTCGTCGAATGGAAAACGCAAGTGATTGACATCGACGACGCGAGTCACCGGAGTGACAGTGCGCAGATAGGCATAGATCGCGTCGATATCGGTCCGCGTGACCTTCGTATAGAAGTCATACGGCATCGTCGGATACATGTCCTCTCCGGCGTGATTGACACCATCGTGCAGCGCGCGGTAGAAATCATCGGACGACCAGAATCCTATCCCGGTTGCCGTGTCCGGCGTGATGTTCGGCGCAAGCATGTAACCGAACGGCGTGTTCAGCCGACCTCCGCCGGCAAGGGGTTGGCCGCCGCTTGCCGTGTGACACGAAATGCAATCTCCCGCCCGCGCGAGATATTCGCCGCGCTGGACCTGCGTCGGCTGAGTGTCGATCGGTCTTGCGATGGGAGCCAGGGCGAGTCCGATCGATAGGATCGCTGCGCGGCGAATACAGGCCGCCTGCGGCTTTGTGTGCCTCACGGTGCCGCTCCTAACTGTCACTGCGCCACTTCTGTTTCAGTTGATAGGGCCGATGCGAGTCACGCTACTACCCAATGCATCGATCGCTTCACATCGCCTCGACCATTTGCGTTCGACGCTCTGCTGGATACTGCGTGCGCTTGGGGAGCGCTATCAGACAACATCAATACTACATCGGCCGACGGACAAGGGGGTACTGAGATTATTTCTCATCGATCCATCGTGAATACGGTAAATCATGAATCTCCAGGGGATTGCCGGCCTCAAGTTCCCCGCGCCATTGTGGTTCGCGGCATCACGCTCCCCGATCAAAACGAAGAACCCCGCTTGACATGGCGGGGAACTCCGTAGAGGACTATTTGCACGAACTGCACGAGGAGGCCGACTTGCCGAGGCCATCGCGATGCTCCGTTCCATCGACTCCATTAGCAAGGACGGGCAACGCCATGCCGATAATTCACGCTGATCGCAGTGCCGCCACTGCGGCACATCTCGTGCGCGGACTCGAAGTCCTGACCCAGCGGCGTGACGGCGACACGCCTCACCAGAGCGCGACGGTAGCGGAACTGTGCCGCCTCACAGGCGTGTCGCGCAATTCTGTCTATCGGTATCACCCGGAGATTCTTGTCGCGCTGCGCCGTCATCAGCACGGATCGGCGCCCAGCGATAGGGCCGCGCAGTCGATTACATCGTCCGTGGCTTCCAGCAACTCATTGCTTCAGGATCAGGTTACGAAGCTCAACGCGTTGTGACGCGCATCACAAGCTGGCACGCGCTTCAACGGAACCCATTGAAGAATGTCAAATTCCAGCCCATAAGTAGAGAAACCCAGCGGCCAGTTCACTGGCAAGGCAGCGTTAGTTATGGTCTCGGAAGGGGCTCCGTATTGTGCGGACACACGGGCGCTCGAAGCAATGCGCCCGGGCGTTGCGATGCTGTCAGCCGCACATCGGTATCAGGACTCGATCACGGTCAAGCACCAGGATCGAACGGCCGAACTGGCCGTCGCAATAGGAGTCCGGCTCGGACTCAGCCCATCAAGGACCGAGGTTCTCCGTCTTGCCGCGATCGTGCATGACATCGGCAAGATTGGAGTGCCAGCGGACATTCTACGTAAACCCGGTACTTTGTCCGAACCCGAGTACGCCATAGTCAAAACGCACTGCGCCATTGGTCACGATGTTCTTCAGCACCTTCAGGCTACCTTTCCCGTGGCGGAGATTACCTTGCAGCACCACGAACGGCTCGATGGCAGTGGTTATCCACGCGGTCTGTCCGGCGAAAGCATTCTGCTAGAGGCGCGCATTCTTTGCGTTGCCGACGTGTTCGACGCGATGACGTCCAACCGATCGTATCGCGCCGGATTTCCGGCGGACTTTGTGCTCGGCGAGTTGCAGGCGATGGCCGGTCGCCTGCTAGATGCCGATGCAGTGGACGCCTGCCGGCACTACATTCTCACTGAACCCATAGTACGTCCCGACACGTTTGATACTGTAACCGCTTCGCAGTCGGTGGGCTAACGCGGGTCGGCCCACGAGGACCTGCAAATTGCGAGCAAGCTTAATTTCGGCGACGTTTGTGTCCTGACCTTTCTCGACTTCTCGATGTCGCAAACAGCTCTCGAGACTGTAGCGAAACCAAGAGCAACGCGTTCCTATAATCGTAAATTCATTCGGCAGCGCCTGGTGTCGTCGGGTTCGAAACTTCGACGTCCTGAAAGCGGCCATCTATAAGTGGCCGCAGTCGGTCGATTCCCGCCGATCAGACTATACAAAATCCGACGCTCGGCTGACCGGTGACACACCGAGACCAAACATAAGGCGTGGTAGGGTCAAAGGGAACAGGGCAAGTACGCTCTCGCCTCCTCTTTCTTAGTGCGCAGGATGCGGCCCGATTGAGTTCAGACGCCGCGGAGCGGCTCGGCGGCGGAGCTGGCAATCACGTGGATCGACAGGAGCGGCAGATTGCGCATGACTCGAACGCTATCACGCCCGCTAATCTCCGCAAGACTACGCGGCGAGGGACATTCGGGCTGAAATTTAGGAATTCGCCACCAACAGATGTCGAATAGGCTATTTCTGACCCGACTGATTCACGGAAGGTACCGGCCAATTCTGGACTTGCTGCCAAGTCTGCTGTATCGCGGGCGGCAGCTTGTCCATGTGCTTGAGGAAAAGCGCAAGCGTCCAGATTTGCTGATCGCTTAGGGAGTACCCGAACGAAGGCATGCCCGTTAGTCGAATACCGTGCTTGATTTTCCAGAACGAAACCCCTTCTGGGTCGTCCTCAACCCCATCGGTAGCCAATTGTGGTGGCTTTGGATAGAGGCCTTTCGCTATCGGTGATGGCGACGCAGTGCCCTTTGCGGAACCATGACAAACCGCGCAGTTCTGCGCGAACAGATGAACCCCATTGAGCAGATTCTGCTCGGTTAGCTCCACCGGATTTTGGCCCATTGGGGCCTCGCGACGCACTGTTGCATCCAGCGACGTGCCGGCCATCCAGGTTTCCAGCCAACCGGGTTTTGCATCGGCATTGGCTGGAATAAGGCCGCTTCGCACCAGAAAGTAAGCCCCGATCAGGGCAACGGCGAGCGTTAATGCGATTCCCGAAACCACACCTTTCAGCATGACGCCTCCTCATGTAGAGTCAGGATCTACTCTTGGTTCTTTTGATCAACTCTTCGTAACCCCGCGTCCGCTTGCGCGCAACCATTCAACGAGTGTCAGCTTCACGAATTTAAGTCCATTCATGCTATGTAGGCTAGAACTTTCACTCCTGGCCGCGTGTAACCGCTTTCGGCCGGACTCGGCCCGTCTGGTACGGTCAAAAATGGAACAGGGCAAGTACGCTCTCCCCTCCTCGTCTCAGTGCGCGGCACGCGCACGAATTGAGGTCAGACGCCGCGGAGCGGCTCGGCGGCGAAGCCGCCCCCGACAGATGGTTTGGCTGTGGAAGAGCATTTCGAGTCGATTTCGGGGGATGGCAGGGTTCAGGGTAGTCCCGGGTCCGCTACGCCGCGCCGGCGGATAAGGGCAAAACGTGCCGCAATGAATTCGATGACGGAGCAGCAATAGATGACACAAGACACCTGGACTGCCGTGGATGAGTATCTGACCAACCGATTCGTCGGCATCGATGCGGCGCTGGACGCGACGCTTGAGACCAGTAGCGCTGCGGGCTTACCGGATCAGCAGGTCTCTCCGACACAGGGCAAATTCCTGATGCTCCTGGCGCGCGCCATCGGCGCGCGTTCCATTCTAGAAATCGGCACGCTGGGTGGTTACAGCAGCATCTGGCTCGCGCGAGCGTTACCCACAGACGGCCACCTGGTGACGTGCGAACTCAATGCGAAGCACGCCGCGCTCGCGCGCACCAACATCGAGCGCGCGGGATTGAGCGCGGTCGTGGAACAGCGGGTGGGCCCTGCGCTCGACACATTGACCCAACTGGTCGCAGAGCGTCATCCGCCGTTCGACCTGGTGTTCATCGATGCCGACAAGCCGAGTAATTCTGCGTACTTGGCGGCCACCCTCAAACTCTCGCGCTTGGGCACACTGATCATCGCCGACAATGTCGTACGCGGCGGCCTCCTGCTGGACGAAGCGACTTCAGATCCCAGTGCCCGCGGAGTACGGGGATTCATCGATAGCCTGGCTGCCGAATCACGCGTTTCCGCCACGGCACTGCAGACCGTGGGCGCGAAGGGTTACGACGGCTTTGCGCTCGCCTTGGTTACCCAACCGCCTTAAGCCGTGTGCCCCTCCTCCGGCATTGCGAAGCCGCTTGATCCGAAGATCGAGGCGACTCGGCGCAAGCTTGAGCAGCTCAAGGCGCGGCAGCAACGGATCGATGCCCGGCTGCGTTACCTGGCGTCCAAGCAGGCGCGCCGGGCGGACACGCGGCGGAAGATCTTGGTCGGGGCGATCATCCTGGCGCAGCTTGAGCGGGGGGAAATCGATGAGAAGAAATTCCGGGCGATGCGGGATCAGGCGCTGAACCGGGCGGATGATCGGGCGTTGTTCGACCCGTCGGTGATCTAGCCTGTACGACAGGCGCAATAAAGGGAGGTAATCACATGCGACCGTGGGCAATGCTTGTAGGTCTCGCGGTCGTACTTGCACGGCGCCGCTTTGGCCGAAGTTAATTGGCTCTCGCTAGGCTGCAATCTGGCGCGATCAGCCGTGAATAGCCTCGAACTGTCGTGACCACTATATTCTCCGACGACGACTTCGAGCAGCTCGAGGCATGGCTGCAGAGAAGGCGCACCGGCATTTTTGATATCGTGGTGCTCGAGGGATTTCTCACCGCGGTCGTCATTGGGCCAAACACGATCTCGCCAATGCTGTGGCTGCCTAAGGTCTGGGGCAAGGGCAAGCCGCAGTTCAAGGATCTCGAGGAGCTCAATCGCTTTGTGGCCCTCGTGATGGGCTTGTACAACGAAATTGCCGGCTGCTTCGAGCAGGATCCTGCAGCATTCAAGCCCTCGTTCTACGAGCGGCCATTTAACGATGAGACCGTCATCATCGTCGATGAATGGTGCGAGGGGTTCATCAAGGGCATGCGGGTGGATACGGAGGGCTGGAAGCCGTTGAAGCGTGAGCGACGTGATCTCCTAAAGCCGATGGAGCTTTTCGGTACTCGCGCGGGTTGGCGCAAGCTCCAAGACGGCGGCGAAGCCGCGATGCACGCGATGTGGTCGGTGCGCATCGCGCCGGCCGTGCGCGAGATCTATGCCTTCTGGCTACCTTACAGGCGGGCCATGCAGGCGACGCCAGAGAATGCCATTCGACACTGACGGGGAGCCCTGCACTGTCGTGCTCGCCAAAGTCGTACAGGGGCCGTCCGGGAACGAGATTCTTTCAGGAGTTGGGCAACGACTCACCGCGGCCAGGCGTTCCGATTGTCTACGAGCGCCCACGACGTAACAAAAGTGAGGTCGGGCGTGCGCGCGCCGACATGCAGCGCGTCAAGCACCGGTCGGTGAGCCTCGATACACCATGTAAACGTTGGAGCGCGCGTAAGTCGACGGCCCTGCCGGCCGACCCTCGTGCGCGAAACCGACGGATTCGTAGAGAGCAATCGCCGGCGCGAGAATGCTGTTGGTTTCAAGAAAGAGCTCGCCGCCGCTTCGCGCCACGAACTCCTGAATCGCCGCCCTCAGCAGTCGGCGCCCGATGCCCAGACCCTGGTAACCCTCAGTGACGGCCATCTTCGATAGTTCGAATCGATTACCCTCCTTCAAGAGCGCGCACGTGCCGACTATCTCGTTCCTGCGCTTTGCCAGGAGGACAGCTCCGCCCTTGCGGATAATCGCTTCGGGTCGCGACAAAACTGCTTCGTCGATTGGCTCTACCTGGAAGTATTTTTGCAGCCACTCGACGTTGAGCCGCTTAAAATCGGCTCTGTGCTTGCGCTCGAAGGAAATCACCTCGACCTCGGCCACCTCGGCCCTGCGCAGGTGGGACCGGATACGTTGCGCGAAGTCTTGGTCCACGAGCGCTCGATCCACCTCAGTGAGGGCGGCGGACAGAGGATGCGAGGCTTCCAGCTCCTGAACAGCTGATGCAATTGCTCGCCACACGGCCTCGAGTCGCTTCATCAGCGCGGTACCTCGCCGAGACAGGCTGAGCAGCCGCCGGCGGTCGTCTTCTGGGTCGGGCCACTCGCGCACGACGCCATGGTCGAGCAGCTTACGGCTCATCTGACTGACCGCTGGATGGCTCTGGCCGAGTCGCGCCGCGAGCTCCGAGATGCCGAGGCGGCCATTGTCCCGCAGCAAGAATAGGATCGGAAAGCAGCGGGACGGCAAGGCAACGTCGTGGCTTCGGTACACATCGTTCACGCCGGCATACATGGTCTCGCTCACCTTACGCAGCCGTGAGGCAAGAAGCAGCGGACCGTAGTCATGTAAGGACGTCAACTCTCGCACCTCCGGATCAGAGTATATCCGTAAGTGCTTACGGATCTCAATAAAGCTAGAAATCCGCCGATGGGCTTTCGGGAAGTATTGTCCGACGATCTGGCGGCCAAACGTCAGCTCATTCGAACGAATCTAAGTGCCCACCGCTCTCCCGATTGTGAACAAAGGCGCCCGATATTCGGAGCCGGGTTGGCCGCGCGGTTCGGCAGCCTTGGCGACTCAGAATTGCGATCTATCGGAGCAGTCGCTGTGCCAAAGCTGGATCAAAAGATTGTCGCCCTTGAGGAGCGACTTCAGCGGCTCAAGCAGCAGCACAAGCAATCCGAGGCGCGTCGGCGAACGCGCGAATCGCGGCGGTCTCGGCACGATGAAGCTCGGCGAAGAGATCTGGTTGGGGCGGTCGTGCTCGCCAGAGTCGAACAGGGGCTGCTGGAAAAATCGGTTTTGCGGGGATGGCCTGAAGCGGGGTTGACGGACGTGGAGGATCGGGCGTTGTTTGGGCTCCCGGCGCGCCTTAGGCTGGAATGACAGAAGCGAACTTTCCCGAAAACGAGTATTGGCGCCGTCGAATTATCGGTGCCCTGCGGGCGCGACGCCACAAAAAGCAATAACACAAGCCCATTGCAGGCTCTTATTAATGGCATGACCACTGAGCTATTCGAGGACGTATGCACCGACCTGTCACCACAGAAAAAAAATAGCGATGAGATTTGTGATGGCGGTCAATGTCGGCTTAGAGATGTGCCCGAGGATTATGGTGCTTACTGTCGCACTTCTGCGACGGATGAATTTAAATGAATGGGGATAAAAATTTTATCGTCTGACATGCGTCGTTGATTGCTGGATCATGGTGCCCGCGCTTTCATCGCGAGACACAGGAGGGCGATCGCAACGCATGACCGAAACATCGCTCAAACATTTCCTTCTGGCATCGGACTTTGATCAGACTCTGAGTTTCAGTGATTCCAGCCTCGTACTGAGCGAGCTGCTCGGCATATCCGGAACTGATGACAGATTTTGTTAAGCAGCTTGAGTCCTCAACATCCATTGCACCACCGAATCAAACCAACATTTCAGGAGATTGACATGACTACTTTCACCAAAAACCACAGCGACTTCTTTTACCGCGCGCTCGCAGCCGTAGCGATAGTCGCGCCGATTCTTTTGGTCATCGCGGCTGGCACATTGCCTGAAGACCTGGAGCGGGGCGACCTTATCGTGTACGGCTACGGAGTAGTTCTGGCCGTCCTTGCGACCGCCCTGGCTCTGCGCGCTGCGTATACCTTGGGTTTCAGCAGGGCCTTGAGAATTGCGGCCTCGGAGCCGAATTACTCCGTCACCGCCTGAGTCGGGGATGGCGTACCTTCCCTAGCAGGGGCGCAGCTCATGCCGATACGCGAGCAGAATGAGCGTGCGATGGCGTGCGCCGTGGCGGCCGAGCTTGCCATAGGCCTGCAGGAGCTTCTCGACCTCGTCTGGGGGCTCTTAGGCCTTCCCGTACAAATTGCGCCGATGGTCCCTTTTTCAAAGCTTGAAGACTGATTTCATTGCAGTTTTCCGCGCACAATTTGCTCCAATCATTCCGAAAAGTCCGTCTAACAAAATCAATAACATACCGAGCAGGAAATCCCCAATCCGGGG
>CABDXQ010000033.1_pt1 | contig 18544 bp, 15 predicted proteins | sample 3131801 | NCBI WGS metagenome assembly CABDXQ01 (sample SAMEA5534335, study PRJEB31848) | metagenome | biome: tundra; feature: field; material: soil | place: USA | collected 2013-05 | depth 0.15 m
GGATTCGACAGCGCAAAGATGATCTGGCCGGGTCGGATCCGCTCGGGCGCAATTAGGCCCTTCACGCCGGTAGTGCAGATGAGCGCATCCGCCCGCGCAAGAATCCCCTCGAGGCTGTCGCGATGACCGTGCAGCTGCGCCAAGCGCCCCATGGCCTCCGCGCGCACGTCCGTGCCTAGCAGCTGCTTCACCCCGTACGCATGGAGCAGGCGCGCGATGCCCAGACCCGCCGCGCCGAGCCCGATGACCCCGACCGTGAGCGCATCGAGCCTCGCACCGATCTGCCGGGTCGCGTTCAACAACGCCGCAAGCACGACGACGGCGGTCGCGTGTTGATCGTCGTGCAACACCGGCATCGACAACCGTGCGCGCAGCTTCTGCTCGATCTCAAAGCAGCGCGGCGCGCTGATGTCCTCGAGCAGGATCGCCCCAAAGGACGGGGCGATCGAGCAGACGACATCGACGAAGTGATCGACCGCACCACTCTCGATCAGAATCGGAATGCCGCTGATTCCGACGAGGGCGGCAAACAGGGCCGACTTCCCCTCGATGACGGGTAGCCCCGCCCGTGGGCCGATATTTCCGAGTCCCAGAATGGCTGACCCATCAGTCACGATCGCCACCGCCCGGCCGAGATAGGTAAACTCGAACACCTTCTCCGGGGCTGCGTGGATCGCCAGACAAACACGTGCCACACCTGGAGTATAGATGTCGCGCAGAATTTGCTGCGTGGAGATCGCCACACGAGAGCACATCTCGATCTTGCCACCGCGGTGACGATCGAAGACGCGATCAGACCAGCCGATGAAGCGCGCCGCAGGAAGCGCGTTCAACCGCTCAATGAGCCCGGCATGTGCCTCCGTATCGATCTCAACCGTGATCTCCCAGAGTGTGCGGTCCTGGTCGCGCCGCACGCTGCTCACGTGCTCGAGCACGAGCCCCGTCTCCGCGAGCACGTTGAGCACGCTCGCCAGAGAGCCGGGCGAATGGGTCGTCTCGATCTGCAGAATCTCAGGAATCTTCACCGGTGTTGCGCCTCACGCCTATCCGCTGCGCCGTGGGGTAGGCTTGATTTTGATGTCGAAAGTAACGGTAAGAAACACCGAGCATTATAGAGCTTGATGCGTTAACAATTTGATCGAGAGGGGGATTTATGTTCATGCGGCCACACCCTGTTTGCCCGCAGAATCATTGCAGATCTTTTGAGTCCCGCAGCTTGTCTTCGGCTCTATGTTCTCGGGAGATTTCGGTGCTTTTCACAGAGCAGAAGCCGCTTACAAGGCAGCCACTTGCGTGATGCTCCCACGTAGTTCACGGGAACAACGCCTTGCTCTTACCGTATCTTGTTGCACCAAAATTAATGGGACCCCTATGTTGGCGCAAGACTGCCCCTCGATTCCAGCAATTTCCGGCGCGCGCCTGCGGCGCCAACCTTTCCGCGGCAATCTGCGATTGTTCTGTAAGCAATTGCATGAACGGGCGTCAATAGTTGCTGCCTCGTGCGTTGGCATTGCAACATTAGTGGCGTTTTGACGTCGCTTATTTCAGCAATGTCTGTCCACATCCAATTCTTGTCAACAATTGATGTCCCACTTCCGCACGGCATGCGCTTCTGCCCACCGAGTTCCTCAGTCAACGCTGGACTGCGGCGTGGCCGAGTCTTCCGACGATCGCGAGCATGGCTGGAGTGGACAGAAATTGCTGAAATGTTGGACAGGAATTATTGAAATAGATAACGGACGCGTGCTCTAAGTGTGTTACCGATCCGATGGATCTGTGCATTTCTGGTATGCTCCGCTGTTCAACGAGAGGGTAGGATCACCATGAAGACTGATGCACAACTGAAAGACGATGTTATCGCAGAACTGAGCTGGGAGCCCTCTGTAAACGCTACCCAGATTGGCGTCGAGGTCAAAGATGGCATCGTAACCTTGACCGGTCACGTGGATAGTTACGCAGAAAAGTGGCACGCGGAGAGCGCTGCCCAACGCGTATCGGGCGTCCGAGCGCTGGCAGTGGAGATGGATGTCACGCTCGGTGGATCGGCCAGGCGAACGGATGCGGAAATCGCGAACTCAGTGCAAGATGTTTTGAGGTGGACGACGAATTTACCCATGAACAGTGTCAAGATCATGGTCGAGGGCGGCTCGGTCACGCTGTCAGGTGAAGTGGAGTGGGACTATCAACGGCGGATTGCGACTAACGCACTTCGCCACTTAATAGGTGTCGAAGGCATTAACAACAATCTTGCGATCAAACCCCGAGCATCGTCGGGCGCGATCAAGGCCGATATCGAAGCGGCGTTGAAGCGGCGTGCTCAGGACGATGCGCGGCATATCTCGGTTGAAGTGTGCGGCTCCGATGTGACATTGACGGGCACAGTTCACAGTTTGTCGGAACGCGAGTTGGTGGCGAGTTCTGCCTGGGGAACCCCGGGCGTACAGAAAGTGGTGGATCGCATAACGATCGCCCCCTGACAATGATGAAGGAGCCCTCACCTGTGGTGTCCTTAATCTTTGAATAACGTTGAGTCAGTTTGACCAAAGCGAGTGCCACAAATTTCCCCCGAAAATTTGTTTGGCCAAGATAAAGCCCCGTAAGTAGCTGACTTACGGGGCAGACTGAATCCTTTAAGGGGTCAAATGGTCAAAGGTGGTAGCGACACACGGCGTCCGTAGCATGAGTTCGGAGTTGGTTCCGGTACTAACGGCGTTTCTGACTTGGTGTCCTCATTGTCAAGCGCTCATTGTTCGTGCCGTGAATTTGCCACCAATTGCTTCAAGCCGTTCAAATCAACGATGCCCGGCAGGAGCTGTCGGCCGATTACAACGCCCGGTGTACCTCGAAGGTTCAGTGCATGTGCTTCCGCATCGTTGCGCGAAAGTAGCGCATCAATATCCTTGGCATGACTTATTTGATCCTTCTTAAGGGTATCTACGTTAATGCCCGCGCGCTTCAAGGTTGCGTCCACCTGATCGTTCTGCACTAAGCGTGACCCGTTCATCAATGCGTCGTGAGCGGGAAGGTACTTGCCTTGCCATCCTGCAGCCAGCGCTGATCTCGCCGCATACACAGAGACGTCACCCAAGATCGGCCAGTCCTTGTACACGATGGCGATCTTATGATCTTCGGCAAGCAAGGAATGCAAAGCAGGGGCGAGCTTCTTGCAATATGGACAGTTGTAGTCAAAATATTCGACTATGGTCACGTCCGCATTTGGAGCGCCCACGGCATCTGTGCCGGGATCGGTGAGCATTTCCTTTTGCCCCGCGACGGTTATGAGCTGAATCCCCTGCGCCGGCGCGCTTGTCGGCAAACACGCGACTGTCATTACCGCCAGCGACATGAGTAGATAGGTGCTTTTGGTTGACTTGCGAATCATGAATGCTTGAACCCTATATGAAGTCTTGGCCGATAGCGGTTGGTGATCATGGTATCGCCAATGGATGCGAGCGCGATGTCCAAGTGTTCTTACCGCGTCCGGTCAGCCGTACAAGTATCTCGACGACGTGTGGCTAAGCGGCTTGAGTCTCGGCGCCACCAGCGGCCCCGCGATCTTCGGAGTTAATCTTGCAATTGCGGAACCGTTGCGCGGCGGCATGGGCGTTGCCGTTCTCAGGGCACGACGTGGGAGCTGCCGAGCTCCTTCCACTCGTAACGCGGCACCTGGATCCACTGCCCAGTTTTGAGCTCCGGAACTTTGTGTACTTTCGTTTGATCCACGGTCATCTTGCCGTCCTTGTCGCTGACCCAAAAGTCAATATCGTAAATTTCATCCTTGGTGCCGACAACACGAAAGTCAGTGCAGGCAAAGTAATGACCGTCATTGTCGAGTTGCCTCACAGGTTGGTGGGCGTCGACAAACTCTAAATTCAGCTCTTTTCCGGTCTTGTCATCCTTGAGCTTGAATACCCCGTTGTTCTTCAAACTTTCAGTCACCGCGTGCTGTTCCACTGCCGACATCACTTCCCAACCTCGCTTCGTTGCCAGGTGCCCGGGATGTTCGGAAGCAGGTATCCACCACCACGGAATCGGCTGACGCGCCATCGTCGTCCAATTCCCGTCCACGTTCAGTGGTGCTTTGTAAATTCGGGTCTCTTGCACTTGCAGCTGCCCGTCCACCGGTAGGACCCAGAAATCGACCAGGTAGTTCTTTTGAGGGTCCAGCGAGTCGTGAAATTTTACATCAGGAAAGAAACCATAACCGTCAATGGTTCGGGTGAAGTCGACGTCATCGTAGCTCAGCTTGAGGTGATCACCGTTGAGGGAATCATCGAATGGGAAAATCCCACTGTTCGCCTTCACCTTTGCGCTAATCAACGCCTTAACAAATGCCTCGGCATCGCTACCCGAGAAATAGGTCATGGCCTTTTCGGTGGATTCCACACTGCTGGCAGCGATGAAGTCGCGGGCCCGCTGCAAATTCTCATCCGGATTCTCGAGGAACGACTTCTTGGCACTTTCACCACTGAAACAATAAGCCTTGCCGTCCTTGTCGGTCCAGGTGGTCGTACAGTTGGTCATCACGTGACGGCCTTCCGCTAACCCTTCTGTGCATTGTCCGCCAAACTGCACCTGCGATGTGGGCGTCATGGCTTCAGCTGCGGTTGCACTGTTGATCCCTGCGAGCGATGAAAGGACCGCTGTGCAGAGAACGGCCTGCCATGTACTCCACTTCATCAGCGATGGGAGTCCAGGTACGTTGCGTGATGTCATAACAATTCTCCTACTGATGCGTACCGATCGACGCAATGTAAAACTGAGAGATGGCGAAACCCATCGATCCGATTCTTCAGCCGCAAATCCCCATAAGGTTTCGCTCGATGTGAATAGGAATTGACCTGCGTCGATAAGTCGGAGCGGGACGATACCGATGCAGGGCCGCCAGCCGAGTTTGCCGAGCGCGGCGAGTGCGATCAGCGCGAATCCTGCGATGATGCGTAGGGAACGATCGATGGTTCCGACGTTAGGGCGCATCGCGTGATTATCTCGCGCGCGGTGCGGAGTTCGTCCGCGACCGCCTGATGGGTGGCGTGAAGGTAACGCCCGTGCCCCAGCAGGTAGCCGGCGAAGCGTCGGTGGAGGCGCGCGCAACCCGGATTTCCCCCTCGAGCACGAGCGGAAAGCCCGCGCAGGCTGTCCCCTCCTCGAAAATCCGGGTCCCAGCTACGATGCTGAGGACTCGGACATCTCGTTGCAGATGGAGCGCCATCAGCCCGGCGAAGCTCGGATACCGGGGGCGGAGTTCCTCGATCAGCGTTTTGGCTGGCAGCACGCGAGTTGCTCTGGGTGGTCAGGCCCCAAATTGGTGGTGCCAGACACGCGGTCAGCGCTTCGATCGGGGCGCTAGCGCGGCCGGACGGAGCATCTGGGCTTGGCTGGCAAAACGCTGCGCCATTTGGCCGCAGACCAAGTCACACAGCTGATACACGTACGGATCCGCAATCCGGTAGAAAGCGTTAGTGCCTTGCGCTGAGCGTTCCACGAATCCGTGCCGCATCAGCGTCGCTAGGTGTTTGGACACATTCGCCTGGCTGCAATCCAGTAGTTCCGTGAGCTCACCGACGTTGCGCGCTTTGTCGCGCAACGCGTTCAGAATCTTGAGCCGCAACGGCTCCGAGAGCGCCCGGAAATATTCGGCGACGTGGCCAAGAGCCCGATCATCCAGTGCCTTCAAAAGTGTGCATCCCCTAAAGCGCGCTGCAATCACAGTTTACCTTTGATTGCCACTTGCATCAATCACTATGTAGCGATAGAGTAATGTAAGAATGGAGAGGATGCAATGAAATCGGCGGGAGTGCTCTGCATTGCGGGAATCTTGGTCAATCTGCCGGCGGTGGCCGCTAACCTTGCGACTTACACGGTCAGTGCGCAGACGGAGGGCGCCTCCTTTACCGCGACCGGCATAATTGAAGCCGTGCGCCAGGGCACGCTCGGCTCCCAGGCCTCGGGCCGTGTCACGCAGGTGCTGGTACGGAATGGGGATGACGTCAAGGCCGGCCAGCCCTTGATCCAAATCGAAGCCGGTGATTCTGGGGATACGGCTGTAGCTAGTGACGCGGCGGCGAGCGGCGCCGCGGCGCGGCTTGTCAGTGCCCGTGCGGACTATGAGCGCGCGCAGCGGCTTCGGGCGCAGGATTACATCAGCGTCGCGGCCATGCAGCGCGCGGAGGCGGCTTTGCGTTCGGCGGAGGCCGACGCGCAAGCGACCGGTGCCCAGGCTAAGGCCGCGCGCACCCGGGCGGCTTGGCACACGGTGACGGCGCCATATTCGGGCCATGTGACTGATCTTTGGGTTAGCGCCGGAGATCTTGCGACTCCAGGCAAGCCGCTGCTCGACCTCTACGACCCGGCGGTTCTGCGCGTGATTGCGCAGGTGCCGGAGTCCCTGGCGGCCCGCGTCCAGTCCGGCCAAGCCGCCGAACTTGTGGTTGGTACATCCGCGCCCATCGTAATCGCGACGTGGCGCGTTATTCCAGCGATCGATCCGTTGACACACAGCGTTGAAGTCCGGGCCGAGTTACCGGCTGGGACCGGGCTTGAGCCGGGCCAATTTGCCAGTCTGTTACTGCCGCTACGCGAGGCTTCGTCGCAACTGCGCATCCCGCTGAGCGCCATCCTGCGTCGGAGCGAAGTGATTGGCGTTTATGTTGTAGACGGCAACGGTGCGGCGCACCTGCGTCAGGTTCGTCTCGGCCCGGTGATCGGGAATTCGGTGATCGTTCTCTCAGGGCTGCAAAGCGGCGAGCAAGTGGCGCTCGACCCCGTGGCCGCCGGGAGGCGATAGGCAATCTCATGGGTGTCGCCGGCCGCATCGCAAAGTACTTCCAATCCGCGCGCATCACGCCGCTTCTGGCGCTGGTGGCGTTGCTGATGGGGCTGTTCGCGGCGCTGGTGACCCCGCGGGAGGAAGAGCCGCAGATCAACGTGACCATGGCCAACGTGCTGATCCCCTTCCCAGGCGCCTCGGCGCGGCAGGTCGAACAATCGGTTGCGGGGCCTGCCGAACAGGTGCTTGGCCAGATGGCCGGCCTCGAACACGTGATGTCGGTATCCAGGCCTGGGATGGCCGTCATCACGGTGCAGTTCAAAGTCGGTGTCCCAAGGATCGAGGCACTCGTTCGGCTCTATGACACGCTCAATTCCAATCGCGACTGGCTCCCCGCTGGGCTCGGTGTCGGTGAACCGATTGTTAAGCCCAAGGGCATTGATGACGTCCCGATCCTGACGGCCACTCTTTATGACCAGCGGCCCGGCAGTGGTGCGTTTGAACTTGAGCGTATCGCCCATGCCATGGAGGCGGATCTCAAGCGCGTCGCCGGGACACGGGAAGTGGTGACGATCGGTGGACCGAAGCGTGCCATCAACATCGTCCTGGATCCACAGGCCCTGCGTGCCGTCGGCATCACCATCCCCGACCTGCGGCGTACCCTCCAATCCGCCAACTCCGGGCTGCCGGCCGGCAGCATAGTCCGCGGCGATGAAGCCGTGGCCATCGATGGCGGTGGGTTATTGGAGAATGCCGATGCGGTCGCCGACCTCATCGTCGGCGTGCATGCGGGCCGCCCCGTCTTCCTGCGTGACGTCGCAGGCGTGAGTGACGGCGCGCCGCCCCCTGAGCACTACGTCTGGTACGGCACTTCGGGCAAGACTGCGGCAGAGTTCCCGGCGGTGACGCTGAGCATCACGAAGAAACCCGGTGAAAACGCGGTTGATGTCACGGCACGACTCCGGGCCCGCATTGCTGAGCTTAAGAACACGCTGATCCCCGACGGCGTGGGTGTTGAGATCTCGCGCGATTATGGCGCGACGGCCAATGAGAAGGCCCTCAAGCTCATCGAGAAGCTGGTGTTTGCGACCGCCTGCGTCGTGGCATTAGTGTTCTTCGCGATGGGGCGCCGGGAAGCGGCCATTGTCGGTATTGCCGTGGCTTTAACTCTTACGGCAACGCTGTTCGCCTCGTGGGCCTGGGGTTTTACGCTCAATCGCGTGAGTCTCTTCGCGCTGATCTTTTCGATCGGCATTCTCGTCGACGATGCCATCGTCGTTGTGGAGAACATCCACCGGCATCTGCAGCTCACGCCCGAGCGTGCGCTGACCGAGATTATTCCAGAGGCCGTGGATGAGGTCGGTGGGCCAACAATCCTTGCGACATTAACCGTCATTGCCGCGCTCCTGCCGATGGCCTTCGTCAGTGGATTGATGGGCCCGTACATGGGCCCGATCCCGATCAACGCCTCCATGGGCATGCTGATCTCGCTCGCCGTCGCATTCGTGCTGACACCCTGGCTGGCTCGGCTGTGGTTGCGGCCCGACGCAAAAGGCGCTCACTCGAGTTGGTCCGCGCGCCTCGAGCCCAGATTCCGGCGCCTGTTTGCCCCGTTTCTTGACCCGGTGCGAGGGCAGCTGAATCGCCGGCGACTGTGGGCAGGCATAGGAGTGATGATCCTGCTGGCCGTCGCGCTTCCCGCGATCCAGTGGGTCGTGTTGAAGATGCTGCCGTTCGACAACAAGTCGGAGTTTCAGGTGATCGTCGACATGCCCGCTGGCACACCCGTCGAACGCACGGCGTCGACTCTGGCTGACATGAGCCGCTACCTGTCTCAAGTGCCCGAAGTACGGAACTACCAGGTGTACGCAGGTCTTTCGGCGCCGATCAACTTCAATGGCCTCGTGCGGCAGTACTACCTACGCGCTGGCGGCGCACTGGGCGACATCCAGGTGAACCTCGTGGACAAGCACGAACGACGTGATCAGAGCCACGCGATCGCGGAACGACTGCGTCCGGCGCTGGCATCGATCGCGCGCAGTCACGGTGCCGTCGTCAAGGTCGTCGAAGTACCGCCGGGGCCTCCGGTCCTCGCGCCTATCGTCGCGGAGGTTTACGGCCCGGATGACGCCGGACGATTGAAAGTCGCGGAAGCCGTGCGAACCGCGTTTCTTCGTGAGCCCGGGGTCGTGGACGTGGATGCCTCGTATATTACCGCTGCGCCACGGGAGGTGTTGGCGGTGGATCGTCCGAAGGCCGCGCGGCTCGGCGTCAGCGATGCGGATATTGTGACGACGCTGCGAGCGGGCATTGCCGGTGAAGACGCGACGTTCCTTGAGGATGCGAGCAAATATCCTGCGCCGCTCCGTCTGCAACTGGCCGATAGTACCCACGGGAGCCTCGATGCTGCCCTGAGCCTGGGCGTGCGTGCCGCCAACGGAGCGCTCATCCCGGTCGGCTCGCTGGTCGGGGTGCATAACAGCACCGTCGAGCAGCCGCGCTATCACAAGGATCTGCTGCCGCTCGTCTATGTCACCGGTGATATGGCGGGCCGAGTGGATAGCCCGCTCTACGGCATGTTTGGCCTGCGCGGAGCGATTGGCCGCATCGTGGCACCGGACGGGGGCGGCATCAGCGAGTACTTCATCCGCCAGCCTTCCGATCCCTATCGCGGCTACTCGCTCAAATGGGACGGGGAGTGGCAGATTACGTACGAGACCTTCCGCGACATGGGCGCGGCGTATGCCGTCGGTCTGATTCTGATCTATCTGCTGGTCGTCGCGCAGTTCGGCTCCTACGTCATGCCGCTCATCATCATGGCACCGATTCCGCTGACGATCATTGGCGTGATGCCGGGGCACGCATTACTGAGAGCGCAATTCACCGCGACATCCATGATCGGAATGATTGCTCTCGCAGGCATCATCGTGCGCAACTCGATCTTGTTGGTCGATTTCATCAATCTGCAACTTGCGGCCGGCGTGGAGTTTCGCGAGGCGGTCATTCGCTCCGCCGCGACACGCGCGCAGCCGATCGTGCTCACCGCACTCGCGGCCATGCTGGGCGCGTTATTCATTTTGGACGACCCCATCTTCAACGGCCTCGCGATCTCCTTGATCTTCGGCATTCTAGTCTCAACGGTACTGACCCTGGTCGTGATTCCGCTGCTCTATTACGCGGTCTACCGCGACGTCCATCCATCCGCCGTACCTGAATCTTCTCTACAGGAGCATTCATCATGACTTCTTGGCAACTCACCCGTGTCATCGCAGGATCCTTTGTTTTGCTGTCGCTCGCCTTGGGCGTGCCGGGCAGCCCGATCTACCAGAGCAGCTACTGGTTGTGGTTCACGGCGTTCGTCGGCGCGAATCTCCTGCAAAGCGGTCTGACGCGCTGGTGCCTCATGGAGCGGATCCTGCGTGGCATGGGCCTGAAAGCCAGCGCGGATTGAGCTACCCAGGGCGTTTCACCGTGCAACTCCTCCTGATGAGATCCATAGCTCTGACAATGCTCCTGTTGGCCTCTGGGGCTGTCTCGGCGGGCGGAATCACCTTGGCGGATGCGTGGCACGCGGCCATAGCGCACGATCCCACGTTTGCTGCAGCCCAAGCTCAGCGGGATGCCGGACGTGCTCGCGGGTCCGAAGCCCGAGCGTTGTGGCTGCCGACGCTCTCCGCAACCGGCAGCGTCGCACGCAGCGATTTGGACAGCCGCACGCAGGGGGCCTTTTTCTCGGCACCGGGTTTCGGCAGTACGAACGGCGTCGATTTTCAAACCAGCGTCAATGGGGGCACGGCGACGCGTTGGGGATTCATCGCCGAACAACCGGTGTTCGACTCGGCCCGTCTCGCGGATTCAACGGCGCGGAAGGATTCGGCGCGGATTGCCGAAGCGCAATACCGGGCTGCCGAGCAGGACCTCATCGTGCGCAGTGCCTGCGCCTATTTCGATGTGCTCAACGCGCGCGCACAGCTTCAGACGCTGCAGCGCCTGCACTCCTCGGCGGAGAAGACGCGCGCCGAAGCTCAAGTGAGATACGAAGCAGGCGACATCCCGGTCACCGATATGCGCGAAGCGCAGGCCAGCGCGGACGCCATCGGAGTGCAGGAGCTCGATGTCCGCTCGGCCGTCACTTTGAGCGAGGCGGCATTCAGCGATCTGACAGGACTGGATGCGGCCAATCTGGGTGTGCTGCCAGAAGAGGCGACCGCGGACATGCCGGCCCCCGACCCGCTGGAATCCTGGACTCAGCGCGCCATCAGCGGCAGCCCCCTGCTGGCGATCCAGCACTTGGCCGTGACAACAGCCACCGCGCAAGTGAATCGATATGACGCTTTGACCTCACCCCGCGTGAGTCTTGTCGCGCAGGTTGAACAAGACTCCTTGCACGGCAATGGGGACTTCGGTGCCGCTGATATCACCGGACGTCAGGCGAGTGTTGGCATCCAGGCATCGATCCCGTTGTTCACCGGGGGTATGCGCAGCGCGCAACGGCGCGAGGCGAGGGCTCTGGAGCATCAGGCAGAGGCCGAACTGGACGGTGCCGATCAGCAGGTCAGGCAGCGGACGCGTACGGCGTGGCTGTCCCTCACGACGGCAGCGGCGCGCGTGCAGGCGCTGCGGCAGCTACGAGCATCCGCTGCAAGCCGACTCGACGCCACGCGTCTCGGGGCCGAAATTGGCGGCCGCACGGCCCTCGAGTTGCTCAGCGCGGAAGCGGACTACCAGCGATCCGGAGCCGATTTTCAGCGCGCACAAAGCGAGTGGCTTTTGGCCGGGCTGCAGCTCAAGGCGGTGGCGGGCGAGCTGAGTGCGGCCGATCTTGAGCAAATTGATCACCGGCTCGGCTCGCCACATCCGGAGGCGAAATAATGTTTCTAAACCTACAGAGACGGGGATAAAGACATGGCTCACATCGCAATCCTAGGGGCGGGAACCGGCGGTATGCCGGCGGCCTACGAGCTTCGGGCGGCGCTGGGTTCCCAGCATCACATCACGGTCGTCAACGCGGTCGATTATTTCCAATTCGTGCCTTCCAATCCGTGGCTGGCAGTTGGCTGGCGTAAGCGATCGGCTATTACGTTTCCGATTGCCCCTCACTTGAAGCGGCGCAACATTGAGTTCATCGCGCAGTCTGTGTCGAAGATTGACGCGGCGCAGAGTCGGCTGGAGTTGAGCGACGGTGGCAGCCTCTCCTATGACTATTTGCTCATCACGACGGGACCGAAGCTGTCCTTCGCGGAAGTCCCGGGATCGGGACCAGACGGGGGTTATACGCAGTCCGTTTGCACCGTCGATCACGCTGAGAAGGCCTGGGCGGCGTATCAGGAGTTTCTGAAGAGCCCGGGTCCGGTGATCATCGGTGCCATGCCGATGGCCAGCTGCTTTGGACCGGCCTATGAGTTCAGTTTCATCATCAACACGGATCTTCGGCGCCGCCGGCTTCGCCACAAGGTACCCATCACGTATGTCACGAGTGAACCCTACATTGGTCACCTCGGTCTCGGCGGAGTGGGAGACTCAAAGGGGCTGCTGGAATCGGAATTTCGCAACAACGACGTCAAATGGATCACGAACGCACGTGTCACGCGGCTCGAGGCCGGGAAAATGTTCGTCACCGAAGTGGACGCCCAGGGTGAGACTGTGAAGGAACACGAGTTGCCATTCAAGTTCTCGATGATGTTGCCGGCCTTCAAAGGGGTTGACGCCGTTGCGGCGGTGGAAGGTCTCTGCAATCCGCGTGGCTTCGTCCTGGTGGATGAGAATCAGCGCAGCAGGAAATACCGGAACATCTACTCGGGCGGCGTGTGCATCGCGATCCCTCCGGTCGAGGTGACGCCCGTACCCACGGGCGCCCCGAAAACCGGCTATATGATTGAGACCATGGTCACCGCGATCGTGAAAAACATCGTGGCGGATATTGGCGGACAGCCAGCGACCGCGAAGGGATCTTGGAACGCCATTTGCCTCGCCGATATGGGCAGCACGGGCCTTGCATTCGTCGCCATACCGCAGATCCCGCCGCGCAATGTGAATTGGTTTAAAAAGGGTCGATGGGTGCATTGGGCCAAGGTGGCGTTCGAAAAGTACTTCATCTACAAGATGAAGAAGGGCACGTCGGAGCCGCTTTACGAAAAATACGTGCTCAAGGCGCTGGGCATACGTCGATTGGAGACATAGCCGGAGGTCCCGTCCTCGAGGCATCGCGGATCGATAGGTGCGGCAAGAGCGCAGCGTAGCTTCGATGATAGTTCCGATTGCTGGATTGGCGAACAGGTGATGAGAGTCACGAAACTGAAGTGGCGGCAGGCAATGCGAATCGCGCTGCGGCCGGCCGACTCGAAGAACGTTTCCTAAACCCACGCGCGGCACCGCGTCAAGCGAGGAGATTTGTCATGAGCCAACATTCACATCCCATCGAAACATTAGAACCGGCGGAAGTGGCACGACTGCTCAAAGCCGGAAAGATATTGCTGATTGATGTGCGCGAACCGGCGGAGTATGCATCGGAGCGGATTCACGGGGCGCTTCTGTATCCGCTGTCAACCTTTGACGCGGCTGCACTCCCCACGGATGGAACGCGACGAGTCGTGTTCCACTGCGGGAGCGGCAAACGATCACTCGCGGCGGCCGAGAAGCTCTTGGCGGCAGGGCAGAGTCACGCCGCGCACATGGGCGGGGGCATTGCGGCGTGGAAGGCCGCTGGCCTGCCCGTGATTGCTTTGGAGGGAGCCCAGTGACCGCTAGAGGACAGACGTTGCATTCAGGCACAGGATACCCATGAAACCCTACCCCCATACTTACAGCGTCAGCGCACGCGGATCGACTACAGGAACAGTTCCGGTCGCCTCCCACGGCGTCCCGGCGATTGAGACCGCGCCGCCGCCGGAGTTCGATGGACCCGGGGACGTCTGGTCGCCCGAGACGCTCCTGGCCGCAGCGGTGGCGAACTGCTTCATCCTGACTTTTCGGGGCGTTTCGCGCGCAGCGAACTTCGACTGGGAGCAGCTGGCGTGCCATGTCGACGGGGTTCTTGAGCGCCTTTCGGGCGTCACGCAGTTTTCGAAGTTTACGACCCGGGCAACGCTGACCGTCAAAGCGGGCGCGGATCACACCAAGGCGCAGGAACTGATGGAACGCGCCGAGAAGGTCTGCCTGGTCGCCAACTCGCTTCGCGCTGAGCGGATCCTGGAGACCCAGGTGGTTGAAAAACCGGATGAGCACTGAAATTTTGATCACCGCACGGATTCAGACGTGAATCCCTGGGATGAGCGCTACAAAGCGCCTGGCTATTACTATGGCACAGAGCCCAATGATTTCTTGCGGGAGCATTGTGGCGCTATTCGACCCAGCGGTGCTGTCCTGTGCTTGGCCGAAGGCGAAGGAAGAAACGCCGTGTTCCTCGCTGAGCACGGCTATGCCGTAGTGGCGATCGACCAATCCTTCGTCGGCCTCCAGAAGGCAGAACGGCTGGCCGCCTCAAAGGGCGTGCGGATCACGACGATTCAGGCCGATCTCGCCGACTACCGGATCGAGCCGGATCGCTGGGAGGGCATCGTGTCGATCTGGTGCCACTTGCCGCGGCCGCTTCGTGCCGAGGTTTACCGACAGGTCCTCACGGGTTTGAAGCCGGGAGGCGTGTTTCTCCTCGAGGCCTACACACCCGAGCAGCTCCGGTATGGGACGGGTGGCCCACCTACGGCGGATCTGTTGGTGAAACTCAAGGATCTGCGCAACGAACTCGACGGGCTTACCCTAAGTCATGCCAGGGAACGCGAGCGCATGGTGACGGAAGGGTACGGGCATACCGGATTGAGCGCTGTCGTTCAGGTTATCGCTCGCAGGCCTTCCTGATCTGGCGATGTTCTCAGGCTACCTTCTACTGGGTTTAGGCGTTGCCCTTATCGCGCGGCGAGTAGGCTCATCCATGCGCGCGCGGTGCCAGATTCCAGGGTTGCTGCAGGCGGGCGCGCAGATTGTAGATATGCGCTCGCCAAATGAATTTGCCGCCGGACACGCCTCCCGAAGCCTGAATATTCCTCTTTCGGATCTCCACCAAAGGGTGATCGAGCTCAACGGCTGATTGATTTGGGCTTGCGGAGCGTGTGACCGGCCGGATTCTATTCAGCGTTACAAGGCACCGCCGGGCCGCCGAACTCATGACCTGCCAGCTTTGCCGCGTGAGGACGTTTTCGAGTCGCCTCCTTGGAACCGGGGGCGACCCTGCGCGCGCACGACGGCACGGCGAGCCTATGATCTCTGTGAACGGTAAGACCGTTGCGAAGGGCACGTGGATTTGGACTGGTTCCGGGCCGAGCGCCGCAGAGGATGTGTACCATGCAAACGACGCCAAATAAGCCCGAAACCCGGCCGGCGCCCCGGAAGGCATCAAACGCCAAACCCCCTGACGTCGCTTCCGCGTCGGTTCCCGACACACTTGCGGCGCTCAAAGTTAACCCCGAGACCGGGTTGACGCGTGCGGAAGTGGACACCCGCCGGAAGGAGAACGGCTACAACGAAGTAGCTGAGCAGAAAGGGCACCCGCTCTTCAAATTCCTTCGGAAATTCTGGGGAATCTCGGCGTGGATGCTCGAACTGATCATGGTGCTGTCGGCGGTGCTCGGGAAATTCTCCGATTTCGCTGTGGTGGGCGCCCTGTTGGTGATCAACGCCGTGTTGAGCTTTATGCAGGAGCGCCGAGCCGCCGGGGTGGTTGAGGCACTGCGGCGACGGTTGCAGGTCAGTGCGCGTGTCCGGCGCGATTCGAGCTGGCAGGTCATTCCGGCCCGGGAACTGGTTCCCGGCGATATCGTTCGCGTGCGACCCGGCGACATCATTCCGGCGGACGTGAAGCTCCTCACGGGAGCGGTGCGCGTAGACCAGTCGGCGCTCACCGGCGAATCGAAGGACGCGGACAAGGCACTCGGCGACGTGCTGTCGTCGGGGTCCGTCGTTCGCCGCGGCGAAGGCAACGGCGTGGTCATGCTGACCGGGGCGAAGACCTACTTTGGCCGCACTACGGAACTCGTGCAGGAGGCGCGTCCAAAGCTTCACATCGAAGCGGTGGTGGCCAAGGTCGTCCGCTGGCTCTTCGTCATCGTCGGCGCGCTGCTTTGCATGGTGGTCGTGCTGTCATTGATCCGCGGCGCACCACTCATTGAAATGATCCCGCTCATGCTGGTCCTGCTTATGAGTGCAGTGCCGGTCGCCCTGCCCGTCATGTTCACGGTTAGCATGGCTGTCGGGTCGAAGGAGTTGGCCAAGCGCGGCGTGCTGGTCACGCGCCTGAGCGCCGCGGAGGATGCCGCGACGATGGATGTGCTCTGCGTCGACAAGACGGGCACGATCACGATGAATCAACTCGCCGTCACCGGTGTGATCGCGCTGGAGCGCGCAACGCAAGTCGACGTGATGTTCGCCGGTGCGCTTGCCTCGCAGGAGGCCAACCAGGATCCGATTGACCTGGCATTCCTGGCCGCGGCAAAGGAGGGGCACGTCTTCGACAACCTTCCCAAGGTCACGCCGGTCTCGTTCACGCCATTCGATGCGAAAAACCGGCGGACGGAAGCCGTGGTTGAGCAAAACGGGCAGCGTTTCCGCGTGATGAAAGGCGCTGTGCGCACCATCGCCGAGACCAGCGGACTCCAGCCCCAGGCGATCGAGGCATTGGAGGCGCGCGTCGGCGCCTCGGCCGCCAAGGGTTATCGCACGCTGGCCGTCGCACGCGGCCCCGAGACAGGCGCTCCGGCCTTGGTTGGATTGGTGTCCCTTTATGATCCGCCTCGGCCGGATGCCAAGCAACTGATCGCCGAACTGCGGGACCTGGGCGTTCCGGTAAAGATGCTCACCGGCGATGCACTGCCGGTGGCGCGTGAGATTGGCCAAGGAGTCGGGTTGCCCAACATCCGGCGCGTGGCGGACCTGAAGGCTGCCGGCGCGCTTGCCGGCAACAAGGCGGTGGACCTGTTGGCGGGCGCCGATGGATTCGCGGAGGTGTATCCGGAGGACAAATACATCGTCGTGCAGCACCTGCAGGCCGCGGGGCATGTTACCGGCATGACGGGGGACGGCGTCAACGATGCGCCTGCGTTGCGCCAGGCCGAAGTGGGCATCGCCGTCAGCACCGCGACTGACGTGGCCAAGGGCGCCGCGAGCGTCGTCCTGACCGAACCGGGGTTGACGAACATCGTGGCGCTGGTGGAGCAGGGGCGGACGATCTATCAGCGCATTCTGACCTGGATTATTAACAAGATCAGCCGGACGATCCTGAAGGCGGCCTTTGTGGCCATCGCGTTCGTGGTGACCGGCAAGTTCGTCGTTTCCGCCTTTGCGATGTTGCTGCTGGTCTTCATGACGGACTTCGCGAAGATCTCTCTGGCTACCGACCACGTCCGACCGTCCAAGACACCGGAGACGTGGAACATCGGTGGCTTCATCACCGTGTCCGTGGTGCTGGGTGTCGCGATGGTCGCTGAAACGCTCCTCCTATTGTGGATCGGTTGGTCGCATTTTAATTTGGCGACGAACAACAATGCCCTCTACACATTCAGTTTTCTGATGCTGCTGTACTTTGCCGTATTTTCCGTCGTGTCCGCGCGGGAGCGCCGCTGGTTCTGGGCGACTGTGCCGAGTAAGACCTTCCTGTCAGCCCTGGTTGCGGATGCGATCACGGGCACGATCCTGACGCGTGTGGGCCTTCCGGGACTCATGCCGCTGCCTTGGTGGCAGACGCTCGCAGTATTTGTTTATGCCATGGTCTCGTGCCTGATTCTGAACGACGCCGTGAAAGTCGCGATGATCAAATGGCGCGTTCCTAGCGCCGTGGCTAATAAGCGGGTCAACATGACGCCGCAGATCGCCAAGCGCGCCTATGAACTGTACGAGCAGCGAGGCCGCCAGGACGGGCGAGCAGTTCAGGACTGGGAACAGGCGGAGCGGGAGATCCGCAAAGATGAGACTACCAAATAAGCTGACACGAATCATTCAGCCGGCGCCGCCGAAAGAAAGACGATGAATATCACACGCGCGGCGGGACTCGTGAATCAAGTGACTGCACTGGCACATGGTGTGCGGACGCACAGTACTTCCGCCTTCTTGAAGCCACCTCTTTTGGCACGGGCAGGAGGTTCGTCCTGCGACGGGATAACCTCATGAGCTGGCATTTAGAAATAGGCATCTTCGCGGCGAGCACCATAGCGGGGTCGATTCTTGGTGGCCTCGTACCGAAAGGAATGATCCGGGAATCTTGGCGCATCCCGATTGCCGCTGCCACCTCGCCTTCGGTTGGGATACGCGTCCGTTCGAGACTGTCATCAGTGGTCCAAACCGTATGCTGGTACTCGGCCTCCCGACGGGGAGGCTTCGCCGTTACATTCTGGATTCAGAGGATTTAGTCGCGATCCGTACGCAGACTACGGGCGTGGCCGGGCTGCTATCGCGATTCCTGCAGGACTATTGGCTGGAGTATCAGCAGGGACTTGATCGAGTGGCCGCAGAACGAATCGTCGTCTCGATCACGGATCTGATGGCGACCGCGTATGCGGACGTCTTGCCGTCGGGATCGGACCTCACCTCCGCTTTGCCGGTTCACCACAGCAATATATTGAAGATAAGCCGGCGTGCCCTATGTTGCCGATACTCCTCAGGGCGCGCTGCCGGATTCAATACGGTCATCCAGGCGGTCGTCTCTAATACCCGCGGGCTCCATGTGTACGATCACTTCTGAAGAAGGCAGAGCGCATTTTAGTGTGCATTCGATCGCGTCGGCGATGGTGT
>CABDXQ010000034.1_pt1 | contig 18496 bp, 15 predicted proteins | sample 3131801 | NCBI WGS metagenome assembly CABDXQ01 (sample SAMEA5534335, study PRJEB31848) | metagenome | biome: tundra; feature: field; material: soil | place: USA | collected 2013-05 | depth 0.15 m
GTAACGGCAGAAATGCACAGCGACGCGCTCCCCGAAGGTGATGACGAACTGCGTACGCTCATGAGCGCGATACTCAGTAACGGCTACAAAGAGGAAATCTACCTCAGCGACGTGTCTTCGATCTGCCGCAGGAAACCGGAGTCTGCCGGGGCCTTGCGCGAGCTCATCGACCGCTATCATCGTTTGGGTCGCATGCCTGCGGAGCAACACCAGAAAATTCAGGCCAGGATTGAGCAGACCGTGGCTGCGCGCGCGCCGGTTCCGCGCGCCGACACCAGGCCAAGAAGCCAGCGACCGCCGGCGGCCCGTGGTGATGATGGCTACCCCTTCGAAGATCTCACCTGTGAGCTGGGCGCTGAGCCGCTGATTGCCCCCAGCGCGCGCGGGTTTCATCGCGAGATTGATTCGACCCCAACTCTGGAGCGCCCACCGCCGCGGATTGCGGTGCGAGCCGCGCCGGTGCCGCGGCTTACGGCGCGAACCGCGCCGGCGCCCCGGGCGCGCGCGACGGCGGCAGCGGCCACGCCTGCGGCGCCGATTGCCAAGCCGATGCCCGCAACCCCAACCGCAACCGTGCCTGAGCCCGCCATCGCGGTGGGCCGAGTGTTGCACGATCGCTATGAGCTTCAGCTTCTGCTGGGCCGTGGCGGCATGGCATCGGTCTACAAGGCCATCGACCGCGATCGCGTCCGTTTCGGATTGGCGGATTGCTTCGTTGCGCTCAAGGTGGCGCCGCCCAATGCCTCGAGGCCGGCGAGCCAAGCGGCTCTGGGGCAGGAGTTTCAGAGCGCGCAGCGGCTGTCGCATCCCAATGTGGTCAACGTCTTTGACATCGATCACGACGGGGACACGATCTTTTACACCATGGAGCTGCTTGCGGGCGCGCGGCTCAGCCAGGTGCTGCGCCGTGTCGATGGCACAGTGCTGCAGCAGCGCTACGCATTGGCAATCATTCGAGACATCGGCGCCGCGGTGGCGCACGCGCATTCGCGCGGCGTCGTGCACGCCGATCTCAAACCCAGCAATGTGATGATCACTCACGAGGGTGAGGTGCGCGTGCTGGACTTTGGCGGGCAGAGCATGCCGACGCGGGAGCCGTGGGTATCCGAGGGCGATGCCGACGAGGCCTATCATCCGGCCACTCCCGCGTACGCCAGCTGCGAGCAGCTCGAACGCCGCCGCGCCGATCCGCGCGATGACATCTATGCGCTGGCCTGCATCGCCTATCTACTGCTCGCCGGCCGGCATCCGTTTGATCATCTGCCCTCGATCGAAGCGCGCTCCCGCGGCATGCATGCGCACCGGCCAGCCGGTGTGTCGTTCGCGCAGTGGCGCGTGTTGCGTCGAGGTCTTGTCTGGGGCCGCGAGCAACAGCCTAAGTCGATCGAGAGTTGGCTGGCGAAACTCGGGCTGGACGGCGCCGCGCGCTGTTTGCCATCGTTACCGGAGTTGACCGCTGCCGTCGCATCGCGCCGCCCGTGGCGCCGGGCCGCCGCGTTGGCGCTACCGTTGCTGGCCGTGGGTGCCGGGGCGTGGGCACTGCAGTCACAAGCGAACGTGGATTGGAACCGGACCCTGAGCGCGGCCGTGAGCAGCGCGCAGGACACGCTGCACGAGGCCTGGCAGGCGGTGCAGTCTCTCGCGAGCAATTCGGTCTCGAGCAGCGCGCCCGCTGATCCAGTGAACGTGCCCGCGACGCCGCCCGCTGCGCTGCCCGGTCCAGCCAAGGCTGTTGGAAACCCGGAACTCGCAGTAGCGCCGGCTAAAGGCGGCCAAATCGAGAACGCGACAGCGCTCGCGGGCGCTACCGCCGCAAGCACGATCTCGACTACGACGCCTCACGTGATTTTTGCCGCCCAGAGCTACACGGTCGCGGACGGCGAGCCGGCGGCGCGTATCGTCGTGCAGCGCGTAGGCAACACCGAGGGCGAGCTCAGTTTCGTCTGGTGGACCGAACCCGCATCGGCCGAACCGGACATGGACTATGCCTCCCTCGGCCGCCGCATCGAGCATATGGCCAGCGGCCAGGACAAACTCACCGTCTACGTGCCCATCATCTCCAACCCACTGCGGACACAGACCACGCAGTTCCACGTGGCGCTGGGGGATGCGGGCAGCCCCCACGCCGACGGCAGCTCACACAACTCCCGCGCGACCGTGACTATCGAGCGCGGCGGCTAGCAGCGACCCGCAGCGAGTGCACCGAACGGCTCATCCGTGTGCCGCCTGCTCGGATGCGGCGGACGGCCCGCGGGGAGCCGAAATCGCCGTGAGGATGCCGGCGAGGATGCGAATCGGTGCCGGCGGACAGCCGCTGACCGCGACGTCGACTGGAATCACCTGCGAAACAGATCCCAGCGTGGCGTAGCTCTCACCAAAGATTCCGCCGTGGCAACCGCAGTCGCCTACCGCGACCACGAGTTTAGGATCGGGCGTGGCCTCATAAGTGCGGCGCAGCGCGAGCGCCATGTTGCGCGCCACCGGCCCGGTCACGAGCAGCAGATCCGCATGGCGCGGGCTCGCGACAAAGCGGATCCCAAGACCCTCGAGGTTGTAGATCGGATTGTTGAGCGCATGGATCTCGAGCTCACAGCCATTGCAGGAGCCGGCATCGATGTGCCGGATGCACAGCGCGCGGCCCAGCACCCGCTGGATGCGCGCCTGAAGAGCTTGCCGGATACGCAGCGTCTCGTCCGCCGGCGGTGGCGCCTGCGTGATCAGGCCGACGCTGCCGATTTGTTGCAAAGTCTTCCACATGGCTCAGAGGTCGTGGCCGCTATAGGAGAGGTTGAAGGATTTGTTGATCAGCGGAAAGTCTGGAACGATGTTGTCAATGATGGCGTGTTCGAGCACCGGCCAGTTCTGCCATGACGGATCGTGCGGATGGCAGCGGCGAATGCTGCCGGCCGGGCCGGCCTCGAGCGCGATCATGACCGGGCCGCGCCAGCCCTCGATGAGTCCGAGCCCGAAGGCCGCATCCGGCGGCTCGCTGAACGGCATCGTGTGCGGCCCGTTTGGCGCTCGCTCGAGGATCTCGTGGATAAGGCGAACGGATTCGAGCAGCTCATCGAAGCGCAAAGCGACGCGAGCGGCGACGTCGCCCTCGGTGCGCCCCATCTTGTTTGGTTTGAGTCGATCGTACGGCGCCCAGGGTTGATCGAGGCGCAGATCATAGGCCTGGCCACTGGCGCGACCGGCGAGCCCGGTGAGCCCGAGGCGGCGCGCGAGCGCTGGTGCGACGATACCGGCACCGACAAAGCGGTCGCGCACGCCCTCGTTGTCATCGAAGATCTCGCGCAGCCGCCGCACTTCGCGCACCAACGCAGCGCATTCGGCGCGTAGCCGCGCCGCCCCAGCGCGATCCAGATCCGTACGCGTTCCGCCCGGGACGACGAAGTCCATCAGGTAGCGCTGCCCGAGCGAGTGCTCGATCGCGCGCAGCAGTTGCTCTTTGAGGCGCGAGAATTGCGCCAGCGCAAAGGCGAAACCGGCATCGTTACCGAGCGCACCGAGATCGCCGAGATGATTGGCGATGCGCTCGAGTTCCAGCGCCAGCGCGCGCAGCCACAGCGCGCGCTCGGGCACGTGCATGCCGGCGAGCCCCTCGAGCGCCTGGCAATAGGCCCACGAGAACGCCACTGCCGAGTCACCCGAGACCCGCGCTGCCAGACGATGCGCCTCGGCGAGCGGCAACTGTGCGAAGCGCCGCTCGATGCCCTTGTGCGTATAACCGAGCCGCTGCTCGAGCCACAGCACTTTCTCCCCGACCACCGAGAAGCGGAAATGACCGGGCTCAATGATGCCGGCGTGCACCGGCCCGACGGCGATCTCGTGCACGCCTTCGCCCTCGACGCGCACGAATTCATAGGCCATCGGCTCCCCGCTCGCGGGCGTGTCCGCTGCCAACGCATCGCGCAGCGGATGAAAGCTCGCGGGCCACTCGGCGTGACGCAGCCAGGGCCGCTGGTCCGGATCGCTGCTCACGAGGCCCGAGACATCAGCGAGCGCGCGCTGCAGGCGGCTGGCCGCCGGAAAAATGTCCTGCAGGCCCGGATAGATCGCCTGCGCGGCCGGGCACGGCAACTCGAGCAGCAGAACACCCGGATCGGTATGCAGTGCCGCGATCACGCTCCAATCTGCCTGCGCACCGGCCCGAGCCCACAGCGTCAGCAGCCGCCCGCCATGAGCGGCCACGGCCTGCGCCGCCTCATACCACTGCTCCGCCGAGACGCGCCGAGCGTGCACGTGTGGTGCCCCGGAGACGATCGTCGTGTGCTCAAACCAACGCTGCAATGGCATGTCACTGACCTCCGATCAGGCGTGCCGCGGCCTGATACCACTGCGCCAGGTACGGCGGGATGAATAGTCCGAGCAGCAGCACCAGGCCTAAATGTGCAAACACCGGCAGCAATGCCGGAGAGTGCGGCAGGCGCTGTCCGCTGGGCTCGCCGAACACCATGGGTTGCACCTTGCTGAATACCGCGGCGAAGGCGACGCCGAGCGCGGTGAGCAGCACCGGTGTCGCCCAGGGCTGCTGTTTCATGGCCGTCGTCAGGATCAGGAACTCACTGGCGAACACGCCGAATGGCGGCATGCCGAGAATCGCGAGCGTGCCCATCATGAGGCCCCAACCTATGGTGGGATTGGTGTCGATGAGCCCGCGGATGCGCTCGATCAGCTGCGAGCCGACCTTCTGCGAGGCGTGGCCGACCGCGAAGAAGATGGCGGATTTCGTCAGCGAATGCACGGTCATGTGCAGTAGCGCGGCGAAGTTTGCGACCGTGCCGCCCATGCCGAACGCAAAGGTGATGATGCCCATGTGCTCGATCGAGGAATAGGCGAACAGGCGCTTGATGTCGCGCTGGCGCCAGAGGAAGAACGCGGCGAGCACCACCGACAGCAGGCCAAATCCCATGAGCATGTGCGAGGGCAGATTCGAGCGCAGCGAGCCTTCGACCAGCACCTTGCAGCGCATGACGGCATAGAGCGCTACATTGAGCAGCAGTCCCGACAGCACCGCGGAGATCGGCGTCGGGCCCTCGGCGTGCGCGTCGGGCAACCAGTTGTGCAATGGCGCGAGGCCGATCTTGGTGCCGTAACCGACCAGCAGGAACACGAAAGCCAGGCTCATCACAGCCGGCTCCAGCTGGCCTTTGACGCCATTGAGGTGCGTCCACAGCAGCCCGCTGACGCCTGCCGCGCCGAGCACCTTCTCGGCCGCGACGTACAGCAGGATGGTGCCGAACAGGGCCTGGGCGATGCCGACACCACAGAGAATGAAGTACTTCCAGCCGGCCTCGAGGCTCCCGGGCGTGCGATACAGCGTCACGAGCAGCACGGTCGAGAGCGTTGCCGCCTCCATGGCCACCCACAGCAACCCCATGTTGTTGGTCGTGAGCGCGATCAGCATCGTGGCCATGAACAGCTGGTACATGCTGTGGTAGAGCTGCAGTCGCTGCGGCGTGAGACGACCGTGCGCGATCTCGACCCGCATGTAGGGCCGCGAGAAGATTGCAGTGGTGAGCCCGACCAGCGCGGTCAGCGCGACCAGAAACACATTGAACGGATCGATGAAGAACTGCTCATGCGCCACGCTCAGATTGCCCTCCCCCACCACGCGCAGCGTCAGTGCAGCGGCTGCCAGAAAAGTCACTGTGCTGAAGCCGACGTTGATCTCGGGCGCATGCCGGTGAGCACCGATTACACCCAGGATCAGCGCGCCGAGGAGCGGCGTGGCCAGCAGCACCAGAAATTCCACTACTTATCCTCCTTGAGCGATTCGAAGTGATGCAGGTCCAGGCTGTCGAATTGCTCGCGGATCTGGAACAAGAAGACCCCGAGCACCAGCATCGCGACCAGCACATCGAGCGCTACGCCGAACTCGACGATCATCGGCATGCCGTAGGTGGCGCTCATGGCGCCGAAGAACAGCCCATTTTCCATGGACAGGAAGCCGACCACCTGCGACATGGCCTTGCTGCGCGTGATCATGGTCAGGAACGCGAGCAGAGTTACCGCCACGGCGATGCCGATGGCATTGCGCGTCGCGGTACTCGCGAGCGCGGCGATCGGCTGCGCCAGGCCGAAGGCGAACACCACCACGATCAATCCCAACAGCATCGTGCCGGTGATGTTGAGCAGCGGCTCGGAATCCCAATACACCCCGAGGCGGCGAATGAGCCGGTGCAGCAGACGCGGCAACACGATGACCTTGAGCAGCAGCGTCAACGCCGCCGACAGGTACAAATGGCCTTGGCGCGTGCGCCAGGCCAGCAGCAATGTCGCCGCGCACAGCACCGCGCCCTGCAGCGCGAGCAGATTTACCAGCGTGACGATGCGCCGCTGCGCCAGCATCGCGAACGACAGCAGCAACAGCAGCGCCGCGAGTGCGTTCAACAACTGCAGGTCTGGCGACAGCATTGGCATGCGCGAGCTCAGGCTCCCAGCAGTAGATGCACGAGCAGGCCCAGCACCGCGAACAGAAACGCGCTGGCGAGGAACTCCGGGGCCCGGAACACGCGCAGTTTCGCCGACAGCGTCTCGATCAGCGCCAGGCCGGCGCCCGCGACGGCCAGCTTCACTGCCAGGATCGGCACCGAGGTCATGAGCGCCACCGGCCCCTGCCCCAGCGACACGCCCCAGGGCAGGAATAGCGCGAAACCGATGCACGCGTAGTTGAACAGTTTCAACGCCGAGGCCCATTCCATGAGCGCCAGATGCCGCGCGGAATATTCAAGCAGCATGGCCTCATGGATCATGGTCAGTTCCAGGTGCGTCGCCGGGTTATCGATCGGTATACGTGCATTCTCCGCCAGCAGCACCATGGTGAAGGCCACGGCGGTGAAGGCCAGACTCGGATACAGCGCGAACGGCTGGGTCGCCAGGTGCTCGGTGATCGCCGGCAGCGCGGTCGTGGCCGAATTCAGCGAGGCGACGAAGATCACCATCAGCAGCGCCGGCTCGGCCAGGAACCCGACCATCATCTCGCGGCGCGCACCGAGCGTGCCGAACGCCGTGCCGACATCCATGGCCGCCAGCGCGATGAAGACGCGGGCCGTGGCGAGCAATCCGACCAGCGCAATCGCATCGGCCACCGAGGTGAAGGGCAGCCGCGTACCCATCGAGGGGATGACCGCCGCGGCCAGGACCATGGTGGCGAACACGATATACGGCGCGATCCGGAACAGGCTGGAGGCGTTCGCAGCCAGCACCGCCTCCTTGTAGAACAGCTTGCGCAGCCCGCGGTACGGCTGCCACAGGCTCGGCGCACTGCGATTGGACAGCCAGGCACGGCATTGATTGATCCAACCGAGGAACAACGGCGCGGCGGCGAGCGCGGCGAGCACTTCCAGGATCTGTGTCAACCATTCGATCGCGTTCATTGCAGGCAAGCTCACAGCACGCACGCCAGCAGCAGCAGCAAGGTCAGGAAACTGTAGAGCAGATACACGGCGATGCGACCCTGCTGCAGCCAGGCGAGAGAATCGGCGATGCGGCGCACCAGCGGGCCAAGCGGCAGGTACAGGGCAGTCCAGAAGCGATCGCTGACGCGCACGCGATAGCGCGGCGCGCGATCGAACGGCGTCGGCAACTCACGTTCGATCGCAAAGAACGGCTGGAAGATGCGTCGAATCGGCTGACCGAAGCCTTCGGCAGTGTCCTGCATGCGCGCATTGAGCCCGCCGAATCCGCAATCCCAGGCCGGGCCGCGCCGCACGCGCTGATGGTAGAAGACCCGCACCGCCAGGATCGTCAGGCCAACCAGCGCCAGCACCGTGAGGCAAAACACCAGCGGCGCATACGAGGCCTGGCGGTTCGCCAATGGCACCAGGCTCCACCAGGGCGCCGCCGGGGCCGGGCCGCCCAGGTGCAGCGCCAATGTGACCTCGCGCAGGTGAGGCAGAATCTGGCCGGGCAGCAGCCCGAGTAAAATGCAGCTGCCGGCGAGCCAGGCCAGCCCTAGGCGCTCGATCGGCTCGGCATCGTGCACCGGCGCGCCGGGCTCCCCGCGCGGCTGCCCCAGGTAGACGACGCCGAAGTACTTCACCATGACGTAGGCGGCCAGCGCCGCGGCCAGCACCAGCAGCGCGGCGCCCATCGGCAGCAGCATGTTCACGAACGGGCGCGGCACCTCCGGCGTGAGCAGGAAGGCCTGCAGCAGCAGCCACTCGGAGACGAAGCCGTTGAGCGGTGGCAGGCCGGCGATCGCGAGCGCGCCGATCAGGGCGGTCCAGGCCACCCACGGCATACGGTGAATGAGTCCGCCGAGACGTCCCATGTTGCGCTCGCCGGTGGCATGCAGCACCGCGCCGGTACCGAGAAACAACAGGCTCTTCATACAGGCATGGTTGAGCGCGTGATACAGCACCGCGAGCAGCGCCAGTGAGGCCACCATGCGCATGCCGACACCCTCGAACACGATCGCCAGGCCGACGCCGGCGAACAGGATGCCGGTGTTCTCAATCGAGGAATAGGCGAGCAGTCGCTTCATATCGCTCTGCACGGCGGCAAACACGATGCCATAAAGAGCCGTGAATAGACCCAAAGCCAGAGGCACCAGGCCCCACCACCACTCCGGCGTACCCAGCAGATCGAAGGTCACGCGCAACAGGCCGTAGAGCGCGGTCTTGAGCATCACGCCGCTCATGAGCGCGGAGACCGGCGATGGGGCCGCCGGGTGCGCGTCGGGCAGCCAGACGTGCAAAGGCACGAGTCCGGCCTTGGCGCCAAAGCCGAACAGCGCCAGCAGAAACGCCAGCGCCGACCAGCCGCTCGCGAGGCGCGCGCCGCGCATGGCATCGAAGGTGAATTGCCAGCTTCCCCCCTGCAATATGCCAAAGCTCAGCAGGATCGCGAGCGCCCCGACGTGTGCGATCAGCAGATAGACGAAGCCGGCCTGGCGAATGGCAGCGACGCGGTGGTCGGTAGTCACGAGGAAATAGGACGACAACGCCATGGTTTCCCAGGCCAGCATAAAGCTGTAGGCATCGTCGGCGAGCAGCACCAGGGCCATGCTGGCCAGAAACAGATGGTATTCCAGCACGATCAGGCCCGGCGCCGCGCCCTGCGGCCGGCGAAAGTAGCCCGCCGCGAACAGCGAGATGCCGACCGAGGCCGCGCCGAGCAGCACCAGAAACACCGCCGAAAGCGCATCGAGCCGCATGTGCATCGGTAGATCGGGCAGACCGAGCAGCAGCACGCGCTGCGTTACCGGGGCGGAGAGGCTTATGGCCGCGACCAGCGCCAGCGCGCCACCGACTGCAGCGCCCGCCGGATACAGCACGCGGCAGCCCAAGGCCGCGTGAGACGGCCTGATCAAACCAAGCAAGCCGATCAGCAGCCATGCCCCGAGCAGCGCCAGACACGCATCGATGGGCGAATGGAGCGCGGGCAGCGCGGCGATCACGAAACAGCTTCTCCGAAGACGGATCGGGCACGGGCGTTGGTTGCGGCCAATGTTACTTCAATGCGCCTTGTATTATCATGCCAATCCACTATGAGTCTCGAACAACGCAGCGCGCGGCTGACGATTCTGGTCGACCCGCGCAAGAAGACGGCGTCCACGACGGCGGGCCGCCCGGCAGCGCGCAAGCCGCGACGGCGACCGCGCTCCTGAGGCACGGCGGCGCGGCCCGCGCCCGGCCTCTCGCGTGGCGAGGGGCACAGGCCGGCGATATAATTCCGGCCCACCCCAGGAGCATCGCCATCAGCAAGCACATCGTCGTCCGCGAGATCGCGCGACCCAACCGAAACGACCTGCAGACTCTGGGCGAGTGCGGTGTCGCCACCGTACACGAAGCGCAGGGTCGCATGGGCCTGTTGGCCGACTACATGCGCCCGATCTATCGGCCGGTGAGCATTGCCGGCAGCGCGGTGACGGTGCTGGTCCCGCCGGGGGACAACTGGATGTTGCACGTCGCGGTCGAGGTCTGTCAGCCCGGCGATGTGCTCGTGGTTGCGCCGAGCTCGCCCTGCTCGGACGGCTACTTCGGCGACCTGCTCGCCACCTCGCTGGCCGCGCGCGGCGTCGTTGGCTTGATCATCGATGCCGGCGTACGCGACATCGCCAGTCTCACGGACATGAAGTTCCCGGTCTGGAGCAAGGCGGTGTTTGCCCAGGGCACAGTGAAAGCAAGCTTGGGCGCGGTCAATGTGCCGATCATCTGCGCCGGGGCGCGCGTGGAGCCCGGCGATGCGATCGTTGCCGATGACGACGGGGTCGTGGTGGTGGGCCGCGCGCAGGCGAGCACCGTCGCCCAGGCCGCCACCCAGCGCGCCGCCAGCGAACAAGACAAACGCAAGCGCCTCGCCGCGGGCGAGCTGGGCCTCGACATCTACAAGATGCGCGAGCCGCTCAAGGCCCTGGGGCTCGAGTATCGCTGAGCGCCGGAACGCCGCGCATGTCAGCCAGACAGACCGCGATACCGTGCACGCTCATGCGGGGCGGCACTTCGAAGGGCCCCTTCTTCCTGGCCGCCGATCTGCCCGCTGACCCCGCTGTGCGCGATCGCGTGCTGCTCTCGGTAATGGGCTCTCCCGATCCGCGACAGATCGATGGCCTCGGCGGCGCCGAACCGCTGACGAGTAAAGTCGCGATCATCTCCCGATCCGAGCGTCCCAACGTCGATGTGGATTACCTGTTCGCCCAGGTCCTGATCGACAAGCCGCTGGTCGATGTAAGTCCGAACTGCGGCAACATGCTCGCTGGAGTCGCACCGTTCGCGATCGAGCGCGGCCTGGTGAGCGCCTCCGATCCGATCACGCGGGTGGCGATCTACATGGTCAATACCGGCAATCGGGCGCTGGCGAGCATTCAAACGCCCGGTGGCGTGGTGCGCTATGACGGCAGCGCGGTGATCGCGGGCGTGCCGGGCACGGCGGCGCCGATCAACGTCGATTTTCTCGATACCGCGGGCTCGGTCTGCGATGCCATGTTGCCGACCCAGCGCGCGCGCGACCGGGTCGAAGGCATCGATGTCACCTGCATCGACAATGGCATGCCGGTGGTAGTGATCCCCGCGCGCGCGCTCGGCAAGAGCGGCTACGAATCGCCCAAGGATCTCGATGCCGACCAGGAATTCAAGGCGCGACTGGAACGGGTGCGGCTCGCCGCCGGACGACTGATGGGTCTGGGGGATGTGACGAGCAAGGTGGTGCCGAAGCTGACGCTGATCGCGCCGGCGCAGGCCGGCGGGCATGTCTGTACCCGCAGCTTCATTCCGCACCGCTGCCACGCCGCGATCGGCGTGCTCGGCGCGGTCAGTGTCGCGACCGCCTGCGTCATGCCGGACTCGGTCGCCGAGGGCATCGCGCGCATTCCGGCCGGCTCGCCGATCATGGTGTCGGTCGAGCACCCGAGCGGAGAATTCACCGTGACGCTCGAAGTCACCGGCAGCGGCGAGCACTTCAGTGTCGGCCGCTCCGGCATCCTGCGCACCGCGCGCGCGCTCATGCACGGCACCGTGCTGATTCCGCACTCGGTCTGGGACGGAGCGCGCTAATACGAACAGCGTCGCCGATCACCAACCCACGGCGGCCAGCCGGGCATTGAGCCGCGGATACACGCGTCGCGCATTGAGCGAATACAGGCGCTGCCGGTCCGCCTCGCTCAACGGCAGCGCATCGACGTAGCGCTTGGTATCGTCATAGTAATGGCCGGTGCGCGGATCGATGCCGCGCACTGCCCCGACCATCTCCGAGCCGAACAAAATATTCTCCAGCGGCACGACCTTGCATAACAGCTCGATGCCCGGCAGGTGATACACGCAGGTGTCGAAATAGACATTCTTGAGCAGCAGCTCCTCGAGCGGCGGTCGTTTGAGGTCCTGTGCCAGCCCGCGAAAACGGCCCCAGTGGAACGGCACCGCGCCGCCGCCGTGCGGAATGATGAAGCGCAGCGTCGGGAACTCCTTGAACAGATCGGAAGTCAGGAACTGCATGAACGCGGTGGTGTCGGCGTTCAGATAGTGCGCCCCGGTAGCGTGGAAATTCGGATTGCAGGAAGCGCTGACGTGCACCATGGCGGGCACATCGAGTTCCACCATCTTCTCGTACAGCGGATACCAATGCCGGTCGGTCAGCGGCGGGGAGTTCCAATGCCCGCCGGACGGGTCGGGATTGAGGTTGCAGCCGATGAAGCCCAGCTCGCGCACGCAGCGCTCGAGCTCTGCCGCGCTGTGGGCCGGGGCGACGCCGGGGGATTGCGGCAGCTGGCAGACACCGACGAAGTTCTGCGGATACAGCTGGCATACGCGGTAGATCAGCTCGTTGCAGATGCGCGTCCATTGCGCACTGACCGCCTCGTTGCCGAGATGATGCCCCATCGCCGAGGCCCGCGGAGAGAAGATCGTCAGGTCGGTGCCGCGCTCGCGCTGCAGTTTGAGCTGCGCTTTCTCGAGGCTGTCGCGGATCTCATCGTCGCTGATGCGCGGGCCCTCGAGCGCTGCCGCGCTTTCCGAGCCCGTGAACCCGCTAAGTTGCGCATCGCGAAACGCCTGCAGCGCTCCCGGCGCGGTCGTGTAGTGGCCATGGCAGTCGATGATCATGAATCCTTGAGCCGCTGCTCGAGCTTATCGAGCGTCTGCATGGCCGTGAGGCATTGCGCAACGCTGGCGTTGGGCTCGCGCCGCTCGCGGATCGCGGCGAAGAACTCTCGATCCTGCAGCTCGATGCCGTTCAGCGACACATCGACCTTCGACACGTCGATCTGGATGTTCTTGCCGTCGAACAGATCGTCGTAGCGGCAGATGTAGCTGCCGTTGTCGCAGATATAGCGGAAGAAGGTGCCGAGCGGCCCCTCGTTATTGAACGACAGCGACAGCGTGCAGAGCGCCCCGCCCGGCACTTTCATGCCGATGCTCATATCCATCGCAATGCCGAGCGTGGGACTCAATGGACCCTGCAGCGCATAGCACTGCGAGACCTGCTGTCCGGTCTGGTACTGGAACAGATCCACCGTATGGCAGGCGTGATGCCAGAGCAGGTGATCGGTCCAGCTGCGCGCCGTACCGAGCGCGTTCATGTTCGAGCGGCGGAAGAAATAGGTCTGCACGTCCATTTGCAGCACCTTGAGCTCGCCGGCCTGGATGCGTTTGTGCAGCCACTGATGGCTCGGATTGAAGCGACGCGTGTGGCCGCCCATCGCGATCAGTCCGCTCTGCTGCTGCGCCTGGACCACGCGCTGCGCATCGGCCAGCGAATCGGCGATCGGAATCTCGATCATGACGTGCTTGCCGGCGCGCAGGCACGTTATCGCCTGCGCGGCGTGCAGCTGCGTCGGCGAGGCCAGCAGCGCCGCCTCGACACCGCTCTGCGCCAGGCTTTCGGCCAGGTCGGTGGTGTAATGCGGGATGCGCCATTGCTTCGCCACCTCGGCGGTCGCCTTGAGATCGCGGCTCACGATCGAGGCGACCTCGATGCCATCGATCTTGGACATCGCCTCGAGATGCTTGATACCGAACGCGCCGGCACCGGCCAGAATGACTTTCATTTCAAACCTGGTTGTCGAGCAGCAGATGGCCTACGGCGGTATTGGAGGCCGGCACGTGATAAAAGCGATGCAGCACCCGCACGCGCTCGTGCAGCGCGCCGCGCATGATCAGCCACATGACCAGCTCGATGCCCTCCGAGCCCGCCTCGCGCAGATACTCGAGATGCTGGATGCGCACGAGTGCCTGCGGGTCCGGACCGATGGCGTCGAGAAAATGATTGTCGAATTTCTGGTTGATCAGGCCCGCCCGCTGTCCCTGCAGCTGGTGCGACATGCCGCCGGTGCCCCAGATCATCACCCGCAGGTTTTCCGGGTACGACTCCACCGCCCTGGCGATCGCGCGGCCGAAGTTGAAACAGCGATGGCCGGTCGGCGCCGGATACTGCACGACGTTGACCGCCAGCGGAATCACGCGGCATGGCCACGCCGCGGGTTGACCGAACACCAGCGATAACGGCACGGTCAGCCCGTGATCGACATCCATCTTGTTGACGATGGTCAGATCGAATTCATCCAGGATGACGGACTGCGCGACATGCGCCGCGAGTTCGGAATGACCCTGCACCACCGGCACCGGGCGCGGCCCCCAGCCTTCATCGGCCGGCATGAACTGATCGGTGCAGCCGAGGGCGAAGGTCGGGATGATTTCGAGGGAAAATGCGCAGGCATGGTCGTTGTAGACCAGAATCACGACATCGGGCTGGTGTTGCGCAACCCAGCGCTTGGTGAATTCATAACCGTCGAACACCGGTTGCCAGTACGGCTCGCGGGTTTTTCCCAGATCGATGGCCGCGCCGATAGCCGGTACGTGCGAGGTGCCCAGGCCCGCATAGATGCTAGCCACGATTTTTCCACTCCGACTTGCTGCGATTACCCTCCGGCGAGCGGCCGCCGGAGAGCATCATCTGCGCATACTGCTCCTGGCTCATGCCGGTCATCTGCGCCGCGGTGAACTGGAATGATTTGCCGTCGGTGGAGAAGATCTTAGCCAGAAAATAGATGTTGCCGCCGAGCTCGATCATGCGATTCCAATCGCGCTTGAGCACCGCCTCGCACTGCTCGGCGCTCATCGGGAAGCGCTTGAGGAATTCGGCCTCGTTGGCCTTGAACGCGGCGCGGTTCTCGGCCTGCATGAGCGACATGCAGAACATGTTGAGGTGATAGCCGCGGCGCGAGCGCTCGGCGTCGAACACCGTGGTGCCCGGGATGTCATCGTAGTCGTGTGGTCCATCCATGCTGATGCTGCTCAAGCTGCGAATTGGTAGAGACGATGTGGATTATCGACCAGGATGCGCCGCTGCATCGACGCATCCGGCATCATCAGCGGAATCAAATCGACCAAGTCGCCGTCGTTGGGCATGTGTTTGGCGATATTCGGGTGCGGCCAATCCGTGCCCCACAGGATCCGGTCCGGCGCCGCCGCAATCAGCGCCTGTGCAAACGGCACGGCATCCGTGAACGGCGGCCCGGCGCTCGACATGCGTTCCGAGCCGCTGATCTTGACCCAGCACCTCTCGTTGCTACGCGCGAGCTGCAGCAACTGTTTGAACGGCGGCTGCTCGAGCCCGTTCTCGGTTGGCACGCGACCCATGTGATCGATGATAAATGCCAACGGCAGGCCCTGGAGCAGCCCCTCGAACTCGAGCAGATCGGCGGCGTCGAAGTGCAGATCGACGTGCCAGCCCAGGGGCCTGATGCGCGCGAGCACACGCTCGAACTCGCCCAGGTCGGGCACGCCGCCCAGATGCTTGACGAAATTGAAGCGCACGCCGCGAAATCCCTGGCGGTGCAGAGTCTCGAAATCGCGCCCGGTGAAGCGATCGTCGGCGTTGGCGACCCCGCGATACTGACCGCGGCTCTGCGCGATCGCATCGCCGATGACCGTGTTGTCGCGGCCATGGCAACTGGCATTGACCAGCACGGCTCGCGTCAAACCCAGGGTCGCCTGCAATGCCTTGAAACGCGACAGCGGCGCGTCCGGGGGCGTATAGGTGCGCTCCGGCGCGTACGGATAGCGCTCAGCAGGGCCGAAAATATGGCAATGCGCATCGCAGGCCCCGATCGGTGGCCGGTACTCGGGCGTGCGCGTGTTCGGATCGGGAGCTTTGCAGGTCGGTGCGATTGCCATGATTTTGTTATGTTAGCGGCCGCCCTACCGGTAAACAATGACTGCAGGCGCTCGCATGACCGCTACTCGCGCTGCAGACATTCTCCCGCTGCGTACCGATTTCGCCCAGCTCATCGACGGCGAGCTGATCGCGGGCACCCCGCGCATTCCAAAGCTGGCGCGAGAGCTCCTTCGAGCAGCGGCGCTTATGTATCGAGCGCCTGAGCGCTGCGCTGCGCGTGCAACAGGAGAGCCTTGCTGAGCTGCTGACGCGCGAACAGGGCAAGCCGCTGTCACAGTCGCGCGAGGAGATCGTGCGCGCGGCGAGTCTGTCCGAGGCCATGGTTGCGATCCCGATCGAACCCGAAGTGCTGGTCGAGGATGCGCAGCGTCACGTCGAGCTGCGCGATATTTTTCCCGCTGGCGTCGTCAACATTCTCGCCGGCGGCGATGACTGCGGGCAATGGATGAGTGAGCATCCCGGCATCGACAAGATCTCCTTCACCGGTTCGGTAGCGAGCGGCAAGAAGGTCATGGCGAGCGCGGCCGCAACGCGCAAGCGCATCTACGCGCATGAGCGCGCGCTGGGCCTTCTCGAGGACAGCCGGCACCGCGGCGGGCACATCCTCGCCGGTGGCGAGGTCGCGCCAGGCCCGGGCTATTTCATCGCTCCGACGATGATCACTGACCTGCCCGAAGACGCCCGCCTGATCAAGGAGGAGCAGTTCGGCCCGCTGTTGCCGGTGCTGCAATTCAGCGACGTCGGGGATGCGATCCGCCGCGCCAACGATACGCGCTACGGGCTCGCCGCTTCCGTGTGCCGTTCGGTGGCGTCAAGGAATCCGGCATCGGATGCAATTACGCCGAGCTCGGACTGAAAGGCAATATGTAAGCGCGCGTGATCAGCGTGCTGAAGGCCTGAAGACATCCACCAGCTCGAGCCACGACAGCAGCGCCGCGTTCACCGCTGCAGGCTGCTCCATCGGCGACATGTGACCGCAATGGGGCACGCAGCTGTAAAGGCTTCCCGGGATGAGCTGCGCCATCTCACTATGCTGCGCCGGATTGGCCCACTGATCCTGCTCCCCACAGAGCAGCAAGCTCGGACAGGCGATCCCCGGCAGCACGCTGCTGGCATCCGGCCGCTGGATCAGCGCCTGGATCTGCGCTGCAAACTGCGCCACGCTGTGCCGCTCGAACATATCCAGGACAGCGTCGATCAAGGCGCGGTCCTGCAGTCGATCCGGATGCACCATGCCCTGTACCCAGCTCGCGGCCATCGCCCGGATACCCTCGCCGCGCGCCTGCTCGAGCAGGCGTAAACGCCCCGCTACCTCGCGCGCACCGACGTCCCCAGGCGCGAGCGGCCTGAAGCCGGTATCGAGCAGTGCCGCTCCTCGCAGCCGCGCACCGGCTAGTCGAGCGATTTCCAGCGCGACGCGCCCGCCCATGGAATGGCCGACCACCGCCAGCGGGCCAGGGTTCGCTGCGAGCACAGCGCGAGCCATGTCCGCTAATGAATCGGCCGATCCATGTTCAGCGACGCGGAACTCGATGCCCAGACCGCGCAGGGCATCGCACTGCGCCGCCCAGATCCTCTGATCGCACATCAATCCGGGAATCAGTACCAGCGCCGGGCGGCTCATGGCGCGGCGCTACGGGATGAATACCCAGTCGCGATCGATGACGCCGGCGCCGCGCAAGTGGGCGATGATCCGCTCGGCGGCCTGCTCGGCGCTGGTGCGCGCGGTATCGATGTGGATCTCGGGCCGCTCCGGTGGCTCGTAGGGCGAATCGATGCCCGTGAAATGGCGCAATTCACCGGCGCGCGCCTTGCGGTACAGGCCCTTGGGGTCGCGCTTCTCCGCCTCTTCGAGTGCCGTGTCGATGAAGATCTCAACGAATTCTCCGGCGGCCACCAGCGAGCGCGCGAGGCTGCGCTCGGCGCGGTACGGGGAGATGAAGGACACCAGCACGATCAGTCCCGCATCGATCATGAGACGCGCGACCTCAGCCACGCGCCGGATATTCTCGATGCGATCGGCCTCGGCAAACCCCAGATCGCGATTGAGGCCATGGCGCACATTGTCGCCGTCGAGTAGGTAGGTGTGCCGGCCTAAACCGACCAGCTGCTTTTCCACCAGATTGGCAATGGTCGATTTGCCGGCCCCCGACAGTCCCGTCAACCAAAGTATACAGGCCTTTTGATTCTTTTGCGCCGCGCGGCTCGCCTTGTCGACATCGAGCACCTGCCAGTGCAGGTTCTGCGTGGGACGCACCGACGCGTTCAGCATGCCCGCGCCGACGGTACTGTTGCTGATGCGATCGATCAGGATGAAACCGCCGGTGTCGCGATTGCTGGCATAGGAGTCGAACGCCAGTGGCTGATCCAGGCGCAGCTGAACCAACCCGATCTCGTTGAGCTCGAGCTGTCGGGCCGCAAGGCGCTCGAGCGTGTTGACATTGATCTTGTGCTGCAATCGCGCAATTTGTGCGCGCACGGTACGGGTGCCGCACTTGAGCAAGTACGCTCGCCCGGTGATCATCGGCTCGCCGCTCATCCAGACGATCGTGGCTTCGAACTGCTCGCCGACGCCGGCCGGCGCATCCGCCGATGCCAGCAAATCACCGCGGCTGATATCGATTTCGTCCTCGAACGTGAGCGTCACCGACTGCCCGGCGATCGCCTGCGAGCGATCGCCGTCCGCCGTCACGATGCGTGCGACGCGGCTGGCTTCGCCTGCAGGCAACACCCGTATCCGATCCCCGACGCTGACGCGGCCGCCCGCAATCAAGCCCGCGAAGCCGCGAAATTCCGGATCGGGTCGGTTGACCCACTGCACCGGCATGCGAAACGGCTGCGCGCTCAAACGCTCCTCGACCGGTACGCTCTCGAGGTG
>CABDXQ010000047.1_pt1 | contig 17198 bp, 17 predicted proteins | sample 3131801 | NCBI WGS metagenome assembly CABDXQ01 (sample SAMEA5534335, study PRJEB31848) | metagenome | biome: tundra; feature: field; material: soil | place: USA | collected 2013-05 | depth 0.15 m
GTTGGTAACTGAGAGTTCGCCAATAAGTAGAATGAAGGGGATTACTTTAAACCCCCGAGCCAAGGGTTTGCGCGTTCGACATGGGTGGGCAATAGGTCTGGATCCCCTCCCTATTTTCCATGGGGCCCGGCATCCATACGCGCTCGTCGAGATGGTCCGGGTGCAAAGTCCGCAAGTCAACGCCAAAAGTCGGGCAAGTCGGCAATGCACTATCAAAAAACTGGATGGGAAAGTTACTGCATATGCCGCCATCGGAGAAATAGACACCTGTGGCTTTCCGACGGCCGAGAATCCTCCACAAGCCAAAGGGCAGGCGAAAGGGACGCCCAAGGTTCAGGCTCGTCGTAATCATGGCCAGATCGATCACGCGAGGTGCGCTGTCCGAAGGGCTATCCCAAGGTTGCCCCTGGATGCGAAGTCGTCCAGCCCAGAGCTCACCGAAGGTCAGGGGCTCCTCTGATAGCTTGCCTGCCAATCGATTCAGGTAGTGGTGTAGCCATGACGTGAGCGGCTCTTGAGCTTGGCCCTCGCCCGCCGTCCCGGGCATGCCGTTGCAAAGCCCGAAGTAATTGGTCGGCAACTCGCGACCGAGGCAGAGAATCGCACCAACGGCTGCTCCCGCAAACGCCCCGATGATCGCGAAGAGCATGGCCAGCAGAGCCCCAAAACCCCACGCATATCAGTACACAATAAGCTCTGGGAGCGCCCCGACGATCGCCCCCAGTGGAAACTTCACGAGTGCTTGAATCCCAATGGCGCGCACTCGGCCGCCCGCAGATGTGGCGTTTAGTCCCGCCCTTAATAATGCGAACAACGGCGTCAAAGCCCGCTGAGGCTGAAATAGCATAAATAGCATCGAGTCCGCGCTCCCTGGGTGGAATAACTAACTCCATTCCAAAGCACCTGGGCGGCTCGGCTCAATTGGGCTCGTCGGAGCTACCGTTCTCCATTTCCAGCATCGGCAGCTCCTGCTGCGCCAACCCTTGGATCTCCCCACCTATGCCGAGCAATTGCGCTACGCCCGCCTGCAACTGTTTCTCCCGACGGGCCCACCGCTGGGTCGTCACATTCTTTTCAGATTCCAGCTCCTCGCGCATTTTCTTGAACGTCTCATAAATCGCCTTTAACTTGTGTGCAAACTGCGGCGAGGTCAGATAGTCATACAACGCCTCCATCTTCTCGCCCCTACCGGCAGAGACAGCTCTCTGGCGATTCAGATCGATCAGCGCGCCTCGCAATGCTTCGGCAACGCCAAACGCCGTGACACTCTGCGTGACCCAAACGTCTTCGTAAGGCGCGAAAAGCGCCCCAGCGGGCCAGTCCTTCGGCAGTGCACCCGGCATCGTGACCAGGATCCCGACCGCTGCGCCACTGGCGCGCATGTCTTCTTTGAGCTTATCGATCCACTGCGGGCTCCAATCCTTCGCGCGCTTGGTCTCCCAAAGGATGATCCCCGCAGACTGACCGGTACGGCTCACAACGTGCTGCAGCACATCCCCGCCCCGCTGCCCCTTCTTGACCTCTTCAATCGTATCGAGCGGAAACGAGCGTCGAAGTCCCTCTTCGATGGCGAGCTCCAGCACCTCACCCTGCAACTGTTGGGAACCCTGGCTGGCCTTGGCCTGGGCTTCCGCGAGTTTGGCAGCCATGTCATCGATCTTCTTTTGCAATTCTGCCTTCTCCAGCGCTGACCTCTCCTGCTCCTGCATCCTCACGATTGAGTCGCGCTCAGCCACTCGTGCATCGACTTGGCGTTGTACATCCAGCGCCATGGCGGCCTTTTCATCCTGCAATCGCTGCCGCTCTTCCCTGAGCCCCAACTGCTCGGCCTGGAACGCCTGCAGCCTGAGGTTTTGTTCGGCGAGGCGCTTTTCATAGCCTTGCCGCTCGTTCGCGACCAGCTCCGCGGCGCGCGTCGCTGCGACTTCCGCAATCTGCGTCTCGATGCTCCGCTCCCGAGCCAACAGCGCGGCTTCTCGCTGATCCAATGCCGCAATCATTGCTTGGCTCGCGGCGAGCTGTTCCTTCAGCGCATCGATCTGTGGTGCAAACGACTGGGCCGTCAGCGCACGCACTTCCGCCAGCGCCTGGGCATGAGCGGATTCGCGCTCGGCCGCAATCTTCTGGGCGTGTCGATCGGCACCGACGCGCTCCTCTTCGCGTAGCGTGGCGAGGGCGGCGGCGCTCGCTTCCTCCACGCTTTCAAGCGCCTTCCTGGCGAATCCGTCTGCCAACGCAAACTCTCGTTCACAGTGGGGACACATGATGCGCGTATCCGGAATGAGCAGCAAGCGAGCTGAGGATTGGCTCATGATAGGTCTGCCTTCTTGCGTTAAAGGTCGCTGCGGATGCGAAAGCTCCGCTGGTCAGGTCGCTGTAGGGGCCACATAGGGTTCTCGCTCCTCGCGAACTTGTTCTCCGGTGAAGGGATCACTGGCCACTTTAGGCAGGCTCGTCTCCGCTCTTTTTTGTTTGAGCCATTCGCCGGCGACGTAGATCCGCCCGCGCTTCTCGCCCTGCGCCACAAGCAAGCCGGCGGCCACCAATGCCCCCAAATCGCGGCTCGCCACGGCATCGGACACCTCGGCGCCCTTCCTATAGGTTGCGTTCCGGACGCGGTAGCCGAAGGCGGCATCGTGGAGTGCCAGCATCATGCGTTCCTGCAATCCACGCCGCTTAACCTCCGTCTCCAGCTCTGACCAGAGACGGGCGGCTTCCTGCGAACGACGCAGCAGCGTTTCGGCCTGACGAAAATGGGCGGTCAGGCAAAACTTGACCCACGGCAACGGATCGCGGTCCGCGTGCCAAGATGCCTGCCCGACGTCCGCGAGCACCTGGTAGTAGGCGCTCGTATTGTGTCCGAGGTACTCCTCGATACTGGAAAAGTAAGGATCGAGAATTCCCTCGCGCGCGAGCACCAGCGTCTGCAGCGCGCGGGCCATACGGCCGTTTCCATCGGAAAACGGATGAATCATGACGAGGTTCAGGTGCGCCAGTGCTGCGCGCACCATGATCGGCAACGGGCTCGCCGCATTGAGCGAGGCAACCAATTCGTCCATCAACCCTGGAACGAGCGCCGCGTCCGGACCTTCGTACACCATCTCTGCGGTCGGCTCGCGACGCACGTAAATGACGCCCGGTCGCCACCGCCCCGGATGCTTGCCCAGGTCATAGCTCAGCATCATGTAGTGAAGGCTTCGTAGCATCGCCTCGTGATGCGCGAAGTGCGAATCGTCGGCGAGCTGCAGGATGTAGGTCATTGCCTCTCGGTAGCCACGCACGGCAAGCCACGGCTCAGTACGCTCATCGATCATCGGCTCCTCGCCTTCTACCGCCGCGACTGCGTCATCCACGGTGACGTGATAGCCCTCGATGCTGTTGGATCCTTGGATGGCACGCGCGAATTCCGAACGCCGCAATAGTCCGGTCCACCGCCTCGGTTGCTGCAGCAATAGAAACCGCAGCCGCAGCCGCATCTCATCGACACGCTCTACGACTCGTAGATATTCATCGGGCAATTGGGCGACATTGAAGAGCATATGCGATTACTATCTATCATAGTCGCAGATATTAACAAACACATTTGGAGTTGTTATCCACTAATCATATCCTCGCGGCGACGTGAATTTTTCAACTACTTGTTTTTATTGTGAAAAAGTGCGCCCGACAAAATGACCGCGAGAATACAGCCGGACCCTTAAGGCCCCGTGAGACCAAGACCCAGTAGAGTCGGCTGAACTCTGAAAAGGAACCCGCACGTACGCACCATGCGCCACAACCCGCTTCAGCCGGATTTGAGCTTTTCCTCGGCGTACAGCGACAGCTCGATCATGCGCTCGAGCAGCTGATCGGCCGGTAACCCGGCAAAGTTCTTGAGCACCAGCTCTTTCACGTACAACCGCACCAGGTAGCGCAGTTGCAGGGCGCGATTGCGCGTGGCAAACACAAAGTCGCGGTGACCGCTGTTGACCACGATAATGTTGCGCTCGGCATCGAAGCGGCAACGCCAGAGCTCCCCGGCAGCGCGTTCGAAGGTGTAACCCGGCAATCCTCGCGTTGTGACCACCGCCGGGCTCATCGCGGCTTCGAGGCTGTCGGTTATCGTCACCAGGGCCTCGGCGGTGCAGCTCACTTCCCGCTGCGCGACCGTGACCCGCAGTCGCGTGAGGCCGGGGACCGCCGGTGCCCGATACTCGAGCTCCTGGTCGGCGACGCCCTGCAACGATCCTTCGCCCTCAAGAATCTCCCAATTGAACGTGAGCTCATCCTGAACGCGTCGCCGCGATCGATCGCGCGGCAGCGCTCTGAACGTGCGCACCTCGTTGAGCGGCGTGGTACTCGCGGCCGGGGAGACCACGACGCTGTAGAGCGGCCCCGCGTATTCGAAGAACTGACGCTGCGGGGCATCATGAGACCCCGGCTCGGCCACTCCGGGTACCGCGGCATCGAGCTCAGCGGCCTCCGTAGTCCCGCCAACATTGGGCTTAGCTGCGCCACCCTCGCGGCGCGCACGGCCTTGGATGTCGAACCAGTCGTACTCCTCGCGCGGCAACGCCAGCAGGGCCTCGTGAAACGCCCGTTGGATGGCTTTCAACGATTGCTGACTGGCCTGCTCCTCTTCGGCGCGCTGCTGCTCTTCGATCAAGCCCTTGACGTGGGTCTCCAGGGGCTCGAGCGCCGCCATCAGGGCGGCATAGCGCTCATCGTGGATGATTCCACTGCGGGTACCGGGGGTGAGATTCAGGAACGGCACATCGATCAGGCCCTGCAGGTACCGCGAGACCCACGGAGCACGATCAAGGCCGGGTAGGCTCGCCAAATCCTCGATGACCCGTGTGCCCGAGCGGGTCAGCGCGACCCGTGAACTGTCAGCCGGTTCAGCCAGGTACAACTCCGCGTACGCATCCCCGTAAGGGGTCCGAATGGGTGGGAGTTGGTGCAGCAACCGCCCCTCAAACTGACGGGGCTCGACTTCATATTGCTTGCGAGCGAGCTTGTCGATGACGGTCACGCGCACCCGCGCGTCCCGGATCCGATCGCGCAGCTCCGAAGCCAGGTACCACTGGATCTTCTCACCGCTCAGGGTGCGAATGCCCTCGAGTAGCGGGCTGATCTTGAGCTCCGTGCCTTTCTCGGCGAAGAGCACACGCCGCGGACTCACGTCATAGCGCGGATCGCCCTTGCTCATGGTCATCTGGTACGCGCGCTGGTCGGTGCCGGTCGAGGTCATGGTCAAACTGTCGCCGACGGTCCAGAAACTCAGGAGGCCAATGCCGAACTCTCCCTGCAGGCCCGAGCCGTTGCCGTCGGCTTTCAGGCGTCGCTTGATCGAGTCGCAGATGTGGGTGGCGACGTACTTGAAGTCGGGGAGCCCGTCGGCATCGCGCGGCACACCGTTGCCGTCATCCTTGATCGAGAGGTAATGCGCGCCGTGCTCGCGGCCGCGAGTGATCGTGATGGTCTTCGCGTGCGCGTCGATGCTGTTCTCGACGAACTCGGCAATCGCTTTGAGCGGATTGCTCTGCGAGAGCGCGATGATGCGGATCGCGTTCCAGTCATCCCCGATCTTGAGCTTGCCGCCGTCGTTAGTCTTGGATTTCATGGGGCCCTATGACGCACATGTCGCGCCTCGACTGCTTACGCTATCGGGCGGATTCTCCCCAAGCATGATGCGATAAACAATGGGTGCTTGTTGCCATGCCATTACAGCCCCAATGTATTCTTGATGTCTTTGGTCAATAAGTACAAATGATGCCGGTCAATACGTGACAGCTCGAAGCCATAGTGCGCGTAGAATTTCGCCGCCTCGTCATCCTTCGCGTGAACGAGTAGCGCACGACTGGCGACGATTTCCTGCGCCAGCAGGAATCTCCGCAGGGTATCCTTCAACAGCGCCGGTCCCAGCCCCCTGCCCTGCTCCGCGTGCTCGACGGCCAGACGCGCAAGCAGCGTGAGTGGTATGGGATATTGCCCAAGGCCTTTGCTGATTCGGCTCGGTGCCGCTGCGGGATCCACTGCCGCAGCAGCCAGGCTGTAGTAGCCGACCACTTCGCTCGCACGGTGTACAACATAGGTGCGTGCCGCGGCGCTCAGCTGATTGACCAGCGCGAATCGCCTCAGGAACGTATTGAGCAGCGGTTTGCCGCAATCAAAGGATGCGAGATCGTGCCTGCTGGTCAGCAACTCCGGCCCCTGAAGGGGAGCCGGACTTGTCATCGTTCCAGCACACTGGGCGATACAAACAGTTTGCGCAACGCTGGAATGTCACGCGGCGGCGCATCGAGCGCAGCGGCGAACTTCCGCAGCGCCTCGGCCGACAACGCGAAACGCGTCTGCTCGTTGAGTGCCAGGTCAGCGGCTTCACGCGCAGCCGCGAGCATAAAGTCGCTTAAGGTCCTACCCTGCAGTTTCGCGGCACGCGTCAGGCGTGACTTGTCGGCAGCCGCCAGGCGGATGGCGACGCGCTCAGCTTTGGCTTGGGCGGGCATGTCGAGTTCCTAGGTGCAAGCAAGTGAGTCTGTGCGCACATTGTACGTACAACGCACGTGGCGTTCAAGCTCGCTCCAGGAGCCTTTGCTACTTCGTCGACGGTCCCATCGGCGGCTGCTCCGGCATCTGTGCCAGCATATCCCCCAGCGCCATCAATAAGCCTCCGGCTCGAGCCGATGCGATTTCGTACACACGCCGGTGATCGAGCATTGCGTACCCATGCGCCAGGACATTGCGAAAGCCAACCACCAAGTCCCCATCAGGAATCTGTTCGAACAACTGAGCGTCCAACTTGCGCAGCTGTCTAAAATACGAGGTAATCCTTCTCGGGTACCGTGCGAAATAATGCGGCTTGCGCGCCAGTAAGCTAGTTGGATGTGAAGACCTATCGCCGCCTTGCACGCCTCGCCGTTACGCCGCGTCGACCAAATTCCGTCCCCGTGAGGACGAAACCCTCTTTGGCGCGCGGATCTGAATCTCGATATCGCTGCCGAGCCGTGAGACTTGTAGTGCTTGAGCGCCGAGACCTTCGGTTGATTGATCGACAGTGCGGCGGCGGCCGCGGCTTGAGTCAGCTGACGTCGGGCGTAACACACCCCTAATCGTAACTATTTGTTGCGCTTAGTATTATATCGGCGGGCGTGCTACGCGGATCCCACATCACCTATGCGCTCGAGCACTTCAAGATCGACAATCCGGCCTGGGCTGCCTGGAAAGCTCAGGTCGCCCAATGAACATCGTTCGGAGAAATGAGCGTGGCCGACGACGCGGACGTGATCATTGTGGGCGCGGGACTTGCCGGACTGGTCGCGGCTGCCGAGCTGGCCGAAGCAGCCAAAACAATCATCATTGTCGATCAGGAACCCGAGCAATCTCTCGGTGGTCAGGCGTTTTGGTCACTTGGCGGCATATTTCTCGTCGATTCGCCTGAGCAGCGCAAGATGCGTATCCATGACGCCTACGACCTCGCGCTCGAAGACTGGATGGGGACGGCCGGTTTCGACCGCGAGGAGGATCATTGGCCGCGGAAATGGGCACAAGCCTATGTCGCTTTCGCCGCGGGCGAGAAGCGATCGTGGTTGCACCAACGCGGCATTCGTTTCTTTCCCGTTGTCGGCTGGGCGGAGCGCGGCGGCCACAATGCCATTGGGCACGGCAACTCCGTGCCAAGATTCCATATAACGTGGGGAACCGGGCCCGGCATTCTCGCGCCTTTCGTCGAACGCGTGCGGTTGGCCGCGGATCGCGGGCTGGTTACCTTCAAGTTTCGCCATCGGGTCCGCGGACTCACCAAGTCTGGCGGCGCGGTCGACGGGGTACGTGGTGACATCCTTGAGCCGAGCAGCGCCGAGCGCGGGAGAAAGAGTTCGCGCCAGGTCATCGGTGCATTCGAATTCAAAGCCCAAGCCGTTATCGTCTCATCCGGTGGAATCGGCGCCAATCACGATCTGGTTCGAAGTAACTGGCCTAAGCGCCTGGGCGCGCCACCCAAGCGGATGATCTGCGGGGTTCCGGATCACGTCGACGGCCGTATGTTGGCCATCACCGAGGCCGCCGGCGGGACCATCATCAATCGTGACCGCTTGTGGCACTACGTCGAAGGCGTAAAGAACTGGAATCCAATTTGGACCAATCACGCCATCCGCGTCCTGGCTGGCCCCTCCTCGCTTTGGCTCGATGCTGCCGGCAGACGGCTGCCGGCGCCGCTCTATCCCGGCTTCGATACCCTCGCCACACTGCAGCACCTCATGCAGACAGGATTCGATTATTCGTGGTTCATCCTGACCAGGCAGATCATCGAGAAGGAATTCTCACTTTCGGGTTCCGAGCAAAATCCCGATCTCACCGCCAAGAGCTGGAGACAGGTCATCCGGCGCGCGACCGCAGGCATCCCAGGACCGGTCAAAGCCTTTATGGAGCACGGCGAAGACTTCATCGTTGAGCGTGATCTTGCCGTGCTCGTGCAGCGCATGAATTCCCTTGTGGGCGGCGTGCCCCTGCTGAGCCTGGAGGCTGTCGAGCACGAGATTCGTGCCCGCGATCGGCAACTCAACAACCCGTTCTGCAAGGACATGCAGATCAGCGCGATCCGCACTGCACGCGCCTATCTGGGTGACAGACTGACTCGCGCTGTGAAACCCCACAAGCTTCTCGACGCGCGTGCCGGCCCGTTGATCGCCGTGCGTCTGCACATTCTCACCCGGAAGACGTTGGGCGGGTTGCAGACTAACCTCGACAGCCGCGTCCTGGCAGCGGATGGTCAGCCGGTGCCTGGGCTGTATGCCGCGGGCGAGGTCGCCGGATTTGGGGGCGGCGGTATGCATGGCTATAGCGCCCTCGAGGGCACGTTTCTTGGTGGCTGCATCTTCTCCGGTCGCGCCGCCGGGCGAGCTGCCGCAAAATCGGTCGAGTAAAAAGAGCGGGCGGTACGCACGCCAGCGCGTCCGTTCTTTGCGGCAACAGATTCGGGGGTACCCATGTGGCGAACATTTAACGTTGTGATGCGGATTGTCAGTAGCCTAATCGGCGTTGCGATGATCTTGATGGGGACCGTCTGGATCCTCCAAGGCTTCAACCTTGCCTTCCGCGTCGGCTTCATGGTTGGTGACTATCACTGGACCATCTACGGCGCGATGTTGGCTCTGGTCGGCATCGCGCAAGTCGTCTGGAGCAACGCCCGCCAGCTCAGGACCTAAAGCCTTCGAGGCATTGACAAATCCGTAATGAACCGGTCACTCAGTCGTCACGTGGCCGTCGCATTGGTGTCAACGACACGGAGTAGGCTCTGTTCCAGGAAGTCGCAACGGGAGGTTACTCGGATGAATTTCGAATCCCGATTACGCAAGCTGGAGTCGCGCTATCGCGCTACGTTGAGCGCCGCGGGCGCGGCCCAAGCGCATTATATGGCGCTGGCCGGCGAACCCAGCGCCACTGCCTGTGCGATCGAACGCGCGAACGCACAGTGGAAAGAGCTCGAATTACGCAAGCGGTCGATCGTTGAACGAATGGATGATGTCGAGCGACTCGAGCAGGACGCGATGGCTTAGAAACCCAGAGCCCACTTATTCTACGGGCGCTTATCCCCGGGCGATGAAATATCCATCGCAAACCCCACCGTCAGAAGATCGGTATCATTTCTGCCAGAGGCCGATTCCATGAGTCACGTGTCGCTGCACACCGCGGCCATTCAAGTACATCAGGCCAAGCAAGTACAGCCCATCTCAATTGCCCGACTTTGCGGCCGCATTTGGCCCAGCCGAACGCGAGGCTATCGTTGCGCGGTACGCCCGCGCCCTGGTAGTAAGCGCGCGCCAATAGCGCTTCCGCAGCGAGGTCACCCCGCTGCGCGCGCGCCTCGGCACGACGAGCCTCAGCGTTTCCGAGCAACGCATCGCGCATGTCGAACAGCCCCAGCAACACCTCATCCTTGTCGTTGCCCTGTGCGGCTGAGGCTCTTAGCCACTTCTGGGCGTCAGCGTAAAAACCCGCGCCGACTGGATTGTGATGGTCAAAGAGCAGCGTCCCGATTCCGGCCTGGATCCGATCAGGGCTTGAGCTGAGCGCGAATCTCGCCGGGCATGTGCTCGGCGCTGTGAACATTCACATACAGATTGCCGGCTTTGAAGCTCGCGTACTGCTCATCCGTGAGCTTCGAGCCGGGCGGCACGGACCACATGCCATCAGCGCCCTTGGTGAGTGTGATAATCGGCGGGCCGGCCTGGCCGAACGCGCCCTCATGAATGTGCGCCACCGTGCCGTCGATGCCTTTACTCTTGATGGTGCCGCTCACGGATTTGTCGGCAGCGATAGTGATCGTGCCAGTGGCGGTCGCCGAAGTCGTGACCGGAGGCGTCTCTTCGGCGCCGTTCAGCTTCACTTTGACATCCGCAGCCAAGGCCGATCCGATACCCACCGCTAGCGCCGCCGCGGCAATCAACGTGCGTACACGCGGTGTGTTGAAGAACGTATTCATGGTTAACTCCCGGGTGAACTACCGCTATTGAGAGCGGAAACTTCCTTTATCATACGTCATTTCGTGCAGCTGGACCGCCTCACAACCGCCTCGACCATGGGCGCTAATCGGGTTGATCACCATTCTGTTGCTGATTCTGTTGGCGTTTCCCGCCCTGGGTTTCGCCGCGAGCCCATTTGATCCGCCGCTTAAGATTCGGCACGTGCGGCTGAAGACCGATGCGCAGAACCGTCAGGCCAAACGACAGGTGTCCTGCTTCTATTACCGATCTATTGTCGTGAAACAGGTCGATTTTGGGGAAGTGGGGGCAGATCGGCTCGCGCTCCTTGCGTGTAGTGTCTGGCAACGCGATGCGCTGTCGGGACGCGACGGAAGCAAACGAATACGTCATTCCGAGCGATAGCTGGAGCGCGTATTTCAAAGGCGTCAAAGCGGCCTATGCGTTCTTCGAAGCTCCGGACGGCATCAACGGCGGCTTAGGGTTCATGGTGCTTCGGGTCTACGCCCGCAAGCCGCTGTTCCAGGACACGGCGCAACATGGCCTCCAATCCATTGAGATCCAGGAAGGGACATCGAGGCTTTGCTATCAAAGCGTGTTCCAGGGAAGCTGCTCGGTCGTGAGCGCAGGCACGGCTCTATGAGCGCATCGCGCTCGACAAGTCGGGCGAGCGCCGTGAGGCTGCAGCCTTGAAGAAATTCTTCAGCTAGTGAGCGGCGCGTTGGTAGACAGTATTGACAAGCTGATAGCATGAGCAAGACGACGCCGTGAGTCCTCTACCGTCCAGGATCTGGATTTCCCCCCGGCTATAGGCGATCAGCTTGCGTCGCTTTAGCGCACTGGCGGCCTCAGAAACCCCCTCGCGCCGCAAACCGAGCATATCCGCCAGGAATTCGTGCGTCAGGCGAAAACTGTCTGAACCCACGCGGTCGCGAGTCATCAAAAGCCAACGCGCCAGGCGCGCTTCCGCGGCGTGAAAACGGTTGCACGCGGCGGTTTGCGAAATCTGCGCCATCAACGCATGGGTGTATCGGAGTAGGGCCTGCTGCAACGGCTTAATTCGGTCGAACTCGGTGCGAAAGCGCGTCGTGGTCATGCGTAATGCATTGCCGCCGCCCTGCACGAGCGCGCGGCCTCCTGAGACATCGACGCCCAGCACAAGGGGCATGCCGGCCATGCCTTCGTTCCCGACCATACCCACCTCGAGCGTTCGGCGTTTATCGACCGCCGTGAGCAACGAGACCAGGCAATTGACGGGAAAATAGACGTGCCGGATTGTATCGCCAGGCTCGTAGAGTATCTTCCCGAAGGCCAAATTGACCGGTTCGAGGTGCGCGCGCAGGCGCTGATATGTCTTTGCTGGAATGCTCGCCAACACGCGATTGGCAGCCGGCTTTTGATCTGTCATTCGACTGACCTCTCGTTTAGTCCCGTTGCCGAGACTGATTGGGCGCAATCGAATCGAGGCACGAAAGCACAGATTGAACCTGAATCGCGACAATGTATGTGCGGCGTCGAACGTAGTGACATATTGCAACCGTGGGGCTTGCGTGCGACGGCTCACAGACTGAGCGCGTAAACTGGCTCAGATTGCTGCCGAGACGTGTCGGCCGTGTTCCGGCGTTTTCTTCGGGAGCAAGTCATGAGTATGAACAAAGACCAGATCCTCGGCCGGGTCAAACAAGCGGAAGGCAAGGTCCAGGAGGCCACCGGCAAGATTGTCGGCAACAAGAATCAGGAAACGAACGGCAGCCTCAAGAAGAATCTCGGCCAGCTTCAGTTGGAAGTAGGCAACATCAAACAGGGCTTGAAAGACTCCAAGAAAGGTGCCTGACTGCAACTTTCAAGCAGCCATCATGAAAGAGAAAGCTTGGGCAGTTTGCGGATGTCCTGTGGCAAAGCTGCTGAAAGCAAAAATAACGATGGATGCGAAGCTCGCTTCGTAGATCTGCCTTGTTCAGGCGACCGCTTCGCTGCGCGCGGCGCGCTGCCGGGCGGCCCCGCGCGTTGCGAGCCAGGACCCGAGCAGGATCGACGTAAACGCCGTGATGCCGCCGACGCCGAGGTGTTCATGCAGCAGCGTAACGCCCAGCAGTGTCGCCACGGCCGGATTGATGTAGGTGATCACGGAGGCGCGCGACGCGCCGGCTTGGCTGATTAAATAGAACAGCAGCAACATGGCCAGTGCCGTGCAGACCGCTCCGAGCACCGCCATGGACGAGAGCGCGAGCGCCGAGGGCATGTGGCTTGGGAAGGCATAGATGGCGAACGGCAGCAACACGATGCTGCTGACCAGCAGGCTCGCTGCCACCGGACCGAACGAGTCCACGCCGCTCAGATGCCGCTGAATGATCAGGGGGCCGATGGCATAACCGAGGGTGGCGAGCAGCATGCAGCCCACGCCGCCCCAACCCTGCGGGCCGGAGATCGTCCCCAGTCCGAGCAGCGCTGCTACGCCGATGAAACCCAGCACCAGCCCCATCAAACGCCAAACGCCCAATGGCTCGTGCAAGCCGAAAAAGCGCGAGAGCAGCGCAATCGTCAGCGGCACCGTGGCGATCAGGATGCCTGTGACCGAGGAGCTGATCCAACGCTCGCCGAATGAGATCGCCGAAAACGGGATCACGAACTCGGCCAACGCAAAGGCGCAGATCGCCGCCTTGTGCGCGCCTATGGCGCACAAGGCGCCACGCTGCCAGGCAATCGGCAGCAGGAGCATCGTGCCGAGTGCGACGCGACCCCACGCGACCACGAACGGCGAGAGTTCCTGAACCGCCAGCTTGATAAAGAAGTAAGGCACGCCCCAGATAATGCCGAGGGCCGCAAAGGCCATCCATCCTCGCCAACTCACAAGTATTGATCCTCCGAGCGCCATGCTAGCAGCATTTGCCCACCTGACGGCCCTACTCGCGCAACGGCCCTCCCCGCGCCACCGGCGGCCGCTCACCCATGGCCTGGAACAGCGATGCCGTATCGGCAAGTCGTGCCGCGCGCGCGCGCACCAACGCCACGCGCGCATTCTGGTATTGCTGCCCGGCCGACAACGTTGCAGACCACGGCAGCGCGCCTAAGCGAAAGCGCGCCTGCGCATCCGCTTCGGTGCGCAACGCCGCGTCCGCCGCGCGGCTCGATTGCGCCAGAGCATTGGCGTCCTCATCGAGCGAAGCCAGTGTATCGGCAACGTTCTCGAACGCCGCCAGCACCGTCTGCCGGTACGCCGACTGCGCAGCGTCATAGAGGTCCGCATATTGCCGCTTGCGCGCGCGCAGCGCTCCGCCGTGAAACAGCGGTTGACTCAGCGTCGCACCGACGCTCCAGATCGCCCCGGCGGGGCTGGTGAATGTCGACCAGTCGAAACCGCCGCGTCCATAGCCGGCCGACAGCGCGAGGCTCGGATACAGCAGCGCCGCAGCCGCGCCGGCTTGATTCGCGGCGGAGCGCACGCCCGCCTCGGCCGCGAGGATGTCGGGTCGTTGGTGCAACAAGTCGGAGGGCACCGACACCGGCACCTCTTCCGGCAAGTGCAGCGTCGCAAGCGGCAGCGGTGCCGGCGCCTGATCGGGTGATCGGCCGAGTAAGACCGCCTGTGCGTGGCGTACCGCCAGAAGCTGCGCACGCAGTGCCGGCAGCGTCGCGGCCAATGTCGCTGCGTTTTGTTCAGCGACCAGCGCCTCATCGTGCGAGACACCGCCCAAGCGTTCGCGTGCCGCAAGCTGCTGCGCGTACTGCTCGGCGAGTGACACGAGCGTTTCGGTGGCGTCCAGGTCCTCGTTGAGGGTGGCGGCATTGATGGTCGCAATCACGATGTTCGCCGCTAGCGCGCGGCGCGTCGCATCGAACTGGAAAGACTGCTGGTCAACCTGTAGCGCGAGCGCGCGATCTGCATAGAGCGTCGCACCGAAGAAATCAAAGCGGTACGAGGCCTGCGCCTCGAGCGCGAACACGTTGTAGAGAAAGGTTTCCTGCGGCAGGTTTGGAATAGTGAGCGCTCGTTGCCGACTCGGCGCAAAGCCGAGATCGACGCTCGGATATAAGTTATCGCCGATCTGCACCCTTAGCGCTTCATGCGTCGCCTTCAGTGTGGCCTGCGCCGACGCGAGCGACGGACTTTGCGCAAGTCCCTCCTCGACCAGTGCATTCAGCGCCTCGGATTGGTAGGCCTGCCACCACCTAGGCGTCGGCCGCGTACCTTGCGCGAAGTGCTGGGCGACGCCATCCGCCGTTGGCGCCTCGGGGAGCGGGCCGGCTGCCGAATACTGGCTCGGTAACGCTACTTGCGATGCATTTGGGTGCGGGGCGGCTGCACAGCCGGCCAAGCTGGCAGCCAGCGCGATCGCGGCAATCACGCGCGTTCTCATGGCGTCGCCTCCGCTGCCGGAGCGCTGCGCTTGACGCGGAACCACAGTGCATAGAGCGCCGGCAAGTAGAACAGGGTCAACACGGTCGCGACCGTGATGCCGCCCATCAGCGCGGTCGCCATCGGCCCGAAGAAGTTGCTACGCAACAGCGGGATCAGCGCCAGCACGGCCGCCGTCGCGGTTAACGTGATGGGCCGGAAGCGCCGCACGGTCGCGCCGATGATGGCCTCCCATGGACTATGGCCACCGCGGATGTCCTGCTCGATCTGATCGACCAGGATCACGGAGTTGCGCATGATGATGCCGAACATCGCGATCGTGCCGAGCTGTGCGACGAAACCGAACGGCTTGCCGAACAACAGCAGGGCGAGCACGACGCCGATCAGCCCGAGCGGGGCCGTCAACACGACCATGAGCACACGGCCGAAACTCTGCAATTGCACCATCAGCAGCGTGAGCACCGCGATTGCCATGAGCGGCATCTGCGCGAAGATCGAGGCCTGCGCCTTGCCGTTTTCCTCGACCGCGCCGCCAATATCGATGCGGTAGCCCGCCGGCAACTGCCGGCGCAATGAGGCGAGCCGGGCATAGAGACTGTTGGTCACGTTGATGCCCTGCGCACCACGCTGTACGTCCGATTGCACGGTGATCGTCGGCTGCCGGTCGCGCTCCCAGACCACGGCGTAATCAAGCCCGTAGGTGAATTGTCCGAGCGCTGCGAGCGGCACCGCCGCCCCGACCGGCGAGGGCAACGCGAGTCGTTCGATTTGCGCTGGATCGATGCGGTCCGCCTGCGGCGCGCGCAGGTCGACGCCGATGAGCTGATCGCGTTCGCGAAACTGCGTCAGCGTGTAGCCAACCAGCGACATTTGCAGATAGTCGGCGATGTCCTTTGAGGAGACGTTCAGCGCGCGCGCCTTGGTCTGGTCGATCTCGAAATGTACCGAGCGCTCGGCGGGTTCGTCCCAGTCGAACTGAACGTTGCTAGTGCGCGCATCGGCTCGCATGACCTGGGCGACCTGTTCGGATAGCCCTCGTACCGTTTCGATTTCCGGACCCGTGACGCGAAACTGCACTGGAAAGCCGATCGGCGGCCCGTTCTCGAGCCGACTGATGCGCGTGCGCATCGTCGCGTATTGCGTGCGCAGGATCTCGCCGAGCGCCGCGGCGAGCCGCTGACGATCCCGCACGCTCTTGGCCGTAATTACGAATTGCGACAGATTGGGCGACGGCAGTTGCTGATCGAGCGGCAAGTAGAAGCGCGGCGCGCCCGTGCCGACGAAGTCGATAAAATGCTCAATCTCGGGCCGCTGCGCGAGCGTGGCTTCGAAGCGTTGCGCGGTCTGCAGCGTCGCCGCGAACGATGCGCCTTCGGGCAGGCGCAGGTCCACCAGCAGTTCCGGCCGGTCCGAACTCGGAAAAAACTGCTGCGGAACTATCGCAAAGCCAGCCAATGACACGACGAACAGTGCCAGCGTGACCGCAAGCACGACCATGCGCCGCTCGACGCACCAGCCGATCCAGCCGCGCAGTCGCGTGTAGAACTTCGTATCGTAGATGTCGTGGTGCTCTGCCGGCTCGCCTGGGTGCTCGGACAGGATGTGGAAACCGAGCAACGGAATCACGACCACTGCGGCCAACCACGACAGCAGCAAGGCAATGGCCGAGACTTCGAAGATCGAGCGCGTGTACTCGCCTGTGGCCGACTTCGCGAGCGCGATCGGCAGGAATCCAGCCACCGTGACCAGCGTCCCGGTCAACATCGGGAATGCGGTGCTGGTGTAAGCGAAGGCCGCGGCGCGTACCCGGTCGAAGCCCTGCTCGAGTTTTACCGCCATCATTTCCACCGCGATGATCGCATCATCGACCAGCAAGCCGAGCGCCAACACCAGTGTGCCGAGCGACACCTTGTGCAATCCGATGCCAAACAGATACATGCATAGCGATGTTGCGGCCAGCACCAGAGGAATCGAGATCACGACCACCATGCCGGTGCGTGCGCCGAGGCTAATGAGGCTCACGATCAATACGATGCCGATTGCTTCGGCTACCGCCTCGATGAAATCGCTGATCGAACGCGACACGGCATGCGGCATGCTCGAGACTTCGACCAGCTTGAGCCCTGCGGGCAATGCCGATTGCAGGCGCCGCGTGGTTTGCCCCAGCAGCTGACCGAGTTCGATCACATCGCCGGAGGGTACCATCGTCACCCCGATGCCGAGGACCGTCTGGTGCTCGAAGCGCATCTGCTGGGTCGGCGGATCGGTATAGCCGCGCCTGATGGTCGCGATGTCACCGAGCCGCACGACGCGATCGTTCACGCGGATCAATGTGTTCGCCAGCGCCTCGACGTCCTGGAACTGGCCGCTTGGGCGCACGA
>CABDXQ010000088.1_pt1 | contig 13986 bp, 14 predicted proteins | sample 3131801 | NCBI WGS metagenome assembly CABDXQ01 (sample SAMEA5534335, study PRJEB31848) | metagenome | biome: tundra; feature: field; material: soil | place: USA | collected 2013-05 | depth 0.15 m
TTCGGTCTCGAGCGCGTCAGGATGCTGCTCGGCAATGGCATTGTTACCAGCGACGGCGAGCTCTGGCGCGCGCAGCGCCACATGATGCAGCCCATGTTTCACCGGCGCATCGTCACGCAGTTTGCCGCGGCGATCGATGGTGCCAATGACCGTCTCATCGAACGCTGGGAGCGCCAGGCGGCGCACGGCGAACCGATCAATGTCACCGACGAGATGAGTGAGGTCACGCTCGACTTCATTCTGCGCGCCATATTCGGCGATGACCTCGATCGTCTGACGCAGCAGATGGGGCAGAACCCGTTCGATATCATCACCGAGGACTCAGCTCGAGACCTGGCGTTTGCTTCGAGGTTTTATCGGCTACGAAAACTCGTCGTCGAGATCATCGGGCGCCGGCGCGTTCAGGCGAGCCAGTCGCTCGATTTCGTCGGCATGCTGGTCGAAGCCCGCGGCAAGGCGAGCGGTGTGCCCATGGGCGAGCGCGAGCTGGTCGATGAAGTCATGACGCTCATTATCGCTGGCCATGAAACCGCGGCGAGTGGACTGAACTCGGTGTGGTATCTGCTATCTCAACATCCGGAGGTCGAGGCGAAACTGCACCGCGAGATCGACGCGCTGGCCGAGCAAAAGGCGCCAAGCCTGCAGGTCAGCGAATCGCTGGTGTACACGCGCCGCATCATCAACGAGGCACTGCGCCTGTACCCGCCGGTCTGGGTGCTGTCGCGTCAGAGCATCGGGCCGGACCGGCTCGCGGGCTACCACATCCCTGCGGGCGTGGAGCTGCTGTTGAGCCCTTATCTGGTGCATCGACATCCGAAGTTCTGGAGCGAGCCGGAGCTCTTCCGACCCGAGCGCGTCGAGCCCGAGTCGCAGGGCAAAGGACCGCTGTTCGCGCGCATCCCGTTCGGCGCCGGTGCGCGGCACTGCATCGGCGAATCCCTGGCGCTGTACGAAATGAGCATGCACCTTTACCGCGTGGCACGGCGTTTTCGACTCACGCATGCTCCCGGGCCGCCCATGGAGCTGGAAGCGCTGATCAACCTGCGCACCAAGCATCCGATCACCATGCACTTGGAACGACGGTGAGCACACTGTAGGCCGACCCGAAGGGCGACCGCGTCAAGATCCTGATGTCGGGCAAGTTTCTGCCGTAGAAGACCTACTGACGGGCGCCGTCACTGCAGCGTGAAGTGGGGCATCACGAAGCTGTAGGCACTGTAGCGCATCTCACTCCAGGCCAGCTCCGGGAGCGGGCGACCGGGATATAGAGGAATGGGTACGGGCGTGACCTGGATCCGGATGCGAATGCCCGAGCGGCTCTTGGTCAGGGCACGGGGAATCAGGAATTCATCATCGCGGAAGCGCCGGTTTGAGGTTTGCACAATGTGTTCGGTAGCGCCGAGCTCCTTGCCGCCACCATTTGAAAACACACTGGTATTCGATCCGGCCAAATACCATATGCCGGCCAGGCCCCACTTCGGATTGTGCCCCCTGAGGTCGCGGACATAGACCTCGGCGCGTTGATTGGGGAAGGCGTAATCCAACTTTCGCCGCAACATGACCCCCAGGTTATCGGGATCTATCTTCAGGTTGAATTCGGACCACGTCTTCGTGGTGCGGCCGCGGTCCGTGCTCGCCGGGTAGATTTCCCGTCCCGAAAACGTATCCGGCCCCCATTCGTATCGCGAGCTCACCGCATAAGCGGGCGAGGCGTCCGGTGAGACATAGTCGTGCCCGCGCTCGCTGGCCGCATCGCCCACGAGCATCTCGTCGCTCTTGATCAGAGAGGGCGCCGGCAGGCCATACCAATAGGCGAGGGTCTGGTAGTGTTGCGTCGATTCATTTGAGCCGCCGTGCTCCAATTGGATCAGCGCGTTCTTGCCGAATGGCATGAGATCGGCAAGCAGGAAACGGTACGCCGATTCGATCTTATCGCTGTCAGAGAGCGCGAGTCGGCGACTGCTGGCACCGATGGGATGGCCCGCCAGGGGCAGAGACATGGTCTCATGGCCCCAATAGTCGCCGCCGCCCGCCCATTCCTCGGTGCCGGTGCCTTGCGCTTGCGGACTCAGGCTGTCGTCGAAGAAGAAACGCGGATCGCCCTCCAAGCCGCTGAATTCCGCGTCGTGGGAGAAAATGAAGGAGGTACCGACGAATGCTCCCGACCAATCGCCGCCGCCCTCGGCTTCGCGCGTGTCGAGCAGCACCAAGTCTTTGCCCATGGCCGGCGACGGTGCCGGGTAGCCCGGATGATCCCGATAGGTGGCATGAAAGTAGCCCACTTGATTCGGTGGGTCCGCGTAGGGCATGTATCGCAGCCTCCACTGGATGTCGGTAATGGACGTGCGCGCCGAGCCGATCAGCTCGATGCGCGCGGAGCGGAAGAACGGCATCGGAAAATAGCAACGCAGAGTCACCCGATCCTTGTCGTAGCGGATCACCATGGGCAGGGATTTGACCAAATACTCCCGATCGTCGCGGTTGTAGAGCACCCCGGTGCCGTAAAAAAGAGCGATCGGCGCATCGATCGAGGGCGTCGCGCGCTCATCCCAAGTAATCCGCAGACGCGCGTCGGAGAATTCCAGCGCCTCGCCGCGCGGCACCGAGAACTCCAGCGCCCGCAGCATTGACGGGCCGCGGCGCTCATTCCAGACCGGTACGGTACTGCCGGCAGGCAGATCCAATCGACCAGTCGCTTCGGTCACACCCGGCGTGCCCACCGGCGGGGCGATATCCGCACCCGCGCGGCGCAGCAGTTCGGAGATCGCCGGGTCCGGAGCGGTTCTACCATCCCAGCTTGCGATGGGCTGCGACAGTCGGGCTCCGTCGACATATTGATGATAGATGTAGTAGCCCGTGCCGTAGAACGTGCGCGAATAGGCCAAGCGCAGAGATTTTTGAAAGCCGATCGGCACCCAGCTCAGATCAGCGCCTTTGGTTTGGGCCCAGGTCCACGTCACTGGATTGGGAAACACGTTTTGCGGCAGGAACACGGAGTCGGCGGCGGGATGCAACGGATCCGCGGTGCTGGTTTCCTGCACCAGGTGATCGGACCCGTCGACGGTGTAGTGCCATGGACTGCCGTGCCAGTGATTGGTGCGAACGAAATACAGGATTCCCGCTCCCTCCACATCGAGGGTGACGTTGTAATCGTCCGCCAACTGATACAGGAAATGTGACGCGTCGGCGAAATCGTTGCCGCCGGAGCGATCATAGGTGCTGCGCATGTAGGCCCGCTCGCCAATGCGCTGGTAGGGCCAGCGCTCCCACATCCGATAGGCATCGCCTGCAGTGGGAATGACAGGCGGCTCAACGGCCGATGCCACGGCGGCGCCGAGCACCAGGAGCGCGGCGATTGCATTGCGCAGCATCAGCTTCATACAGCGGGTCGTGCGCAGCCTCACGCAGCCCGTATGCCTGCGCGCAGGTGGGTTTGATATTCCATCACAGGAGGCCATGGCATGAGTGTAACGAGGACCGCGGCGCACTGGTCTGCCCATATCCGCCTGTTGTGGGCCGCGTCGCCCTAGCACGCACTAGGCTTCCGCGGCCTTCTCGACCAGAGCGCGCACTGCGGCAATGTTGGCGAGCAGCTCGTGCGGAAAACCGTGCCTGGCCTCGAGGTATTCCGGCGCGTTGCAGGACAGCCAGACGGCGTCGTCGACGTCCTCCCATGCGAGCGCCTTGAGCGGCAGATCCAGGCCAACTCGCGGCGCTGCGACCAGAAGCGGCGTGCCGGCTTTGGGATTGCCGAATAGCAGCATCTGCATGGGGCGCATCGAGACACCGGCGCGTTGCGCATCGCCACTGAAATCTATGCGAGCGAAGATCAACAATCCGGCGGTCGCCGCCAGCGACTGCAGTCGATCGATGCTCTGCGGTACGGATCGATGGCTGCGTACATCGATGACCCCATGATTTGGCTCAGGCATGGCCCAGCTCCTCGAAACGATGGAATAGTTCGACACTTCGACTATTATCGATACTTATAGGCATCTGTTGATGCTGTCAATGACTAGCACCAGGTGAATCGCGAGACTGAGCCAGACCCCGATCATGGGGGCGCCCGCTTAGGTAAAGTGACCGCACTGCCTGGGGAGAATTCGTGGATCAGGCGATACCGTCTATAGCTGAGTTGCGTGGGCTGTGGCGGCGTTCGATGATCGCGCGGCCCGATGGCACGCGCGATACGACGACGAGCGTGCGCTGGCTGCAGGGGCTACGAAGCTATATCGATCTGCGCCAGCCGATGCCGGTGCCGGATTTCCCGGGGGTACGCTCTCTTGCCGATCTCTCAATCGATGACTGCGCCTGGCTTGCCAAGCAGGAAGGGTTTGCGGGTCATTTCGGGTTCGACGGTGGGTGTTTTGAATGGCAGCGATCGATCGACTTTCAACCCAGGACATTACGTGCCGACGCCGGCTCATTGCATTGGGACGGCGACGTACTCGTGGAAAGAGGGCGCGACGTGGCCTACATCGAGCATTGGCATCGCGACCAGGGCGCCTCGCTGCAACCGGTTTGTGCCGCCCTCGCATTGCGCGAAATCCAAAGTAAAACGCCAGGGCTGCTGCTGCGTGTCGGCGCCGTATTCATGTTTGCGCGCGATCGCGTCGTGGTACCAGCGGTCCGGCAAACGCTGGGCGCCTGCGTCGCCGAGGCGCCCACACTGCAGCATGCACAGCAATTGATCGACTGTGAAATCTCATTCGGCACGGTATCTCCCGGTGCGTTTGCAATCACCGCCTCGAGCCTGCCTTATCGGATCGGCGATGTGCTGGACCAGCGGCTCACGCGCGAGTCGCTCACGACGATGGATCGAGCGAGGCATGGCGATACCATCAGGCGCCAATGGGAAATAGTCGATCGCGAGGGGGAACTCAGCGCGTTGGATGCACAGGCTGGCTTATGATGTGCCACAGGAATTACCAGGCCACCTCGCCATGCTGCCTGACTATCGGATCGATGAAGAGATCTTGCGCCTCTATCCCGGCTATCGCCGCGGCCTGGTGCTTGGGCAAGCGCTGCGCAATGGCCCATCGAAAGCATCCCTCCTGGAGGAATTGCGCGCCCAGGAATCTGTGTTGCGCGCTGACATCCAAGGCAATCCCGCAGAGCATCCGCGTATCGCCGCTTGGCGCGAGGCCTATCGCCGATTCGGCGCTCGACCCTCGGAGTTTCGCTCCTCCATCGAAGCGCTCGCGCGTCGGGTCTTGCGAGGCGATTCACTACCGAGCATCAACGCGCTGGTGGACATCGGCAATCTGGTCTCGATGCGCTACTTGATTCCAGTCGGTGTGCATCCGATCCCGACAGGCGCGGGTGCGCTGCGCCTGCGCCTGGCCGAGCCAGGCGACACGTTTCTTCCGCCCGATGGCGGTCCGGCCGAGAGCCCGGAGACCGGTGAGGTGGTGTTCGCACAGGACAAGGCGGTGCTGACTCGCCGCTGGACATGGCGACAAGCCGCGCTCACGCTGACACTGCCTGAAACCTCCGCTGTATTCTTCAACATCGATGCTCTGCAGGGGGTACCGGACGCTGCACTGGCCGCCGCGGCCCATGACATCGTGCATCTGCTGCAGACGCATTGCAGCGGCCAGACCCAGACCGTGGTTCTCAGTGCCGCCAACCCGGGTTGGAGTCCCGCACGTTGAATGCCTTCGCGAGGATATTGATGTACCAGCGCTCGGCGGCACGCGATACTTGCGCTGCCGCTTCGGGCGCCGCTCCGGGCGTCGCAACGGATTCGGCGGCAACGATCTTTCCGTCAGCGACTTGAAAATGGCCGGGAAAGGCAATCGCCTGCGCCGGTGCCAGCATGCTGTAGCAGACACTGTCGAACACCGGCTCGGGTATATCGCGCCCGGACAGCATCGAGGCGATCGCCATGGCGCACTGTTGCGCCTGGCTGCAAGCCGCCGATGCGGACTTGGGCATCGCATCGGCGATGCAGGCATCGCCAATCACGTGAACGCCGCGCACGATCGTTGATTCAAATGTGTTGGGTTCGATCGGGCACCAGCCGTGATCGGATGCCAAAGCGGATGCGGGCGCCAGCTCACCGGGTGCCTGGGGTGGGATGACGTTGGCCACTGCAACCCGGTGCGCGCCGGCGGCGGTGTACAACGTCATCGTTGCGGTGTCGACACGCACCACCGCGCCATCCTGCGTCACCGGAATCCACTCGATCATGCCTGGATACAACGTACTCCAGGCGTCGGTGAACTGCGGCTGCTTCGGGAACGAGTTGTTGGCGTCCAATATCAATATCTTGGAGCGCGGTTTGTGCTGCCTCAGGTAGTGTGCGATCAGGCTGGCGCGCTCATAAGGGCCCGGAGGGCAGCGCAGCAGACCCGACGGCACGCTGATCGCCACAACGCCGCCGTCTTCCATGCTGCGCAACTGACTGGCCAGGCGCGTGGTCTGCTCTCCCGCGTTCCAGGCGTGCGGCATTCTTTGCGCCGCGTCCTCGTCGTAGCCCTCGATCCTGTCCCAAAGAAAGCGAATGCCCGGTGCGACCACGAGGCGATCGAAAGGCAACGTGCGACCCCCGGCGAGCCGCACCTGGCGTCGCTGCGCATCGATGCCGACGACTTGATCACCGATAACGGTCACGCCGGCGCGCCGAAGTCCACGCCGCGACACCGTGATCGATGCCAGATCGCGCTCTCCCGCGATCACCTCATTGCTCATGGGGCAGGTCGTGTAGTGCTCGACCGGATCGATCAGGCCGACGTCTATGTCCGGATTCAGATGCCGCAGGTACAGTGCGCAAGCGGAGCCTGCAAATCCGCCGCCGACGATGACGACGCGTGGCTTGGCACGCGTAGGTGTGGCGGCTCGACCCGCACCCGCCATGGCGCCGGCGGCCGCCAGGGCGGTCAACTGCAGGCAGCGACGTCGGTTCAATGTCGGCTCATTGCCATTCTAATTGTTGATAGACGCGTGCGACATTGCGCGGATGGGTGCTGTCCCAAAGCAGCCATTGCGGCCGTTCGGCTTCGGCGACATGTTCGATGGCGTCCTGCATCGACTTTCCGAGTTTGATCTCATCCTGCACGCCATCGAGCAGCGCGCGCAGATAACGACGCTCCGGCACCAATGCTGCAGCGAGGTCAGACGTCAGCGGTCCGTGTCCGGGAACGGCGCGTTGAATCTTGAGTCGTGCCAGATCGTCGATGACGGCAAGCCAGCCGCCGACATCGCCGTCGACCGCCGGCAGTCGATCCCGAAACAGCAGATCGCCGGTCCACAAGGTGCCGCTCTTTTCGTCAAGCACGGTGAGGTCACAATCGGTATGCGCTTTCGGCCACGCGCGCAGGTTCAAGTGTCGGCCGCCCAGATCAAGCTCGAGCGCGGCCTGCACCAGACGATCCGGCGCTATGATTTGCTCTGCGGACGGCGGTTGATCCAGATCGCTTGCGTATTGCGTCATGAAGTAGAGTCGGCTGCGTGCGATTGCATCAGGCAGTGCCGCGTGTCCGACAAAGCTCGGGTGGTCCGGTTTAAAGGCAAAATTACCCAGCACGTGATCGACATGGACGTGCGTGTTCACGAGGTAGCAGATGGGTCGCTGCGTGCGCGCCCTGATTGCTGCGCGCAGCGCGCGGCCGATGCTGGTCGAACCGCCGGTATCGATGACCGCGACGCATTTCTCGCCGACAACGAAGCCAATATTGGCGATGTCGTCGTGACCCGGTGCATCCAGCGGCAAAGCCTGGCCGAAATGAACAAATACTCCGGGTGCAACTTCCTGCAGCGCGAATTCACGCTCGTGAGTCGGCGCTTCCGGCTGTGCGTACGCTGGCAGGTCCGCGCCGGCGATGAGTACCACGATGGCCCAGGCCAGGCGCGGCGCAATCATCGGCTACCGATTGGTGACGGCCGCATCGCTGATCGTCTCGCCTCCGGTTGCCGGACCGCGCCAACTGGCACTGAAGTGGGCGTCCTTGGAGTCGGTGGCATCGACGGTCATTGGCTCCGGCAGCGCCGTGTCCGAGGCGATTCGCAGAGTCGGGTTCTCGCTCCATGATATGCCGGCATCGACATCCATCAGCGTGTGCCCATTGGCGCTGAAATGGATGTGCGACACGTAATGCGGTGGAATGGGGTTACCGCTGACCGGATCGATCTGGAAGCCGGAATTGTTGGGATGTCGAATTCCGACCTGCAGGGACTTGCCATCCGGCGTGTTGCGGAAACGGATGTCGCCCAGCGTGCCTCCGGCCGCGGCGGCCGGAGCCGCCGAGCAGCCGCCGCTGGCATTCACCCAGCTGCTGCGCATCTCCAATCTGCCGTCGGTGGTCTCCGCGATAGCACGCACCGATGTCCAGCGATCGATCCGCACGCGCATACCAATTTCGGCAACGCGCGCCCCCCCGGCAAAATCGAAGGTCGAGACCACTGGTGATGGATTGTTGTCGATGATCACTCGCAGCTGCTTGATGTGCCCGATTGCACCATCGCCAAAGCGCACGGTCAACGGCGTCGCCGACGGGTCAGGTGTGCTGGCCGGAGCGTCCAGGCTGATGAAGGCCTGATCGACTACGCCGATCTCCCGCTCACCGTAAAACTGTGGGCGCAGAGTGGTCCAGGCACCGCCAGCCGGCGTCTGCGTCTGACCGAGCGCGACGGGAGCCCCGGTCAGTGCCAGTAGCGACAAAAGCGGTAATGCCGCAACCCAAGGGGGGCGTGCGTAGTACATAGCGATCGCTCCTTTCAGGGATCTATATTAGCCCCCTTAGGCCTTGAACGATGATGCGTGATTAGGCTTTATCCAGCGGCTGGCGTCCGACAGATTCGCTCGCTGTAAAATCAGGCAGTTGCGCTCGTGAGCGGCCATCTACCCCGTTGCATCCAGGAACAGGATCGCGCGGCCGGCCATGAGCATAAGCGAGGCCGCCACGTCAGGCCGCCCAAACGCTTAGTGCCGCTGAAATTGTCCCTTTCTACGATCTTACTATCTGGCATCAAAAAAGGACTTGACCGCGCTTAAGCAGAACGGCGGTACCAGCGTGCTGTGATAGGCGGTCTCCACTGCAGCGTACCCGCCGTCGGTGGCCCCTCCAGTAATGGCGGCGACCGCGACCGCATCTTTCGCCACTTCAAATTGCGTCTTCAAACTGGCGTATGGGTCTCCGGTTGTTGCCGCTGAGTCCAGATCCACTACGATCGATGGCGGGACGGCCGCCTGCGACACCCAATAAGCCTGCTCCAACTGAGCATTGAACCAGTACACCTCCGGATCCTGGTCTCCGCCGCACAATAGCACCGGCGCTGTCGGCGTCCAGTTGCGCAAATCGTTCTGTTTCAAGGCCGCACGCATAGCAAGGCCCGGCGCGGTCGCCGCGATGCCCGTCGTGAGGGTCGGGAAGCCGCCATCTGGATTGGCTTGCGCATCGGTCAAATACGCCAGGCGGTAGGTGTTAGTGAACAGGTTCCCGGCACCAAAGCCCAGCGCGAACACGCGGGCAAGGTCGGCCGGGGTCGTGGCCGGCGTGATGTCGGCATATGAGGGTGCCGGTGGCGTCAGGCTGAATAGCGCGTACTGCGGCAGCTCGCCCCCCGCATACAGCTGGCTCCTGGACATCGTGGTCGGCAGCAGGGAATCAATGCCGGTGGCGTACTGTGGCTCAAACAAATCGGTGGTGTTCGCGTAAATGTTGCCATAGGAGTTTTGATACGAGGTGAACAACAGCGTCGCAACCACGGGCGCACCGCCGTCGACCTCGCCCTCAAACACGGCATCGACAAACGCCGCCAGCGCATAGGGCCCCGACATGGGAGCGGCTGCAGTGACGGTCATGCCTGCGGCCTGCATGGCCCGATGCGTCGCCATGGCCACATACCCGCCTTGCGAATAGCCCGTGATAAACAGCCTTCCGCCATCGGTAGTCGACGGGGCACCCGCGGCGGGCAGGGCAGTGCGCGCGGCCGTGAGCGCATCGATCATGTCTGTGGATTGCTGATTGGCAACCAGAAAGGTGTCGTACGGCAGGGTCGAGGTGTCGTAGCCGGCGTAATTAGGCGCCACCACGATATATCCCTGCGAGGCGAATACGGCGGCTAAAAACAGGCCTTCCGCATTCTGCTCGTTGGTCAGATCCGCAATGTTGAAGCCGCGGTCGGTCGAGGTTCCATGGGCGTACAGTACAATCGGACGGGGTCCGGTACAATTGGAGCCCCCGGTGGGCACCATCAACGCGCCCGAGGCGGTAGTGGCCTCATTTTTGCCGCCGACCGTCTCGTATTCAATGTGGTACACCGCGATGTCGCACACCGGTGAGCCGAGGAGGCTCAACAGTTGTTGCAGCTGTGGATTCGACGCTCCGCTGAGCTGGAGCAGCAAGCTTGGGGCACTGATGGTGGACATCAGCTGTGGCGGGCTCTGCAACAGCGTGCCCGGCGTCGGCTCGGCATTGCTGACGCCGGTGCCGAGCTTGCCGCCGTCACCGCCGCAGGCAACCAGCAGCGCAGCACCGAACAGTGGCAACAACATCTTCTCGAAAATGTGCATAGGGTACTGTACCGCTTCTTGAGGTTCTGCCGTACTCTGGACACACCGGACGAACCTTTATGTAGTCCGGTTCGGAAGACGCGGTGTAGGAGGGAGCCTGCGCTCAGCGGCGCCTCATACCGGACTTCCGTGACCGGTTACTTCCACTTTCTAGTCGCGCCAGGAAGGGAAGCGTGCCAGGCCATTGAAGAACGCAAAATCGTGATTCGGCCAAAGCTGCGCATGTTCTGACTGCGCTAGGGCCTGTTAACGCTATCGGAGTGCTTCGACAACGAGTGCGAAGCACAGGAAGGCCATGAACATGACGTCGAGTTTGTCGAAGCGACTGAAGATGCGGCGGAAGCCCTTGAGCCTGCGGAACAGGCGCTCGATCTCGTTTCGACGCCGATACCAGGCTTTGCTGTACGTCCAGGGCGCAACACGCGTAGAGAGTGGCGGGACGACGGGAATGAGGCCCAGATCGAGCGCGAGTTGTCGGGTTTCATTGCCTTCATACGCCCGATCCATGATGAGGCGGCAGCGACTGGGCAGAGTCGGCAAGTTCTGCATGAGTTCGCGACCGGCGGGTGCATCACCTGCCTGGCCCCCGGTTAGGGAGAATGCGATGGCGACCCGAGCATCCGCGGCAACCATATGAATTTTGGTGGTCCATCCTGCTCGGGACTTTCCGATGGCTTGCGGTCCGTTTTTTTTAGAGCACCCGTGCCGTCGGGATGTACCTTGACGATCGTACTGTCGAGGCTGACCGCCTCGATCTTGATGCGGATCAGTTGCTGATGCTGCAATTGCTCGAACAAGCGGTCCAGCACACCGGCCTTCGCCCAGCGGTTCATCCGCGTGTAGATCGTGTGCCAGTTGCCAAGGCGCTTGGGCAACGCACGCCATTTGCAGCCGTTCTCGGCCACATAAAGAATAGCGTTGACCACCTGCAGGTTGCTGAGGCTCACATTGCCTCTCTGCACAGGCAGGAATTGCTCGATACGATTGAACTGCGCGGCGGTAATTTCCATGCAGCATATAATATCACGTAGTGTTAACAGGCCCTAGCGCATTGAGCTTGCGAATGCTCGCGAGGGCAAGATCCTCATCGTCCCTCCAGCAATACCCCGGTGCTACCTCATCCGACAGATTCTCGCGAAGATCCGCGGCATCGCCGCACAGCACAACGGGGCTGCCCTTAGGCAGTTCGATGAACAAAGACATGTGGCCGGCCGTGTGCCCCGGAGTGAAGAGGGCCCGAACACCTGCGGACACTTCATATTCTCCGCTTTGGATCCGCCATCGATCAGCATCCGCGAGCTCGTCATCGAAGATCCCATGGTCGAGCTTCGTGCGCGCCGCCAACAGTTCTTCGCGATGCACATGTACCTCGCAACCAGGCAGGTCGCACAAGCCACCTACGTGATCAAAGTGCAGATGCCCGAGAAAGACCAGGTCGATGTCTTTTGGGCTGAGTCCGAGTTTTTTGAGGTACTGCGGAATCCGCTGATCCTCGGACATCTGCGGCGGCTCGAATAGCGGTCGCATGGGTTCAAAGAAGCTCGCGCGCAGTTCGGGAGTGGCTATCTTGCGATAGTCGCAGCCGACGTCATAGAGAATTCGACCGTTTGCCGTTTCGATTAAATAGGCCAGGATTGGGGCGTCGATGAACTGGCCGTGGCCTCTGTTCCTGGTCGAAACGATCTTTTCGTAGCGCTGCGTGCCGGTGAGCAAAGGCCACAGTCGCAGTGCGCGGGTCATATGAAGGAGGGTGGTACGGAAGTGTTGATCCCGGAAGTCTATCTTCTCGGGCCGCTACAGAAGACAGATCAGGTCATTTTTCGATTCCGCAAACCACAGTAGCTCCGATCCTCAACGTACCAGGGCAGCGCGCTCGAGAAGCGGATCCCGATGACCCGCTTCGGTGTCATGAAACACCTGAAGTTGCTCGAAGCGGCGGGTCTCGTCGTGACCAAGCGGTGTGGGCGCGAGAAGCTACACTTTCTGAACCCCATCCCGATCCGACTCATCCACGACCGCTGGCTGAGCAAGTTCACCGCGCCGTGGCTCGCGGGGCGAGGACGTGAAGAGCGAGGGAACTTCGCGGGTGACTTGGGAGATTCAGCCGGTCGGAGATTCTTGCCTGCTTAAAGTTACGCACGATGAGCTGCGCGAGGATGCCAACAATCAGCTCTACGGTGGCTGGCCCATGGTTCTTTCCGGAATCAAGACGTTGCTGGAGACGGGCGAGATGCTAACGACGCCCGGTTCATTGCGTTGGTTGCAGGGTGTGCAAGAGCAGTTGCCCAAAGTCGGTCGCTCTATGTCACGATGATGGGCTGCAGGTAAAACTCAGGCGAGAGCCGCCCGGTACAGCGCCAGCAGCTTGCTCCAGGCGCGCTCGGCGTCGGGCTTACGGTAAATCGGATTACCGTTCTGCATCGGCATGTCCGGTACGCACCAGCCGTGCTGCGCGCGCGGATAGACCTCGATTTCCGCCGGTACTTTCGCCGCAGCGAATGCTTCTCGCAGTTTGTCTTTCGCATCCGGTTGACGCATGTCGTCATTTGCCGCGATTGCGATGTACAGTCGCGCCTTGATCCTCGGCGCGAGCAGATGCGGGCTGTCGGGCTTGTCGGTCACCAAGCCTCCGCCATGGAATGAGCCGCCGGCGCCCACTCGATCTGGCGCGGTGGCCGCGGTTTTCAGCACTAGCGGGCCGCCCATGCAATAACCCTGGGTGCCGATCTTTTTCGCCTTGTTCACCTGGCTTTGCGCGTCCAGAAACTCAACGTACGCTTTGGCGTCGGCTTCGGCCGCGCCATCCGCGTTCAGCGGACCCGTCAATCGTGGCAGCATCGCCCTATCAGCCTCGTTCTGGAAATCGAAGGACGAGACGTCGCTGAAGACGGGAGCTTTGGCCGTACGATAGAAAGGGTTTGGCACCAATACCGAGTAGCCTTCCGCCGCCAAACGCCTGCCGAATTCGCGAAATGAGGGCCGCAATCCGAATATATCACTCCAGATCAGGACACCCGGATGAGAACCCTTAGCCGGATAGATGAAGGCGGCATCACAGGTACCATCGGGAGTTTTGACTTCGACGTCCTTCTCGACGAGCTCCAATCTCGCGGCTGACACCGAACCTGTCGTCGCGGCAAGTCCCACGGCGGCGGACAATGCAACAAAATCACGTCGTGACCGGTCATCCGGCGGAGCGCCGTTGCGCTCGCGCGCTTTTTTGTCATGCGTCATTTTGCTTCTCCTCTCGCGCTCATCGGCCCGCTTGCTGACAGCCTACTACGGTTCAGATCCGGCGTGGAAGTGGCAGCTAATCGGTGGTTCGAACACCGATGAGGGCGCAGATCGTGTTTGCCGCAGGTTCGCTCACAAGCGATACGCGTTTTGAGGATAGGTCGGATTCCGAGCGGTTCGGGTCGATCGAGCATGCGGTGTTGCAGAAGATGGGCGGGGGTTGAATGGTATTGGGA
>CABDXQ010000109.1_pt1 | contig 12875 bp, 14 predicted proteins | sample 3131801 | NCBI WGS metagenome assembly CABDXQ01 (sample SAMEA5534335, study PRJEB31848) | metagenome | biome: tundra; feature: field; material: soil | place: USA | collected 2013-05 | depth 0.15 m
AGCGAGATCGTGGAGTTCACCAAATGGGGACAGTTCGTGCGGGAGTACGATGTTGACTCAAGTCAGGGGGGCGCGTTCGGCCTCGACACCGTGCTCGACGGTTACGGCGAATTCAATTACGCCGTGATCGACGATGTAACCAACAACCTCACCGTGGTGCAGCGGCCGGTGCGCTGGTAGCACGGCCGACCCTGGTCGCCCGCGGGGAAGTCGAGGGTTATCATTTATTGTCGGCCGTAGATGCTGAGCTGTTGCAGCGCCTGGGACGGCACGAGCAAGCCCACGATCGCTAGCGCACCGCTTTGGCTTTGACGAGACTGGAGCCCGAACGACGCCTGATCATGAATCGCCTGGAGCAACTTACGTCTCTGAGCACGCCGTGACCGCGATGCCTGAGACCTCGTGTTACCCCTGAACTCACGCTACGAGGAGTCGTCTTATGCCCCGAACCGTCACGATGGCCGTGCACCTGCCCTGCTCTGCTGTACGCCTGTACCGGATGTATTTAGATCCGAAGCAACATGCGGCTTTCACCGGATCGCCGGTCAAGATCGCAGCCCGCGCGGGGGCAGCGTTTGAGGCATTCGGCGGCGCGCTCTCCGGAACGATTCTTCAGGTGGTTCCCAATCGCTTGATCGTGCAGTCCTGGCGATCGATCCAATTCCATCGCCGCGACCTCGACTCCACGTTGGTGCTCTCGTTCTGGCCGGATAAGGATGGCGCCAGAATCGATCTGACGCAAGTCAATGTTGCGGACAGCGATTTCGCCGGGGTTTGTGAAGGTTGGTCCAAATACTATTGGGTTCCGTGGCGGCAGTATCTGACGGCTAAGAAAAAGAAAGCGACGTCACAAACCTAAGTCGCTAAGGCCGGGGTGATCGTCCGGGCGGCGGCCCAGCGGCCAGTGGAATTTGCGATCGGCGGCGGCGATCGGCAGATCATTGATGCTCGCGTAGCGCCGGCTCATGTAGCCCTGGGCGGTAAACTCCCAGTTCTCGTTGCCGTAGCTGCGAAACCAGTGCGTGGACCCATCATGCCATTCGTAGGCGAAGCGCACGGCGATGCGGTTTCCGGCACAGGTCCAAAGCTCCTTGATCAGCCGGTAGTCCAGCTCTTTCGCCCACTTGCGTTGCAGGAATTGGCGCACCTGCTCGCGCCCGACCGGAAATTCCGCGCGGTTGCGCCAGCGCGTGTCTTCGGTGTAGACCAGCACGACGCGGTCGGGGTCGCGCGTATTCCAGGCGTCCTCGGCCATACGCACTTTCTGGGCCGCGCTCTCCGGCGAAAAAGGCGGCACGGGCGGTTTGTTGTCCATGAGCTCCTCAGAGACTATCGGCCGCAAGCGGTGTCCAACGCGCCCGGTATCGACCTCGAGCGGCGCGCGTTGCGGTTAGTAGAGCGCGCAATTCGGAACGATTACCGGCAACATATTGGGAGACGACGCCGTTGACGATGAGTTGTTCGCCATGCAATACCACTGTGTCACCCGGGATCGCGATCAAGCGTTTGACCAGTGAGATGCCATTACGAGGGGAGCCAAAGACGATGATGTCGCCACGCGCCGGGTTCTCGCCGTCGGTCAAATGCGTGAGTGAGAATGGCACGCGCAGGCCGTAGATATGTTTGACGATCAACAGCCTCTCGCCTCTTGAGTTCTGTGAGCACCTGCCAGAGGCGGGTCAGCGTCGCGTAGGCCTCACGCACTTCGCGCAGCCCCTTTGAGGTCAATCGAAAGTAGGCTTTGGCGTCCCCGCCGCGCGCCATTTCTTCGACTTCAGTGAACGAGTATGGCTGCGGACGGTCCAGGCTCGAGTCGGTCCTTGGGACCGCCGCGGCGGTTTCGCTCACCCGGCCCGGACCGATTGAGCCGAGTTTCGGCCTCATGGATGCTGATCGTTTTCACTCGTTCCTACCCGTTCGAACCCGGTGTTTCGTAGCCTAGTCTGGGCAAGCTGTGGCGTTGAGCTGTTGGGTGGACGCCCGCTACTCGCTCGATGCGTTCTCGATTCTCGGCCTGTTATGAACAACGGTCCTCCAGGATGATTTACAGGAAGCTATAGGAACTAGAGGGGGACTGCGTAAGACTATGAAAATAGTAGAGAAAGAAGCATTTCGCGCAGCGATGCCACGCTTGCGCGACAGAGATGCGACGCGGCCGCGTGAGCGATGCTACGCCTGGGCGGCAGAGATGCCACGCAGTGGGTGCATGACCCCGTAGGGACGCTGAACGAAAACAAGGGGTTATGGCGAAAGCGGAAGAGTTGCAACGCCCTCCCCGCGCGCACGCGCAAAGCGCTATTTTTAAAGCGATTTCTCGAGCTAACGCCGTCAGAGCAGCGCTGATTCGCGGCAGAGTTGTCACGTTCTCGCGCGATCAACGTGCGAAGGCGCCCTGCTCGCGCGGCACGTGCGGTCGGGAGGGGCTAAGGATCAAGCCGACATCCACGGGCTTCACGTGCGCTTCGGGATAGACCGCGAGCACGCGCTTGAGGGAGTCGAGGAAGAAGTGCCGGAACTTGCGCGGCTGCGCATAGCCGTGACCGAACTGGCCGGAGAGCTGCGCCCACGTCACGGTGTTCGGCCGGCTCAAGTGGAACAGCCGATGCACGAGCCAGGCATAGACGTCGAGGTCCATCGGACTCTTGCGCAGCTGGCGGATCGCCGCGGTGGAAAGCGGCGCGGAGCGCTCGAGGATGGATTGAAACAGCACCGAGGACAGCACGAGCGAGCTGCCCTGCCCTACGGCCTCGGCCTCATCCCACCACAGCCGCGCTTCTTCCGCGAACAGCGCCTGGCGGATGTGCAGTCCAGTGCGGCCGCTTGGATCGCGGATGTTCTCATCGATCGACACTGCGCAATGGATGAGCCGCAGCAGCTGGTTGGCGTACACACGCAGCGAGCCGCGCTCACCGCGGGTGATCGGGACATCCAGGCACCGCAGAAACTCGTGCACGGTGCGGCCGAGATAAATCTCCGGTGAGCGTGTACGGATCGCTTCGGAGGCGCAGTAGATTGTCAACAGCCGCGCTGGCACGCCATAGGGCAAGCCCATGTCGCGGCGCGTGGCGGAAAGCGTGAGTTCGAGCCAGCCATTGCGGCGTGTGAAGGTTGCGATCTCGCGCGGATCGGCGTGCGGAAACGAACACTGGATCAATGGCACGTACTGGAAGGAGATGCCTTGCGCGAGTGCGACAGGGACGCTGGATGTTGACTTTGTGGGAACGCTGACGGCAGGCGGTGCCGTAAGTCGCGGGAGCATGGCGCCGATCGGCGCCGGGGCTTGGGGCGCCGTCTGGCGCGCACGTTCGCGCGCGCGAGAGGTCGGCGGCTCCGGAAAGGCGCTTGCGAGCAATTGCGGGAAACGCGCGCGGACAAGAGCGAAGGGATAGCCACTGCGAACCAGCTGGGCGGCGATGCGCTCGGTCGAGAAGCCGAGTTCGGTATATAAGCGGCAGGCCTTTTCGATCTGCTCGCTGTAGTCCGCCCTATCCGCCGCTTCAGCCATGCTGCGTCAGCCCGGTCTCCATGACTTGTTTGGCTTCATGCACGGATTTCTGTTAGTTTTGACCCGAAATCCGTGGACGACGGCCTCGTTAAGGAGATGAGTGTGCCTGCGGTGCGCGCGATTGACAAGTTAGGCGATATCCTCGCGAGCAGCGAGACGTTTCTGGACCGCATGCACGCGCTCGGTGCCGAGCCGCACCAGCGCAAAACTCTGCAGCGCCTCTTCAGCCCGAGCGAAGCCGCCGAGATGGTCGGTCGTGACCGCACTACCCTGGCCCGAGCCGAGCCGGACATCGGCCTTGATGATGCCCCGCGCAATCCTGGCAACAACCGCCGCATGGGCTATACGCTGGCGCAGATCCAGGCCTTCCGCACGCACTTCGGCACCCTGCCCTGGCGTGATGCGTCGACCGATGCGCCGCTAGTCATTGCCTGCCAGAACTTCAAAGGCGGCGTCGGCAAATCCACGACCTGCGTGAACTTCGCGCATTATCTCGCCCTCAAGGGTTATCGCATACTGGTCATCGATACCGACAGCCAGGCAACCACGACCTCGATGTTCGGCTACGTTCCGGACGCTGACATCACGCAGGACGACACGGTGCTGCCGTACCTGGCCAGCGACCAAAAGTCCCTGGCCTACGGCGTCCGACCGACCTACTTCCCGGGCATCGATCTGATCCCGGCCTGCCTGGCGCTTTACGAGGCCGAGATCGCGATCGTCATGCGCGTGGCCGGACAGCCTACACCGGCGCAGCGCATCGCTTTTTTCAGCGAACTCAAATATGGCATTCAGACGGTCGCTGATGCGTATGACGTGATCCTGGTCGACAGCCCGCCGGCGCTCGGCATGATCTCGGTCAATGTGCTCATGGCGGCGGATGCGTTGCTCGTGCCCTCCGCCGCGCGCATGTTCGATTTTTCGAGCACCGTGCAGTTTTTCCGCATGGTCCATAACTACATTGGTCAGCTCGACCCGGATAAAAGCTATCGCTGGATCTCAGTGCTTACGACGCTATTCGATCGGCGTTACGAAAGCCAAAAGCAGTTCTTCGAAGTCATGCGGGCCTGCTTTGGGGACTCGGTGTTTCAGCGGGTGTTTTTTCATTCGAGCGCAGTGATTAATTCAGCGGCGCAATTTATTACGCCGTACGAGCAGGTGAAGCCGGATCGTCAGGTGCTCCAAATGATGGACAACGTCTTTGCAGAGATCGAGCTCGGTATCCTGCGCGAATGGCCCTCGAAGGCGACCGCGCTGAGTCAACGCGGCATCACCTGAGGGGCAGGGTAAGTTGCAGAGCAGGCTCTCGGTTTCGTCACGAAACATTTGTAACATACTGAACAGTATCACTAAAGTAGCTAGTCTCGCAGTGCGGCAATAGGAGACATCATGGCCAGCAAGCTCTTTGGCGGGGCGAACCTCAGCGATATTGCGCGCTCGACGCGCGAGCGCCCGGAAGGGCTTGGGGTTGGGGCGGATAAGGCGCCGCCGGGCCGACCCGTGTTGGCCGCCGCAGAGCTGGCGCTCACGGGGCGCGTGGTGCCGCCGCTCGAGCGCGAGAATATTTTCTCGGTCGAACCCAAACGCTGCCGCGCCTGGGCACACCACAACCGCACCGCGGCCTGGTACACGCGCGATCGCTGTCAGGATCTGATCGAGTCGATCGCCAAGGACGGGCAGCAGGAGCCTGCGGTCGCGCGCAAGCTCGCGGGCGATCCGAACTTCGACTACGAGCTGATTTACGGCATGCGCCGGCGCTTTGCCTGTGAGTTTCTGAACGCCAAGCTCAAGCTGCGCGTAATCGAGGCCGACGATGCGCGCGCGGCCGTGCTCATGCACATCGAGAACGCGGACCGGCAGGACATCACGCCGATGGAGCGCGCATTGTCGTTCCAGTCGCAGCTCGAGGCCAAGATTTTCCCCACGCAGGAAGCCCTCAGCGATGCGATCGGGCTGACCAAGGGGCAAGTCAGTAAACTCGTTAAGGCGGCCACTTTGATGCGGCAGGCGACGATTTCTCAGTTGTTCCCGGACAAGAGCACCGTGCCGGTGGATGCGGCCTACAAGCTCGCGACACTTTGGGATCGACCTGGGGCGAAGGAAGTGATTCTGAAGGCGGCGCAGAATCTGCTGCAGAAGGAGCGGGCAGGGCGCTCGCCCGCGGACCTACTCAAAGCGCTGCTCGCGAGTCTGGATCGTTCGAGGAAATTCGATCCGCTGCAGAAGCAGTACAACCTGGGCGCGGCGGGCCGCGTGATCGTCACGCGCAATGCGCGCGGCAAGGTTACGCTAGCGTTTCCACAAGGGCTGGCCGGGGTCGAGAAGGCCGATGTCGTGGCAGCGGTCGAGCAGATCGTCAAGGACCTGGCGTAGATCGTGGAACAATTGGGCACTAATCGAAGGGCGCTTCGTTTAACTAGTCCTTATTTATCAATGCTATAATCGTATCTGCTCGACACTTTATCGTGGAACATGCTATGCCACGGCGCCAAGGAGCCATCGAAGGGGAACATGTACCCTTTGAGAATTTGCGTGTAGATTCGGGCGTATGAATCGCAAGTTGACCGACGCGCAGATCCTCACCACGTTTGAATTACTGCGCAACGCGGGTCAGAACGTCAGCGGTCGCGCCCTGCGCGCCGCCTTGCGTCAGCAGTACGGAGCGGCCGGCAGGACCGATCGGGTGTTTGCGCTGTGCCGATCGCTGCGCGAGCCTACGGTGCCGGAACCGGAGCTCATCGCCGAACTGCGCCGCCAGCTGCTGGCGGCTGAGCAGGACAGGGCAGCGGCGCAGGACGAGCGTGATCGTGCCTTGGGGCGCGCCGAACGCTCTGAAGCGCGCGAGGTGGCGCACCAGGATCGCTGGGCCAATGAGATCCACACGCTGCGCGAGAGCGTCGAGCAGCTCAAGGGCGAGCGGACGCGTCGGCAGACATTGGATGATCAATTAATGCGGCTACAGCGAGAGCTGCAGACCTTGCGTCATCGGCTCGCGCGTTACGAGGGGAAGGGCGGTTGAATTTCGTGCGCATGCCCCTCTACAAAGCGATCTTCGACACGCGCTTCGGGGCCTCGCAAGCGTTCGGCGCTGCCTCTGCGCGGATGGGCACGAGGACTGTTGGGATCGAGGGCGACGTGACGGCGCTGTGGTTTCATGAGCTCGGTCCTCACTGGTCTGCCGGGGGCGCAGCGCCGCGTGAGCGAGCGCTTTTTTTTGAGTCGAGATGCGAGGGGGGAAGTAAGCCGTGAGAGTGCCGCCGGGCGGCAGCCCAACCGACTATGCGAGTGCCTTGACGGAGTTCAAGCGCGTTGTCGGTGAAGAGTGGGTGTTCACGAGCGATGAGGATCTCGATCTTTAGCGCGATGCCTACTCGCCGTTTCTGAACGAACCCGAAAAGCGTATCGCCTCGGGCGCCGTGGCGCCGTGGCGCCGTCCGCCACCGGCGTACTCGGGCAGCGTCGTGGGCAATGCGATCTCGTCGGCGCGGCTGAAGAACGGCGAGTGGTCGGTATCGAGGGTGATCCGCTCGCGGCAGGGTAGGGCAGCCTGCATGCGGCGCTGGGCTGGACGGGTGATGACCCTGTCGGCAGTGCATTCAACGTATATGCGCGGCACGCTGCCTAATCGCGTGGCGGTCGTGCGGACCGGCGTCGCGAGCGGGGCCAACGGCTCTGATGAGAGCAATGATTACGCGAGCACCACCTCCTCACAGCGATACGGACTGTGGGTCTTCGGCGAAGATCATTGCGGCAGGGACGACGAGGGACTCGGGATCCTCGGCGGCGGCATCCCGCCGCGACTGTGGCCGACCAGCACGATGGGCTCAGGCACGGACTGGGCCAGCGCGGTGATCTGGTCAGTCCAGCTCTCGAGCGTGACTGCGCCGGGCACGAGTATGTAAGTGGCCATCGACGTTCGCCCCCTGTGGGCTCAGAATCGCCGCGATTCTCACTGTGGCGTACCCGGGACGCAACGCAGGGCCAGTGCGCGCAGAGCCAATGCACTGCGGATGGGGTCGAGCTGCGCGCTGGGTCGAGTGCCCCGCGGTCAAGTCGAGTCCCATCGCTGACGAGATTAATGGAGAAGCCATGCGTGCCGCGATCTATTACGATCCTCGCGACCTGCGGCCATCATCTTTGATCCCTCGCCGCGCAAACGAGCCGTCCTCGAGCGCCTCGGCGCGCGCTCAGTGCTCGACCCAACCGCCTGCGACCCGGTTTCGGCGGTCCGTGATCTGACTGGCGGCCGCGGCGCGCATGCTTCGATCGACGCCGCGGGAGGGCCCGCGGCCTTTCACGCAATGCTGTTCGGGACCCGCGTTGACGGCACTGCGGTCGTGGTCGCCATTCACCATGCGCCGGTCGTGATTGCGCCGTTCGATCTGCTGATGCCCGAGCTCTACCTGACCGGCGTCGCGATGTCGGCGCATGCGTTCCCGAGCGTCATCGAGGAAATGGCTCTCGGCAGCTATCCGCTCGATGGGTGGGTCGAGACGATCCCGTTCGAGGGCGTGGTCGACCTTGGTCTCGAGCGGCTGCGGCGCCAGGAAGGCCTCAAGATTCTCGTCGAGGTGGGCAAGTGAAGATCGGCGAGCTGTTCAACGTAGCGGGTTTTGGCGTCATCGTCACGGGCGGCGCGAGCGGGCTCGGCCTCGGCTACGCCGAGGCACTGGCCGCAAACGGTGCGCGCGTCACCCTACTCGACGTCGATGCGGCGCGCATCGATGCCGAAACGCGACGCCTCGCAGCGCAGGGGTGGGCGGTTCGCGGCGAGGTCGTGGATGTCTGCGATCACGCCTCGGTCGCCGCTTATCAGTGCGAACCGGCGATTAGCGCGGCCTACATGACGGCCAAAGCCGGTGCCGCGCACCTGATGCGTTCCGTCGCGCTCGAACTCGCCGCTGACAACATCACGGTCAACGCCATCGCGCCGGGTTTTTTTGCGACCAATATTGGCGGCGGCCATGCGAAGACTGCGAGCGTCCAGGAGGCCATGGGCAAGGTTATCCCGATACATCGCGTAGGCTTCCCGGCGGACATGGCGGGCCTCGCGCTGTTCCTGGCCTCGCCGGCCTCGGCGTACCTGACCGGTCAGCAGATTTCAATTGATGGTGGCTGGTCGCTCGGCGTGGCCGATTGAGTGGGCCGCATCACTTGTGATTCATGTGAGGTGACAAGATGGGTTTAGTAGGCTTCGGTCAGCCCGACGATGGCGTCATCCAGATGGCCTACGTCGTGCCTGACGTGCGGGCGGCGATGAGCGCCTGGGTCGAGAAAGTCAAAGTCGGTCCGTGGTTTCTGCTGGAGCACTTTACCGGCAACGATCCGAAATACCGCGGCCGCGACTCGACGGCCGATGTCGCGATTGCGATGAGCTTCGCGGGCCACATGAACATCGAGCTCATCCAACCCAACATGAGGCGCCGTCGGTGTACCGCGAGTGGATCGAACGGCGCGGCTACGGCTTTCATCACTGGGGACGCGCGACATGGCAGTTTGATCAGGATGTCGAGCGCTATCGGGCGGCCGGCCACGAACTCGTATTCCTGGCCGGAGTCCCGACCGGCGGCCGTGTCGCCTACATGGACACGACGGCCGATCTGCCGGGCTACGTGGAACTGATCGAACTCGGCGGCGATGAGTTCGTGCTGGTACTCGGCGGACTGCCGGATCAAAGCCACGTCGATGTGATCATGCAAAAGATCTTCGGCGAGCTTCGGGGCTACATCCAGCTCTCGGGGCGCACCGTATATTCAACCTGCAGCATCGGCATCAGTATCGCTCCGAGGGACGGTACCGATAGTTCGACATTGCTCAAGCACGCGGATCTGGCCATGTACGCGGCCAAGGCCCAGGGTGGCGACTCGTACCGCTTGTTCGACGATTGGATGCGACCAGGCACCGGCCGACCCACCGCGCTCGAGGCACTGCTGCGCTGGCATCATCCAACGCGCGGACTGGTACTGCCGGGCGTGTTCATTCCGATCGCCGAGGAGACCGGTCTGATCGATTCGATGGGCCAATGGGTGCTCGAGAGAGCCTGTCAGGATGCGCGCGCATGGATCAACAATGGCGGGGAACCCCTGCAGGTTTCGGTCAATCTCTCGCCGGCGCAATTCGCTCGAGAGGATTTGTCGGAGCGCGTGACCGCCGCGCTCGCCGCCGCGCACTTAGTACTCGTGCAAAAACAAATTCCGTGTCTGTGGCGTAATAGGAACATAATAAATTGCCGCGTTTCTGCGGGATGAATGATCAGCACGTTTCGCAGAGCCTGGAAAACACGCCGAACGCATCAATCCAGGTTCTTTACAGGCTCCTCTCATAATGTTATGAATCCGCCGTGTTTGGCCTGTATAGGCGGAATGATAACATTATGCGCCCACCCCACTTTGACCCCGACACACTGCAACGGCTGTTCGAGCGCCGGCAAATCGCCTCGCTCCCGGAGCTGAAGTCCGCCTTGGGCACCGAGGTGGCGATGACGGTGTTTCGCAAGCTCGCGGCGCTCTCGTACCTGACGAGCTATTCGCGTCGGGGGGCCTACTACACGCTGCCGTCCATCGCCCACTTCGATGCGCAGGGCTTGTGGAGTTGCCGGGAGGTCTGGTTCTCTCGCCACGGCACGCTGCTCGACACGCTGGTGGCCTGGGTGACGGAGGCGCCCGCGGGCTACTTCGCCAGTGAGCTGGAAGCGCTCCTGCACGTGCCGGTCAAGGACTCGTTGCGCACACTGGTAGAACGCGGACGCTTGAGCCGCCAGGCACTGGATGAGCGGTGGCTGTACTGCGTCCCCGATCGAGCGCGCCATCGCGAACAACGCCGGGCGCGGCAGGTGCAGATCGAGACGTTTCCGTTGGCTCAGTTGTCCGGTGTGACGGTGACGCAGACCGCAGAGCTCAAGGCCGCCGTGGTCTTGTTCTACAGCCTGCTCGATGAACAACAGCGGCGCCTGTTCGCCGGGTTGGAGAGTTTCAAATGTGGTCATGGCGGCGATACGCTGCTGGCAGGGCTCCTGAGCCTGGATGCTGATACCGTCGCACGCGGCAGGAGGGAACTGCTCGCCGGGGAAGTGCAACACGAGCGCATTCGGGTGGCCGGCGGCGGGCGGCCGCGGGCGGAAAAAAAACGCCGGCTCTCCTGAAACAATTGCGCGCCTTGCTCAGCGACTGCCTGGCGGGTGATCCCATGGGACGGCGCCGCCCGCGCACGCACCGGCGGTTGCGGCAGATCGCCCGAACGTTGGCCGATGCGGGCCTGCCCGTCAGCCCCAACACCGTGCGGCGCTTGCTCGGTCAATTGGGCATCGCCCTGCGCGGCAACTGCAAAGAGCTGTCTAGAACCTCTGGCCCGCAGCGCGATCGGCAGTTCCGGCATATCGCTCGACAGCGTCAGCGTTTTGTCCGTCGCAGTCAGCCGATCATCAGCGTCGACACCAAAAAGAAGGAACTCGTCGGTTGCTTCAAGAATCCGGGCCGCCGCTGGAGCAGACAGCCTGTGCAGGTCAACGATCACGACTTCCGCTCCGAGGCACTCGGCATGGCCATCCCCTACGGCATCTACGACCTGCAGGCCAATCGCGGCTCGGTCTGTGTGGGCACTACGCACGACACCCCGGCCTTTGCCGTCGAGTCGATCGGCCACTGGTGGCGTCAGCAAGGACAGCGGCTCTACGGCTCGCATTCTCATCTGCTCATTCTCGCCGATGGCGGTGGCAGCAATGGTTATCAGTGCCGGGCCTGGAAGTGGGCGCTGCAGCAGCAGCTGGTGGACCCCTGGCAACTGCCGGTCACCGTCTGTCACTATCCCACCGGCGCTTCCAAATGGAACCCCATCGAACATCGCCTGTTCAGCGAGATCAGCAAACACTGGGCTGGCATCCCGCTCGAGACTTACCCACTGATCGCCAAGCTCATCGGTGAAACTACGACCACCACAGGGCTCAGCGTCACAAGCCGTCTGGTCACCAAGAATTATCCCACCGGCGTTAAGATCTCCGATGCGCAAATGCACCAGCTGCGCCTGCGCAAACACCGGGTGCTGCCTCAGTGGAACTACACTCTCCTGCCTCGACAAAATCCGAATTAGTTTTTGCACAAGTTCTTAGTGGTGCATACGAGCGCTGCCACGGCAAACCATGACCTGTTTTCTGTCTCTTATTATTGCGATAGCGCACGCAGGAGGCAGTAATGAGGGGACCCCTATATGACCCTCTACACCGAAGGCTTCAGCCGCTTCGTCACCTCCGCAGCTGCTCCGATTACTACCGGCTGGAGCGATAGTTACCGGGTGGGTTTCGCACCCACGAGAAGACCGCGCCTTTGCACGGCGCACAGAAAGCCATCGTCTACAACGAACTCGTCGCGAACGCGGTCGCGCTCCAGAACGTCGTCGATCAGCCCCAGGCGCTGCATGCGCTCAAATCCGAGGGCGGTCGCATCAGTTCCGCCGATCTGGCGTTCCTGAGCCCCTACGCGACCAGCAAAATCAAGCGCTTCGGTGACTATCCGACTGACCTGAAACCCGAGCCCATGCCAGCAGCTATGACCCTGCCACTCTGACGGACAGTTCGCTATGGGTATTTTTTACACGAATGTTCCCTACGGGCCTACCTCTGGCACGGCAGCCCGCATCGGGCGCTGCACACAATCGAAGAACTGACCTGGGATATCGGCACCGAGTCCGAGCGCGCAGCAGCGGTGCAAGACAAACTCGAGGAGTTCATGAACTATGTGACGGCCAATCTCGACGCCATCCCCAATTATGGGGATCGCCGCCGGCACGGCGAGCCCATCGCCAGCGGGTTCGTCGAATCTGCCGTCAACCAGGTGGTCAGCAAGCGCCTTGTCAAGAAGCAACAGATGCGGTGGACCCCGAACGGAGCGCATCGACTACTGCAAGTCAGGGGCCCGCGTGCTCAATCAGCAGTTGCGCGGGGACTTCGAGCGGTGGCACCCGCAGCTTCGATCGGACTCCGATCCTGTTCGCATGGCGGCGTAGCACCCGGAATGGACCGCTCTCGACGAAACCCTGAGCACTCTCAATCCTTCCTCCACGAACGCCCCACATATCCGGATCGAATCCGGCCGACTTATCCCCAACTCTGGTGGATAAGTCGGTGGATAACGCGCTACCGTAGGGAAATCGGCGCCCAAACTCCGACACTTGCGTGCCGTGGTCACAAAATGAACACAATCGCCGGACCGGTCTCCTTCCAATGCGCCTGACCTGGGCGGCCATCCAGCAGACCTATACGCCCGATCTTGCGGAGCATCTGGCTCGCGCCGAAACAGTCGGTCTGAATTGCCCGCAGGACGTCTTCGAGCAGCTCTTTCACGAGCAGTACGATAACAGCTCCCTGGCGACGGTGGTT
>CABDXQ010000119.1_pt1 | contig 12509 bp, 14 predicted proteins | sample 3131801 | NCBI WGS metagenome assembly CABDXQ01 (sample SAMEA5534335, study PRJEB31848) | metagenome | biome: tundra; feature: field; material: soil | place: USA | collected 2013-05 | depth 0.15 m
CGCCGAAAGCGGGGTAACTGCGGAGGCGCACCATGGATGTTCGCAGCAAAACAGTAGTGGTGACCGGCGCCGGGCGTGGCATCGGTCGGGCGATCGCCTTGCAGCTCGCTCGTCGCGGTGCAGATATCGCTCTTTTCGATCTGAATGCGGCCGAGCTCGAAGAGACGGCCGCGCTGTGCGCGGCCGAGGCGGTGCAGGCGCGCGGCTACCGCGTGAACGTCGCCGACGAAGGCGAAATCTCCGCCGCTATGACGCGGGTCGCGACCGACTTCGGCCGCTTGGATGGACTCGTGAACAATGCCGGCATCGTGCGCGACGCCTTGCTGGTGAAAGTGAAAGACGGCGCGGTGGTCGGACGCATGACGATGGATCAGTGGAACGCGGTCATCGACGTGAATCTCAGTGCTGTATTCCTGTGCGCACGTGAAGCGGCGGCGCACATGATCGAACTCGGCAACGGTGGCGTGATCGTCAATATTTCCAGCATTTCACGTGTCGGTAACGCGGGGCAGAGCAACTACAGTGCGGCCAAGGCCGGAGTCGAATCCATGGGCGTGGTGTGGGCGAAGGAACTCGCGCGCTACGGCATCCGCGTCGGTTCGATTGCGCCCGGCTTCACGCACACCGAGATCCTCGCCTCCATGCGTCCGGAAATGCTCGACAAACTCACGGCGCCGGTGCCGCTAAAGCGCCTGGGGCGACCCGAGGAAATCGCTCATGCCGTGCTGTTTATATTCGAGAACGATTTCTTCACCGGCCGCTGCCTCGAAGTGGACGGAGGCTTGCGGCTCTGACGCCAGCCCCTGTGCCTCAAGGCCGAGCGCACCGCAGATCCGACTGCTCACCCAGACGACGCGCGCAACCGAGGCCGACAGCAGACCATCCGTCGGGCTGTCGCGACCGACATCGGCCGGATCGAGCCCCGGGCGCGGTAATCCAAGACGCGCCATCACCAGCGCCTCGACCGCTTCGGCTTCGTATTCGCAGACCGTGCAATAGAGGCCCGGGCGCGCGCCCCGATGTGCCAGCCAGTGCGCCAGTTCGTGCACGAGCGTCAGCAGTTCCTGCTCTGGAGTCAGGCCTGCGCGCAGCGTAATGAGGTCGCGCGACACTCGGCCATGCACGCACTCGGGCAAAGCCGTGCGCACCAGGCGAGCGCCGTTGCGCTCAACGTAGGCCTCTAGAGACCGGATGTGGTTGAGGATCGCTGTCACCGCACGACCTCGTTTTGGCGCCAGCCCCAATCATGCGCTCGAGTATTGCGGCCGTCGACTTGGCACACTCGAGTAACGGGCGTTTCGCTGGTAATCGATGGGCGCAACCGTAGATTTGGGGCCTCACCGATGTCCTTTGGCGGTTTCGCGCTGATATTGCATCACGAAATCCAGGATAAGCCGACTGGCGTCGGGGCCGTCGGCGTCGTTGAACTCATGGCGCGTATCGCCGCCGCTCCAAGCATGACCCAATCCTTCAACCAGAACCTTTCGCACCACGACCCGGCCTTGCCGCGTGTAGTCCCGTTGGCGGTAGATGCGGCCCCCGCTGTCGATGCACACATCGTCGGACGCTAACAGCGCACCGGCGGTCGGCTCGATGAATTCAGCTCGTGCCTGCAGCTGCTCGATGATGTGATCCGCATTCACGGGATTGACCCTCGTATCGTGGGCACCGTGGATCACCAACGTCGGCACTGTGACCCCGGATTCGCGAACCTCGAGCAATCGTCGTCGCGCCTCTTCGACATCCGCGACCGACGGTCCGGTCCGCATCACGGCCAGAGCTTGCGACGGCGAACTTGCAGCGCCATACATCATGCCTGAATGTGAAGCACAGGCGGCAAATAGCCGGCTGTGTCGCACGGCCAAGACGCAGGCCATCGCACCGCCAGCCGACATCCCCACCACATAAACACGGCGAGGATCAATTGGACGGCGCTCTGTGACTTGATCGATCAGCCGCGCAATTAGACCTGCCTCACCTTCGCCCACAAGTGAGGCGGAATCGAACCAATTCCAGCAACGCAGCGGGTTTGAACGTTCGCTTTGCTCTGGATACAGCACCGCACAGCGGCCTTCTTCGGCCAGCGTGTTCATGCGCGTACCCTCGGCAAAACTGAGCGAATTTTGCTGGCATCCGTGTAACATGACGATGAGCGGCAAGCTGTCGCGACGCGAGGATCCGCTTGGTAAATAAAGCCGATAGCCGAGTTCGAGGCGCCGCCTGCGTCCGAATAAACCCACGGTGTGCGAATCCTTGCCCCTTGCCACGAGAAAGCGACTGCGAGCTGTCTCGGACGACCCCGGTATTGACGGCAGTCGGGTACGGGCTTTTTTGATCCAACGACGCAACATACGCGGCATGCACACAGTCTCCGTCAAAGGCCGATGGCTTTAGCAACACTACGGCGCGGCAAGCATGTTGTAGATTCGAGCCAGCGGTGTCACTGCTCGATGGAAGTTTTCGTGACATAGGCACGAGAGAGTGGTCCATTCCGGGTGCTACGCCGCCATGCGAACAGGATCGGAGTCTGACCGTAGCTGCGGGTGCCAGCGCTCGAAGTCCTTGCGCAGCTGCTGATTGAGCACGCGGGTCCTGACCTGCAGCAGCCGGTGTGCTCCATTCGGGGTCCACCGCATCTGTTGCTGCTTGACGAAGCGCTTGCTGACCACCTGGTTGACGGCGGACTCGACAAATCCGGTCGCAATCGGCTCGCCGTGCCGGTGGCGATCCGCATAATTGGGTATCGTCGCAAGGTTGGCCATCACGTAGTTCATGAACTCCTCGAGTTTGTCTTGCAGAGCCTGCGCGCGCTCGGATTCAGTGCCGATATCCCAGGTCAGCTCTTCGATGGTGTGCAGCGCCCGATGCGGGCTGCCGTGCCAGACGGGGGCTTTCGCGCGGCGCAAGGTCCGTAAACACTCTTCTATATGGTCTGGAGCGTCTTGCTCGTCCGCTGGCAGGCCTTTGATAGCTTGCGACAACTGAGTCATGCGCATGGCGACGTGGAACCAGTCGAGGATCGGTTCGCCGAACGCGCGGAAGTCGCCTTGCGCTTGGCGTACGCTGTCGCCGCCGTCGGACAGGAACGTCGTTGGCCGCGCCGGGAACACGCCCTGTTCAGCCAGGAATCGCTCCATGCGTTCGGTGGGCTTGGCCTCCAGATGGACGAAAGCAAAGACTTGGCCTGTGCCGGCGCGCGGCAGGCTCTTGCCGACCATGACCTCGAACCATCCTTCCTGGCGGGACGGAGCGTCCGAAGCCTTCACGTACCCGCCGTCGATGCCGACCGCTTGCAGCGGGTTGCGCTTCGGTAGCCCGAAGTCGTTGAGTGCTGGAACGGCCGCGATGCGCTCATGAGCCTCGCGATCCAAGCGGGCACCCATGGTTCCGACGTGCCGCTTCCACGTGGTGATACTCGTGGCGCGCTCCAATGCCAGCACGGTTGCCAAAATGCGGGCGGACACCCCGTACGATAGGAGAGCTGCGAACTGGGCTTCGAGATACTGAAGCTCGGGACTGGTGTGCGCACCCAGCCAGAGAGCCAGCGGACTGATGCTCCCCCTTCTGCTTGTCTGGCAGCGGCAGCGATAGAACCGCGGGCTATCCAGGTCCAGCCGGCCGAAAGGTGTTCGGTAGTGGATCCGGTGCGTGCCGTTTCGGCAAAGCCGCGACTGGCACTCCGGACAGGTCGAGTTCTGAACGATGGCTTCGCGAGCCTGGGCCTCGACCATGAAGCGCTGTACCGTGCCGGTCATCGCTTTCGCTTCCTCGAGGCTCAGACCGATCAGATCGTCGGTCCGCCGTTCGATCGCAGCGATGTCGGTGGAAGTTGTCGCTCCAGAGGCGTCCTCAATGACCAGCTGGACCCGCATCTTCATATAGACTCCCTGCATCCCACGCGTTTCCGGGTAACTGCTGAAGGCGGGCGGCTATCGTGCGCCGAGTGGGTGGGGCGCCGCGAGCCTGGGCGAGAATGTCACACGCCTCAGCACGGAAGCGCACGTCGTCGAAGTCCTCATCGAGCAGCTCCTCGATCCGGTGCAGCACCCATGCGGGATCATTATCCATCAGCCACTGCGGATAAGCCGCCGGACCAGGGAGGTCCTCGTCCGGGGGATCGCCGCGGGCCGCTAGGCAGGTGACCGGCTGCGCGGCGCGGATCAAGCCTCGCGCTTCGATGCGGCAATCTATCTCCCAGGGAACGAACAGGTTGTACTGGTAGAGAAAGGGTTCCCCGATCTCAAACCTAAAGGCGGCAAGCGCAATATCGACGCCACCGCCGGCGAGCGCCAACCCGATTGCGCGGGACGGGTCGCCGAATTGCCAGCCGCGAATCTGAAAGGCGTAGAGGTGCTCGTCGCTCCAGCCGAAAGCGACTTGCAGCACGGCGTGGAGCTCGGCGAGCGAAGCCTGTTCACCGATCCAAATCCGGCGCGTCACCGGCGGTGACACGCCGCGCAGGCGTGCGCTCAGCCGCACCGCACCCACTTCATGTTCGGTGGTCATGCACTGACCCTAGCACTCGGCATCGATGACCTCAAAAGCCCCCAGTCCAGCACCCGGAATGGACCGCTCTCCCTTCAGGGCGCAGGGACAGGCAATAGCGATGATCCCGGTCGACACCAGTGAACTGCCGCGAAATTGATCGTCTCTTCAATCACTTCGGGCTGCATGGTTAATCGGCCGAGCATCCGGCTGAGGCGACAATTACTGGGCGAGCAGTTTTACGGTGTTGTCGTTGTCATCATTGAAATAAATCATGTTGGTTTGCGTGTTTATCGGGCCAAAGGCCCCCTGCGTCGTGACGGTCTTGGGCACCGTGACGATGCCGAAGATCGCCGCCGCTGCGCCGGTGTCGACGTTCTTGGTAGCGACCACACCAGCGGTCGGTGAAATTTCGATCAACAGATTGGTGCCGTTCGGATCAAGCGTGTTACCCACGACGAGATCACCGTTGACGAGCAACGCGCCACTGATGGGACCATTGAGCGGCGCGCCGGAGGCAATGACCGAGCCGGAGGCGGCCGAGGCGCCCGAAAAGTTCGTGCCGGCAACGATCACGCCATCGGCGCCGATCGCTGAGACGTTCGATAGCGCGACGACGCGATTGACATTGGTATCCACGACGTACAGGGTGTCGTTCGAGGCGTCGTAGGTAAGGCCCGCCGGCGCCGAGATCGATCCGGGAGCACCCTGATTGGTGCTGAACCCGGAAGCGATCTCAGTGAAGGAACTCTGGGCGTCACCGTTGAGCGCAATGCGGTCAATCGCGCCGGTGGTGGCGTTGGAGACGTACACCGCCTCGCTGCCCCCATGGGTGGCATAAATGGCGCTCCAGGGCTCGGCGAATACGTCCGTCGAAAACGGCGTCGACATCGCACCGCCCGGTGCGATGAGCACCGTGGCTTGTGCCTGGCTGGCGGTGGCGACGATGCTCCCATCCGGGAGGCTCGTGACCGAGGAACAGCCGAGCAGCTGGGTGGATTGGGCGATCCGGTAGGGCATCGCGCCCGCCGTCGGGTGCAACCCGACCACCGTGGTGCCCAGGCCCTGGGTGTTAGTGGCGCCGTCATTGAAATTGCAGACGATCAGATCGCCCATCGTGATAAGACCCGCGGTGGCGGTGGCTACGGTCAGGCCGTAGGGGTTGCCGCCGTGCTCGATCGGATCGAGGGTCGATCCGATGGTCGTCAAGGTAGTGAGCGTGGGCAGCACTGCACCCGAGATCGTCACGTTCGTGGGTGTATTGCTCATGCCGCCGTTGCTGTTATCACCGCCGCAGCCGGCCAGCACGACCAGCAGCGTCGTGAGCGTGGCGTGGCGCAAAGGCTGGAATGAGCGTGGTGGGCTGTTCATGTGCTCGATCCTCCGTCTAAGCCGAAGATGGCGAACCCCCGACCGAAGGGGCCGGGGAGCGTTGCAGCGCGCTCACGGGTTGCGTTCTATAAGTAAGTGCCTCGGCCGCCGGTTTAGGTTGCGAGCGTGCGACATTACCGTTGGCGCGCGAAGCCCACACCCTCTTCGGCCAAACCATCATCTGCGACTGGAGCTTTCCCGCTCAACGACGCGGCTCATGTCAGGCCGTTCACAGGCGGTACCCGGGCTGACGGCTACGCACTCACGCCGAGCATGGACAATGAAGAGCTCAGATCCAGCGCTCCGACCGCGCAATCGCCAAGATTCGTGGTGAGCGTTGCGACGTGCTAAGGCAGGCCGAATCTTGAAGACGTGGACGGTGCGTTCTTGCCGGCGCTGCAGTAAAGCTGCGCAACGTGTGCCCGCAGCGGTTCGATATTTTAGTCAGCGCTGCCTTCGGTCGCATCGGCAATAATCGGGCTGCTGGTGCCCACCGCCGCCTCCGGCCGCGCGGTCTCGTTGCCCCTCATTATCGGTGCTCAGTCGCACGCATTCAGTAGCGTGCAATAGTCGACACGGAGCAGCCCCACCCTGAGCAGGGCCGCGGCCGTTCCTACTGCCGCCCGTCATTGCTCCAGTAATGAGCACAAAGCGGACCAGCTTGAATGACATGACATCTTCCTTTCCTTTGCCGCATCAGTGCGATCGGCGCGCGTGACTGACCACGGTATCCAGCGAGGCCGGGCACCGCTCGGGATCAACTGAAAAGGGTTGGGAAGGAAGAGCGAGTCAGACGCTGCGGTCTGGCCTCTCAATCGCCTCTTCTTCTACGGCTACTGTCCAATGCAGGGCACCTCATATATCAGTGCGAGTGCTCGTGATCCTATGCAGTTTCACATATCCTGTCTAGGGGGATAGGATAACCAGCTAGCGAGGTCATAGCGAATGCATACTTTTCCTGAGATCGGAGCGCGACTGAAGCGCGCGCATGGCCATCTATCCGGGGTGATCGACATGTTGGAACAGGGGCGCCCCTGCATGGATATCGTGCAGCAGTTGCAGGCGGTGGAAAAGGCCATTGGCAATGCCAAAAAAGAGCTGATCAAGGATCACATTCACCATTGCATGGAAGAGACCTCCGAGGGAATGCCGCGTGAGGTCAGGAACTTGATCAAGGAATTCCAAGGGATGACGAAATACCTGTAACGGACGGCAGCCATGTTGAGTGAGCCGCACTACGCTTTGCAGCCATCGAGTCAACTGAGAAACCGACCATGAACCGAATGGATCGTGCGATGCCGCTGGGTGGACACAGTCACGTGTTCCTCGGCACCGGGCATGAGCAGAACGAGCGCAAGGTCTGGGGTGTCATCATCCTATGCGGGGTGATGATGCTGGTGGAGATCATCGGTGGCAGCCTATTCGGCTCGCTGGCACTCGTTGCCGATGGCCTACACATGTCGACCCACGCCGGAGCCATGTTGATCGCGGCATTAGCGTATACCTACGCCCGTCGGCACGCGCATGATGACCGCTTCGTCTTCGGCACCGGTAAGCTTGGGGATCTGGCGGGCTTTAGCAGTGCCATCGTGCTGGCGATGATCGCGTTGCTGATCGGGTATGAAGCGGTGGCGCGAGTTCTCTCACCGGTCGCGATCCACTTCGCACAAGCCATCCCAATCGCCTTCGTCGGCCTGCTGGTGAACATTGCCAGCGCCTGGCTGCTCAGCGGCGGGGAGCACCACGGTCACAGTCATGGTCATGGCCCGGATCATGCCGAGCACGAGCACGAGCACGAGCACGATAGCGAGACGCGCCAGTTGGCAACCCAGCTCGGGAGCGTCAAATTGTCGATAATTGAACAAGGCGCCCCACCACGCTTCCGACTGTCGTTGAGTTCGCAGGCGCGCGCGCGTAATCAGCGCGTGTTGGGTCTGGACACCATCAGACCCGACGCTCAGCGCCAGCATTTCAGCTTTGTGGACCGTGGCGCCTACTGGGAATCAGTCGAAGAGATTCCGGAGCCACATGAATTCAAGGTGTCACTGCAGCTTGCCGACGGCGCTCACGACGTAAGCTTTGAGGAGCACGCGCACGAGCATCTGGGGAAACAAAGCGCTGCAAGCGCCGCAAACCGCGATTACAACATTCGCTCGGCTTACATTCACGTTATGGCCGACGCGGTGGTGTCAATATTGGCCATCACCGGCCTGGTCCTGGCGCGTACCTTCGGCTGGCTGTGGATGGACCCGCTCGCAGGTATTGTCGGCGCGTTGGTCATCGCGAACTGGTCCTACGGCCTGCTGCGTGACACCGGGCGCATCCTTCTCGATATGTGCCCGGATCAGGCTATGACCGACAAATTGCGAGCAGCGATCGAGTCAGACGGGGATCGGCTCGTCGATCTGCACTTGTGGCGTCTCGGTCCCGGACATTTGGGTGCGGTCCTGTCGATTGCCACCGCCGAGCCTCGCGACTGCACATTTTATCGCGCGCGGCTCAAACAGTTCACGTCGCTGTCGCATGTCACGGTTGAAGTGACAAAGCCGTTACGGTAAGGCGCGGGTGGCAGGCGCCTGCACCGCGCTGGGCGATTTGATTCGTCCGACGATCCTTGCGGGGCGTGGCGGGGCACGGCGGGCGATTGCATGGCGCTCCTCGCACCTGGGACTATGCCCGCGGCGTCGTACGGCGTCTCTTGGGTTGAAAGGATATTTGCTACTTTCTTAGCCCTTTGAAATGCCTCCTCCGCGATTAGCGCGGCATCCTCATCCTGATCGCAACTCCCTGCGTATCTCCGGGCAAAATGCCCTTGTCAGTGTCTTTCCAAATGACTAATGTCGTGACCCTGCGGCCGCGTGGTGCCGCAATCGGGAGAATGGCATGCATCTGGGTCAGAATGTGAGAAAGCCGATGCGATTCAGCGCGAATCGCACCTGGCCGGCGATCGGGACTATCGGCGCCCTGCTGCTTAGTTTCGCCTTTTTACCCGCGTTTGCTAAGGATCCCGACGAATCACGACCCGTCAAGATCGCGGTATTCGCCTTTGAACTCGAAGACGTCAGTCCCGCAGCGTCGTTTTTGGGTGAAACCACCAGTAGTGCAGCCAGTATGGAGAAGGTCAGCAGCGAGGCACGTCGGATGTTGGCGGAGTCGGGACGCTACAGCCTCATCGATGTGAGTAAAGTTGAGGCGAAGCCCGTGACCGAGAAGTCGTTACGAAACTGCAACGCGTGCGAGGCCGGCATCGCGTTGCAGCTCGGCGCCGAACAGTCCCTTATTGGAGTTGTGACAAGGGTCACGCAGACTGATTACTACGTGCAGATTCTAATTCGCGACTCTCGAACCGGCAAAGTTATCGACCAGCAGGAGGCGAATTTCGCCGGCGGCGACGACGGCTGGGCAAGCGGAGTGCGTATGCTGATAAAGCATCAAGTCTTGGTAAGCGCCGATTAGCCATAATCGGATCCGTTTCATGGATACGCCGAATGCGTCAATCCCCGCGGCGCGTCGGTCGATCCAGCTCCGCGGCGGCCGGATGGCCGGTGAGGTCGGTTCAAAAGCCGCGGCAGAATCAATCTGATGGGGAGCTGGGAGGCGGCAGTCTCTTCCAGCGAGCCAAGAGAACATGGATCGAGCGATACAACTGAGTGCGGAAGTCTATTAGATCGTATTTCGTGTGCGTACACGTGTGGCTTCGACAGGCCCATATGTCGGGCGGCCCGTAGAGCTGCTCCGTGTGGCGCTCGCCACCAGCGCGGCGTCCCGCACGCATGCAGGGGCCGACCGCAGCTCGGCGATACACGTTCAGCCGCTCCGCGTGCCGGCGTTCGCATGATTGACGGATTCCAGACTCGGTCGAGCCCGCGTTGCGGAACTTCTCGCTCTGGTGGAAGGCTGACTGACTTTTATTTCGTTGAGCGCGATGTCGTAGCGCCCGCGAATTAGCGGCGTGACGTCGTCCGTCTCGCCGGTCGCCTCGATGATGCGCAGTCCGAGCCGGCCATAGACGGCTTCGAAGTGCCGGCGCTCGTCTGGATCGGGACGCTGAGTGGCAACGCGTCTGGGGATTCGATCAACACTCTGATGGTGAATTTCATCGAGAGCCTTCTCGTATGAACCCGTAGCCAGCTTGTTAAGCGCACGATTATTCTGCCGTCGGTCAAACCGGTCCGGGTGGTAGTCACTGGAAACGTTCGGTTCCTCATCATCGAGCGCGGCCATGAAATCGTCGAGATCCATCCTCCGATGGCACACGGCCGAATCCAGCGTAGTGCTGGCGATTCGCCATAAATCCGGAGGGTCCACCGCAATCCTCTGGCGGTGCCGAGCACTTCCCCGCAACACACCGCGGATAGATATTCCGCGGGTTCACCGGCAAAGTGGCTTCAAGGCGCAGATCGTGAATCCAGCTATCGCCAAAGTCATACTCGTAGACGAATCGTTCAAGTCGGCGCAGCTTTAGGTCACAGAGTCTCACGTCCGTTGCATCGATGCCGATCATGCCCCCGCCGTCACGATAGACCGCATACTCTCGGCCCAGAATCTCAAAGCGGTTCAGATGTTCATCGTTCCAACCGAAGGCGATTTGCAATACCTCGTGAAGCTGGGCCACCGTACCGTCGCTCCGCACGAGAAGCCGTCTCCAGATTATTGGGCTGATACCCCGCAGCACAGCCCGCAACTGATAGATCCGTCCTTCGTGACGATCAGTTTCCACCATGGTACAAGCCTACGCTGGTGCACCGCGCACCCCCAACTTCCGGTTACTCTCCCACATGGGCCGTGTTGATGAATCGGTAGGTGGGCTTCGTCCGAGCCGACGCATTGCTGGCAAAAACCGCAGGGGTCTGATGGCGAAGCTCATCGATCGAGAGCGTGCGTCCGAACGCGTGGCTATACTCGGGGGCGATGGTTTCGGAGACAGAGAAAGTATTCATTTGAATGTCCTTAAATGTTGGATTCGTCGGCGGCTTGCCGACGGCCCAAGCCCACACGCCGCAGCGCAAGCGCGCCACGGCCGAGCCTCAGCGAGTTCGTGAGCGCCGGTCAGGCGCGAAGCCTTGCGCGTGAGCTCGATATGACAACCGGCGACGTCTTCCACTTCGGAGGCGAGCACTGCGATCGCGTCGTCGCGGGTGTTCTCGCGCGCCGCCGGGCGCTCGTGGCCGCGGCTGCTTGTCCTGCCTCGGCACACGGGAACGACAGCTCGGACAAATAGCTGCCGTTTTGGGAACGCAGTGGACCGGCGTCGCATCTAATGCGCGTTCATAAATCGGAACGCGCCCGCCTGCCGCACGTATCCCTCAGGCGCGACCTTTCAATGTTTAGGAGTTCCACCATGAGAATGATCAGTTTGGGGTCCGCTCAAGATTCGGATCATTCCGTACGATAACGACACCGCACCATCATAAAATGAGGCGCTTGCAACGCTGCTCACATGGCACATCCTATGCCGAGATTTCGCCGCCCGTGATAGTAGAGAAATCAAATGCTTCTGTGCTTGGAGTACCAATAAAATCCGTTCGTTGAGCTCACCCATATACGGGGAGTAGGTAAATGTTAACTGCTTCTATTGTTCTATTTCTGTACGCTGCGCTCAGCGGGCTCGTCATGGCAGTCGGCATTTTCAGAGGTGCGAAGCTTTGGGTGCCTCTTGCGCTGGGGCACGGAGTTCTCGCTGCAACGGCGCTCGTGCTGGCGCTGTTGGTAGCGATCGCGCCCGGCGTCGCTGCGATTGTGAAGTACGGTGTCGCCGTTCTGGTTCTGGCCGCGCTGGGCGGGTTCTTCCTCCTCAGCTTTCATCTGCGTGGCAAACCTCATCCCAGGGTGGTCGTAGTGCTGCACGCATTGCTCGCCGTCGGTGGGGTCGGCTGCCTCGCGTTCGCTCTGTTGCACTGATGCGTCGCGTGACGTTGAGCGGGGTGCCTGTGCACCCCGCTCTGGTTCACTTTCCGGTCGTGTTCTGGATACTCGTCCCGTTGTTGGATCTGGGCAATGGGCTGGATCGTGAGGGTCCGTACTGGCGGCTCGGCTGGTTTTTTGCCTTCGCGGGTGTCATTAGCGCCTTGCCAGCTATTGTTGCCGGCGCACTGGACGCTTGGGCGTGTCGAAATGTGGCCGCTGCGGAAAACACGCTGTGGCGTCACGCAGGCTTGATGCTGTCGGCCTGGACGCTGTTTGCCCTCGCGTGTCTGCTCTGCTCCCCGAACGATCCGGACCAAGCACATTTCATCGGCGGTTTAATGCACGGGGCCGGTGCCTTGACGCTGATCGTTGGCGCGCACGCCGGTGGCCGGCTCGCGCATGTGCATCATTTGCCCGGAGCATGCGACGGGCAGCAAAAATGAGGGTGTCGCTTTCGGAGGATCGTGTCAGTTTTGTCAGGAGTTAGTGTCACCAATCTGGACATGGCCGCTAACCTGCTAAACTCATGATTAATCAGACCTATCGCCAACTTCGCGGGTGATCGCTCGGCAGCAATTTGGCAAGGAGGTCGAAGCTAAAAGTTTCGCTGGTTCGTGTCAGTAGAGGGTGACGTACCTTCTCCACCAAAACTGGCGTCCTGAAGAATTAGCGAATGTGGAATCAATGAGTTGTAGTCGAATGAATTTGCGCCGCAGATCACAAAGTTGTGATGATTGCGTCGACCC
>CABDXQ010000150.1_pt1 | contig 11595 bp, 7 predicted proteins | sample 3131801 | NCBI WGS metagenome assembly CABDXQ01 (sample SAMEA5534335, study PRJEB31848) | metagenome | biome: tundra; feature: field; material: soil | place: USA | collected 2013-05 | depth 0.15 m
CCCGCTGGCGAGGTTATCCACGCCAGCGGGTTTTTTTAAGCTCACGCGCGCCGGGCGGACCAAAAGGGGTGGATAACATTGCCCTTGCGCTCTTGCATAAAGATCCACGCGAAATGCATGCCCATGCAGAAGCAAAGACGGCGCCTGGAATTGGTGAACAGCACATCGTCGTCTGCCGTGCCGTGCACCAGCAGCAGCCCGGCCGCAAACTCATCCGGAGCCTTGGACAGCAGCATCAGCGTCATATAGCCGCGGTCACTCCAGCCGTTGGGCTTGTATGCGCTTGGCGGGAGCTGAGTTACGGCCATAGCGTCCAGCTGGCCGACAGTTAGCCGCTGCGGCATCGGTTAGACTTCGGGGCACGCGCAGCTGACAGGCGACACACCGAAGGAGCAACGCTGTGTTGGAAAACCTTCCCGAACAGGTAGGCCGTGCCTTGCAAGGTCAAAGGGCAGGTCTGGAAAACATCGCGCTTTATCGTCTCCTGCTCGAGAGGGACGTTCCACGAATCGACATCCATAGCCTTGCATTTGAAAACATGGCAGCTATCCCGATCCGATACACCGCAGACGGGGACGGTACCTCGCCACCGCTTGCATGGCGCGGCGTTCCGCAAGCGGCAACTTCCGTGGTGTTGATGGTAGAAGACGCCGATTCGCCTACGCCGCGTCCCTTAGTGCATACGATCGCCGTCCACTTGGAGCGTTGCGATGGATCATTGGTGGAGGGAGCATTGGTGAGCCAGGATGCCGCAGCAATCGATGAAGTTGACATTGGACTAAATTCATTTCTAAAGCAGGGGTGGCTGCCTCCGGATCCACCGCCTGGCCACGGCGAGCACCGTTATGCTTTTCAGCTGTTCGCACTTCGTGAGGGACCAGGGTTCTCCAGCGTCCCCGGGCGTCACGAGCTGTTCGACGCCATCGTCGAGCGTGCGATCGCTGCCGGTTGTTTAATCGGCACGTATGAGCGCGCTAAACGTGAAAAGGCAGACCAAGACGAGGTCGAAAACGCAATGCTTGACCAGGAAGTCGGGCCAGCCGCGGCCTAGAGCTGCCGCGGTTCACAGCCCGGTAACCAGCGGCTGCCGGCTACCGTTGGCAAAATTGCCGGCGCCCCTAGCTCGCTGGTTCGAGCCCGTGGCGTCGTCGTTAGGGCGACTCTCCGCCTTTCTTTCCCACCTCGCGCGCCTTCTCACGATCATTGTCTCAAGCCGCATATGTGACTTTCCGGCAGAACATCCGTGGTAGGGTTTCTGCATACAGGGAGCACGAATTGAACGGCAGCAAGGCGAGTAAAGTCAGAGAAGGCAGCCCGGCAGCGCAGGGCGCGATCTGGGACGGTCGTGGCACCAATTTTACGCTGTTTTCTGCGAATGCCACGAAAGTCGAGGTGTGCCTGTTCGACTCGGTGGGCGCGCGTGAACTCGAACGCATTGCGCTACCTGAGTATACGGATGAAATCTGGCATGGGTATCTGCCGGGTGTGGGGCCTGGCGACGTGTATGGGTATCGGGTGCACGGGCCGTATGCGCCGCTCGCCGGCCACCGCTTCAATCCCAATAAACTGCTTCTTGATCCCTACGCTCGAGGACACACCGGTGAGCTCAAGTGGGCGCCCGAATGCTTCGGCTACACGATCGGTGCCGAAGATGATGACTTAAGTTTCGATGCGCGCGACAGCGCGCCTTTCATGCCCAAGTGCGTCGTCGTCGATCCCAACTTCGACTGGCGGGGACAACCCCGCTCGCGCGGAGTGCCGTGGGACCGGACGATCATCTATGAAGCGCATGTGCGCGGCTTTACCAAATTGCATCCTGCGGTGCCCATGAAGCAGCGCGGCACCTTTGCGGGACTTGGAACCCGGGAGGTGGTCGACTACGTCAAGTCGCTGGGCGTGACATCAGTCGAATTGCTACCGATCCATACCTTCATCAATGACAGCCACCTGCTCGAACATGGGCTCACGAACTATTGGGGGTACAACAGCATCGGGTTTTTTGCCCCCGACCCGCGCTACGCGTCTGAACCCGAGCAGTGCCTGCGCGAGTTCAAGGAAATGGTTGCCCGCTTTCACGAAGCAGGGCTCGAGATCATTCTGGATGTGGTCTACAACCACACTGCAGAAGGCAATGAGCGGGGCCCCACCCTGTCGTTCAAGGGGATAGACAACGCCTCGTACTATCGACTTCTGCCCGACGACAAGCGCTATTACATCAACGACACCGGTACCGGCAATACGCTCAACGTGTCACATCCGGCGGTGATTCAAATGGTGACCGATAGCCTGCGCTATTGGGTCAATGAACTGCATGTCGACGGATTCCGGTTCGATCTGGGAACCATCCTTGCGCGCGAGCCTGCGGGCTTTGACAATCAAAGCGGCTTTCTCAAGGTCTGCCACCAGGACCCCGTGCTCCGCAGCGTCAAACTGATTGCTGAGCCCTGGGACTGTGGGCCAGGAGGCTATCAGGTCGGTGGCTTCCCTCCGGGCTGGGCCGAGTGGAACGATCGCTACCGCGATGTCGTCAGGGACTTCTGGAAAGGCTCGGCGGCGGCCAGCGAGGTCGCGCAGCGTCTGTGTGCCTCGGCGGACGTCTTCAACAAATTGGGCCGCAGGCCCTCGTCGTGCGTAAATTTTGTCACGGCGCACGATGGCTTTACGCTCAATGACCTGGTGACGTTCAACGACAAACATAACGAGGCGAACGGCGAAGACAATAACGACGGCAGCAGTGATAATCGTTCCTGGAATTGCGGCGTTGAAGGTCCCACGGACGATGCGGCCATCAATGCCCTGCGTGAGCGGCAAGTTCGCAATCTGTTGTCGATGCTACTGCTATCTCAGGGCACACCGATGATGCTGGCGGGCGATGAGTTCGGTCGCACTCAGCAGGGTAATAACAACGCGTACTGCCAGGACAATGAGATCAGCTGGCTCAATTGGGATCTGACCGAGAAAGGCAAAAACCTGATCGCGTTAGTGCAAAAACTGACTGAATTGCGCCATAAATACCCCATTCTTCGCCGCAATAGGTTCCTGACGGGTGCCTATGACGAAGAACTCGACGTCAAAGATCTGGCGTGGATCAACGCATCGGGTGCCGAGATGCGCGATGAGGACTGGACTGATGAGCGTATGCGCTGCTTCGGCATGCTCATGGATGGTCGAGCACGCCCCACGGGTCTACGGCAGCGGGGAACCGAGGCCACCATGTTGATGGTGCTCAATGCCCACCACGACCTGGTTGAATTCGAGTTGCCGGTGTGCCAGGGCGGTGACACGTGGACATTGGTGCTGGACACCAACGTTTCGAGCAACGTTTCGAGCAACGTTGCGACGCAAAAGTTCTACAACGGCGACAAATATGGGGTAACCGCGCGATCGTTGCTGTTGTTCGCCTTGAGCGAGGGACAGCCCTGAGTCCACTGTGTCGCCAGGTACGTACCTCAGGCGGGCTGGTCATCTGGTTTCTTTCTGAGTGATTTGCCCGCGCGATCCGACAACGCCTTGATTCGGCCCGTTTCAGTGGGGCTCAGAACTTCATTCAGCGGTACGGCCTGTCGTGAATGTTCGGCGACGACCTTAAGCGCAACCAGGCTCGGCACGGCGATCACGATCCCGGCAATTCCCCAGAACCAGCCGCCGAACCACAGCGCCAAGAAGACGATGATTGGATTGAGTTCCAGTCGTCGGCCGACTACCAGCGGCTGCACGACTTGCCCCTCGATTGTTGCCAGGGCGAGGTAGCTCGCGGCCACCGCGGCCACGCGACCCATACTATCGAAACTCACAAAAGCCACGACCACCAGCAGCAGCAAAGTCGTGGCTGATCCTATGTACGGAATGAAATTCAGCACCGCTGCCAGCGCACCCCACATCAGCGGATTGGGCATTCCCAGCAGCATGGCCACAGCGGCTGTCGCCACCCCCAGCCCAAGATTGATGATCGCAATGCTGGCGTAGTAACGGCTGACCTCGTTGCGCACCGCGTTAATCAGGGCCAACGTGTGGTTGGACTGAAGGTCTTTGGAGACCCTGGCTGTGAGTCGCGCCAGCATGGGTGGACCCCCGGCGAGTAGGAACAGCGCCAGTATGGTAGTGGTCACCATGCTCACGACGGCGGTACGCGTTCGACTGAACACCACGACCGCTATGCCCGTCTCAGGCGGCTGCGCTTCGGGTACGCCTTGGGGCGCAGCAAGGCTCGCGGATGCCTTCGGGGCTTCCACCAGTTGGCCGGCGCGGTCTGTCAGGGCTTCCAGCCGGCCAACTACTCGCGCCAGCGGCTGAACTTTGTGCTCTATCACCCGTAAGGTCTGTGGCGCTGAACTCCACCATTTCTGAGCTGGCGTCCAAAAAAAATCGAGCGCACCGCCAAGCAGAGCGACCATTGCGAACAGGATCAATAGTGCCGCGGCGCTGCGTGGCACGCCTCGACGATGCAGGGCTTCGACCGGCGTCGTAAGAATCAGTGCGAACAGTATGGCCAGCGCAATTGGAATAAACGCTGCATGACCGAAATAGAGCACGGCGCCGACGGCAACGACGGCCAGCACACGAACCGGGACTGAACTGCGCGGTGCCTGCTCAGCCGGCATTTGCATGCGTCGGGTCTCCAGATCTGCTCATCGCGATGTCGCCTCGCTCCCACCCGCATTATGCGCGTGCACCCCTAACCCAGCGAACTATCCCCTCCCGACAGCACGCGAGGAAGCGGTGAGACTCTGATCTCAACGCGCACGGGACCACATAATTCTTGCGCGTTAGCACTCTGCGGCATGTTCGCCAATTTGACTTGGCGCGCCCAATTGATGGCAAAATCGTCGAATCGCTTATCGCCGGAGGGTAGGACGACATCGGCGCTGGAAATAATCCCGTCAGGAGATACGCATACCTTGACGATTGCGCTCTCCCCGGGCGCGAAATGGGGTCCCGAGACGATAAAAGATGTCGCGGTGTGATCGAATGGATCCGGTTCAACAGGCTTAACCACTGCGGCCGCCGGCTCCGGGCGCCGGTTCCCGCTGCAAGCGCTCAGTGCGCTAATACACATCATCATGGCGATGACGGTCCGCATAAGCGCAGGGTATCGGTCCACTGGGAATGCTGCAATGTCCAATGGGCCGGTCAGCCACTGATCTGTGACGGCTCGCACAGATCAAATACCGCTCGTGAGCGCGCGGACATTGAGCGAGATCATTTGGTACGGAGCTTGGTCTGGATGCGTGCCAAGTCGGTAGTGCGGAGGGACTAAGGTGTCCCTGGAAAATGGCGTGAATATGATATATACCTCCTTTTAGGACACTCACTGAAAGCTACCCACCGTGCACCGAATCGGCCTTGTCGTCTTCCCTGGCGTCCAAGTGATGAGCCTGGCACCCGTTTCAGTGTTTGAGATGGCGAATCTAGCCGTGGGCAAGCCCTTCTACGATGTTCGCCTGCTCTCGGAGTCGGGCGGCCCTGTGCGTACTTCCATCGGCATCACGATCGAAACAGAGGCATTCGACGCCCCCGATTTCGAAACGGTGATCTTTGGCGCAGCCACCCAGATCCAGGAATCGAGCGCAGGCATGCTCGCCTTCGTACGCAAGGCGCTGAGTGCGTCGCGACGAGTTTCCGCACCCTGCACGGGCGCGTTCGTGCTTGCCGAGGCGGGGATACTGGATGGACGGCGTGCGACGACGCACTGGCTGTTCGCGCGCCAACTTCAGGCGCGATTTCCCGCAGTGAAGGTGGAGGAAGATCGTATCTTTATCGTCGATGGCCCGGTCTGGACTTCCGCCGGGATGTCCGCGAGCCTGGATCTCGCGTTAGCCATGGTCGAACAGGACCTGGGCCTCGAGACCGCCCGTTCCGTGGCCAAGACTATGGTGGTCTATCACCGACGCGCAGGCGGCCAGTCGCAGTTCTCCGCGCTGCTGGAACTGGAACCAAAGTCCGACCGGATTCAGAGTGCCCTCGCCTATGCGCGCCGCAATCTGCAAACGCCACTGTCGGTGGAACAACTCGCGGAGGCGGTTCATCTTAGCCCTCGCCAATTCAGTCGCGCGTTCCGTGCGGAAACCGGTCAGTCGCCGGCAAAGGCTGTCGAGAAGCTGCGCGTCGAGGCAGCAAGGCTCATGATGGAAGAGGGACGGCGGTCAATTGATATCGTGGCTCGAGAGACTGGATTCGCCGGACGCGAGCGAATGCGGCGCGCATTCCTACGCGCCTTTGGCCAACCACCTCAGGTCATCCGGCGCAATGCGCGCGTTGCTGCCTAGTTCCGCGAGGCGCCCATGACTTACGCCGCCGCACAAATTTTTCCCGTTCAATTCGGAGCGGAGATAGTGATGCACCCCACCGTGCCGTCACGGATCACCCGCCCGTGCGCGGGCGGCGTTGCGCTGAAGCTCAGCGTCACTGCCGCGTTGCTAGCGCTGGGCGCGTGCGGACACACCACTGCGCCTCCTCCAGGCCGCGTGCCGGTGACGGTCATCCGACTGGTCGGCCGACCGATTTCGGTCGCCGAGGAGTACCCCGCTCAGGTCGAGGCCTCCAATAGCGTCGAGATTCGCGCGCGGGTCAGCGGCCTGCTCGACCGGCAGGTGGCCGTCGAAGGCGATCGAGTCAAGGCCGGCGAGGTTCTTTTCGAAATCGACCCGCTCCCCTATCAGGCTGCCCTCGCCCAGGCGCAGGCGACGCTCGCGCAGTCCGAGGCCGCCAAGGCACAGGCGGAGCGCGATCTGGCGCGCGCTCGACCCCTGTCGGAGCTCGATGCGGTCAGCCAGCGCGAACTCGACGCGACCGAAGCGGCCGACAGCGCCACCACGGCCCAGGTCCGAGCGCAAAGGGCCGCCGTGCAGGTCGCCCAGCTCAACCTCGGCTATACCGTGGTTCGCTCGCCCATCGACGGCACCGTCAGCCGCGCACTGATCCGGCTCGGTGGCCTCGTGACTGCCTACAGCACACTGTTGACGACGGTCTACCAAACCGACCCGATGTATGTGAACTTCAGCATCGGCGCGCAGCGGCTGCTGCAGCTGCAGCGCGAACTCAAGCGTCCTCCCGACCAGCGCAATCAGAGCCAGCGCCAGTTTCGGGTGCTGCTGTCGGATGGCGAAGAGTTCCCCACCCCCGCGACGCTTAATTTTATCGACGCGGTGGTCGACCTGCGAACGGACACGCTCCCCATTCGCCTCGTCGTTCCGAATCCGCAACAGCTGCTGCGTTCCGGCCAATACGTGAAGGTATCGGTCGAGACGCGCGAGCGTCCGGATGCGTTGGCCATTCCACAGCGGGCCGTCCTGGAGCTGCAGGACCAGAACTTCGTCTGGGTGGTCGACGGCGAGGGCAACGCCCAGACGCGCGATGTGACGATGGGCGCGCGCGTCGGACCGGACTGGCTGGTTGAAAAGGGACTCGCCTCGGGTGACACGGTGGTCATCGATGGCGTTCAAAAACTGAAACCGGGCACTTCGGTCGAGCCGCAGACGCAGACGCAGACGCAGTCACCGTCCGCTTCGGGCAGCTAGTGAGCAATTTCTTTATCGACCGGCCGATCTTCGCGACGGTCCTCGCGATCATCGTGACACTCGCCGGCGGGATCGCATTCGCGCTGCTTCCGGTGGCGCGTTTCCCGCAGATCACGCCACCGAGCGTAGTGGTCTCGGCGAGTTTCCCGGGCGCGGATGCGCAGACCATCGACCAGTCGGTCGCCGCCCCCATCGAGACGCAGGTCAACGGCGTCCCGAATATGCTCTACATGGACTCCAAGAGCTCGAGCGATGGCAGCTACAACCTGGTCGTCACTTTCGAGGTGGGTACGGCGCCGGATATCGCGGCCGTCGACGTCCAGAACCAGGTGGCCATCGCGCAGCGGCAGCTGCCAGCCGACGTGCTGCGCCAGGGCGTGACGATCACGAAGCGCCAACCACAAGCGCTGCTGTACATCGCGATCAAGGCGACGGATCCACGGTATGACTATCTGTTCCTGAGCAACTTTGCGACGCTGCAGGTCGTCGACTCGCTGGCGCGCATCCCGGGGGTGGGACAGGTGCAGCAGTTCGGGGCGCGCGACTACGGCATGCGGATCTGGCTCGATCCCGGAAAGATGTCGCGCCTCGGCGTCACGACACAGGACATTACCAACGCCCTCAACGAGCAGAACGTCGTCGCCCCGTCAGGCACTGTCGGAGCCGAGCCCACGCCGCCCGGCCAGCAGATGACCTACACGGTCACGGTCCACGGCCGGCTGGCCTCGGTCGAGGAATTTGCGAATATCGTGATCCGCACCGGCGCGAGCCGCTCGATCGTTCGCCTCAAGGACATCGCCCGGATCGAGCTCGCCGCGACCGATTACACGCGTTCGAGCCGGCTGAACGGCCAACCGGTGTCGTTACTCGGCGTGTATCAGCTTCCGGATGCGAATGCTTTGAGCGTGGCGGACCAGGTCACCGCGACACTCGCGCAGCTCTCGAAACGCTTCCCACCGGGCATCACCTATGACGTGCCGCTCGACACGACGCGGTTCGTTCGCGAGTCAATCAAGGAGGTGGAGATCACGCTGTTCATCGCCGCCGGGCTCGTGATGCTGGTGGTATTTCTGTTTCTCGAGAGCTGGCGCGCCACCCTCATTCCCATGCTCGCGGTGCCGGTGTCCCTGATCGGGACGTTCACGCTGTTCATCGCTCTTGGCTTTTCAGTCAACACGCTGACGCTGTTTGCGCTCGTTCTGGCCATCGGCCTGGTCGTTGATGACGCGATCGTGGTGGTCGAAGCCGTGACCGAAAAGATGGAGTCGCACGGCTTGAGCGCGCGCGATGCGACGCGCGCGGCCATGGCGGATGTGTCGAGCCCGGTGATCGCGATCGCTCTGGTGCTCACTGCCGTGTTCGTGCCGGTGGCTTTCCTGGGCGGCCTGACCGGACAGTTCTACCGCCAGTTCGCGCTGACCTTATCCGCCTCGGTGCTGATCTCCGCGCTCGTCGCGCTCACCTTCACACCGGCACTGTGCACGCTGCTGTTGCGGCCGCGCACGCCAGAGCCGCCAAGGGGTCTGCTGCCCCGGTTCTTCGGCTGGTTCAACCGCGGCTTCGCCCGCGTGAGGCACCGTTACACCGACACCGTGCAACGGGCGATTCGTCGATCTGTCGTGGCGCTCGCCGTGTTCGGCATCATCCTGATCGCCGTCGGCGTCCTGGTCGCGAAGCGTCCGGCGGGCTTTCTGCCGGAGGACGATCAGGGATATCTGCTGCTGGTCGCTCAGCTGCCGCCCGGGGCGTCGCTGCAACGCACCGAGGCAGTGCTCAGCGAGATACGCGAGATCGCGCTCCAGCAACCGGAAGCCAGTACGATTCTGACGATCTCGGGTCTGAACCTGCTCGCCGGCGTCAATTCCGCGTACACCGGTTCCGGGGTCATACCGCTGAAGCCGTGGTCGCAGCGCACGGGACCTGACAGTTCCGCCCAGGCGCTCATTCAGCGCCTCTACAAGAAACTCGGCGCCATCAAGGAGGCAAATATCATCGTCCTTGCCCCACCGGCGATTCCCGGCGTCGGCCAGGCGGGCGGCTTCGAGTTCGTGCTCGCGGACACGACCGGCGGCAGTCTCGACCGATTCAATGCATCGCTGCAGCAATTCATTGCGGCGGCGAACAAGCGCCCCGAACTCACCCGCGTTTCGACGCAGTTCAATAATCGAGTGCCGGAGATCGAGTACGCCATCGACCGCGACCGCGCGAAATCCCTCGGCATTCCGATCTCGGACATATTTGGCGCACTGCAGATGTTCCTCGGCGGCACCTACATCAATGACTTCAATCTGTTCGGACGCACGTATCGCGTGACAGCCGAGGCTGAAGGCAACGCGCGCACCGCACCGGGCGCCGTGAATTCGTTGTACGTGCGGACCGCGGCCGGAGACATGGTGCCCCTGTCCTCGATTGTGACCATCAAGCCTGCCAACGGTCCCGCATACATCGAGCGCTACAACATCTACCACGCGGTCACCATCAACGGCTCGCCCGCTGCGGGCTACAGTCAGGGCGATGCGCTCAATGCCATGGAAGCGCTAGCGCAGACGCTGCCCGATAGCCTGACCTATTTCTGGACCGGGTCGGTGCTGCAGCAGAAGCGCTCCGGCGGACAGGCGCCCTACATCTTCGCCATGGCCATGGTCTTTGTTTTCCTGGTGCTCGCCGCACAGTATGAGAGTTGGGGCGTGCCGTTCGCGGTCATTCTGTGCATTCCGTTCGCCGTGTTCGGCGCCTTCCTCGGGCTCGCGCTGCGCGGGATGTCGAACGACATTTACGCACAGGTCGGGCTCATCATGTTGATCGGACTCGCAGCCAAAAATGCGATCCTGATCGTCGAGTTCGCGAAGCTCTCGCACGAGCGCGGCATGTCGGTCCCCGACGCGGCGATCGCCGGGGCCCGGCTTCGGCTGCGGCCCATCCTGATGACCTCGTTCGCTTTCATCCTGGGCGCGCTGCCCCTCGCCATCGCGAGCGGGGCCGGCGCGCTCTCACGGCAGGTACTCGGTACCACAGTGGTGTTTGGGATGTCGGCAGCTACGGTGATTGGCATTTTTATCGTGCCCGTGTTCTACGTCATGATTCAGAGCTTCGCGGAGCGCTTCATGCCATCGCGACCGGCCGCGGCACCGGCGCCGCCCGCGCCTGAAAGTGGCGCCCCATCGACCGAGACACACCCATGAGACGCGCGGTGATCGCGCTGGGAATCCTGATCGGCGGCTGCGCGGTCGGCCCGGACTATCGGCGGCCAGCACTCGACCTGCCCGATACGCTGCGCGGCGCAGAAGCGGCTGCCGCCGGCGACAGCGTTGCCGATCAAACCTGGTGGGGCCTGTATGGGGATCCGACGCTGCGCGAATTGCTCGCCACGGCCCTGCGCAACAACCTCGACATCAAGACAGCCGTGGCGCACATCGACGAGGCTCGCGCCGTGCTGCGTCAGAGCCAATTGGCCCTTGCGCCCACCATCGACGCCACCGGATCGCTGGGCCGGGCTGAAAGCTCTGAAGATGTATTGCTACCCGGCGAGCGGCGCCTCGGCAACAGCGAGCAACTCGCGCTCAGCGCCAGCTATGAAATCGACTTCTGGGGCCGGCTCCGGCGCACCAAGGAAGCGGCCCGGGCGACGCTGCTGTCCTCGCAGTACGCGCAACGCGCGGTCACGGTGACGCTCGTGGCGGAGGTCGCCACCGCCTATTTTTCACTGCTGGCGCTGGACAGCCAACTCGAAATCACACACCGCACAGTGGGCACGCGCGAAAAATTCGTGGCACTCACTCGCGCGCAGCACGACCGCGGCTACGCGACAGGCCTGGATGTGGCGACCGCCGAGGCGCAGGCGGCGGTCGCGCGAGCCAACGTGCCGGAGCTCGAACGCCAGATCGGTCAAACCGAAGACCAGATCTGCGCGCTGCTCGGACAGAACCCGCATCCGATCGAGCGGCTCCATCGCGGTGAGGAAATGCCGCCTGTCCCGCCCGTGCCGCCCGCGGGACTGCCCTCGCAACTGTTGGAGCGCCGCCCCGACATTCGGGCCGCGGAGGAGGCGCTGCGCGCAGCAAATGCTAACGTCGGCGTT
>CABDXQ010000163.1_pt1 | contig 11317 bp, 7 predicted proteins | sample 3131801 | NCBI WGS metagenome assembly CABDXQ01 (sample SAMEA5534335, study PRJEB31848) | metagenome | biome: tundra; feature: field; material: soil | place: USA | collected 2013-05 | depth 0.15 m
CGGCATCGCCGATTCGCTCGCGATCGGCGCGGGGATTCGACGCTGCGCCGCCGAGGGGCGCAGGGTGGTCATCGTTGGCGGCGGCTTCATCGGTCTGGAAGTCGCGGCAGGCGCGCGCAAACTGGGCGCCGAGGTCACGGTGCTCGAGGGCTTGCCGCGGCTCATGTCGCGCGTGACCGCACCGGTCGTGTCCGAGGCCTTCGCGCGTCTGCATCGAGGGCATGGGGTGCAGTTGATGTTCGGCGCCCAGGTTGCCGAGATCGTGGGCCACGAGGGCCGTATCGCGGCGGTGCGCACCGTGGATGGCCAGGAGTATCGGTGCGGCTGCGTGGTGGTCGGCATTGGCGTCGAGCCCGACGATCTGCTGGCCCGGTCAGCCGGCTTGCTCTGTGAGCGCGGCATCGTGGTCGATGATTGTTCCCGCACCTCGGATCCGCTGATCGTGGCGGCCGGTGATTGCACCGCGCGGCGCATGGGGGATGGCGAGCTGGTGCGGTTGGAGTCGGTGCAAAACGCCATCGAGCAGGGGAAGTCGGCGGCGGCGGCGCTGATGGGGCGCACGCGGCAATTCATCAACACACCGTGGTTCTGGTCGGACCAGTACGACGTCAAGCTGCAGATGGTGGGCCTCAGCCGCGGCTACGACCAGGTCGTGACGCGTGGTGATCTGGCGAAGCCTGCGTTTTCAGCATTTTATTTTCGCGCGGGCCGTCTGCTGGCGGTGGATTCGTTGAACCGGATCTCGGACCACATGCAATCCAAGCGGTTGCTCGATCGCGGGCTCTCACCGACCCCGGCGCAAGCGGCAGATCTTCAGTTCGAGCTGCCGAGCCTGCTCAAGGGCTCGCGCGAGGCTACTGCGGATGAAGCATGAATTCAGTGCCGCGATAGCTGAGCTCGACGCCATCCCTGTCGATCGCCAGCACGCGTGGGCCTTCGGGTAGCACATCGCCCTCGTGTACGCGGTGCATGTTGATCAGGGCGTAGCGATCAGCGGGACGCGCAGCATAAACGTGCAGGTCCAGCCGCAGGTCGGGCATATCCCCGCTTAATTCTGACAGGCTCGGCGGCTCATAGTGGTTGCCGGGATTCACCTGCCGCTTAAGGTCGGCCGTTGCGCTGTTCGCCGGCACGGCCGGCTCAAAGTCGGCGGGATTCTGGGCGCCCTGATCGCTGGCCGCAGCGGCCGGCGCTGCCAAGGGTGCCGCTGCGGCGGCCGTTGCGGGAGGCGGCGCGAGGATTGCTGCCGGTGCGTTCGGAGCGGGCACCGGGCTTGAAGCGGGCGCTGCTGCGGCCGGCACGCTCGGCGGCGCGTTGCTGATGGCCGGCCTGCGCAGTGCAAAGGCGATCAGCAGCAGGATATTGATCCCGAGCAATGCGCCGATGACGAGCGTCCACAGCGGAAAGCGCCGCCGGGGCGGCGTGACCCGCACTTCGAGCAAAGTCGGGCCGGTCTGGCGCTGGCGTTCGGCTTCGGCTTTCTTGAGCGCGTCGAGGATGAAGGACATCAACCGCCCCGGGTCGGAGTGGGCGCCGCGCGCGGCTGGAGCAGCGGCGAGTCGGGCGTCGCAAGCGCCGCGTCCAGGGCGACCTGGGTTTCGATACCGGCGACTCCGTCGACGGTAAGCCGGTTGGCGCGCTGGAACTGTTCCACCAGTTGCATCAGATCCCCGTCAAAAGCATCGCCCGACGCGAGGCTGCCGTCCGTGCCGCGCCACCGGCCGAGCTGCTCGCGCAAGTGCCGCACCAGCGCCCCGTGCATGCCCTGGCTCAGGTCGCGTACGTCTTTCGTTTCCGGGCGCCACAGCAGTACGAAATCTCCGAACCAATAACGCGACAGCTCAGCCACGCCGACCGTCTGCGTCTGCGCGCCGATCTGCAATTGCGCCGTATCCTCGTGCAATCCGCGCAGCACCACCTGGAAGGCCGTACCGTTGTCGTCGCTGAGCATCAGAATGGCCGGTCGATTGAGCAGACGCAACTGCGCGAAGGAACCGCGCTGCATCAGACAGCGCAAACCCTGTGTCAGCGCCTGGCTGCAGCCATCGATCTTGCCGGGCGCATAACTGGCGTTCCAGAGCGCCAGCAGCTGCTGGAACGCGCTATCGCTGTCGGTACTGTCATGGTACGTCGCAAGCAACTGTGCCAGGGTCGGCGCCGTGACGGCAACGGGAGGACTACTCGCAACGGGAGGGCTTGCGGCCGTGGCCGCCATCGCCGGGGGCGCCATCGCCGTGGCCGGCTGCACGGTCCGGGCGAAGCTCGGGAGGAACCTGGTGGGCGCGTAGCGCCAGAGCAGCAACGCGCTGCCGGCCAGCACGGCGAGCGCCAGGCCGGCCGCGGCCACAGGCATCCAGCCGGGCATGAGTTCGTGGCCGAAGACTTCGGCGCCGGCGCGGCGTACCAGCGCACGGGGCACTTGATGCAGCTCCTGGGTGTAAGCGCCCAGCAACGCCCTATCGCACACTATGTTGATGACGCGCGGAACTCCGCCGGTCACGCGGTAGATCTCGCGTAGCGCCGCGCGCGTGAAGATGTCGGTGGTGGCGCCTGCCACGCGCAGGCGGTGGCGGACGTAGGCGGAAGTTTCCTCGCGCGAGAGCGGATCGAGATGAAAGCGGGCGGTGATGCGCTGCGCGATTTGCCGCAAGTCCTCGCGCGCGAGCAATTTGCGCAGTTCCGGCTGACCGATCAGGATGATCTGCAGCAGCTTCTGCGTTTCGGTTTCCAGATTGGTCAGCAGCCGAACTTGCTCGAGCACATCGGGGGCGAGGTTCTGGGCTTCATCGACCACCAGCACCACTCGCCTACCTGCCGCGTGGGCGCGCAGCAGGTAGCGGTTCAACAGATCGACCAGGTTCTTGGTATTGCCATCGGCGCTGTCGTCCGCGCCCAACCCGAGCTCTTCGCACAACGAGCGCAAAAACTCCGCCGCCGACAAGCGCGGATTGAGGATCAGCGCGATCTCGGCGCTCTTGGGCGCACGCGCCAGCAGCGAGCGGATCGTCGTGGTCTTGCCGGTGCCGACCTCGCCGGTCAGCTGAATGAAGCCTCCCGCCTCATTGATGCCGTACACGAGGTGTGCGAGCGCATCCGCATGCCGCCCGCTCAAGTACAGGTAGCGCGGATCTGGCGTAATCGCAAACGGCTTCTCCGCAAGCCCAAAGAACTGCAGATACATTTCGTTTAGTTGGGTGCGAGGCCCAACTCGTGCGCCGCGAAATCGTCGACGTTGATGATGGCCATCACCTTGCGATCGTAATCGGCAAGGAACAGCGCTTCGTGCTCGCTCAGAATGCCAAGCGCACGGGACTGCTCAATTTGACCTGCGAGATCGAGCGCCCTCACGCGGCCGGTCTTCTGGCCCTCGACGCGCAATTTCTTTTCGAGCGACTCGGCCATGGGGGCCATCTCGAGCACGCTTTGCAGTGCCGCGAGCGCATTGCCGGGCTCGTCGGTGCAGTACAGAAAGCGGCTCAAGGAGCTGCGCGTCTCGGTATTGTTCAGCACCAGGTCGGCAACCCTGCGGCCGAGTCGATCGGCCGGGGCAAAATAGGTCAAGCCGCGCGGGAAGATCAGCAGCCGCGCCAGTGCCGCGATCGGGCGGTTTGGAAAATTGCGCAGCACGCTGTGCAGCTGCTCCTGGGCCTGGTATAGCAGCTCGCGGCAGGCCCATTCAACCGCGGGCAATTCCTCGGCCGGCCGGCCCCGGTTGTCGTGGTGCTTGAGCACCATCGAGGCCAGATACATGGCCGACAACACATCGCCGAGCCGTGCTGAAATGGTCTCTTTTTTCTTCAGATACCCGCCCAGGGTCAGCATGGCGAGGTCGGTGGCAAATGCGAAGGAGGCACTGAAGCGCTCGATATGCTGGTAATAGCGTCGGGTTGGACCCGAGTCGAGCACGCGCCGGAAACGCGCGAAGGTCAACGCCATAACGAACGAGCGCACCGCGTTGGAGATGGCAAAGCCCATGTGGGCGAACAGTGCGCGATCGAACTCATCGACTCCGCGCCGGTGATCGGCATTGCGCGCTGCATTCATTTCGCGCAGCACAAACGGATGGCAGCGGATCGCACCCTGGCCGAAAATGATGAGACTGCGCGTGAGGATGTTCGCGCCCTCGACGGTGATCGCAATCGGAATCGACTGGTACCCACGGCCGAGGTAGTTGTTCGGCCCGAGCATGATGCCCTTGCCGCCGTGCACGTCCATGGCATCGTTGCCCACGCGCCGGCCCATCTCGGTCACATGGTACTTGAGGATCGCGGCCGGCACCGCCGGCTTCTCGCCGGCATCGATGGCGGCGGTGGTCACGCTGCGTGCAGCATCCATGATGTAGGTCAGCCCGACCATTCGCGCAATCACCTGCTCGACGCCTTCGAAGCGGCCCACCGGCGTGTTGAATTGGCGGCGGATGCGCGCGTAGGCGCCAGTGGCGAGCGTGGCGGCCAGTGCGCCGCCGGTGGCATTCGCCGGCAGGGAAATGCAGCGGCCGACCGAGAGCTGCTCGACCAGCATGCGCCATCCGAGGCCCGCCATCTTCAGGCCGCCAATGAGGCACTCGAGCGGCACGAACACATCGCGGCCGTGCAATGGGCCGTTCTGAAACGGGATGTTGAGCGGTAAATGTCGCCGGCCAATCTCGATGCCGGGAGTCTCGCGCGGAATCAGCGCGCAGGTGATGCCAATGTCCTCTTTTTCGCCGAGCAGGTGCTCGGGGTCGAACATGCGAAACGCGAGGCCCACCACGGTCGCGATCGGCGCCAGGGTAATGTAGCGCTTGGAGAAGTTGAGCTTCAGACCGATGATCTCGCGACCCTGGAAGACACCGCGGCAGACCACGCCGGTGTCAGGGATCGCCGCGGCATCTGAGCCGGCGCGCGGCCCGGTCAGCGCGAAGCAGGGAATCTCCAGACCTTGCGCCAGACGCGGCAGGTAGTAGTTCTTCTGCTCGTCGGTGCCATAGTGAACCAGCAGCTCAGCCGGCCCGAGTGAATTGGGCACCGCGACGGTGGAGGCGCAGGTGACGCTGCGCGCAGCCAGCTTGACCAGCACGCAGGAGTGCGCATAGGTCGAGAATTCCAGGCCGCCGTAGCGCCGTGGAATGATCATCGCGAAGAAACGCTGCGACTTGATGTAGTCCCAGACCTCTGGCGGCAGGTCGCCGCGGCGATGTGTGATATCGAAGTCATCGAGCATCCGGCACAGCGTATCGCAGGGTCCTTCGATGAAGGCCTGCTCCTCGGCCGACAGCCGCGGCGGCGGCGCATCCCGCAATTTGCGCCAGTCCGGGTTGCCGGTGAACAGCTCCCCATCCCACCACACGGTGCCGGCTTCAAGCGCATCGCGCTCGGTATCGGACATCGACGGCAACAGCCGCCGGTACGTCTTCATGAACGGTCCGCTGATCAGCACGATACGCAGCGGCCGCAGGTTCAGCAGCCAGAAACACAGCAGCAGTATGACCAACAGGCCGAGCCACAGTCCCGCAGGATTGCCGAGTATGGCGTACGCCAGCAGCAATACCGTGAAAGCGGCGGTAAAGGACAGCAACGGCAGTCGACGATAGGCGAGATACACCACCGCAAGGATGAACAGCACGGTGATGATCGCGCCGATCATGGAGCGGGCGGCTCCAGCAGCGCTTTGACGCCCTCGCGCTCATCGCGCAGCTCGGCTTCGGTCGCATTCAGGCGTGCGCGGCTGAAGGCATCGATCGAAAGGCCCTGCACGATCTGGTAGTCGCCGCGTGTGCAGGTTACGGGATAGGAATAGATCAGTCCTTCCTTGATGCCATAGCTGCCGTCGGAAGCAATGCCCATGCTGGTCCAATCGCCCTCGCCGGTGCCGAGCACCCAGGTGCGCACATGGTCGATCGCCGCCGAGGCCGCCGATGCGGCCGACGAGGAGCCGCGCGCCTTGATGACGGCCGCGCCACGCTGCTGCACCGTGGGAATGAAATACTCCTCAAGCCACTTCTGATCGACCAGGCCGGGGGCCGGTTTGCCTTGCACTAGCGCGTGACTGACATCGGGATACTGTGTCGAGGAATGATTGCCCCAGATGGTCAGGCGCTTGATGTCATTGACGTGCGTGCCGGTCTTCTCGGCGAGCTGCGAGAGCGCGCGGTTGTGATCGAGCCGCGTCATCGCGGTGAAATTGCGGCGATCGAGATCCGGCGCGTTGTGACTGGCGATCAGTGCGTTGGTGTTAGCCGGATTGCCGACCACGAGCACGCGCAGCTTGCGATCGGCGACCGCGTTGAGCGCCTTGCCCTGGGCCGAAAAGATCTGCGCATTGGCCAGCAGCAGATCCTTGCGCTCCATGCCTGCTCCGCGCGGCCGCGCACCGACCAGCAGCGCCACGTGGCAGTCGCGGAACGCGACTTGGGCGTCGTCGGTCGCGACGATTTTGTTCAACGTTGAGAACGCGCAATCCTTGAGCTCCATGACCACGCCGCCCAGAGTCGGCAACGCTGGAGTGATTTCGAGCAAGTGCAGGTTGATGGGCTGATCGGTGCCCAGCATCGCGCCCGAGGCAACGCGAAAGGCCAATGCATAACCAATCTGGCCGGCAGCACCCGTGATCGCGACATTCATCGGCGGTTTCATGAAGGTTCCAGGCAAAAAAGAGCGCTGATTTTAGTAGCTTTCCGTAGGCGGTAACGGATCGCAGGAAGGGCTTGACACGCTTGTAGTGTTGTACTTGTATACAACACCAGTTCAACAGCACAGCCACCGTTAACGAGTAGACCATGAAAGCAGTCATTCAAGCCCGCAGTTTCCGAGTCGGCGTGTGCGCCGCGATGGCCGTGGCGCGCTAGTGGCCGACCGGGCGCAGCACTTTGCTGGAGTCGCGCGCCGATCTTCGCACGGACAGCTCAAGCGGTAACGCTGCGCGGATATGGATACGCAATGGGACAACAGCCAGCCGATCTATCGGCAGCTGCGCGACCGAGTCGTCGCGATGATCCTCGAGGGCGTGCTCAAGGAGGGCGATCCTCTGCCTTCCGTACGCAGCGTCGCCGCGGAATTCCGTGTCAATCCACTCACGGTACTGAAGGGCTATCAGCAGCTCGTCGATGAGAAGCTGGTCGAGAAGCGCCGTGGGCTGGGCATGTACGTGAGTGCCGGCGCGGCCGCCATGTTGCGCTCAGACGAGCGCCGGCGCTTCCTGACGGTGGAGTGGCCGCGCATCCGCGCCACGATCAACCGCCTGGGTCTGTCCGCCGCCGAGCTGCTTTCCGACGCGTAGAGTTCCCAACATCCGGACTTTGAGGGCAACTATTATTTAATTCCTGCGTTATTACTATTGTCATAACACAGGATTTCAAGGCAAAGGGCCGACGACGAGCTCTCTCGCAGGGGATTGCTGCAGAGTTCCAAGGCGCGCTGGTCATCGCCTATACCAAGCCGCGAGACGCCCGCGAAATGAGCGCACTCAGGCCCACTGGGCCCGATCCAGGAACAAGTGCCCCATCGCGGTCGGCCGCACGCCGCGGATGTGTTTCGTCGTCACTGACAGCCAATCGTAGAAATAGGCGGCGATGACCGGCGTTTCATCCAGCAACAGGCGTTGGATGCGGCCGGCGGCGTCGCGTTGGGCGGCGGGGTCGAGCGCGGCGATGTAGCCGGCGACCAGGCGGTCGTACTCGGGATTCTTGAAGTGCGCTGCGTTGAAAGTGCCGTGGCTGCTCAAGGTTGCGGTCAGGAATATATTGGGTACGCCGCGATGGGCGTAATCCTCGATGCCCATCTCAGAATCCAACCAGTCCGACTGGCCAAAGGTGGCGCGGCCGAAATAGGCCGACTGTTCTTCGACATTGAGACTGAGCCGCACGCCGATCTGACGCACGGCGTTTTGAATGATGACCGCGTAGTCGGGCATCTCCACGAAACGCTCGGTCGTCAGGGTCGCCTTGAAGCCGTTGGCAACACCGGCCGCTTGCAGCAGTTCCTTGGCCTGGCGGATATCCTGCCGGCGCTGCGGCACTTGAGGGTCGGTCGCGGCGAAGATCGGCGCAAACGGGCTGTCGTTGCCGGGCACCGCCATGCCACGAAACAGGCCCTTGACCAGGTTTTCGCGGTTGAGGCATAGCGCCATCGCGCGCCGCACGCGCGCGTCGGCGAACGGCCCCTTATCGGCTCGCATATGCACCTGCTCGTGCGCGCTGGATTTGAGCGCGAGGATGTTCAGGTGAGGATCGGCGAGCAATGCCTGGCTGCCCTGCACCGGCGCGTGCAGCAGCACGTCGAGCTGCTCGCCCTGCATCGCCAGGATCTGAGCTTGGATGCTGTCGTAAAAGATGAACAGCGTGCGGTCGGGCAGCGCTTTTGCGCCCCAGTAATCCGGGTTGCGCACGAACGAGGCGCGGGCCTTGGGCGTGAATCGCTCGAGCCGGAACGGGCCGGTGCCGATGAAACTCCTCTCGAAGCCGCCGTCATGGCCGGCCGGCAGGATGATGGCGTTGTAATTGTCGGACGACACCAGATAGGGAAAGCTGCCATTGGGCGCATCCAGATGAAACTCTACCGTTGACTCATCGATCGCCTTGGAGCCACCTTTCGATAGCGAGCCTGCGAAGGCCGAGAGCGCCACCGAACCGTTCGCCGGATCGGCCAACCGGTCGATGGTTGCGACCACATCGGCCGACGTCAGCGTGCGGCCATCGTGAAATTTGACGCCTCGTCGGATCTTGAACGTCCAGATGCTGCCGTCGCGATTGGGTTGCCAGCTTTCGGCGAGCAACGGCCGCAGATGCAGATCCGGATCGGAGAGCGCGAGATATTCCCCGGTCTGCGACAACATGCAAACACCGCCGGTATCGGCCACCGTCAGCGGATCGATCGATCCGGACGGTACCGTCATCCCGACTGTCACGGCCCCGCCCGGCTTGCCCGCCGCGCGCGCTGTTCCTGGCATCAATGCGCCGAGCAGCGGCGCCGATATACCGAGCACGCTGGCATAGCGCAGAAACTCCCGGCGCCCGATGCGCCGAGCGAGAAATTCATCAATGACTGCATTGTCGAGCGGGCTCGAGCGCGCTCGGATGGCGTCGAAGTGACGCGCTTTCGAGTGATTCATAAGCGTGCGACCCGCTGCAGCTTCGCCAGTTCAGCCGGCGGGATATGGCAGCGCATCGCATGGCCGTCGTCCCCCTCGAGCAGGCGCGGTTCATGCTCTTCGCAGATGCGCCCGATCTTGTGCGGGCACCGGGTCTGGAACACGCAGCCGGTGGGCACATTCAGCGCGCTCGGGATTTCGCCCTGCAGCCGGACGCGTTGGCGCTGCCCGCCGTCGGCGGCCGGATTGGCGGACAGCAGCGCCTCGGTGTAGGGGTGGTGCGGCCCGGCGAATACCGCTGAGGTCGGGCCGATCTCCACCAGCCGGCCCAGGTAAAGGACGGCGATGCGGTCGGACAGATAGTTCACGACGTTCAGATCGTGCGAGATGAAGAGGTAGCTGACTTGCTGCTCGGCTTGGAGATCGACCAGCAAATTGAGGATTGCCGATTGCACCGACACGTCCAGGGCCGAGGTCGGCTCGTCACACACGACGATCCTGGGACCGCCGGCGAACGCGCGGGCGATGCTCACACGCTGCTGCAACCCGCCGGAAAGCTGCCGCGGCTTGTCCCGCAGATGCCGCTCCGGCAGACGCACCTCCGATGCCAGTTCACGCAGCCGCCGCTCACGCCCCGCTCTGGAAAGCCCAAGCAGTCGCAGCGACCGCTGGATCAGCCTGCGGACCGTCTGCGAGCGGTTCAGCGCCAGCCCTGGGTTCTGAAACACGATCTGCAGTGCCTTGCGCTGCGCCAGCGTGCGATCGCCGGCGAGGGCGCTCAGCGGCTCGCCGGCCAGCTCGACCGTGCTGCCGGAGTCGGGCGCCGACAGTCCGAGCAGCAGCTTGGCCAGCGAGCTCTTGCCGCTGCCGGATTCGCCCACCAGCCCGAGGGTCTCTCCGGGCCACAGCTCGAGCGTGACCTCATGCACCGCCTGCAGCGACTTGCCTGCGACCTCGTAGGTCTTGGACAGGTTGCGCGTGCGCATCAATGGCATTGCGGCGCGCGCGCGCGCGCGCGCGCCGCGCGGGGGCGCAGTCCCGGCGTTGTGCGGCAGGCTTGGGGCGCGCTCGGGATAGAAGCAACGGCTAAGGCGGCCATCCAGGTCGACCAGCGGCGGTGCCTCATGCCGGCAGCGATCGGTCGCGTTGCCGCAGCGCTCGACGAACATGCACCAGCCGCTGATCGAACCCGGCGGCGGCAGGAAGCCCGGTATCGTCTCGAGCCTGCCGTGATCCTTGCGCCGACCATAGCTCGGCATGCAGCGCAACAGACCGACGGTGTAGGGATGGCGCGGATCGCCAAAGATCTCGGCGCTCGGGCCCTCCTCGACCAGTTCCCCGGCATAGAGCACGCCGACCCGATCGCACATTCGGCCGATCACGGCCAGGCTGTGACTGATGAACAGGATCGAAGTCTTGAGTTCGGCGCGCAGCCGGGCGATCAGATCGAGCACCTCGGCCTCGACCGTGGCGTCGAGGCCTGTGGTCGGCTCATCGAGAATCAACAGCGTGGGATTGGTCGATAACGCCATGGCGATGACCACACGCTGTTGCATTCCACCCGACAACTGGTGCGGATATTGGGCCATCATGCGCCGTGGACTCGAGATCTGCACACGCTCGAGCATCTCGGCCACGCGCTCTTGCGCGGCCGCGCCTTTGAGACCCTCGGTCACCTCGAACACTTCGGCCATCTGCCGGCCGATCCGGATCGTCGGGTTCAGCGCTCGCCCGGGATCCTGATAGACCATGGACACGCTCTGCGCGCGCAAGCGACGCAGCTCGGCCGCCGACAGCGCCATCAGATCGCGCCCGTCGACCAGGATGCGACCCCCGCTGACCTGACCGTTGCGTGCCAGATAGCGGATCGCGGCGAGCGCCACGGTCGATTTTCCGCTACCGGACTCGCCGACCAGTCCATACGATTCACCGGGGCGAATCGCGAGATTCAGATCGGTCAGGGCGCGCCGCTCGCCCCGAGCGACGCGGTAAACGACGTCGAGATGCTCGATCCGCAGTGCATCCGCGGGCGTCATAGCTCGAACAGGCCTTGCAGCCCGTCGGCGACCAGGTTGACCCCGATGATCAGCGAAGCCGTCGCCGCGGCATCGAACAGTACGGTCCACCAGTAGCTGCCGATCAGGCTGTAATTCTCGGCGATGGCGATGCCCCAGTCGGCCGAAGGCGGCTGGATGCCGAAGCCGATGAAACTCAGCGTGGCGACAAAGAAGATGGCGTAACCGAGCCGGAC
>CABDXQ010000170.1_pt1 | contig 11004 bp, 9 predicted proteins | sample 3131801 | NCBI WGS metagenome assembly CABDXQ01 (sample SAMEA5534335, study PRJEB31848) | metagenome | biome: tundra; feature: field; material: soil | place: USA | collected 2013-05 | depth 0.15 m
ATCTGCAGCGGCGCCTTGCCATAGGGAAACTCGGCGCGCAGCCGCTCCAGCTCCTGGGCCGACACCGGATAAAAGCGCAGCTGATCGAAAAAGCGCAGTAGCCAGTGCTTGCCCTGGTCAAACTCGGCTGTCTGCCGGAACCGATTCCACATCTGCAGCGTGCGGCCGACGAACTGATAGCCGCCCGGACCTTCCATGCCGTAGACACACAGGTACGCGCCTCCTATGCCCACTGCGTTCTCGGGCGTCCAGGTGCGGGCCGGGTTGTATTTTGTGGTGACCAGTCGATGACGCGGGTCCAGAGGCGTGGCCACGGGCGCGCCCAGGTAGACATCCCCCAGTCCCATGACCAGGTAGCAGGCCTCGAACACGATGCGGCGCACCTCATCGATCGAGGCCAGGCCGTTGATGCGACGGATGAACTCGATATTGCTTGGGCACCAGGGCGCATCGGCGCGTACCGACTGCATGTAGCGCTCGATCGCCAGCTGAGTGGCAGGATCGTCCCAGGACAACGGCAGGTGCACGACGCGGCTGGCCACCTCGATGTCGTCGATCGACGGCAGCGCCGCGTCAAGCCGCAGCAAGGAATCGAGAATCTGGCTGCGAGCAGTGCGGCGCGAGTCGAAATGCACCTGCAGCGAGCGCACCCCAGGGGTCAGGTCGATGATGCCGGGCAACTGCGCGCCGTGCAGTGCGTCGAGCAGCGCCTGCACTCGAAAGCGCAGTGCCAGGTCCAGTGTGGGTTCACCGTACTCGATCAGAACGTTGTCCTCGCCGGACTGCCGATAACAGATGGCCGGTCGCGAAGCGGTCGACTCGCTGCGATGCAGGATGGCCTGCAGGGCCCGCGGATGGCGCGCCACCGGCAGCCGCGCGGCGTGCCTGAGCGGCGCAGTCAGCGTACGGATCGACTCATCCTGCGAGCGCAGCAGCTCTTGCGCCTGCGCGGCCTCGACGGCATGAAAGCGAACGCTATTGCCGGGCCGCAGTTGCCCGATCTTCCATTGATCCGCGAGTGCGATGGTGGCCGGGCACACAAAGCCACCGAGACTGGGTCCGTCCGGCCCAAGAATGACCGGCATGTCGCCGGTGAAGTCGATCGCTCCGATCGCGTAGGCGCTGTCGTGAATGTTGGACGGATGCAGCCCGGCCTCGCCGCCGTCGTGGCGCGCCCAGTGCGGCTTGGGGCCGATGAGCCGTACGCCGGTGCGGCTCGAGTTGTAGTGCACCTGCCAGTGGGTGGCGAAGAAAGTGTCAATATCCGGCTCGGTGAAGAAATCCGGGGCGGCGTGCGGCCCGTACAACACTGCTATGTCCCAGCTGTCGGTGTAGGTGGGCCGCAGCGCCGGCGGCAGTGAGACTGCCGTCGCTTTCGGCTGCTCGGTCGCGCCGATGCGCAGCACATCGCCAATGCGCAAGGCTCTGCCGGCGTGGCCACCAAATTGCCCGAGCGTAAAGGTCGCTCGGCTGTCCATATAACGCGGCACATCGAAGCCGCCCCGCACCGCGAGGTACGAGCGCTGGCCGGCACCTTGGATACTGCCGATCTTCAGAACACTACCGGCTTTGACCGCGACGCTGTGCCAACACTCGAGGCGCTCGCCATTGAGCTCGGCCCGCATCCCCGCGCCGGTCAGCGCGATGCACGCGTCGCAGCTGAATTTGAGCGTCGGCCCGGTCACCGTCAACTCGAGCCCGGCGCAATCCTCAGGATTACCCAACAAGCGATTCGCCAGCCGGAATGCGAGTGCATCCATCGGCCCCGAGGGTGGCACGCCGACGTCCCAATGGCGCAGACGTCCCGGCCAATCCTGAACCGTGGTTTGGGTGCCGGGCTGCACCACTTCGATGGTACGGGAGCTGAACGGCACGGCTGTGAGCCAGCGCGTGGTGAGCGCCGCGGCGCGAAACTGGGGCTGCTGAAGCAGGGTGCGCAAATAGTCCCGGTTGGTTTCGATGCCGTAGATGACCGTGTCGGTCAGCGCTGCGTCGAGCTGCGCGATCGCTGCCTCGCGCGTAGGCGCATGCGCGATCAGTTTGGCCAGCATGGGGTCGTAGTAGGGCGGCACTTCGCTACCGGTCTCGATCCAGGCATCCACGCGCAGTCCCGTGGGCAGGCACACTTGCGACAGCAGGCCGCTCGAGGGCCGAAACGCGCGCGCTGGGTCTTCGGCGTACAACCGCGCCTGAATGGCCACTCCCTGCGGCGCGTGACGATACGCCTGCAGCGGCGGCGGCTCGTGCGCCGCGACCCGCAGCATCCATTCGACCAGATCGATGCCCGTGACGGCCTCGGTCACGCCGTGCTCGACCTGCAGCCGCGTGTTGACTTCCAGGAAGTAGAACGCCGAGGCGGCATGGTCGGCTTGCGCCGCGCGGTCGGCGTCGACGCGATCGGCATCGACAATGAATTCGACGGTCCCGGCCGAGCGGTACTGTACCGCCTGGCCGAGCCGCACCGCCGCATCGCACAGCTGCGCGCGCAGCCAGTCGTCGAGCGAGGGGGCTGGAGTCTCTTCAATGATCTTTTGGTTGCGCCGCTGCGTCGAGCAGTCGCGTTCGCCGAGCGCGATGACCCGGCCCTGGCCGTCGCCGAAGATCTGCACCTCGATGTGGCGCGCGCGCGCTACGAATTTCTCCAGAAATACGCCGCAGTCGCTGAAGTTGCTGCCGGCCAGGCGCCGTACGCTATCGAAGGCTGTGGGCAGCTGCGCCGCGTCCGCGCACTGCAGCATGCCGATACCGCCGCCGCCGGCCGTACTCTTGAGCATGACGGGATAGCCGATGCGCTGGGCCTCGGCGAGCGCCTGTTCGACATCGGACAGCAGGCCGCTGCCGGGCAGCAGCGGTAGTGCGCTGGCGGATGCGAGCGCGCGCGCCGTGTGCTTGAGACCGAAATCACGCATCTGCCCAGGGGTCGGCCCGACAAAGGCGATGCCGCGGCGCTCGCAGTCCTGCGCAAATTGCGCGTTCTCGCTCAGGAAGCCGTAACCCGGGTGGATCGCCTGCGCACCGGTGGCGATGGCGGCCTCCAGAATGCGATCGGCCCGCAGGTACGAGTCGGCCGCCGCGGGGGCGCCGATGCACACGGCTTCATCGGCCTCGCGCGCGTGTCGACTGGCACGATCGGCCTCGGAATAGACCGCGACCGAGGCTATGTTCAACCGGCGCAACGTGCGCTGAATGCGGCAGGCGATGGCGCCGCGATTGGCGATCAATATCTTTTCGAACATCCCGAATCCTCGAGCGCGTCGGGTCGTCCCGGCAAGGTTAGGGGGACCGGCGGGTCGTCCCGCGGCCCGACGGGATGTTCAGCCCGCCGCCCAGATCAATATCTGTATCGGAGTCGGATTGAAGGCATTGCACGGATTGTTGAGCTGCGGGCAATTGGAGATCAGCACCAGCACGTCCATCTGCGCACGCAGCTGTACATAGCGGCCGGCAGCGGAAATTCCATCCTCGAAGCGCAAAGCCCCGTCGCTCGTCACCGGCACATTCATGAAAAAATTGATGTTGCTCGGCAGATCACGCTTACTCAAGCCATGGTCATGACGCGCGAGCGCCAGCAGGAAGTTGTCGCGGCAGCTATGCATGTGGCGCTTCTCGAGCGCGTAGCGCACGCTGTTGCTCTCGGCCGAGCAGGCGCCGCCGAGCGTGTCGTGGCGGCCGCAAGTGTCCTCGATGATCGTGAGCATGCTCGCGCCGAGGTTGGAGCGCAGCGGTGTGCCGGTGGTCAGGTAGATATTGCCCTGCGCGCGAATCGTATCGACCGCGCTATAGCGCTCTTCGGTGTTGTGGGCATTGTAGAACAGCGTGTCGACCGCCTGGTTGCCCTCCAGATCCACGATGCGCAGGATCTGTCCCTGCTCGACGTCGCCGAGCCAGGGCTCGCCAGCGGCGATGACCTCATCATGCACGGCTTGGCGCGGGTCAAGGCGGTTGGCGGTCATGCGAGAAACATCATTTCGGTATTGCGAAAGCCACGGGCGTTCTCGCCGCAACGATCGCGGCAGGAATCCTGCTGCGGCGCGGGTCCTGATACCCAGGCCCGCAACTGCACCGATCGCGGACGGTAGCGCGGGTCGGGATCGAGCGGGTGCTGGCAGGTCGAGAGTACCAGCAAGGTGTGCATCTCAAAGCGCAGATCAACGTAGTCGCCTGCGCGGCAGTGCGTTGCATCGAACCGCAGGGCGCCGGCCTCATCGACCGCTACGCGCGTGAAGAAATTGATATTTGCGATCAGATCGCGTTTCCCGAGGCCGTATTTTCCGAGCTCGTTGAGCATGCTGTCGCGGCCGTTCTTGTTGTAGTCGTTGCGCTGCTCTTGAAAGCGCGTGGCGCCAAACCGGCTGCTGACCATCGCCGCGTCCGACAGGCCGCAGATCGTATCGTGCCAGCCGCAGCTATCGGCCGTGATCGAGCACAGAACACGTCCCATATCCGAATAGCAGACGCAGCCGGCCGTCAGATAGGCGGTGTGCTGGGCCTTGAGCGTATCGGCCATGTTGTAGCGTTCGAGCAGGGACTCATAGTTGTACAGCATCGCCGCGACATTGGCGCCGGCCTCCAGCGCCGTGACGCGCAACGAGGTGCCGCGCCGCACGATGCCGGACCAATGCGCGCCATGTTCCAGCGCTTCCTCCCATAGCAGCGGCTGTGACGGCAGCGGCGGCGGAGTCGTGCTTCGGGAGCGGAGTTTGAAAGTGCTGCTCATGGTCAACGTTGTCGGGGTGATGTCGCGGCTGCCGATACACGCTAGTACAAGCGACCCAGGTAGGTAAAGCCCGTACGATTGCACCAATGATGCACTGCCTGATCTCGAACAGCACCGTGCCAGTGCGCTTGGGCGGCTGCGACCCACTGATTTCGGCTGTTCGCGCGCGGCACAGGGCTTGCAAACCCGGGTACTACCAGAGTGAAGCTCCATAATATCCATTTCAGGAGCGTCCGTGGCACAGCACAAGTGGTTGCAGATCCACCGGCCGTTGTCGGCGCGGGCGAGGCTCCTGATCGGCATTGCTTCATTCGTGCTGCCGGTTCTGATCTGGTGCGTCGTGAGCTACGTGCCCTGGGTCTGGCATCCACAGGTCTTGATCACCGACCCCGGTTCGGTGAGCTATCTGGATCTCGGCGCGCATATAGCGCGCGCTGACTTCGACACTGAACTCGCGGATGCCAGGCAGGAGGGCCGGGCAGTTCCGCGGGGCGTCGCGGCCAATCCAATCTACCTGCCCTCGCCCGGTCAGGTTTTGCGGGCTTTTTACAGCTCCTTCACGACGCCGCCGCCCACCAAGGACGGTCAGTGGCTGCACCAGAGCCTCTGGCACAGCATCCAGATCATCTTCTGGGGCTTTATGATCTCCTCAATGTTCGGCGTTCCGCTCGGAATCCTGTGCGGGGCCTATGCTGCGATCGCGCGGCTGAACGAGCCGTTCGTGGAATTCTTCCGCTATCTGCCGGCACCGGCCTTCGGCGCCCTGGCGGTCGCGATCCTGGGCATTTATGACGGACCGAAGATCGCGGTGATCGTCATCGGCACATTTTTTCAGCAGGTGCTGATCATCGCCAATACCACCCGCAAGCTCGATCCGGCTTTGCTCGAGGCGGCACTGACTCTCGGCACCAAGAGCCGGCAGCTGCTCACGCGGGTCGTCGTCCCTGGCATCCTGCCGGATCTATACCGCGATCAGCGTATTCTCCTGGGTTGGGCCTGGACCTACCTGATCGTCGCCGAACTCATCGGCACGACCTCCGGCATCACCTGGTTCATCACGCAGCAGGCTCGCTACCAGCATTTTCCCAACGTCTACGCGGCCATTGCGATGATTGGAATCCTCGGCCTCGGCACCGATATGATCCTGGCCGCGATCGGCCGCCGGCTGTTTCCCTGGGACCGCAAATGAACGATCTCATATTCCCGCGCCAGTTGCTGCCCTCCTATCTGGAGCAAACCGATGATGTGCGCCAACGCTTCGAGAAGCTCAAGGCGCGCGAGGTCATCCTGACCATCTCGCAGCTGACGAAAATTTTTCAAAACGGCGAGAAGAGCACGGCTGCGCTCAACGACATCAACCTGCGCACGCACCGGCGCGAATTCTTGTGTGTCGTGGGCCCTTCGGGCTGCGGCAAATCCACACTGGTGCGCATACTCGCCGGCCTCGAGCAGCACAGCTCGGGCGAGGTATTGCTGCAAGGGCAACCGGTTACGGACCCGGGCCGCGATCGCGGCATGGTGTTTCAGGGCTACACACTGTTTCCGTGGCTGACGGTCAAGAAGAATGTCATGTTCGGCCTCGAGGTCAACGGCCACGGCAGGCTCGAATGCGAGCGCGAGGCGATGCAGTGGCTGGAGCTCATCGGCCTGGAAAAATTCGCTGACGCCTTTCCGCAACAGCTTTCCGGCGGCATGAAGCAGCGGGTTGCCATCGTGCGCGCGCTCGCGAATCAACCGCGCATCCTGCTCATGGACGAACCCTTCGGCGCGCTCGATGCCCAGACGCGCGCTCGCATGCAGGCACATCTGCTCGAGATCTGGCGCAAGATCGACATCACGATCATTTTCATTACGCACGATCTGGACGAGGCGATTTATCTCGCGGATCGCATTCTGGTGCTCTCGGCCCATCCAGGCGAAGTCCAGGAGCTCATCGAGGTGCCCGTGCCGCGCCCGCGCAGTAGCGCGCAGTTCGTGAGCCCGGAATTTCTCGCGACCAAGGCGCGTCTCGAGGAGCTCATTTATATTGGGCGACGCGCGGCCGAGGAAGAGGAGGAGGACTATCCGATCCTGGCGCGCATGACCAACGTCGCCGACAACGTGGAGTAAGCGCATGAGCCTCAGACGCGTGTTGCGGATGGGCGATCCGCAGCTGTTACAGGTCAGCGAGCCGGTGCGAAACCTCGACAGCCCGGAGTTGCTCGAGCTGCTGGCCGATATGCGCGAGACCATGGCCGCCCTCAGCGGCGCGGGCCTCGCGGCCCCGCAGATCGGTGTGCCGTGGCGGATCGTCATCTTCGGCACCGGCGCGCCCAATCCGCGCTACCCGGAGGCTGAAATCGTGCCTGCCACGGTGTTGATCAATCCGCAGCTGCAACCGCTCGGCGAGCAGATGCAGCAGGATTGGGAGGGTTGCCTTTCGGTGCCTGGAATGCGCGGCCTGGTGCCGCGCTATCAGCAATTACATTACCGCGGCGTTGACGAGCAGGGCCGCGCTATCGATCGGCGCGTCAGCGGCTTCCACGCCCGCGTGGTGCAGCACGAAGTCGATCACCTCGATGGGATCCTCTATCCCATGCGCATGACGGACATGAGTCAATTCGGTTTCAACGAGGAGCTGTTTCCGGGGCAGGGGCTGGAGGACGAGTGAATTCCGCGGCGCGCGCAATGGCGCTGCGCAGTGGCGCTGCGCTGTGCGATGGCCTCGAACCAGCGCTGCAGAATACAGATCGATCACGATGCTATCCTTAAGACCATTAATCGGTACGCCGGGCCGTGAGGCCAGCCAGCGCTCCGGCATCATCGACTTCGAGGCTCAACTCGATCGGCTGGCAGCAGACCTGACAGTCCTCGATATAGCTGGCCGAGCCGGCCGAAAGATCTGCCAGGGTCTCTAAGCTCTCGCCGCAATAGGGGCATTGGATGGGCACGAACTGCGTGCTCTGTCCGTCGCGCGCTTCGTCGGCTCCCGCCTGCCCGGGCTCGAATACCGGTTCGAGGCCGTACAGGGCGTCGATCGCGTCCGGCTGCAGTGCCGCAGTCGGCTTGCGCGGGCGATGTGCAGTCATGCCCTCACCCTAACAAACGTCGTCCTCGATCGCGTAAGATTCCGCGCATGACGGACGCCCAGCCAGATTCATTAGCACATTCGCTCGCGCAGCTGCATGCGGAGCTGGCCCGCGCACCGCGCTTGGATGAGAACGCCAAGCAGCATTTGCGCGCCGCGCTGGCAGAGATCGAACAGCGAATACACGAGGGTGGCGAGCCCCCCGTCGCGGGCGGTAGGCCGCCCCGCGCCTCGACACACCCTCTTGAAGCCCTCGCGGTCGGTTTCGAGGCCGACCATCCGTCTCTGGCCGCAAGCGTGCGTCAGTTCATCGATTTGCTGGGTCAGGCTGGCCTTTAGGCCCTTCCGCGCGCTGCGTCATCCTCGCCTTCCAATTCGCGACGAGCTTCGACCATTGCGTCTTTTGATCCGGCGTCAGGACGTTATACAGCTGCAGCTTGAGGTCGCTGTCCCGCTGGATGCGGTCGGCGGCACGCTTCTTGGCCGCCTGCACTGCCGCGGCATAGTTCGGATCGCCCGGATTGGCCAATGCCATCATGTCCGGGGCGCCACCGGGTTGCTGGGTCGCGAACTGCTCACGCGCCTTGGACAGAATGCTGTGCAGCTGTTGTTGCTGCGCCGCACTCAGATCGAGTTCGTGGAAACTGCGCAGCAGGCCTTGACCGCCCTGCGGGCCGTCCCCCCAGCCGTGCTCTTCATGCCCTCGGTTCCAGTGATGATGATGGTGGTGATGGCAATGGTGTCCGCCCCAATGGCCGTCCCGTTCGCCGCCATCAGCGTCCCACTGCTCGTGCCCCGCGTGCTCGCCACGCTCGGGACCGGCGCCGCCGGGGCTAGCATCCGGCCCGGTTTGGGCCAGAACGCCACCCGCAAAGCCAGTGATGGCCACGGCCAAAATCAGTTGATGCAGTCTATTTGACATACCGGTCGCCTCGTTTGTCCCCTGTACAGGATAGGACAGCGTTGGAAACGGACAGTGCCACGACTGCGCCCGGGCGGGCACCCATTCGGCGTTAAGTTGCGTGAATGTTCGTCAAGCCGCGACGCTCAGACCGGGACAACCTCTTCGCGGGCGGCCCGCTTGCGCTCGTGTTCCTTGAGATAGCGCTTGCGGATACGGATGCTCTGGGGAGTGACCTCGACCAGCTCGTCGTCGGCGATGAATTCGACCGCATACTCGAGCGTCAACGGGATCGGCGGGGTCAGCAGGATCGCGTCGTCCTTGCCGGCGGCGCGGACATTGGTGAGCTTCTTGGTCTTGATCGGGTTGACCACCAGATCGTTCTCGCGGCTGTGGATCCCGATGATGATGCCCTCGTAGAGCTTGTCGCCGGGGCTTACGAACAGCCGTCCGCGCTCCTGCAGCGCGAACAGTGCGTACGCCACCGCTTCGCCATCCTCATTGCTGACCAACACGCCGTTGTGGCGATCGGGGATCTCTCCCTTGACGGCCGCGAAGCCATCGAAGATGTGGCTGATCAGACCGGTGCCGCGCGTCAGGGTCATGAACTCGCCCTGGAATCCGATCAGCCCGCGGGCGGGGACCCGGTATTCGAGCCGCGCGCGGCCCGTGCCCTCGATGATCATGTCGGTCAGTTCAGCGCGACGTTTGCCGAGCGCCTCCATGACTCCGCCCTGATGGGCTTCGTCGATGTCCACGGTCAAAGCCTCAAACGGCTCGAGCACTTGCCCATCGACCGTCTTCTTGAGCACTTGGGGTTTGCCCACCGCCAGCTCGTAACCCTCGCGGCGCATGTTCTCGATCAGGATCGTCAGGTGCAGCTCGCCACGGCCGAGCACGCGGAACACGTCGGCGTCCGCGGTGTCCTCGACCCGCAGCGCGACGTTGCTCTGCAACTCGCGGTAGAGCCGCTCGCGAATCTGCCGGCTGGTGACGAACTTGCCCTCGCGGCCGGCGAGCGGAGAGGTGTTGACCTGGAAATTCATCGCCAGCGTCGGCTCATCGACCTGGATCGGCGGCAGGCCTTTGGGATTTTCCGGGTCGCAGATGGTCAGCCCGATATTGACGTCCTCGATGCCCGTGACCGCGACGATGTCGCCGGCGGCCGCCTCGTCCACGGCCTTGCGTTGCAGCCCGTGAAAAGTCAGCACCTGGGCGATTTTCGCCACGCCCCGATCCTCCTCGCTGTAGCGCAACGCGACATTGCGGCCCGCACGCAGCGTGCCGCGGCTGATGCGGCCGATGCCGATGCGGCCGACATAGGAGTTGTAGTCGAGCGTGGAAATCTGCAGCTGCAACGGGGCGTCGACCTCGGTCGGCGGCGCGGGCACATACTGCAGGATGGCCTCGAACAGAGCGGCCATGTCCGGATCGCGCCGCGTCATGTCGGTGCTGGCCCAGCCCTGCAGCGCCGAGGCGTAGATGACCGGAAAATCCAGCTGCGCGTCGGTGGCACCGAGCTTGTCGAACAGCTCGAAAGTCCGGTCCGCGACCCAGCCCGGGCGCGCACCGGGCCGGTCGATCTTGTTCACGACCACTATTGCCTTGAGTCCCAGCGCCAAAGCCTTGCGGGTCACGAAGCGGGTCTGCGGCATCGGTCCCTCAACCGCATCGACCAGCAGCAGCACACCGTCGACCATCGATAGCACGCGCTCGACTTCGCCGCCGAAATCGGCGTGGCCCGGCGTATCGACGATATTGATGCGGGTCCCGCCGTACTCGATCGCGCAGTTCTTCGCCAGGATCGTGATACCGCGCTCACGCTCGATGTCATTGGAGTCCATGACGCGCTCGCCGATTTTCTCGTGCGCCGCGAAGGTGCCGGACTGCTTGAGCAAGCAGTCCACCAGCGTGGTCTTGCCGTGGTCGACGTGGGCGATGATGGCGATGTTGCGGATCGGGCGTTGCATGGGTTGGCGGGTCGGCGGCCGGACAGAAAAAGGGCGCCGAGGGTAGCAGAATGCGGGCCGCCCTGTTAGACTATTTCCTGGTTCATAAAGATATCGTTATATGTTTAAAGGCTCCATAGCGAGTGAAGACCTCGGGCAGGTCGTGCGTGCGCTCAAGAGTGCCGCGGAGCCCACACGGCTACGGCTGCTGGTGCTATTGAGCCATGGGGAGCTTACGGTCGGCGAGCTGTGCTGCGTGCTCGGACAGAGCCAGCCGCGTATTTCGCGCCATCTGCGCGTGCTCACCGAGGCGGGATTTCTGGATCGCTTCCGCGAGCAGCAGTGCGTTTATTACCGCGCACCGGTGAGC
>CABDXQ010000183.1_pt1 | contig 10576 bp, 10 predicted proteins | sample 3131801 | NCBI WGS metagenome assembly CABDXQ01 (sample SAMEA5534335, study PRJEB31848) | metagenome | biome: tundra; feature: field; material: soil | place: USA | collected 2013-05 | depth 0.15 m
TGCCACTGCTCATCTGGCTTTATCTGTTGCTGGCGCGCGGCAACTTTTGGCACATTTCACGGCATCTTGCGCCCACGCTGCCGAACAACGATCCGACGCAAGCCATCGTGGCCATCATTCCGGCGCGAGATGAGGCCGCGGCCATCGGTGATAGCGTCAAATCCATCCTTCAGCAGCGCTATAGCGGTTCGATTCATGTCATCGTAGTCGACGACGGCAGTATCGACGGCACGGCGAGCGCGGCCGCCGAAGCGGCAGCAAGCATCGGGGCCTCCGCGCAGCTAACGCTCATCGCCGGCGCGCCGCTCCGACCCGGATGGACCGGCAAGGTCTGGGCCATGTCCCAGGGCGCCGCGGCCGCGGCCGCGCTTAATCCCGAATACCTGCTGTTTACCGATGCCGACATTCATCACGACCCGGCCAACATCGCCACACTCGTCGTCAATGCCGAAACGCACGGCCGCGACCTGGTCTCGTACATGGTCGAGCTGCCGGTAGCGACGCTCGCCGAGAAGTCTCTGATTCCTGCATTCGTGTTCTTCTTCTTGCAGCTGTATCCGCCGAAGTGGATTGCGTCAACTGGTTCCAGAATGGCCGGTGCCGCCGGGGGCTGCATGCTCATGCGGCCGCAAGCCCTCGCTCGCATCGGTGGTTTGGCAGCAATTCGTTCACAATTGATTGACGACTGCGCGCTGGCGCGGGCCGCAAAAGGCTCTGGCGGCTCAATCTGGCTGGGGCTGACTCGAACCGCTCGCAGCACTCGCAGCTACGCATCGTTCACGCAAATCGGTCACATGATCTCTCGCTCGGCCTTCAATCACCTGCACCATTCCTATTTGCTTCTCGCCGCCACGATTGCCGGCCTGTGCGTGACATACGTGTTGCCGCCGCTGCTGCTGTTCTCGGGCAATCCCGTATCGATCGCGCTCGGGGCTGGCGCCTGGGCTCTCATGAGCATCTGCTACGCGCCGATGGTTCGCTTCTACCGCCTCTCGCCTCTCTGGAGTCTGTGCCTGCCGGCCATCGCCGTCTTCTACGCAGCAGCGACCGTTCACTCCGCGCTGCAATATCGTCTGCGGCGCGGCGGCAACTGGAAGGGCCGCATTCAAGACATGCACGTGTGAAGTAGACCAGCCCCGCCTCGACGCGCCAAAGTCCTACAGGCGATTTCGGCAGCCAGCCTGATAATGTCCTTTAGACTCGGCATGCTGATGATTACCACGTCGGCCTGTCGGAATACCATTAAGCGTGACGCGCTGCCTTAGGACGATTGATAAAAATAGAATTGGCGACGCTGTCGGTCAGCGACTTGTGGCTGCGTTAACCGATCAGCTGTATCTGCGAATCAGCGCGCAATCAGCGCGCGCTACGATCGCTGGCAGAACTTGGCCACATTCGTCTTAGCACGCCGTCGTGTCGAATGAAATGGTGCCAAAGGGCTGTGAGGGCGTGAATGCCAACCAGTGCGAACAGCGCGTAGGCCAAATAACCGTGGACATCCTCGGTGGGATGAAAAATCGCGCGGTTGGATCGGATCCCGAAATTCAGCCGGAACAGGCCGAAGTTGAATACGCGGCCGTGCCAGATGAAGGTCACGATCCCGAGGATCGGTATGACGACCATCAGAACGTAGAGCAAGCCGTGAACGCGACCGGAAAGGCGGCGCGCAAGTTTGCCGGCGTCCGCCGGCAAGGTGGGCGGTGCGTGCCTGCTGCGCCACCAGAACCGTGCGATGACCAACACCCAAACGAGTAGACCGAGCAGCGCGTGGATATTGATCCAGAACGGCTGGGTTCGTCTTGGCCAGGAGTCGTGTAGCAGACCCAGAACACCGACCCCGACGATGAGCGCCACTGTAATCCAGTGGAATGCGATGGCAGTCGATCCGTAGCGCTGCGTGCTGCTCCACGGATGCGCCGATTGTGCGTCGTCAGTGGCCATCGTTCTCTTCAATCATTCCAGGCGAGTCGGCAGAGAGGCAATCAGGCGCGAGTTGCATTCTCGATGGCAACTCCGCCGCCTGCTTCGGCTCCGCCGTGCCCGTGGCCCAACGGGACCGCAAAAGTCCCATGGATCCAACTCGCGTCAGTCGGTTCCGTCGGATGCGGGTTGTGGTCGAAGGGCCTGATAGAGCCCCGATGCATTCGCGCGCTCCTTGACCAGCGCCAGCACAACATCGACGGTTGGCGTTGCGACACCGGTGAGTAACCCCAGTTCCTGGACAACGGTAACCAGCGCGTCAATTTCCATCGAGCGGCCGCGTTCCAGGTCCTGCAGCATGGACATTTTGTGCCCGATGACTGACCCGGCGGCGGTGAGGCGACGGTCCACCATCTCGCCTGGGATGTCGATGCCCAGCGCCTCATTGACGGCCCGAGTCTCACTGATCATCTTCTTGCACAGCGCTCGCAGCGACGGTGAACTGGTGATGCGATCCAGCGTTGCGCCCGTCAGGGCGCTGATTGGATTGAAGCAGACGTTCCCCCATAGCTTCAGCCATACGTTCCAGCGGATGTTCTCGCGAACCGGTGCCTCAAACCCAGCTTCGGTTAAAGCCTTGCTGAGCCCCATGACACGGCTTGATCGGCTGCCGTCCGGTTCGCCGAGAGTGAAACGTTTGAACTCGTGATGCACGATGACCCCGGGGGCCACGACTTCGCAGGCGGGATCAACAACGCAGCCGATGGCGCGCTCGGGGCCGATGTAGTGCCACTGCCGACCTCCGGGGTCCACTGAATCGAGATGGCGATCCTCGAAGCGTCCTCTATCTTTGTAAAAATACCACCACGGAATGCCGTTCATGGCCGTTACCACCGCGCTGTCCGGGCCAAGCAGCGAAACAAAGTCTTTCGCACATTCGTATGCCTGGTGCGCTTTAAGGGCGCATATCACCATGTCCTGGGGACCGAGGTCGCGGGGATCGTCGCTGGCCGCAACGTGGGCAACCTTTTCGCTGCCGTTTATGACGAGCTTGAGTCCGCGTTCGCGAATCGCCCGCAAGTGCGCGCCGCGAGCAACGACGCACACCTCATGCCCGGCGAGCGCCAGCTGGACGGCGAGGTATCCGCCGATTGCGCCGGCGCCGTAGACGCAGAGTCTCACGGATGCTTTCCTCTCTGGTCAAAGGCTCGATGTAATGCCAGTGACTGATTGATTGGTGGCTAGGGTGGGACTCGAACCCACGACCTCGGCATTATGAGTGCCACGCTCTAACCAGCTGAGCTACCTAGCCTCGCGGGACGCGCATTCTAGGGGGACCGGCGACAGCGGTAAATGTCGCTGAGAAAAACCTTTGTTAAATCTGGCGCTTACAGCACGGGCAGCCGTTTCAATTGGCGTTATTCGAACGAATCGTTTCGCAACACGACGCGCGCGCGGGCGCCGATCCGGGGTGGCATCTGCCGGTTCGCTTCCTCGAACTCGACGTGCCGCTGAGTCCAAAAGCGCATATGGCCGCGCTGAAGCCGGTATTGCCCGAGAAATATTCACCGCTTCGACCCACCGGCGCGCGCAGCCCAGGGGTCTATCTGGCATCGATATCCGAAGCCATGGCAGGCGTACTGCGCCACTTGCTTGCGGAGCAGATCGAGGACATCGAAGCGCAAATCCAGGCGGCGGCGCGAGGTGTTCGACAAGCCGGAGATCGGCCGGCGCGCCGCCATGGGCTATTCGAGCGCCCTGGCAACTGCTTCACGTTCAGCTGCTCAACGCGACCAGCCCGCGGAGCCAGTAGCGACCTTGCCGGTCCACCCGGGCAGATAGCGCGCTTCGCTCGAGCGCGCCAAACGCAGGCCGAGCGCAGTGGCGCGCCGCTGCTCCCGCTTGATTAGCCGCACCGAGACCCGCGGGCGGAAGAAATCCGCCCACAGGAACTCCACGAACGGCTCCTGATCCTTGGCGAACCCGCCGGCACGACGCACCAAGCCGGCCAGGCTGCGGTGCGGGTCATCCTCGAGTTGCATGAGGCGACGCGGCATGTCGCGATAGTCGCAGCGTCGGCCGCGATGGTCATAGGGATGGCTCCATGAGCGAAATTCCATGGTCCGCCAGAACACGGAGGATTCGAGATAAGACAGATCGTCCAGCACCGTGACGAGGACGTCCCTGATGCCCTCATCGATCAGAGCAATGCCCAGATGATGGTGGTCAATGATGAAATAGTCGCGCCCGGGCCCAAGCACTGCTGGGAATACCTGGTACTCGAGTTCGATCTTGCGCCGCTTCTTGGCGAGGCGTGCCCATTCCTGCGCTTTGAGCGTGACCTCGACGTAGCCGACCGTCAGCTGAGTCGGGCGCAGACGCGCGAGTCGCACGCTCGCCAACGAGGGACTGCGGGATAGGTGATACACGCAGGTCCTAGATCGAGGGCACTTCGAGCTGGTGCAAACCCGGGCCGCCGACGATATCGAGTCGGACCGGTTCGCTGTCGGCGGCATAGCGTTCCGACAGCGCCGCACCGCGCATCGCCGTGGAGTCATAGATCATGGTGTCGAGCCGCCGCACGCGCTCATCGAGTGCCCCAGGGATTCCACCAGGGCGATTGCGTCCGTAAAAACCGGCATGAAAGGCGCGCGGCGTGGCCGGATAGGCGATCGGCCGGGCGCAGATCTCCTGAATACGGCGCACCAGACTCGCCTGCTCGACGTACCCGAGGCTCACGCGACTGTCCGCGAAGTGTCGTCGCAGATAGCGCTTCGGATGCGAGAGGTAATCGAGGTTGACGTGCGGCGCAATCAGCCCAGTGATCACCGTGCGATCGAAACACACGCCCCAGGAACAATAATCGCCGCTGGTGAGATAGTAGCCATCCGGATCGTCTGGGGTCTGGACGCAGCGATTGTGATTGCGCACGGCGATCGAGCAAAACAGGCTTTCGCGCTGCGAATGCACGGCGGCATGCCAGCGGAAGAAGTCGCGCCCGACCATGATGTCGTCTTCGATCAAATAGACGTAGCGGCGCGTCAGCGCCGCCGCCTGCATATAGCCGAGCAGAATGTTGGCACTGAGTTTGGTGCGCCGATAGGGACATTGAGGGGCGGGCTGAATCTCGTAGCTCGGCAACCGGCCGGCGAATTCATGAATGACCGCGATGTTATCAGCGTCGTAGCCGCTGTCGGGCCGGAATACCACGTGCATCGATTGGACGCCGTCGGCTTTACAAAGATTATCGATGCAATGCCACAGCATCTCGGGCCGGCGCCAACAGGGCACGAGCACGATGTCGCGCGGCGCGGGTGGGCTCGACGCTGCGCGCGGCCGCGTCGCCGCCCGCACTGCGGTGCCGGCGGCACGTCGGAATTTCCAGCGATCGGTCGCCCACTGCAGCATCGCTCACCCCGTCGATTTACGACGTTTCGCAGGGCCGACATTGGTCGCGTGGCCATTAAGCGAACATGAGCGCACGGTTAAAACCGTTTAATAAATGCGATAGCCGGCGAATCCTGACCGTACCCTCCGAGCATAGCAGATGTGCCTCCAATTCCCGCACATTGGAATTGTCGCGCCTGCGGCCCGGCTCAGACGTTGAACCGAAAATGCATGACATCGGCTTCCTGCACGAGATATTCCTTACCCTCGAGTCGCAGCCGGCCGGCCTCACGCGCGCCGGCCTCACCGCGATACTGAATGTAGTCATCGAAGGCGATGACTTCGGCGCGAATGAAGCCGCGCTCGAAATCCGTGTGGATCACGCCCGCGGCCTGCGGCGCGGTACTGCCCTGGCGCACCGTCCAGGCGCGGACCTCCTTCGGCCCGGCGGTGAAATATGTAATAAGGCCCAGCAGCTCGTAGGCGCCGCGGATCACGCGGTTGAGCCCGGGTTCGGATAGCCCGAGATCGCGCAGAAATTCGGCCCGCTCGCCTTCCGGCAGCTGCGCGATCTCGGCTTCGATCGCCGCGCAGACCGGTACCACCACCGCATGCTCGGCCGCGGCGCGGGCGCGCAGGGCCGTCAAGTATGCGTTGTCGGTGGTCAGCCCCGCCTCATCGACGTTGGCGATGTACATGACCGGCTTGGATGTCAGCAGATGCAGTTCGCGCAGATCGCGTCGATCCTCCTCACCGCCGCCGAGCAGCCGTGCCGCGTTGCCCTGGTTGAGCAGTGCGCGCGCGCGCTGGAACAACTCGCGCTTGCGCGCCGCGTGCTTGTCGGCGCCGCTCTTGCCCGCCTTGGTCGCGCGATCCAATGCCTTTTCCACCGATACCAGATCGGCCAGGGCAAGCTCGGTATTGACGATCTCGACATCCGACAGCGGGTCGATGCGGCCGGCCACATGCACGATGTCATCGTTCTCGAAACAGCGCACGACATGAGCGATGGCGTCAACCTCGCGGATATGAGCCAGGAATTGATTACCCAGGCCTTCGCCCTGGGACGCGCCCGCCACGAGCCCGGCGATGTCGACGAATTCGACCGCCGTGGGCAGAATTTTCTCGGGGTGCACGATCGCTGCGAGTTCACCCAGGCGCGCATCGGGCAATGCCACCACCCCGACATTGGGATCAATGGTGCAGAACGGATAGTTTTCGGCCGCGATCTGCGCACGCGTCAGCGCGTTGAACAGGGTCGATTTGCCGACATTCGGCAGCCCGACGATGCCGCATTGAATCGCCACGTCTACTACTCCCTAGGCAGCCGGCTCATCGCCGCCGCTGCGGTGCAGACGATTCATCGCCTTCTGCGCCCCGGCGCGCAACAGCTCCGGCACCGCCTCGAGCGCGCGTTGCACGGCTTCATCGATCATCTGCTGCTCGGCGCCCGTCGGACGATCGAGCACGGCGTCTAGCACCAGATCCTTGGCCCCCGGGTGACCCACGCCCAGGCGCAGACGCCAGAACTCGGCGCCGATATGCGCGATCACATCGCGCACCCCGTTGTGGCCGCCGTGACCACCGCCGTGCTTGAGTCGTGCAACCCCTGGCGGCAGATCGATATCATCGTGCACGATCAGAATCTCCTGCGGCGCAATGCGGTAAAAGTGCGCGAGCGCGCTCACCGGTGCGCCGCTGCGATTCATGAAGGCCGTGGGCTTGGCGAGCCACAGCTCAGACTCATCGATGCGAACCCGGGCCACATCGACCTGCTGCTGGGCCTCATGCCGCCATGCACCGCGTTGCTGTGCGAGCAACGCATCAACGAACCACCAGCCCGCGTTGTGGCGCGTGCGCGCGTACTGGGCCCCGGGATTGCCGAGGCCGACGATGAGCTTGAGCGCTAGTGCGGCCACGATCGACCGCGGCGCTTACTTCTTGCCGCCCTCCTTCTTCGCTGGGGCGGCGTCCTTCTTGATCTCTTCCTTCTTGGGCTCTTCCTTCTTCGCCGCATCGATCGTTGCCGGCACTGCAGCCGCCACTGCGACTTCGGTCGGCGCCGCCACCTCGGGTTCCGGCTCCGCAGCGCGCGGGCTATGCACCGAGACCACCGGCGGATTGCGATGCGCCAACTCTGGGATAGTGACCCCCGATGGCAGCGGGATATCGCCCAGCAACAGGGTTTCGTTGAGATTCATGGCCGACAGGTCGAGTTCGAGGAAATCCGGCAGATCCGCCGGCAGGCAGCTGATCTCCACGTCCTGCATCAGATGCGAAACGATGCCGCCCTGTGTCTTGACGCCCGGCGCCACCGCCTCGCCCTTGAAGTGGATGGGCAAATGGATCCGAAGCTTCTCGTTCTCGACCACCCGCTGCAGATCCACGTGCACCACCGCATTTCGCGCCGGATGCATCTGCACGTCGCGAATGATCGCCGGCTGCGGCTGCGCATCGACGTTGACGCTGATGATCGAGGAATAAAACTTCTCTTTGTCGATCAGCGTCAGCAATTGCTGGTGATCGAGCGTAATGCTGCGCGGGCCGCCCTGCCCGCCATACAGCACGGCGGGGACCTTACCGGCACGACGCAGGCGGCGGCTCGCACCTTTGCCCTGATCGTGACGCGAGTCCGCGCCTACCTGATACGTGATACGCATAAAGCACTCCTGACTTGTGTACCCAAAGGAGGTGCACCGCGACCTGTGCGCCTCCACCAAAAAAACTAGTCGATATACAGCGAGCTGACCGATTCCTCATCGCGCATACGACGAATGGTCTCAGCCAGCAACGAGGCGACCGAGAGCTGGCGAATGCGCGCGCACTCCTTCGCCGCCTGCGAGAGCGGAATCGTGTCCGTCACCACCAGCTCATCGAGCACCGAGGCGGCAACGCGCTCCACCGCGCCGCCCGAGAGCACGGCGTGCGTGATGTAGGCCACCACGCGGGTGGCGCCCTCTTCCTTGAGCGCCTGCGCTGCCAGGCACAGTGTGCCGGCGGTGTCGACCATGTCATCGACCAGCACACAGGTCTTGCCGGCGACCTCGCCGATGATGTTCATGACCTTGGACTCGTTCGGCCGCGGCCGCCGTTTGTCGATGATCGCCAGCTCCGCATCATCGAGCCGCTTGGCGAAAGCGCGTGCCCGCACCACGCCGCCGACATCGGGCGAGACCACGATCAAATTCGGATAGCGCTGCCGCCAGACGTCACCGAGCAGCACCGGCGAACCATACACGTTGTCCACCGGAATGCCAAAAAACCCCTGGATCTGAGCGGAGTGCAGATCGAGCGTCAGCAGGCGATCCACGCCGGCGCTGGCAATGATGTCGGCCACCAGCTTGGCTGTGATCGCCGAGCGCGTGGCGCGCGGCCGTCGGTCCTGGCGTCCGTAACCAAAATACGGCACCACGGCCGTAATGCGGCCTGAGGAGGCGCGACGGCAGGCGTCGGTCATCATCAGCAGCTCCATCAGATTATCGTTGGTCGGCGGACAGGTGGGCTGCACGATGAACACATCGCGCCCGCGCACGTTCTCCATGATTTCGACATTGATTTCGCCGTCGCTGAACCGGCTGACGGCGGCGCGCCCCACCGGCAGGCGCAGATGACGAGCAATGTCGTGCGCGAGCGCGGCATTGGCGTTACCGCTGAACAGCGCGAGAGTCTCCGAATCCACTATGAGCTCTTCCTAATTCATCAAACCGTGGCTGGGGTGGAAGGATTCGAACCTCCGTATGGCGGGATCAAAACCCGCTGCCTTACCACTTGGCGACACCCCAGCAGTATCCAACTGTTCAGCTCGGCAAGCCGAGCATGGCATGTAGCGGCGAGCGGTCCAGGCCGCGAGCCACGAAACTGCTCCAACCTTCCGGAACTCGCTGCGCGATACGCCGCGCGTCCTGCTCGTACTCGAAACTGGCGAAGATACACGCGCCGGTACCCGTGAGGCGCGCACTCTGGCGCGCATCGCGCGCCTCGATTTGCGCATCCAACCAGTCGAGCGCCGCCGCCACTTCAGGATAGCGTGTACGCACAACCGGTTCACAGACATTGCGGGTCTGGCCTTCCGCGAAGGCGCGTATTGTGATGAGGCTGGAATTTCGTGTCAATTCAGGGGCCTGGAAGATCTCCGCAGTGCTGACAGCCACGCCGGGGTGAATGACCAGAAACCAGCGCGCAGGCAGGGTCAGCGCCTGCAGCCGCTCGCCGCGGCCCTCGCCCCACGCCGAGGCACCATAAACGAATAGCGGCACATCCGCCCCCAGCCCTAAGCCGAGCCTTGAGAGTTCATCGAGCGCGAGTCCCGCGCCCCAAAGCCGATTCAAGCCGAGCAATACCGTGGCGGCATCCGAACTGCCCCCGCCGAGGCCACCGCCGGCAGGAATATGTTTAATCACGTGCAGATCGGCGCCGAGACGCACACCCGTATGGCGCTGCAATGCCTGTGCGGCACGCACCGCCAGGTCCCGCTCGGGCGGGAGATCCGGCATGCCGGCGACGCGTTCGATCATGCCGTCCTCTCGCAGTGCGAGCCCGACAGAATCGCTGAGGTCGATCAGCTGGAACAGCGTCTGCAGCTCGTGATAGCCGTCCGCACGGCGCCCGACGACGTGCAGGAACAGGTTCAGTTTGGCCGGCGCCGGCCACCACGACAGCGCCGAGGTTACAGCCGCCACGTGTTGACGATGAGCCTGAGCCGCAATGCCTGGCGAGTCACGGTCAGCCGTCGCGGCAGCCATTGCTGTCCCACCAGCGCGTAGTCCTGGCAATCCACGCGCCACCCGTCCTGCTCCAGGTGCGTGAGCCGCTGTTGCTCATCGATGGACTCCTGCGCTGGAAAGGCCGGGTCGCTGGCTCCCAGCACCCAATACCGCAGGCTGCGCAGCGGCGGCTCGAATCCCAGTGTCGCAGCCAACTCCTCGCTGGCGGCAGCGTGCGTTAGCGTGACCCCTTTGCTGGTGGTAACGGTCAGCTCATCCGGGGTCTGCTCGATATGCGCCGCGCCGAAGCCGAGCGGTGCGGTCAAATCGAGCGTGGCGGTATCGTTCTGCTGCCGCCAGCGCAGACCGGCGCTGAAGCCCTGCGTTCCGTCGCTCGCGGCCACCCGGCCGTCGAGTTCGAACTGGGCCACGGCCTGCAGCGCGGGCAGGCGCTGCTCCCAGGACAAGGGCAGCGCACTGCGGGGCGACACGCTGGCGCAGCCTGCGCACAGCAGCGCACTCAGGGCGGCCGCGCGCAGGACGCCGCTTAAGCGTGCGACGCTGGT
>CABDXQ010000187.1_pt1 | contig 10495 bp, 10 predicted proteins | sample 3131801 | NCBI WGS metagenome assembly CABDXQ01 (sample SAMEA5534335, study PRJEB31848) | metagenome | biome: tundra; feature: field; material: soil | place: USA | collected 2013-05 | depth 0.15 m
ATGACGATCCATCTGGTCTCGAGCGGCGAGTCGAGCGGCCAACTGCAGGCCATGCTCGAGCGCGCCGCCGTCAATCAGGATCGTGAGCTCGAGGGCCTGCTCGCGACGATGGTCGGACTGCTCGAGCCGCTGCTGATCGTCGGCATGGGGCTGTTCGTCATGGGCATCGTATTTGCGATGCTATTACCCATTTTTGAAATGAATCAGCTGATTCGCTAACTACGGCGTTGCATCGGCATTTGATTCGCATTATTTTCGGCCCGACTCGAGCTTAAGGCCGTACCAAAAGGCTAACCACGTAAGACCATTGCCATGGGTGCAAATCCGGATTCGGACGAATACGAAGAGGATGACGCGGACGAGGTCGTCGGCGACGATGATCTCGATCTCGACCGCGCAATCAAGGACATGGAGATCGCCAAGCGCCGCGCCATCAAGGTCGGCGAACCGGCGTGGCGTCGGCTCGAACAGCGGCTGGAACAGAAGCGCACCGCCGAGCTGATCAGCGATTTGGAGGATTACGATATCGAGCAGAGCGAGGAGCCACCCACAGGCGATCCCGGCAGCGACAAGGCGCGTCGAAACTAGCTCACAGCCTTACCGGCCCCGCCTTAACCGGCCCTCTTGCCAGGCACCGCTCTGCTAACCGGGGGTTTGCTTGCCGCGGGGCCCGCGCCGCGCCGCAGCACGCCGACCACGACGCCCTCGATCAGCAGTGCTTCGTGCTTGAGATCGACACGGATGGGCTCAAAGTCGGCATTTTCGGGCATCAACCAGACCACGCTGCCCTCCTGTCGATAGCGTTTAACCGTTACTTCGTTCTCGAGCCGCGCGACGACGATCTGACGATGACGCACCTCGCTGGTGCGGTGCACGGCCACCAGATCACCATCCAGAATGCCGGCATCCTTCATGCTCATGCCCACCACCTTGAGCAGGTAATGCGGCCGCGGTTGGAAAACGCCGGGATCGATGTGCAGGTGCTCAACGATGTTTTCTTGCGCAAGCATCGGGCGACCGGCCGCCACAGCGCCGATCAAGGGCAGACCAAGCTGCTCGCGCAGCGTGTCGTGGAGCTGAATTCCGCGCGATGCACCCGGCAGGAGCTGAATCACTCCCTTGCGCGCCAAGGTGCGCAAATGCTCCTCGGCAGCGTTCGGCGAGCGGAACCCCAACTCGGCGGCAATCTCCGCGCGTGTCGGCGGCATTCCGGTTTCGGAGAGGCTGCGCTGGATGAAGCGCAATACTCGTGTTTGGCGTGGCGTCAGATCGGACATACTGTAATTATATACAGTAGTTCAGTGCGCGCCGCAATTCCCACGCAACACCCGAGCTGTAGGCTCCGCTGGCGCTGGCGCGGGGCGCAAACGTCCGCATGGCGTGTCGGTATCCGGCGACATGCCGATAGCGAACAGGCTATTGCATTCATGGGTTATATTTGGTCAAGTTGGCAGCCGCAAAATCGTGCCGCAGCGGAAACGTTCGGTGCGATGCGGTTTTAATCCTGTGCAAGTTAAAAGGGGCTGAAAATGAACAAGAGTATCGTAGTGAAGCTGGCCGCGGCCTTTGCGGTCGTTGCGCTCGCCGGCTGCACTGACCTCAAGCCGATGCAAGGTGATATCGACGGCTTGAAGCAGCAGGTCAGCAAGCTGCAGACGGAAGTAGACGCATCGAAGGCGTCGGCTGATTCCGCTGCGCGCGCGGCCAGCGCGGCCCAGAGCGCCGCGAACCAGGCTGCCCAGGCTGCGAGCGGCGCGCAGAGCACCGCCAACCAGGCGCTGTCTGCGGCGCAGGCTGCTCAGTCCTCGGTCGATGCGACGAACGAGAAAATCGATCGCATGTTCAAGAAGTCGGTATCGAAGTAGTCCTACCGGCCCCTGGGGCCAGAAACGCCGCGTTGGGCGCGGCGTTTTCTTTATGTGGGGGTTGAGACGCAGCTGACTGATTCTGTATTGGTCAGAGACTTAAACCCCCTGGAGTGGCCAGGAGCCTGCGATTTCGGCCGCCGGCCGGCGATGCGCGCGCGAGCGCTTTAGCCGATTGAATTAAGCCGCGATTAGCGCGTTGACCAAGCCATACATGCCGATCCCCAGTGCGGCGATCGCATCCCCGGCGATGAAGCCCCCGCCCACGAGCGACGTTACGCTCATATCGCTGGGCAGCGCCCCGGTGTGTGCTGTACCGCGCCGCTTCATGATCCATTCGACCGCCTCAGCGATGACCGAACCGGCCGCAAACCAGCACGCTGTCGGCAAGTTGACGAAGCCGCCGAAGGATGATGCGTAGGGCGAGGGCAAAATCACGGCAAAGATCGTGAAGTCCACCGCGCGTGCGGGCCCGCTCCGCCTCACGTCATCGCGGTAACGTCGAGTTGCGGCAATGAGTTTGCGCAGGAACTCGGTCGCAAAGCCCAACGCGATCCCGACCAGGATGGCGGTGTGCTGGTAGGGCTTGGCGTCGGTCAGGCTGCGTAGTGCGCCCACGAACTTGTAGGTCATCGCCGAGGTCCACTGGGTCGGTTGCTCAGACGCGCTCATCACCGTCTGGTCCTGAAGCAGCACCGGGTAGGCCGCCATGAAGAGCTTGGCAAAGGCCACGGCGCTGATCGCGCCCATCACGATGCCGGCAACCTGGTAGCGGAACTGGTAGGTGCGGTTGGTCCCCAGGCGCCGGCCGGTCGAGCGATCCTGCTGCATGTCGCAACCCACACTGATGGCGACCAAGAGCGCGGTCCCAGCCATCAAGCCGACCGTGGCGTCCTTCAATCCCAGCGTCGCCATCAACAGCACGGTAACGACAAACGCCGAAGAAATCGGGTTCCAATCGGTGAGGCCCTGAGATATGCCATTGACCAGCGCAAACACCAACACGAGGATCAGCGCGAAGAGTATGTACCCCGGCGGTTGACCCAGCAGATGCGTGCCAACCCAAACTATGCCGGCGCCCCAGCAAATGACCCAGATCACCAGACGCGACACCTGCGTCTTCTTCCACGGCTCGACGCCCTGCAGGGTGTCCTCTTTGAGCACGTTGCGGGCACGCTGGACCACTCCCCAAAAAATCAGAGTCATATCGATGATTGAGGCGCCCAAAATCATGCCCAGCGCTATCAGGAAGGTGATCTTTCGAAATGGATCCCCCGGTTGCAACCAGCCGATGCTCACGAAATATGGCACCAGGGCCTTGGCGATGAGGCCGCCGACCAGCGCCGGCACGCCAACACGCGCGCCCACGACCATCCCGGCCCCAATGGTCGACATCGAGAGACCCGTGGCGCCGAGCCACGCAATCTTGGCGGTGCCCAAGCCACCGGCCAGGCCCGTGAACAGGCCTCCGCCCAGCGTCGCGACCGAACGCTTGAGAAGCTCAGGATCGGTCAGCGCGCGCAGGATGTTCGCGACCGCAAGACCGCTCGGATAGACGAGGTTAAGGCGATCCACGAGGATCGGCGTATACAACATGCCCACCCCCGCCCCATACATGCCGATGCACAGCATGTAGAGCACGAGGTACAGCGTCGGCGGCTGGGGCATCCCCATCCACACCATGGCCTGGATCACGACCGCCATGGCGCTCATTCCTGCCACTGAGGCGGCCGTCGTTTGAATGTAGTTCGCGCCGTGCTTGCCCTCGGCCCCGTATCCATAAGTGATGGTCGAGCCGAGAATCCCTGCCAGAACCTGGCCGCCCACGAAGAAGCCCAGGGAAAAGTTCATGTAGGAGGCGGTCACACCACCGAGCGGCCCCAAGACCAGGATGCCGATCGCGCCCAGCAACAGGTGGTACTTCCAGCTGTTGACGGCCGGTAACCACTTCCAGCGCGGTGCATAGTCCGCCGCAACGGTATTTCGAGGATTGGCGAGAGGCTCCAACGCGGCCATCGCAATCGTCCCTCGGCGCTCGCTAATAGCGCAGCAGCGCCGAGCCCCAGGTCACGCCGCCGCCCAGCGCCTCGAGCAGCAACAGATCGCCGCGCTTGATGCGCCCGTCGCGCACCCCGACATCGAGTGCCAATGGCACCGAGGCGGTCGAGGTATTGCCGTGCTCCTGCACGGTCACGATGACCCGCTCCATCGGCAGCCCCAGCTTCTTCGCCACCGCCTGGATGATGCGCAGGTTGGCCTGATGCGGCACCAGCCAGTCGATCGCTGATCGATCCAGATGATTCAACGCGAGCGTCTCATCGACAATGCGGCCGAGCAGCGTCACGGCCAGCTTGAACACCTCGCTGCCGGCCATGCGGACATAGTGCCCGCTCGCCATATTTCCGGGTGCGGGACCGCGCGCGGGTCCACCCGTGCAATACAACAGATGCTGATAGCTGCCGTCGGCATGCAGGTGGGTCGAGATGATGCCGGGTTGCTCCGAGGGCGTGAGCACTACCGCACCGGCGCCGTCGCCGAACAGAATCGCGGTGTTGCGATCGCTGTGGTCGGTGATGCGTGACAGCACTTCGGAACCGACCACCAGAGCACGCTGAGACTCCCCAGCGCGCACAAACTTATCGGCCATCGCCAGGGCATATATGAAGCCACTGCAGGCGGCTTCCAGACTGAAGGCCGGAGCGCCGCGACAGCCCAGACGCGCCTGCAGCAAGCAGCCGCAATTGGGAAACACGAGGTCCGGGGTCGTCGTGCCGTACGAGATCAGATCGATGTCGCTCGGCTGCAGACCGGCCGCTGCGATCGCCGCACGCGCCGCGTGCTCGGCCATGTCGACGTTGGATTCAGCCTCGGCGATGATATGGCGACGCTCGATCCCCGTGCGCTCGCGGATCCAGGTGTCGCTGGTATCCATGCGCTGCGCGAGATCGAAGTTGGTGACAACCTTCGCCGGCAGATAACTGCCGGTGCCGACGATCCTGGAGTACACGCCCGGTCTGCTTACGCGCAGCGCCGCGTTATTCCCGGTTGTCCGGCTCGGCCTGCTTTTCGATGACGCGCCGTCCGCGATAGAAACCGTCCGGCGTGATGCAATGACGCAGATGCTGCTCGCCCGACTGCGCGTCGACCGACAGCGCCGGGGTCGTCAGCCCATCATGGGAACGGTGCATGCCGCGTTTGGACGGCGTCTTGCGGCTTTTTTGTACTGCCATGATCCCAACTCCTCGAACAAATCCTGACTATTTCGTCGATTTCCCGCCGCGTTCCAGCAGCGCTCGCAGGTCGGCGAACGGCCTCGCGGTCGCGGTCTGCTCCACCGGCCCAGCCTGCGGCGCGGCCGCGGGATTAGGTCCAGTCTCTGCCGGCGCGCACCGCGAGTCCGCGCCATGCAACGGCACGAGCGGCACCGCCAGCAGCAGCTCCTCAGCCGCGAGCGCCGCCAGACTCAACCGTCCTTCCGGCGCCAGAAACGTCTCCCACCCAGCCGGGGCTTCCTGCGCTTCACGCTCGGATTCCACCACCAGCACCGGCGAGCTCGTGTCCACCGCGAGCGGCATCGGTCCCATGCAGCGCTGGCAGATCACCTGCAGCCGCGCTTGCAGCTGAACGTCGGCGATCGCAAATCCCTGCTCACGGCCGAAGCGCAGCTTTACCTGCACGCGTCCGTCACCTGCTAAGAGCTCAAGCGGTAGGCCTGGCAGCTCCGCCAACGGCATTTCAAACTCGAACGCCGCTCGCGTCTCTGCCAGCTTTCTGACGTCGCGTAGCTTCAAGGCGCCGCCCGGCATGGGGCGCGTATAATAGGTTCAGTGCCACGGCAAGTCAAAAGTACCAAGACTTTCAAGCCTTTGAGTCCGGTTCCCTTTTTCGACCGAGTATGCCGCGACCGATCCTGATCCTTGCGTCAACCTCTCCATACAGAAGGCGGCTGCTCACTCGGCTGCGCGTGGCCTTTGAAGTCATCTCACCGCACGTCGATGAGTCGGCCCTGACACTGGAAACACCGCTTGAGCGCGCGCAGCGCCTGGCCCTGGCCAAAGCCACGGCCGTGAGCCTGCGACGGACCGATGCGACCGTCATCGGCAGCGACCAGGTCGCGGTCTGCAAGGGTGAGCTGCTGGAGAAGCCGGGCGGGCCGGAGCGCTGCCAGGCGCAACTGCAGTGGCTATCCGCCTCGGCCGCGACGTTCTATACCGCGGTGGCCGTACTGCACGCCGCGAGCGGCGCGAGCATCCAGTTTGTCGACACGACGACGGTGTATTTTCGCGCGCTGAGCACTTCGGAAATCGAGCGCTACGTCGCCGCCGAGCAGCCTTTCGACTGCGCGGGCGGATTCCGCGGTGAGGCGTTGGGAATCAGTTTGTTCGCGCGCGTCGTGAGCGAAGATCCGACCGCACTGATCGGACTGCCGTTGATCGCGGTCGGGCGAGCCTTGCGCCAATTGGGTTACGAACTACCCTAGCTGCGCTCTCGGGGACGCCGGGTTCGGCCGGGCCGCGCTAGGCCGGCCCGCGCTCGGCTGCTCGACAACTGATCCAGCACGGCTCGCAGCTCGTTGGGCAGTGGCGCACTGAAGCTCTGCTCGGCGCCGTCGGGCCAGGAAAACGAGAGGCTGTGGGCGTGCAGGAACATGCGCTTGAGACCCAGCCCCGCCAGCTCGCTATTGATCGCCTCGAGGCCGTACTTCGCATCGCCCAGCACCGGGTGACCGCAATAGGCCGCATGCACGCGAATCTGATGTGTGCGCCCGGTATGGAGGATCGCCTCGACCAACGTGGCTCTCGCGCCATAGTGCTCGATCAGTTTGAATTCAGTCAGCGCCTCCTTACCTTGTGCATCGACCTTGACCGTGCGCTCCCCGCCTACACGCAGATCCGTGCGCAGTGGCGCGTCGATGCTCTTATGGCCGAGCTTCCAGCGGCCGGCGAGCAGCGTCAGGTAGCTCTTTTGCACATCTCCCTCGCGCAACAGCGCGTGCAGCGTGCGCAGTGCCGAGCCGCGCCGCGTGACGATCAAGCACCCGCTGGTATCGCGATCGAGCCGGTGCGCGAGCTCGAGTGTTTCCGTCGGCCGTGAGGCACGCAACGCCTCGATCACACCGAATGAGAGGCCGCTGCCGCCGTGCACGGCGAGACCTGCCGGCTTGTCGAGCACCAGCAGGCGTTCATCCTCATGGATGATCGCGCGTTCAACGGCCTGGATCAGCGCGGCCGGCACGCGCCGCGGCGCATCCGCAGCGATCTCACGCACCGGCGGCAGGCGCACCGAATCGCCGGCCGCGAGCCGTTGTTGCGGCCCGGCGCGCCGTCCGTTCACGCGCACTTCGCCGCGCCGGATCAGCCGGAATATGCGGCTGCGGGGCACCCCGAGCAGCAGCTGCCCGAGCACTTTATCGAGCCGTTGACCCTGGTTTTCGGCGTCGATCTGCACGTGGCGAACTGCGCTCTTCGGTGCGTTTGCCACGGTCTGCTCAATCTCGGACAAAACGCTCTCCAGTCACACCGCAAAGCTTAAGTGTTTGTTTCCAGTACCGTCTGTGTCTATAATCGGGCGTTGCTTTAAAACCGGCCACCCCAACTTCAAGGAACTGGGTCCGGCGCCACAGCAACAAGACTGCGGCCTCGGCGCCGCATGGTAGTTGGTCCTCGATATCGAGGCCATCGCGCATGAGTCGGCCGATCCGGTCCGCGCTCGCCTGTATTAGCTCCTCCGCAAGTTCGAGCCCACGAGCGCGCCGCTGGTCAGTGGACCTCAAGAGTTTTCCGGCGCGCCGCCGACCATGGCGGCCACGAGTCTAATGATACAGAGTCGATGACAAAAACGACGCGCCAATCAATCTTCGAGCTCTCCACTGTCCAACGCGGTTTCGCGAGCCTGCCCCCACAAGTGCATGTTCCGATGACCCCGGCCTCTCATTCAATTCTGGCAGAGGCAAATGAAAAGAATGTTAGTCAACGCGACCCAGCAGGAAGAACTGCGGGTCGCAATGGTCGATGGACAGAAACTCTATGACCTGAGCATTGAAATACCGTCACGGGAACAGAAAAAAGCCAACATCTACAAAGCGCGCATCTCCCGCGTCGAGCCCTCGCTCGAGGCGGCTTTCGTCGATTACGGGGCGCAACGGCACGGCTTTCTGCCGCTCAAGGAAATCTCCCGCGAGTATTTTCGGGCGCAGCCGCAGGGCGGCCGGCTCAATATCCGTGAGCTGGTCACCGAAGGCCAGGAACTGCTGGTTCAGGTCGAGAAGGAAGAGCGCGGCAACAAGGGCGCAGCGCTCACCACGTTTATCAGTCTGGCCGGGCGCTTCCTGGTGCTCATGCCCAATAACCCACGAGCCGGCGGCGTGTCGCGTCGCATCGAAGGCGAAGAGCGCGATCAGATGCGCGAGATCATGAACCAGCTGGTCGTGCCCGAAAGCATGGGCGCCATTGTGCGTACCGCGGGCGTCGGACGGACGGGCCCCGAGCTGCAGTGGGATCTCGACAATCTCAAGACCCAGTGGGAAGCGATTGCCGAGGCGGCCCAAAGCCGCGGCGCACCGTTTCTCGTGTATCAGGAGAGCGACGCGGTCACGCGCGCCCTGCGCGACTACCTGACCGACGACATCGGCGAAATCCTGGTCGACGATGACAGCGCATTCCAGAAGGCGCAGGAGTACATGCAGCGCTTCATGCCCAATGATGCGCATCGCAAGCTCAAGCTCTATGCCGACGACATTGCGCTATTCACGCGCTACCAGATAGAAAGCCAGATCGAATCGGCGTATGCGCACAAGGTGCAGCTGCCCTCGGGCGGCAGCCTCGTGATCGACTACACCGAAGCGCTGGTATCGATCGACATCAACTCCGCGCGCGCCACGCGCGGCAGCGATATCGAGACCACGGCGTGCAACACCAATCTGGAGGCTGCCGAGGAGATCGCGCGCCAACTGCGCATCCGTGATATCGGCGGCCTGATCGTCATCGACTTCATCGACATGGAGTCCACCAAGAACCAGCGTGATGTCGAGGATCGGCTGCGCGATGCGATGAAGATGGACCGGGCGCGCATACAGATCGGGCGGCTGTCCCGCTTCGGGCTGCTCGAAATGTCGCGCCAGCGCCTGCGGCCGAGCCTCGGGGAGTCCAGCCACTTGGTCTGCCCGCGTTGCAACGGTATCGGCAGCATTCGCAGCGTCGAGTCCATGGCGCTGTCGATCCTGCGGCTGATCAGCGAGGATGCGCGCAAAGATCGCACCGCGCGCATCATCGTGCAGCTGCCGGTGGACGTCGCCACCTATCTGATCAACGAGAAGCGCGAGGCCCTGCGCGCGCTCGAGGACAAAGGCCACGCGCAGTTGGTGCTGGTGCCCAATCCGCACATTCAGACACCGGAGTATTCCATTAGGCGCGTGCGTGACGATGAGACGCTGTTGCCCGAGAACTCCCAGATCAGCTATCAGATTCCGGCGACCCCAGCGACCATCGATCCGATCGCCGAACGCGAACGACGCCCGGCAGAGCAACCTGCGGTGGCGGCACTGCTGCCCAAGACCGCGGCGCCCATCACGGCGCCCCCTGTGGCAATGGCCGCACCCGCCGTGGGCCCTCAAGACGCCCAAAGCGGCGGGTTCTGGGGTCGTGTAAAGCGTTGGTTCGGCACCGAACAGAGCGGCATCGCAGAAGCGCCCGAGGCGGGCGCCACGGCCCAGACCGAGCCGCGTGCGCCGTCGCGTCGCGGTAGCAGCGCGCGGCGCGACGGCGCACGCGGACGCGACCGGCGGCCGGAGCGGCGCCCTGATGGCGCGCGTCGCGATCAGCCGCGGCGCGAGGCCGGCTTTCGGGACGAGCCACGACGCGCTGACAGCGGCCGTGGCAGCGAGCGCCCTCGCGAGGAACCGCCGCGGCGCGAGGAGCCGCGCCCCATTGAGGCGCAGCGCGCGCAGGAACCGGCGCCGCAGAGCCTCGAGAGCGATGTCGGACCCGAGCCCCTGGAACAACACGCAGGCCCCCCAGGCCAGGCGGCCGTGGACCGTCCACGCAGCGGACGTTCACGTCGCGGCGGTAGGCGTCGACGCCGTGGCGGTGGCAGTGGCAGTGGTGGCGGCAATCGAGACGCTACGCAGGGACCGAACGGACCCGTTTCCAGCGGCGACATGGGGCGGACGGAAGGCGGCGCCCAACCCTCGGGGTCCAACTACAGTTGGGGTGCGCCCGAGGCCGAGCGCGACCACGAGGGCGGGCAATCCAACGGCAACCAGAGCGGTGGCGCTGGGCATAGCGACTACGCCCCAGCCTCAGAAAGCTCGGGCCACGCCGGCGGCCCCGCAGCCGGCGCCAGCGAGCACAGCGCGCCGGCGCCAAGCGAGCAGAAACCATCGGTGGTGTGGTCGTCAGCGCCGCCGGCGGAGCCCGGACCGAGCAGTCCCCACCGGAACGAATAGGCGCGGCGGGCAACGGCGAGGCGGGCGCGGGCTCCAAGCGGCCCGCGCGCCGGTCAGCGACCGGCGTCCAGCAGCGCGGCGACCGCGGCCAGATCATCCGCCGTATTGACGTCCGGACCGGGGTCCACGGCGGCGTGAGCGACCCGAATGTCCATCCCGTGCTCGAGTGCGCGCAGCTGCTCGAGCA
>CABDXQ010000190.1_pt1 | contig 10304 bp, 9 predicted proteins | sample 3131801 | NCBI WGS metagenome assembly CABDXQ01 (sample SAMEA5534335, study PRJEB31848) | metagenome | biome: tundra; feature: field; material: soil | place: USA | collected 2013-05 | depth 0.15 m
ACGCTATACTCCCTCGCCAATAAATCATGCTCGTGGACGGCGGCGAGGGGCACGTCTAAGTCTTGGCGTGCGCTCCCGCTCGCGCTGAGCCGCTTTACTTCGCTTCAGATTGGGCCCGCTTAGCGCGGAAATTCACGTGTGGTAGGCGCTCGAAATCCACATCCTGCGTCCAGATGATGGCGTCGAATCGGCGGGCGGTAGCCAGTATCAGGCTATCGGCCATCGGTAATTTCGCCTCGACACTGAGTTTGGCGCCGGACAGCGCTAGCGGCATGTCGATCTCAACGATGCGGCCTTGCCGCATGCCCGCCACGACCCGTAATGCCGGACCCTCACCGCGCTGCTGCAGGATTCGCTTGAAGACTTCGTAAATCACTATGGTAGGCACCAGCAGCATATCGGTGTCCTCAATCGGCTTGGCAAAATAAGCGGCATTGGCTCCATCCGCAAAATATTCCAGCCACGCCGATGAGTCGACTACGTTCAGACCCGATCCTTATCGCGCGTTACCGTTGTATCGATACCCTTCAAGAGCCCGCGTAGCTTCCGGATGGACTGCAGGGGAATGAATTCTATGCGCCCCTCATATTCCAGAGCTTGAACCTTCTGGCCGGGAGAGAGACCCAGTGCGATACGGATCTCGCGTGGAATGACGACCTGAAACTTTGGCGAGATCGTGACAACGGACATGACGTTTCTCCGCATTACGACTTCCGAACCTATCTGCTTTTCGTTGTACGGACAAGGTATCCGTGACCAAGCCGCGCATCGCTGGATATGCCGAATAGAGGCGTGGCGCCGGTCGCGAGTCGCAGTGAGTAGGACCCGCGACTGGTCAGCGCCCGCGGCAAACCCCTATAATTCCGGGCTGCGTCGAAACTCGGCGCCCGCGCGGAACTCTCGAAAGCATTTCATCATGGCGATACCGTTCAGACTTGGCACCTTTTCGGCAGCTGACTGTGCGCGATTCGGTGGGTTCATCGTCGATGAGCGTGCGCTCGCCTTCAACGCGCTGGATCGTTTCCTGCTGCGCGAGCAACTCGACTTTCATTGCGATGGCACGACCTTCTCGCAAGCGGGATTGCCGATGGTGCACTGGCACGAGAAATATTGAACCTCGTTGGTACCGGAAGGTGAAATATGATCCTTGAAGCCGCGGTGCTGAGCATCGCGCCGGCGCAGAAAGCTAAGTTTGAAGCGGCCTTTACCGAGGCGCGTGAGCTCATCTCGGCCATGCCGGGGTTCATTTCGCACCAATTGCAGCGCGGCATCGAGACCGATGGGCGCTACCTGCTGCTGGTGCAGTGGCAGAGCGTCGAGCATCACATGGTCGGGTTTCGTCAATCGCCGCAGTTCGTGCGCTGGCGCGCGCTGCTCGGACCCTTCTTCGCGGCCGCGCCCGCAGTCGAGCACTACGAACTCGTCAGCGCCGGTTAATCGTAAGGAGATGTCCGGTGAAATTGGCTACGCTCAAAGACGGCACCAAGGACGGCAAGCTGCTGGTGGTTTCCAAGGATCTGTCGCGCGCCGTGATCGCGGTCTCGGCCGCCCCGACGCTGCAGCAGGCCATCGAGACCTGGTCGAGCAGCGAAGCGAAGCTGCAGGGACTCTACGCCGATATCAGCGCCGGCCACGCCGCGGGCTCCTTCGCGCTCGAGTTCGCCCAGCTCAGCTCGCCTCTGCCGCGCGCCTGGCAATGGCTCGATGCCTCGGCGTTCCACAGTCACGGCGATCTACTCGAGAAGGTCTTCAAGCTCGAGCCAGCGTCCGACAAGCACACGGTGCCATTGATGTATCAGGGTGTCGGGGATGATTTCCTCGGTCCCGCCGATGACGTGCCATTGCCCTGCGAGCAGGACGGCATGGATTTCGAAGGCGAGCTCGGCATCATCGTCGATCGCGTGCCCATGGGCACAACCGCCGGTCAGGCAAGCGCGCACATCAAGCTGCTGGTACTGATCAACGACTGGAGTCTGCGCGTGCTCGCGGGCCGGGACATCAGGACCGGTTTCGGCTTTCTGCAGTCCAAACCCGCGACCAGCTTTGGCCCCGTAGCGGTCACGCCGGATGAGCTCGGCGGCGCCTGGCGCGACGGGCGTGTGCAGCTGCCGATCCACGTGTATTGGAACGGCCAGGAGTTCGGGTCTCCGCACTGCGGACAGATGGGCTTCAGTTTCGAGCAACTGGTCGCGCACGCCGCGCGCACGCGCAATCTGAGTGCCGCGACGGTCATTGGCTCGGGCACGATCTCGAACGACGAATATCGCAGCGTCGGTTCAGCGTGTATCGCCGAGCGCCGCGGCATCGAGCTGTCCGATCTCGGTAAGCCGAAGACGGACTACATGAAATATGGCGACCGGGTCCGCATCGAGGTGCTCGACGCCGAGGGCCAGTCGATCTTTGGCGCGATCGATCAGCGCGTCGTGCCAGCGAAACTGCCATGATGTTGCACTATCGATTGCTGAACGTCTTTACACGCGACGGCCACGCGCTCAGCGGCAATCCGCTGTGCGTGTTCGAAGACGGTATGGGTCTCAGCGCCGAGGCCATGCAGGCACTCGCGCGTCAGTTCAATCTGTCGGAAACGACCTTTCTGCTGCCCTCGACGCAGGCCAATGCGCGGGTGCGCATCTTCACGCCAAGCTATGAGCTGCCTTTCGCCGGACATCCCACACTGGGCAGTGCGCAGGTGTGCCGCTCCTTAAGGCTGGGCGGCGATACGCTTATCCTCGAGATGCAGGCTGGAGTCATTTCGGTCTCGGCTGAAGGCTCGCGCTGGACACTCGCGGCCCAGGCGCCGAGCTGGCGTGAGGTGGAACTGCCGCGCTCGCGACTGGCGCAATTGCTCGGCCTGCTCGAGAGCGATCTGCTCGATCGGCCGCTCTGGGTCAAGGCGGGGAACGAACAACTGATCGTGCCGCTCGCGAGCGAGGCCGCTGTGCGCCGAGCCGCCCCCGAGCCCAAGGCCTTCGAGGTTCTAGTCAGCGCAGATGGGCAGGGGATGGCCTATGTGTTCGCGCTGACCGGGGCCGATCGTGCGTTCGCGCGTTTTTTCTTCCCACAGGGCGCGGCGATCCTCGAAGACCCCGCTACGGGCTCAGCCTGCGCGAATCTGGGCGGCTGGTGGGTCGCAATGCGTCGAGATTTACCATGTAAGCTTCTGATTTCTCAGGGCGAACACATCGATAGACCGTCGACACTGTACCTCGATGTCAATACCGGCGGGCAGATCCGCGTCGGTGGCGAGGTCATTGAGCTGGGACGGGGGAGCATCAACCTCTGAAGCCGCGATTACGCAGGAGAATGCCGCTCAAGAGGCATGGGGTCACTCGAGGCATGTAGATACCATGAACTTACTTTCATTAATGAAAGTAAGTTCATGGTATCTACATGCCGCCAGACCCCCCGTGTCTCTTCAGGTCTCGTTCTACTGCTTGATGATGGCCTCAGCGCCGCTCAGTCCTGGATCATGAACTCTATGGTCCCATCGATCGCGCGCGTACCGAAGCGCAGCATATCCATCTTGCTCGGCGAGACGATGTACAGCGCGGCGGCGGTCGTGCCGACCCCACTCTGGACTATGGTGCCCAATCCGCGTCCGCTCGTGGGGTCGATCGCGAACGATCCGTTCAGGAAGCTGCTCGAGAGTGCATCGAAGTTCAGGTAGATGAGTGACTCCAGGCTGATCGGCCCGGGCGCCTGCGGGTATGCGGTGCCGCTCACGAAGGCATTGGGCAATGTCGGGGGGAATATGCCGGTGGGCGGCGGGGAGGGATAGGGTCCCTGGAACTGGGCCTCGAGCAGGCCCGCACTGCCGGCCGCGCTGCCTTGTTCCACGATATAGCCGTTGGATGTCCCATCGAGATAGAACGCAAAGGCACGCGACGCGAGGGTGTTGATCAAGCTCAAAGTGCCGCGCCCGCTGGTCTCCACGGCGTAGCTCTGCGAGGTAAAGGGTTCCCCCCCGGTGTCGATCGCCTGGTAGGAGGTATCGAGCGCGACATCCACAGTGCCGGCGGTGGCATTGGCATTGGACAGCCGTCCGAGCGACATGACCGTGATCGGTTCGACCGTACCCAACTTGCCAAACAGGCTCAGTATCGACGGGGACGCCAGGGCGCTGTTGTCAAAGGCCGTGAGGCTCACGTCACCGACCTGCGCCGTCATCTGTCCGCTCATGCGCGCTGTGCCGGTGCCGGTGGTCGCATCGATGTCGATCATGAACATTTTGCCGGCATCGACCAGGTAGTAGGCGAGTGTCGAGGTCTGCGAGCCGGCCAGCAGCGTCAGGGTACCGCGGCCATTGGCGTCCGGTGCCGAGAGCGTGCCGGACAGCGGCGCATCGTTCAGTGCCGTGGACGCATTGGAGTCGATCAGGCCGGCGCTCAGACTGCCCGAGGTGTCGGTGGTGAAGCGCCCGGCGGTGCCGAAGTGCGTCGTATTATCGGCGGCCACGCCGAGCAGCCCGAAGGCGAAGTTGCCGCTCGGTGGCGTGACGGTGATGGCAGTGGCGTCTTGCAGCTCCAGGTGACCCGAACCCGAATCGCTGCCGGAGCTGATGAGCTGCAGCTGGGCGGAATGGATGACCCCGGCGGTGTCGGGCGGCGTCGCGGCGAAGTTGTAGACCAACTGACCGCTCGGCGCATTGAGCGTCAGTACCCCCGCATTGGTCTCGCGATTGACGCAGGTTCCGGAGCTCAAGGTCTCGGCAGGCGTGGTGCGATGGGGATCCTTGTAGTCCTGCTCTCCGGTGATGGTCCCGGTGCTGCTGATCGCGATGGCGCCGGTATGGGTGGCGGCGGCGCCGCCGCGAAAGCCCGAGAATACAAACGCATAGCGACCCGCCAAGACGCAAGCCGCCTGGGGATTGACCACCATCGACAGCGCCACGGTCGCGACGCGGCTGAGTGTGTCGGTGGTCTGCAGCGTGAATGTGTAGGTCCCCACAGCGGTCGGCGTGCCGTCAATGACCGTTGCGGCTGAGGTGCTGCCATTCAGGGCGAGCCCGGGAGGCAGCGCGCCGGACAGCACGACCCATGTAAACGGCGCGTCGCCGCCCGCCGCCGTTACGGACGCCGCGTAGGCGACGTTGACATTGCCCGGGAACAGCGTCAGGCCGTCGATCTGCGGCGAGCCGAGCACGATCAAAGCCACGGAGGCGAGCTGGGTCGGATTCGCCACCGAGGTCGCTGTGATGAGGGCTGTGGCCGCGCCGGTAACGGTGGCCGGCGCCGCATAGGTCGCCGTCGAGGCGGTCACATCGGTCAATGACCCGACCCCGGTCAAGCTCCAGGTCACGCCGGCGGTATTGCTCGCATTCACGACCGAGGCACCGAGGCCCAGCGTCTGGGCTTCCAGCAGCGAGGTCACGCTGCCCGCGGTGGTCAGGGCGACGCCGGTGTCGACACCGACCGTCGCGGTCACAGCGCGATTGCTGTTATTGCTGCAAGCCGGGACGGCAAGCGCCGCACTCAGACATAACAGGACTCGGGCGCATCGATTGACGGTCAACGGCTTCTCCTCTCGGATTTCGGGTGACCTAGGGCGTAGCGCCGGCGGCCCAGCGCCGCACCGGTGAGCGCCGCCAAGACCAGCAGCTCGGGCCCAAACGATCCCACGCCGGCGCTGGCGCCGAATGCCGATTGAATCGTGGCGGTGCCCGAGGCGGTGTGGCCGGCGTTATCGGTGATGGTCAGCTTCACCTGGATCGAACGGAACGAGGGCACCACCAGCGTGGCGACCGACTCATTGGCGTTGATCAGCTGATTGCTGGTGGCGGGGATCGTCGACCATTGATACGAAACGATCGTATAACCCGTGGCGGCGGTGCTGCTGCTGCCAGTGAGCGTAATGTGCTGTCCGGGCGTGCCCGTGGTGCTCGAGGTCGTGATCTGCACGAAGATGCCCGAGGCGGCCGCCACGGCGCTGGTGGCATTGAGCATGCCGGCGCCGCAGGTCGCCGTGGTGCACACGCACTCAACTGCCTGGCTGGTGTCGGTGTAGTTGCCGTTCGAGTCGGTGGTGGTCGCGGCCAGCTGGCAGGCGGTCGAGCTGGTCGAGGAGGCGGTCGGGAAAGCCAGCGCGCTCGATTGCATGCGTGTGATCACCTGCGCGGGCGTCATCGTTGGACTGTCCGCCAGCATCAGGGCGGCGACGCCCGAGGCCATCGGCGCGGCGAAGCTGGTGCCGACGTTGGCGGCATTGTCCGAATTGCCGCCGTTGTTGAGGGTGCTCGGATTCAATAGCGCGTAGGTATAGAAGCCCGGCGTGGTCGAAGGTGTGGTCGAGCCGGCATCGCTGGTGGTCTCGATCGAAAACTCACACGGCTGGGTAGCGGTGGTATTGACGCAGTTGCCGGCCGGCGCGGCAATGCTGACCGCCGCAGCGGTGCTGCTGAGGCTGCTGTAGCCGACCTTGGTGCCGGCTGCCCGCAGGCCGGCCACTGAAAGCACGCCGGTGCAGTTGGCGGGTGCGTTGACCGGTCCGCCCGCGTTGCCCGCAGCGGCCACCACGAGCACATTGGCGGCGATCGCGGCCGAGACCGCGTCCTGCTCGGTGGCCGAACAGGCCGTAGCGGCGCCCAGGCTCAGATTGATGATGTTGGCCGGATTCGGATTGGCGGCCACGCCCGTGACGGTGCCCCCGGAGGCCCAGGTGATGGCCGCGGCGATGTCCGAAACGCGCCCGGTGCATGCGCCGATCGCGCGGACCGGCAGCAGCATCGTCTCGGGTGCGATGCCGGCAATGCCGATGCCATTGTTGGTCACCGCACCGATGATGCCCGCGACCTTGGTGCCATGCCACGAGCTCGGTGCGACGCTGGTGCAGCCGGCGCTCTGGAATACCGGCAACGCGGTGTCGGCGGCACTGATCCAATCGCCGGGATCCGACGGATCGCTGTCCCAGCCGTCGCCGTCATTGGCGAATAAATACGTGGCGGCGGAGCCCGAAGCGCTGCATACGGAAGGGTCGGTGGTGCTGTTGCCCTGATCGCAACTGACGAAATCATAGCCGGGCAGCAGCTTGCCCTGCAGGTCCGGATGCGCCGTGATGATGCCGGTGTCGATCACCGCGACCACGACACTCGAGGAACCGGTGGTCGTCTGCCACGCGGTCGTCGCGGAAATGGCCGAGGGCGTCGTCGAGGAGCTTGGCAGCAGATACCACTGGCCCAGCCACGTGCCGTTGGCGTCGGAGCCGGCTGAAAAATGCGGATCATTGGGCAGTGTGTCCAAAGTGTTCTGCTCGATGAATCGCCAGCCGTCGGGCTCGGCGTACTCAACGCCCGGGTCGGCCCTGATCTGTGCCAGCAGCGGACCCATCGCGAACGGCGTGACTGGGCGCTCGAGCCGCAGCACGTCGGTGTGGCTGTAGAGGTTGTGCACCGGCTGCACATCGGCGCCGGTGACCGAGCGCAGCCGCGCAGTGCGCTCCTCGATCGATGCGATCTGCACCGCAGCGACGCCGCTATCGCGCCACTTGACGATGACCTGATCGGTGGCGGTCGGATCCGTGTGGCGACGGAATACGACGCTGTCGGCAGCCAGCGACAGGCCCGGCGCCGCGCCACCTAGAACCCAACACCCCACCGCCAGCACAGCGGCTGCAACTCGTTGTCTTGGCATCGAAGCATTAGACCACAGAGTACGCAGGAGTTCGCTCGGGCCCCCGGATGGCGCCTCAATGCGCGCCGCGCCGGGCGCGATGGCCGCTGACCTCCTCGCCGGCATCGGCGTTCAGGCGCCGAAATGACAGAGCCGCCGCGATCGCCAGTGCGCCCGCTACCAGGAAGGCGAGGCGGAAATCCCTCAGCGACACGGCGCGTTCGCCGCCAAGCATCTGCCCTAGGTTCAGCGCGACCGCTCCGAAGGCGACCCCGAGGACCGCTGCGACCTGCTGGATCACACTGGACAGCGTCGCGGCAGAACTGCGTTGTGCGGCGCTGATGTCGGCGAAGGCAAGCGAATTCAGGCCGGTGAACTGCATCGATCGGGTCATCCCGGCCACCAGCAGCACGGCCATCAACAGGGCGTGCGGCGTGGAGGCCGTCAGCGCTGCGCAGGCCGCGATGGCGAGCCCGGCGAGGATGCCATTGCCGACCAGCACGCTGCGGAATCCCAGGCGTCGCAGGATCGGGGTCGTCAGGGGCTTGATGCCCATGTTGCCGACGAAGTAGATCAAGATCAGCGCTCCGGAGGCCAGAGCGCTCAAGCCGAAGATCAGCTGGAACAGCAATGGCAGCAGAAACGGTGTCGCCGCGATGGCAATGCGAAACACGCTCCCAGCCGTGATACTCGTGATGGCATAGGTGCGCACCCCTGCGGCCGAGAGCTGCAATAGCGGGTGTCGCGTGTGCGCAAAATGGCCAATCGCGAGCCTGCCGAGCACTGCACCGATCAGGATCAGACTGCCCGAAAGCAGGGCGTCGATGCGCGCCTGCGACAGCGATTGCAATCCATACAGCAGTGCCGTGAGCGCGAGCGCTGCGAGTGCGAAGCCGCGCCAGTCCAGAGGCGCCTGCCCGGCGGCCGTACTGTTGGGCACGAATCGCGCCGCAAGCGTCGCACCCGCCACGCCCAACGGCACGTTCAGCAGGAAGTTCCAGCGCCAAGAGATATACGTCGTAATGAAGCCGCCGAGCGCGGGCGCTACGACCGGCGCGGCCAGAGCCGGCCACGTGATCAGCGCGATCGCCTGCAACAGTTCGGACTTCTCCGTGCTGCGCAGCACGACCATGCGTCCCACCGGTGTCATGAGCGCCCCGCCCAGCCCCTGTGCCGCGCGCGCCACGCCGAATTGCGCCAGATTGCTGGCCAGACCGCAGCACAGCGAGGCCACGGTGAACAGCACGATGGCCGCCGTGAACACATTGCGCGAGCCGAATCGGTCGGCCAGCCAACCGCTCAGTGGCATGAATACCGCCGCCGACATCAGGTAGATCGTGATGCCGATGCTCACGCCCACCGGTGTCACGCCGAAGGTGGCCGCTATCTGCGGCAACGAGGTGTTGATGATCGTGCTGTCGAGCAGCTGCATGAAGAACGCACCGGCAACGATGCCGGCAATGAGTCGGGTGTCCGCTCGCATGCATCAGTGTAGCGGCTGCGCATTGTCTTGCCCGCAACTGGTGCAGCGCGGTGCTCTGACGTAGGCTAGAGCCCTGCATGAATCTTGCAGCCGTCTGGCGCCGGGACGCGCCGGCGGCGATGCCACAGTGAAGGTCAAACAGTGAACTCAGCAGTGCCGATAGGGCCGGCGACGCCGCTGACGCCTGACGACGATCGGATCGCGATGACCAAGGATGCGCTCAAGCGCGCCTTTCTCGACAACCTGTACTACATGCAGGGCAAGTTTGCGGTGCTCGCGACCGGTACCGATTACTACATGGCGCTCGCCTACGCGGTGCGTGATCGCATGCTGCAGCGCTGGATCAGTACCGCCTCCAGGTACACGGCCCAGGGTTCGCGCACCGTGGCCTACCTGTCGGCCGAGTTTCTGATGGGGCCGCATCTGGCCAACAATCTGATCAATCTGGACATCTACGACACCGCGCGCCAGGCGGTCGGCGAGCTCGGCCTGGATCTGGATGATCTGCTGCGTCAGGAAGACGAGCCGGGGCTCGGCAATGGCGGCCTCGGCCGCCTCGCGGCGTGTTTCATCGACTCGCTCGCGACCCTGCAGGTGCCGTGCATGGGCTATGGAATCCGCTACGAGTACGGCATCTTCCAGCAGGAGATCGTCGACGGCTGGCAGATCGAGAAGACCGACAAGTGGCTGCGCTTCGGCAGTCCCTGGGAGCTCGTGCGGCCGGAATGGGCCGTGGACGTGAAATTCGGCGGCCACACCGAACGCTATACCGATGAGCAGGGTCGGCACCGCGTGCGCTGGGTGCCGGCGCGGGTCGTGGTCGGCGTACCGTACGACACGCCGATCCTGGGCTATCACGTCAACACGGCCAACACACTGCGACTGTGGCGCGCCGAGGCGCCCGAGTCGTTCGATTTTTCGATCTTCAACCGCGGCGACTACTGGGGCGCCGTGAATCAGAAGGTGACCTCGGAAAATATCACCAAGGTGCTGTATCCGAACGATGACCAGGTCCGTGGCAAGGAGCTGCGACTGGAGCAGCAGTTCTTTTTCGTCTGCGCGTCATTGCAGGACATGCTGCGCATCATCCGCGTGCAGCGGATTCCGCCCGAGCGCTTCCACGAAAAATTTGCCATTCAACTCAACGATACCCATCCCTCGATCGCCGTGGCCGAACTCATGCGCCTGCTGGTCGATGAGCTGGCGATGGATTGGGA
>CABDXQ010000198.1_pt1 | contig 10133 bp, 8 predicted proteins | sample 3131801 | NCBI WGS metagenome assembly CABDXQ01 (sample SAMEA5534335, study PRJEB31848) | metagenome | biome: tundra; feature: field; material: soil | place: USA | collected 2013-05 | depth 0.15 m
GTTCTAAGTTTGCTGCCCAAGTGCGCGCCAAGTAAGTGACCTCGGTCACACTAACGCGTCCTGCTCTGCGACGGCAGGTTTAGCAGATCAGCTCCCCGTGCTGCACGTCCGTTGCCGGCATGAACGGCGAATCGATCGCGCGGCCCAAATACATGGCCACAGCAGTACCCGGGTCGCCCTCAAAACTGCCGAGGGCTAAGACATGAGGACTGATCGGGAACAAAACAGGTGTCAGGTTGGCCTGTCACCACACGCGGCACCGGTTCTCTGTGACCATCGGCTGCCCTGCCTTGCAGGCAAAGGCCCGCTCGAACTCGGGCATGTTGATCACGAGACCATTGACGCGATAGCGACCCGGCGAGTGCGGGTCCGTCTTCGCATGCAGGCGCAGATTTTCGGGTCGATCGTTCTCGCACGCCCACTGCGCATAACCGACAAAGAATCGCTGCTCGGGTGTCAGGCCATCCTGATCCTGCAGCGTCTGACCGGCAGTCTGTGCGATCCAGGCCATGTGCGCCAGGATAAGGCCGCCCAGATCCGCCACGTCCTCACCCAACGTGAGCCGGCTGTTGATGTGGATGCCGTCGACGACCACGTATTGGGCGTACTGATCGACGATGCATTGGGCTCGCTGCTTGAACTTCTGTGCATCGGCAATGGTCCACCAGTCCACCAGGTTACCCGCCGCGTCGTATTGCCGACCTTCATCGTCAAAAGCATGGGTCAGCTCATGACCGATGGTACCGCCGGTATTGCCGTAGTTTGGGGCGTCATCCATCGCAGGATCGTACAGCGGCGGCTGCAGTACACCGGCGGGAAAATTGATGTCGTTCATTTGTGGGTCGAAGTAGGCATTTACGGTCGGCGGCGTCACACCCCATTCCGAACGATCGAGCGGCTTGCCGATCTTAGCGAGCTGGCGTCGCGACTCGAACTCCGTGGCACGCACGACGTTGCCATAGAAATCGTCGCGTTGTATGGCGACTGCGCTGTAGTCGCGCCAGCGGTCCGGATAGCCGATCTTGTTGACAATGGAGTCGAGTTTCACGAGCGCCTGATGCTTGGTCGGCGCACTCATCCAGGACAGATTCTCCAGGTCCGCACGCATCGCCTGTTCAATCTGCGTCGTCATCTTAAGCGTTGAGGCCTTGAGTTCCGGTCCAAAGGCGCGGGCGACAAACTCTTGGCCCAGTGCTTCACCGAGCAGCCTGTCCACCTGTCTGACGCAGCGCTTCCAGCGTGGCTGCTGCACCGACACACCGCGCAGCGTGTGGTCATAAAATGCGAAGCGCTCATCCTCGAATGCCGAGGACAGAAAAGGGGCGGCGCTGTGAGCGGCATGCCAGCGCAAATAGGTCTTGAGATCGGCGAGGTTGGTATCGGTCAGCAGACGCCCAATCGCCGCGTAAAACTTTGGCTCACTCACGTTCACTTTGGCGATGCCGGCCAGTCCCAGCGGCTGCAGATAGGCCGCCCAGACGAATTCCGGCGTCAGGCGCTGGAGGGCGGCCCGATCGAGCTTGTGGAACAGCTTATGCGGGTCCCGACGGTCGACGCGCTTGAGCGATGCCTGCGCCAGCTTCGTCTCGAGCCGCAGCACGATCGTCGCGTTGCGCGCCGCCGCCGCTGGCGAATCGCCGAGCAGCTCAAACATGCGCGCGACGTGCTCTTGGTACTGCGTTCGCAGCTGCGCAGCGTGTGCGTCGGTGTCGGTGTAGTAGTCGCGATCGGGCAGACCGAGGCCGCCGGCTTCGGCGAACCCGATGATTTGCGTGGAATCGGCGTAATCCTGATTCGAACCAAAGCCGAACAGGAAGCCCGAGTCGGGTGTCTGCAGGTGCACATCGGCAAGCAGGCCTGGCAGCTCACGTTTGGATCGCAGGTTGGCAATGCGCGTGAGCAGCGGAGCCAGGGGTTGGGCGCCGAGTTTTTCAATCGCCGATTCGTCCATACAGGCGGCAAAGTAGTCGCCGATCTTCTGCTGACTTTCTGAGCGACTGGTAGTGGTGTGCGCAAGGTTTTCGAGGATTCCCCAGAGGAATCGCTGATTGTCCTGATACAGTTTGCCGTACACGCTCCAGTTCGCCTGGTCAGGCGGAATAGGGTTGCGGCTTCTCCAGCCGCCGCACGAATACCGATAGAAGTCGATGCAGGGATCGGTCGTGCGATCCATGTCGGTGAGATCCAGGCTTGGAGTGTGCGGAAGCGCGTCCAGCGGCGCAAGTGTAGCGCTTGCAGCAGGCTCTGTGGCCGCTGACTGGGCAGCACAGGGTGCGCCAAGCAGCGCACCTGTCAAGCTTAAAACGACTGCAAAGGCTGAGCGTGAACGCATTGGTTCGTTCCATCGATTTCTTATAACGCAGAGTATATCGCAGCCGAATTAACCTGCCTGATAGCGCATTTGCCAACGCTGCCGATGGCGTTGCTCATCTATGTCGCCAATGGATACGACGCGTCACATTTGTCAGCTCACCGTGATCAGCCCCCTGGATTGGGAATCTGTCCGCCCTGCTGGTGCCTCGCTGGCACGAAATCGTTGCAACAGCCGCGTGTAATCCTCTGGTGTGTCCAAATCAGTCGTAAAGCGGTCGTGGGCCGCTTCATATCGATAGACGTCATCCGGATACTCGTTTGCAAGTTTTTTGCAGCCGATATGTCGCTCGCCGATGGCCACCTCGTGTACGTAACTTGAGGCAAACAGAATTGGATTGCCGCGTTGCCCCTGAAAATAAGGAATGACTATCGATCGATCGGTCTGGTCGAGGTATACCTTTGCCAACTCGGCGTAGTCGCTCGATCCAAGCAGAACCATGTCGCCTAGGCACATCATCACTGCGTCTGTCGCCATTTGCAGCGCGCCGACGCCGACGGCCGCTGAAGTCATCTGTCCCTCCTCGTAGCGCGGATTGAGCTGCATCTTGATAGGCATGTCCGCCAATGCCGCGCTGATCTCTAGCGCCTGATGCCCCGTGACCACGACAACCTCCTGTGGGCCGGCAGCCCAAAGCCGTTCCACAGTGTGTCGAATGACCGGCTTGCCACCGAGCGGCATCAGCAACTTGTGCTGGCCGCGCATGCGAGAGGACGTCCCTGCGGCCAATACAACAGCCGACCATCTCATGCCGAGACACTCGATGCAGCAGCCCGGCGGATGGCTGCGTACTTTGCCGGGTCGTGCCGGAACGTTGTCAGACAGCCGCTGCAGCAGAAGTAGTAGTCTTCACCATCGTAATGCTCCACGTGCATCGCCGTGACGGTCGAAACCGCCATGCCGCACACTGGGTTGATGAACGTACTGGCCTGCTTATCGGGCGGCACACTTTCCGTGACGGCTGGCGTTGCCACGACGACGCCCGACGCCGCTTCGGCCGGCTCATGTTCAACCTGGCTCACGCCCTTGCCGCGCAGCAGCGCCAAAACGCCCGCGACCACGACCAGTGCGATTTCGCTCGGTGTTCTGGCGCCGGCGTCTTGACCGGCCGGCGCCTGCAGTTGCGCCAGGCGATCTTCACTGACACCCCGCATACGCATTAAATCCCGCAGTCGGTCGGCCTTTCTGCGACTCGCGATCATCAGCACGTGCTGCGCCGGACTCGCAAGCGCCGCTTCCAGCGCCTGGGCGTCTGCGGCCCCCTGCGTCGCCACCAGTGCAACCGCTGCCTCGTCCACACTATGGACCAGCCGGATTCCCAGGCGCTGTGCGAAAAAACGCGCTTCGCTGGCCGCTGGCGTATCGCCTAAGACACAAAGCGATGTGCCGGCGCTATGGGGCTGGACAAACAGCTCGATCATGCCGTCGCTGGCACAGGGCATCGCGTGTTGCACGACGTCCGGTTCGGGCTGGCGCTCGTCGTTGGCGATGCGCACCAGCGCGGGTTTACCCGTGACGATGGCCTCCCTCGCTGCCGCAATCACGATCTCCTTCGCACAAGCGCCGCCAATCCAACCGCACAACCTCCCGTCACGCAGCACGATCGCTTGCGCGCCAACATAGGCGGATGTGGGGGCTCCGACCCGCACCACGGTGACCATCGCGTACGGCTCGTCACGCTCGTTAAGCGTCTGTGCCAGCTGAAGTAGTTCCTGCTCGCTCATCGCAATGATTCAATGATATCCGGAAGCACGCGTTTGATGGTCGCCAAGTCCGCGCCGGGTGCCAGCAGGTCGATGTGCGGCAGCGCGGCCTGCATGCCGGCACTGACCGGGCTCCACCCGGGTTGGGTTGAGATTGGATTGATCCAAATAATGCGACGCGCGCGTCTTCGCAGCGCGCGCAGCGCGTCTGCCAGGGTCTTCGGCTCCCCGGTGTCGTAGCCGTCGCTAACGATGATGACTGCGGTGCGCGAATGCACTCGGCGCGCCATGTGGTCCCGGTTGAAATCGCGCAGACAATCGCCGATCCGGGTGCCCCCGCCCCAGCCGGCGGCCAGCAGGTGCATTTTTTCCTGAGCGCGCCATGGATCGGCGTCGCGCAGCGCCTCGGAAATCGCTGTTAAGCGCGTGTGAAAAATGAAGCCGTAAATGTCTGAAAGCTCGGCGGACAACGCCCGGGCCAGTCGCAGGTAGAAAAAGCTGTACTGACTCATGGAGCGGCTCACGTCGAGCAGCACCACGATTCTCGGTCTAATTCGGCGCCGGTCGCGCCAGACCACTGACAGCGGCACGCCGCCGTGCTCGATGCTGCGGCGGATTGTGCCGGGCAGGTCGAATCGGCGTCCGCGCAGGGAGCGCGCCTCGCGCCGCATCCGCACCCGTTTCATCTGGCGAGCAAGTCGGCGCATCAGGGCCTCGATATCGCGCACCTCCTCGGCCCGAGCCAGTTCGCGAAAGTCCGCCGACTCAAGCGACTCTTCCCGACTGGCAGCGTAGCGTTCGGGCGGCTGCCGGTGATTGCCTGCGCCACGACGGGGCAGCCCCGGTACCCGCGCACTGTCCTGGCTTTCGTACGGCGAAGGTTTGCGATAGCTCGTTGTGTCGCGCGCCCCCTCGACAAAGGCTTTTTTATTAGCGGGCAAAAAATAGGCATCGAATAGCGCGTCAAAGCGATGCCACTCGCTGGGCCGGCCGCATAGCAGCGCCTTGAGGCTCCAGCGCAACATCTGCGGATGAAGGATTCCAACCTGGGATGCGACGACGAGTACCCGGGAGGAATCACCCCCGCCGACGCCAAAGCCGTTGGCCTGCAGAAACCCGCTAAATCCCGCCAGTCTGGCCCGCAAGGCACCGCTCAGATCAGGCGTGTCCGGTATGCTGGCCGTCCTTAACATGCCGCCGCCATCCGCCCCACGACTTCGGGCGTAAATGCGGTTCGATCATCACGCGTCTTGATGAGCGCCGCCAGGCTTTCCATTATGGCCTCGGTGGCATCTTGCCCGATGGCGGTGACGCCGAGGCGCAGCAGCGCCGCCGTCCAGTCAAGCGTCTCGGCAATTCCTGGTCTTTTCTGCAGATCCATACGGCGCGTGTCCTGGACGAACTGGACCACCTGTCGCGCCAATTCGCCGGCCGCTTCAGGGGCGCGGATTTCGAGTATGGCGAGCTCCTTTTCAAACGATGGGTATTCGACAAACTGGTACAGGCATCGACGTCGCAAGGCATCGGACAGCTCGCGCGTGCCATTGGACGTCACCACCACGAACGGAACTGATACCGCCGTAACGGTGCCCAGTTCCGGGATGGACATCTGAAAATCAGACAGCAGCTCGAGCAGATAGGCCTCGAACGCTTCGTCTGCTCGATCGACTTCATCGATCAGCAGCACCGGAGACTGCGTACAACTGATCGCCTCGAGTAGCGGTCGCTTCAGCAGATAACGCTCCGAAAAGATATCCTGCTCCTTGGCCGCGACGCTGCGATCGTCCTGCTCAAGCAATTTGATCGCCAGCAGCTGGCGCTGATAGTTCCATTCATACATCGCCGAATGTGCATCCAGCCCCTCATAGCACTGCAGGCGAATAAGCCGCGTGCCGCGCACAGCGGCGAGCGCCTTTGCCACCTCGGTCTTGCCCACGCCGGCGTCCCCTTCGAGCAGCAGCGGACGCTTTAATTCCGTCATCAACAACAGGCCCGCAGCAAAGCTGCGCTCCGCTATGTAGCCGACAGCCGCCAGCTGCTGCTGTAGCGCGGCCACGTCCGCCACGCGTTGGGCGCCGGTGCTCATACCGCTTTCCTTGAAAATACGCCGCGAAACCATGCTTTAGCGACTACCCATAGCAGTACCAGAGCATTCACTGGTGCGGCTGGCGGCGGAACGGCCGATGGCCCTGTAGTCGGCGGCGACTGCGCCGCCGGCACCGGTGGGCCGTCTCCGGGTGGCGGCGGCTGGCGCGCCTGAACGCGTGCGGCAAAGTTGGCGGCAAACTGTCGCAGGATCTGGTCGGCGACGGTATCCATCATACGGCCCCCGAAAGTAGCCGCCCGGCCGCTCACCGACGCCTCACAACTGCCGGTCAAGGCGCTCGTGCCGTCCTCTGTCGCGCGGACAACCGCCGTCAGGTCAAGCGACGCTGCCGAAGACCCGGATCCGTCGGTCCCTTTGGCGGTCATGCGCAAGCAACGATTGGCCGCATCCAGCTCCTTGATTTCCATATCGCCCCGGAATGACAGGGTCGCTGGCCCCACCTTGACAGTCACGGTGCCTTTGTAATGCCGCTCGTCTATCCGCTCGGTGATCTTGGCCCCGGGCATGCATGCCGCAACCGACTCAACTTCAGCCAGGACTTCCCAGGTGGCCGCCGGACCGGCCGGCATCGGAAAGGTTCGCTCGAGCTGAACCTTCACTCCAACCTACCGTTTGTTGACGCCAAGCGACTTGCAACGCTGCCAGACGCGAAAGGACGTATGCGGCATGTCCATATGCATGACACCCAGATGGGCGAAGGCGTCCACGACTGCATTGGAAAAGCACGGGATGCCGCCCACATGCGGCGATTCGGCGACGCCCTTGGCCCCAATCGGGTGGTGCGGCGACGGCGTTACGGTAAAGTCGGTTTCCCACCTGGGCGTCTCGACCGCCGTCGGCAGGAAGTAGTCCATCAGGCTGTTGCCCAAATGGTTACCGTTATCATCGAACGGCACCGCCTGGCCCATCGCTACGGCAAAAGCTTCCGTCAGACCGCCGTGGATCTGACCCTCAATAATCATCGGGTTAATCCGCGTGCCGCAGTCATCCAGCGCATAGAAGCGCCGCACCTTGGTTTCACCGGTGTATTTGTCGATGTCGACTACGCACACGTAAGCGCCAAACGGGAAGGTCATGTTCGGTGGATCGTAGTATTCGGTGCCATCGAGTCCCTTTTCCATCCCGTCCGGCAGATTGCTGGTATGCGCCGCCATGGCGATTTCTTTCATCGTCTTGGTCGCCGTCGGATTGCCTTTCACGCGGAACCGATCCACGTCCCATTCCAAGTCGCCCTCGCCGACCTCGAGCAGGTGCGCTGCAATTTTTTTTGCCTTGTCCTTGATTTTGCGCGCGGCACGCGCCGCCGCTGCGCCGGCCACCGGCGTTGACCGCGACCCCCAGGTCCCGGCTCCATAGGGCGCCTTATCGGTATCTCCTTCTTCGATCTGGATCTCTTCGGACGGCAACCCGAGCTCGGTCGCAATGATCTGAGCGTAAGTGGTCTCGTGCCCCTGCCCCTGGCTCATCGTACCCAGGCGCGCAATGGCGCTGCCGGTTGGATTGACCCTGATATCGCAGCTGTCGAATAGGCCGATGCCGAGGATGTCGCACACCTTGGTAGGACCGGCGCCCACGATTTCCGTAAAAGTGGAAATGCCAATACCCATCAGCTCGCCCTTGGCACGTTTTGCCGCCTGCTCGATGCGCAGACCCTCGTAGTCCACCGCCTTCAATACCTTGTCGAGCGCCGCGTGGTAATTGCCGCTATCGAGCGTCCAACCCAGCGACGTGGTGTAGGGAAATTGCTCTGCCTTGACAAAATTTCGCCGCCGGATCTCGGCCTTGTCCACACCCACTTTCTGCGCCAGCACGTCAATCATTCGCTCGATCAGATATACCGCTTCAGTGACTCGCAGTGAGCAACGGTAGGCCACCCCGCCGGGCGCCTTGTTCGTGAAAACCGCGTCGACCCGGCAATAGGCCTTCGGAATATCGTAGGAGCCCGTGCAGATGCTAAATAATCCTGCCGGCAGCTTGGTTGCCGATACATGTGCATTAAAGGCACCGTGATCAGCGATGGCGCTGAAGCGCAGTGCCTTGATGCGGCCGTTTTTGTCGGCCGCCAGTTCACCAACGCCGTGATAGTCACGCGCGAAACCAGTGGTTGAGATATTCTCGATGCGCGACTCGATCCACTTGACCGGCACCCCGGTGACTATCGATGCCACGATAGCCGCCACATAGCCCGGGTACACCGGCACCTTGTTGCCAAAGCCGCCGCCGATGTCACCCCCTACAATGCGAATTTTGCTTTCAGGAATCCCCGAAAGCATGGCCACCACGGTGCGCACCAGATGTGGGGCCTGCGAGGTCATGTAAACCGTCAGCTGGCCGCGCACTTTGTCAAAGGAAGCCACGCAGCCACAGGTCTCGAGTGGGCATGGGTGAACCCGAGGATTTAAGATCTCCTCGCGTACGGTCACCGGCGCGCTGTCGAAGACCGCGTCCGTGCCCGCCTTGTCGCCCGCCTCCCAGGTAAAGATATGATTCGGATGTGTGCGCGGACCATGGCCGACGTTGTCCTTGTCGGCGATATCTTCGCGAATCACCGGCGCGTCTGCCGCAAGCGCCTTCTTGGGATCGACGACTGCTGGCAATTCCTCGTAATCGACCTCCACGGCGTCAGCGCCATCCGCCGCCGTGTAGCGATCGTTGGCAAGGACGAAAGCGACCTCCTGCAACTGGAAGCACACCTTTTTGTCGGCCAGCACCGCCTGCACATCGCCGCCGAGCGTGGGCATCCAGTGCAAATTGACGGGTTTCAGATCATCGGCGGTGAGTACCGCGACCACGCCCGGGACCTTGAGCGCCTTGCTTTTGTCGATGGATTTTATCCGGGCGTGCGCGTAGGGACTGCGCACAATGGCGCCAAACAGCATTCCGGGCAGCTTGATGTCGTCCACATAACTGCCCTGTCCGCGGATGAAGCGTGCGTCCTCCTTGCGCTTGCGCGAGGCGCCGACGCCCTCAAGCTTCTGTTCGCGCTCCAAGGTCTGCTCAGACATGGTGGCTCGCTCCTGTGACCGTCACGCGGCAGCTGACGCCGACAGCTTTCTTGCCGCCGACTGCACAGCCTTGACAATGTTCTGGTATCCCGTACAGCGGCATAGGTTTCCCGCCATCCAGTAGCGGATCTCCTCCTCCGTCGGATTCGGGTTTTCTTTCAGCAATCGGTAAGCGCGCGTAATCATTCCGGGCGTGCAATAGCCGCATTGCAAAGCATGGTCGAGGTGAAAGGATTCCTGCAGCGCATGCAATTCGCCGCCCTGAGCGAATCCCTCGATCGTAAGCAAGGAGGCGCCCTCACACTGAACCGTCAGCACGGTGCAGGATTTGACCGACATGCCATTCAGATCCACGGTGCAGGCCCCGCAATGACTCGTCTCGCAGCCAATGTGCGGCCCGGTATGCTGCAACTTCTCGCGCAGTGTATGGATCAGCAGCTCACGCGGCTCCACCACCACGTCGACGTCCTTGCCGTTTAACTTGAAAGCTACCGCCCGCTTCTTCGCCATAGTTCGCTCCTCGATCAGCAAGACTGCCTAAGCGGCGCGCTGGCGCGCCGTGGTCAACGCACGTATGGTCATCTCCCCCGCCATCGCGGTTTTGTATTCGGCATCGCCACGCTGGTCTGCGCTCGGCGCACAGATGCTCATCGCCAGGCGTGCGGCCTCCACGATAAGTCCGTCATCGGGCTTCTTTCGCCGCAGCAGCTCTTCGGCCTTCGTAGCCCGCAACGGCGTGGGTCCCACATTGGTCAAGGCAATCCGCACGTCCTCCACCACGCCGCCTTTCAAACGCAACACCACGGCTGCGGCCGCGGCTGCAAAGTCTCCGGTCTTGCGCTTCAGCTTGGCGTAGCAATAGCCGGCGCCCTGCGCCGGGACAGGAACTCGGATCTGCGTCATGATCTCATCCGGTTTCATCGCTGTCTCATAGCTACCGATAAAGA
>CABDXQ010000202.1_pt1 | contig 10012 bp, 6 predicted proteins | sample 3131801 | NCBI WGS metagenome assembly CABDXQ01 (sample SAMEA5534335, study PRJEB31848) | metagenome | biome: tundra; feature: field; material: soil | place: USA | collected 2013-05 | depth 0.15 m
CCACTGCGTCGTCGAGCCGGCCCAGCCGGTACTCGCACCACCCGAGCAGTTCGAGGAATTCGGGCTCGGTCTCTGCCCGGGCCATGGCCAGTGTGATGGCGGCAGTGTAGGCGGCAGCGGCTGCCTCGGCTTCGCCGAGGCGTTCTTCGAGCGCAGTCGCCTGCCCGAGCCTGGCCCATAATTGCCTGGGGTCGGCCGCTAGCGCTATCCGGTAGGCCGCCAGCGCTTCCGACCAACGTGGTGGCGAGGTATTCTCGAGCGCCCAACCTTGCGCCGTGTGCAGCTCGGCGACGTCGCCGTGGCGGTCGATCGCCCGCGCCAGTACGTCGATCGCCTCGGTCGAGCGGCCTGCATCGGCCAGATCGGTAGCCTGCTGCAGCGCACCGCTAATCGCCGAGCTATCATTACCAGGAGTGTTTCGCATCCTCGTCATCGCCCGCTTATGGTGGCTTGATGCGCCGCCGCAGGCTGCAGCGGGAAGCGTTCGTGCAGCGCGGCGATGATCGTGATCAGGTGATCGACTTCAGCGTCAGTATTGGCTGCGGTTACCTGGACACGGAACCCGACCTCGTGTTTCGGCACCAGCGGAAACGCCGCCATCGTTACGTAGACGCCGTTCTCGAACAGGAAGCGACCGGCAGCATCGATGTCCTCGTGGCGGGCCAAGGGGATCTCGATGATCGGCAGCCCCGAACTGTTCGGGGTGTGTACGCACATGCCCGCCAGCGCCTGAAGAATGCGATCGCTCATGCGCCAGACGCGGGCCCGGAGCGCATCGCCGCGCAGTTGATTGACCTTGAGCCCACTGAGCGTAGTCGCGATCGACGCCACTGGCGAGGGCCCCGAGTAGAGGTATGGCGGCGCGAGCACTTTGAGTGCGTCCTTCAGCCGCGTGGGCAGCGCGATGAATGCCAGCAACGACGAATACGCCTTGGACAGGCCCCCGATGAGCACCGCATTGTCGTACGCCACCCCTTGGTGGCGGAACAGGCTGTTACCCTTATTACCGTAGGGACAGGATTCGTCGGCGGCGCGTTCGCCGATTACCCCAAAGCCATGGGCGTCGTCGACGTAGAGTACCCCGTCGTGCTCGGCCGCCAGGCGTGAGAATGCCGCGAGGTTGGGAGCGTTGCCGGTCATTGAGTTGACCCCGTCCATCGCGATCACGCGCTGGCCATGGCCGGGTGTCGCGCGCAGCAGTTCCTCGAGGTGTGTCAGGTCGTGGTGGCGGAAGCGCACAACCCTCGCACCGCGGCCGGCCGCCACCATCGCGCCGTCGTAGATCGTCTTATGCGCCCGACCGTCGAGGAAAACGGTGCCGTCACCGGCCAGCACCGGCAGGACCGACATGTGGATGTGGGTAATTGTCGGCAAAGTCATCACGTCTTCGCAGCCAAGCAGTTCGCCCAAGCGCTCCTCGATCTCGACCGACGGCCGCGGGCTGCCGAGCAGCCGCGACCACGACGGATGCGTGCCCCAGCGCCCGATGTACTCGGACACCGAGGCAATCACCTGTTCGTCGAGGTCGAATCCGAGGTAGTTGCAAGAGGCCCAGTCGGTCAGCCAGTGGTTACCGACGCGGATCTGGCGTCCGTGCTGTTCCTCGATCACCGCATCGACCATTGGATGCTGCTGCTGCAGGCGCGCCAGGTCTTCGACGGTCTCGATCCAGCGATCGAGCCAGCCGTCGGCAGAACGGCGACCCCAGACACCGAGCGCGGCTCTGGGCGTGGTTTCGAAGGTGTTGGCGGTGGGGCTGTGAACGGGCTGGCTCACTATGGACTCTCGGTTATTGCCGTCAGATCGGGGTCCATGTCGGGATACCAGCCGTCATCCGAGTAGGCGCTTGAGGCGCTGGGTTCGGGTGCCATCCACGTGCTCCGCAAGGCGCCGCAGGAGCTGGTGGGCATCAGCGGCCGGCATGGGGCGGCTTAATAGGAACCCTTGTGCCAAGGAGCAGCACTCATCTTGCAGGATCATTAACTGCGCGAAGTCCTCGACGCCTTCCGCAACCACTTCAAGCTTCATCGTCTTCGCCATCGCGATGATGGCGGAGGCAATTGCGTGGTCTTCGCCGTTGTTATGCACGTGCTGAACGAAGGATCGGTCGATCTTCAGCCGGTCGATCGGAAACTCTCTCAAGCGCGCGAAGCTCGAGTACCCTGTGCCAAAATCATCGATCGCGAGCTCAACTCCGATCGATTTCAGATCCTTGAGTACATCTTCGGTCCAGGCCTCATTCTGCATCACGACGCTCTCGGTGATCTCGAGCTCCAGAAGCTCGGGCGGCAATTCGGTCTCCCGCAGCACGGTACGGACGAGATCGGCAAATCCGCGCTGCGACAACTGCAGCCCTGAGACGTTGACCGCGATGCGCGCGACCGGAAGGCCCTCCTCGCGCCAGGCCTTGGCCTGGGCGCAGGCGCCGCGCAGCACCCACTCCCCGATGGGTAGAATCAGCCCCGTCTCCTCCGCGAGCGGAATGAATTCGGATGGCGGAACCGAACCGAGTTCGGCGTTGTTCCAGCGGACGAGCGCCTCCATGCCGCAGATGAGGCCGGTACCGAGGTTAAACTGCGGCTGGAAATGGAGGGAGAGTTCGTGATTCGCGATGGCGTTGCGCAGCTTCCCCTCGACGGTCAAGCGCTTCAAGGCGCCGGCATTCATCGCTGGGTCAAAGAAGGCGAACGTGCCAGGACCACGGCGTTTCGCGAAATACATCGCAAGATCCGCATTCTTCACCAAGGTCTCGTGGTTGGAGCCGTCGCTAGGGTAGATCGCGATCCCGATACTCGGCGTCACCAACACCTCGTGTTGTCCGAGACGCATGGGCTGTGTGATCGTGCGGACAATCCGCTCGGCGACAAGGCCCGCCTGCTCGGGCCCCGCAATGTCCGGCAGTAGGACCATGAATTCGTCGCCGCCGAGACGTGAGAGATCCTCGTCCAGAGCACCGACCGGCATCGCACGCCCGACCGCGTCGGTCGCGCGCAGCGCCTCGCGCAGGCGCGCGGCCATGAGGCGCAGCAGCTCGTCCCCCACGCCATGGCCCAACGTATCGTTGATGCGCTTGAAATTATCCAGGTCGATGCACAGGAGGGCGAGGGGTCGTGCTTCTCGCTCAGCCACTTCCAGGGTCTGTGCGAGGCGGTGATGAAAGTGTTCTCGATTGGGCAGCCCGGTAAGCGTATCGAAGTAGGCGAGCCGCCGGATCCGTTCCTCAGCCGCTTTGAGATCGGAGGCGATCTCGTAGCCGCGCAGCAAATAGCGAACCCGATGACCGACGAGCGCCCAGCTGACTGGCTTTGCAATAAAGTCGGTGGCGCCCGCGCGATAGGCGGCGTCGACCGACGGCACATCGTCCATGCCCGTGACCATGACGATCGGCAACAGGGGGCCTGCCTTGCGACGGATCGCCGCGCAGACTTCAATGCCGCTCATGCCCGGCATGTCGACGTCCAGCATGACAAGGTCGTGGGAGTCCGCTCGAAACCGACGCAGCGTTTCCGTTCCGTCGTTTGCAGTGCTGACCTGAAATCCCGCCCCTTCCAGGCTCGTGCTCATGAGCAGGAGCGCGTCCGGATCATCGTCCGCGACCAGGATGTGCTTCGGTATAGACATTACGCGGCCTCCCTCAGTATCTCGTGAACCCGCGACATGGCGCGGTCGTGCTCCAAGCGCAGGCTCGCCAGCAGGGCTCGGGCTTCATCGATCCGGCCTTCGCGCCCCAGATTTTCCATCTGCCGATACCGCCCGGAAAGAGCTTCTGCCCCGAGGTTTGCCATGCTGGACTTCAGGGCGTGCGCGATGCGGGTCAATAGCGATGCATCGCGCTCGTTGATAGCGCTTTCCAGTTTGGTCAGTGGCTCCTCGGCGGCCTCCAGGAACCGGTTTAAGAGGATCTTCACCAGATCCTTGCCGGCCCGTGCTCCAATGTCCCGCAAGGTCGCGAGGGTGTGCATGTTGATGGGCTCCAAATCGGGCGGCCGGGCCTCGTCGCTCGGGGCAGTACGCCGGGTGGCCGGTGCAGACGGCTGCGCCGGTGTTGCCGCCGTAGGGAGCCATCGGGCAAGCACACGTTGCAGTTGCTCCAGGGTGTAAGGCTTGGCCAAGAAGGTTGTCATGCCGGCCGCAAGACACTTCGCCTCGTCACCCGGCATCGCGTTCGCGGTGAGCGCGATGATGGGAAGACTAAGCCCGCGCTTGCGGATGGCAGCAGTGGCCTCATACCCGTCCATGACGGGCATCTGACAATCCATCAGTATCAGGTCAAACGTTTGCGTGGCCACCCGATCGACGGCCTGCTGCCCGTTCTCGGCGAGCGTTACCGAGAGCCCGAGCAACTCGAGCATGGCGCTTGCGACTTCCTGGTTGATCGGGTTGTCCTCGACGAGCAATACCGAACCCGTCAATGCGACTGCACCGTCGGCGACTGCCGGGAGCGTCCGGCGCCCGGACGAAGACGATTTCCCGAGCACATTGCAGATGAGGTGCACAAGGTCCGAGCGACGAACTGGCTTGTTCAAATAGCCCCGAATGCCGGCCGCCTCACGCTCGGCCTGGCTCGCATTCGCGGCCGTGGAGGTGAGCATGATCAGTGGCGTTATCGCAAGGTCCGCTTGCCTCTGTATGCTCGCCGCAAGCTGTAGGCCATCCATGTTAGGCATATGCATGTCGAGGATGGCGAGCTGGAAAGGTGCGTGGTCGGCCACCGCTCGTTGCATCAGGTGCAGCGCTCGCTGCCCAGTGTCTGCAGCGGTGACGCACATATGCCACGCTTCGAGCTGCTGCCTAAGGATCGCCAGATTGGCTTCATTATCGTCCACCACGAGGACGCGTGTACCCTCAAGCGTTCGGTAGTCGTTCAAATCGGTCGCACAATCTTGGGCCCGCGGCAACCGCAGTGCCAGCGTGAACCTCGATCCCTCACCTGGCGCACTCTCCACGCTGATCGTGCCGCCCATGAGTGTGAGTAGGCGGCGGGAGATGGCCAGGCCCAACCCGGTCCCCCCATAGCGACGGGTCGTCGAGCCGTCCGCCTGCGAGAAATGCTCGAAGATTTTCTCCTGCGCATCGAGCGGGATACCAATCCCGGTGTCGGCAATGCACACGGTGACGAGGGGGTCGCCGTCGGCGGATTCGTCCAACATGACCCGGGCGACAATCTCGCCCTTCTCGGTGAACTTGAGGGCGTTGCCGATCAGGTTGGCGAGCACTTGGCGCAGTCGGAAGGGATCGCCGCGCAAGCGCGGCTGGGCCACATCGCAAGGCAGAAATTCTGCGGCCAGTTCGAGGCCCTTCTTCTCGGCTGGCTGCGCGAACATCGCCAGGGTCTCTTCAACTAGCTCAACAAGGCTAAAGTCCACCACATCAAGGTTCAGATGCCCGGACTCGATTTTAGAGAAGTCCAGGATATCGTTGATGACACCGAGGAGATGTTGCCCAGAGGTCTGGACCGCCGTCGCCCACTCGCGCTGGCGCAGCTGCAGCTCGCTGCCCAGCAGCAGCTCGTTCATGCCGAGCACGCCGTTGAGCGGCGTGCGGATCTCATGACTCATGGTCGCGAGAAACTCGCTCTTGGCGCGGCTCGCCGCCTCCGCCGCGTCCTTGGCCAGCAGCAAGTCCGCGGTGCGCACAGCGACCTGCTCCTCGAGATGCCCGTGCTCGGCGGCGAGGGCGGCATCGCGCTGCTCGATGGCTTCGAGCATCCCGTTGAAGCCTCGGGCAAGGCTGTCGAGTTCATCAATGTCGCTGGCGCTCGCCCGGGAGCTGAAATTAGCGTTCCCCGAGATGCGATCCATTACCTCATTAAGTCTGGCGAGTGGCTGAAGGATAGAGCGGTTGAGGCGGCGAACGAGCAGTGAGGTGGCTGCCACGGCGAGGATCGCGGCAAGAAGTATGACGAGGATTTGGGTAGCTAGTTGGCGATAGAGGCTCTCGAGGCTGAGTGTTAGCCGTAGCGTCCCCCGGGGGGCACCATTGAATCGGATAGGCTGTGTAACCTCGATGCGCGTGAGTCCGTAGGAGACCTGCTCGGCAGCCGAATCCAGCGACGGCGGCGTGCGGACCCCTTGACTGTACTGCGCGAACGGTCGTCCATCCTGCGTGTAGAGCGCGGCGAACTGCACAGTTGGCGAATATCGCAGCGACTGAAGCAACTCGCGCGCGGCGCTGGCGTCTTGGAACATCAGCGGTGCGGCGGCAGTGTCTCCTAATACTTTAGCCTGTACCCGTGCCGACTCGGCAAGACCGACGAGGCCCAGCGCCAGACTACTGGTAACGATGCTCGCGGCAATGATGGCCACCGCGGCGCCGACCGTGATCCGACTGATCCGGCGTAGTCGCCCGCCCAGGGTCCTGTTAGCGAAGTGGGTGGGGTAAGAAGCCATCACTGTCTCACTTCGGTGGCGAGACGTAATAGCTTCGAGCTCAAGTTGAGCCCGGCGCCGCGTGCCGCCGCGAGATTGGCCTCGAAGGTGATCTTGTTGTTGACGATGTTCATGTTCAAGGCGACGCCCAGCGCCGCAGCCCCAAGGCTGTCGGCGACGGTCAGTGCGGGGACGCCGCGCAAGTGCGCGAGCGCGTTTGACAAGGAGCCGGTGGCCGAACTCGCAATAAAGACGATCTGGCAATCATTCAGCGACTCCACGCCACTGGTGCGATGCACGGCGAGGTGGCGAGCACCCACGGGTCTGCCCTGGAACGAGTCAAGGTCCGCGCCGAACGGGTCCTTGCCCAGGATGCACAGGTTCAACGTCGGTCCCACCTCGGACGGCCACTCGGTGAATGCCACAAAGTTGTACAGGACCGCCGCCTTGAGGCGGTATTCGGGCAGGTCGTCGCTCCAGGCCCTCGGCGCGAACCACAGCAGCGCGAGGACCGTAAGCGCTGCAGGAATGCGGGCGCTAGAGATCATAGCGGCGCCTCTCGGCGCTCAGGTCGTTGGCCGGCTTCGGCCACCGCGCCGCGTAGGGCGTGACGATTCGGGAGGTGATCTGGAGTTCGAGCAGGCGTTCGAGCGGGAGCTGCAGAAGTTGTGCGAGGGTGTAGGACTGAGCGGTGAGCGGAAAGATCAGGGCCAACGCGAGCGCCAGCAGCGCGCTGCGCCGGCGGCGCCTGGTCGCGCCGGGCCGATCGTCTTCCAGCAGGCGTACGCGCACTCTCATGGCTCAGAACGCGTAGTTGAGTTTCAGTTGCACGCTGCGCCCGTCCTGCTGCAACACGTTTTGCCAGTTAGTGTAGGCCGCCGGCTCCGCGTAGTGCCGGTCAAATGCGTTGTAGATGCCGAGGGATACATCGAGCCCTTTGGCGAGCGCATCCGTGCTGAGTCGGACATTCGAAATCATGTAGCCGCCCACGGAGGTCCCGTTCAGCGTCAGACGCGAACTGTCGTATTGCGCCTCGTAGGAAAGGCGCAGTCCAGCCCAATGCAGAGGGGCGGAAAAGTTGAGTTTACCGAGGACCTGCGGTGAGTTGACGAGGGGCGTGCCACCGGACCGGTCCACGTTCTGAATTGACACACTGCCGCGCAGCCGCGCACCCTGCTCCCAGGTTCGATCGGCGGAGAGTTCGATTCCCCGGGCGTGATCGGTCTCGCCGGATTGGTACTGCGACAGGCCCGTAACGGGATCGATTCCGAGGGTGATGAGGTGCGCCATGGTCCACTCGTAAACCGACGCTCGCAGGTTCAGCACTGGACTCGCGCGGTAATCCGCGACGAGTTCGAGCGTATCGATGCTCTCGCCCTGGAGGCTTGGATTGCTGGTTTGTGTGACATTATCGCTGTAGTCCCGCTCGAACACATTCGGCGCCCGGTAAGCCCTGCCGTACAGCGCCTTGAGGGTGCTGACAGGCGAAGGCTGCCAGATGAAAGCAACTCGCGGGCTGACCGTAGTCCCGGTCACGTTGTTTTGGTCGACGCGCGCGCCTAGTGTGCTTGAAACGGATCGTGTCAGTTGCCATTCGTCCTGGACATAGACACCGATGCGGTGGCCCGACTCTGGGATGGAAATGTTGTCTGCTGGGTTTGCAAAATTAATGAGGTACTCGTCCTGGCGGGTGTTGTCCTGGGCTTCCAGTCCAAGCATGAGTTTGTGCTCCGCGATTCCGGTCCACAGCAAACGGGCCTCAGCGCCGACCCAGTCGCCGACGGCGGGAGACGAGTCGAACGTCCCGTAGCGCAGCATGCTCGTGTAGCGTTCCTGTCCACTAAACAGCCTCCCCGATACCTGCAGTGCGTCCGCGGCAAAGCTATTCTGGTAGGTCAACTGCCCGACCGTGTACCCGTCACCTTGAAACTGACCGGGGACCAGCGGATCAGAGAGATAGGCGCCGGTCGGATCGTCCTTGATATGATTGGAATACATCAAGTCGAATGACCAGGGCCCGCGGGTTAGGTTGGCAAATAATTGGCGATTGCGTTCTCCATCGAGTCCGGTAGCCACACCCGAAACTCCGCTGACCCCATAATTAAAGAAGAGATCCTGTCCACGCGCATTCATGCCGCTCATGGAAATGAGCATATTGAGGCCGTTATCGAGTTGTTTGCCCCAGGTCGCGCGAATTTCACCCTCGGCCTGTGGCTCTTGATAGCTCGCCGCGAGTTCGACCCCATTGACCGAGGCCGCCGTGCGCGTGATGACGTTGACGACGCCGAACATCGCATTTTGCCCGTACACCGCGCCGCCGGGTCCCGGGATGTACTCAATGCGCTCGACCAGATCCATATCGAGTGGCAAAGACGCACCGACCGGCCCAGAGTCGAAGGTCGGATCGTTCAGACGATTACCGTTAACCATGACGAGCGTGCGGGTGTTGAGGTCTCCGGGCACCCCAAACCCGCGCGTGCCCAGATAGTTATACTGGCGGTCATAGGTCGTGTACAGCCCCGGCAGGCTCGCCAGGGCGTCCGCTAGCGTGTGCCAGCCGAAGGCCTTGATTTCCTCGCGGGTGATGATGCTGACGGCGGCAGCCACTTCGCTCTGCTTCTGCTCGTACTTCGAGGCGCCAACCACGGTCATCTGCAGGAGCTGTTCAAGATTGAGGTCCGTCAGATCCGTCCCGGCCATACACATCGATGGCGCGAATACGAAGGGCCACAACGGCAGCCGGCGCCGAGCGAGAGCTTGTGTAGGTAATCGGCGGTCCAGCTTTCCCTTACAACATTCTGCGGCGGCTTTATCTGCAGCAGGTCGAAGTGAACGAAGGAACCTGCATAAAACTTGCAGCAGATAGTGCGCGCGCTCAGGCGCATCGTGCGTCGCCTTGAGACAGGTCTGGGCAGTCGGTCGACGATGCATCATCGATGACCGAATCGCAATCTAACGGCGGCGACGCGGTCACGACCCGTCTTTTTGCAGCGATAAAGCGCCCGATCAGCAGCGCTGAGGAGGCGTTGGGCAAGTTTCTTGGGCTTACTAGGCACGCTGTCTATGGCAGCCACCCCGAAACTCGCCGTGACACCAATCTGCGCGCTGCCGCTGCGAAACGGCTCCTTAGAGACCGCTTCGCGCAGCTTGCGACAGACGAATAGCGCCTCCTCCAGGCACGTCTCCGGCAATACCATTGCGAATTCCTCGCCACCGAGTCGGGCTATCCAGTCCGTTCCGCGGCGAAGGCACTGCTGTATACGTTGCGCACACTGTTGCAGCACGGCGTCCCCTGTGGCGTGACCGTACTGGTCGTTGACGCGCTTGAAGTGGTCTAGGTCACACATAGCAACCGCGACAGGATGACCGTAACGCGCAGCCCGGGAAATCTCCCGAGGATAGTGACTCGCGAAGAACCGTCGGTTAGCGACAGTGGTGAGCTCATCGGTCATGGCGAGGCGGCGACCTTCGATAAACGCGGTACGCAGGGCAGACTCCAGATCGCCCGTACGCCGGCCCGCCGAGAAGCGCGCCTGGAGGAGCGCCTCTGACGCACCGCCGTCGAGGCACTCATCCGCGCCGGCGCGAAGTGCCGCTTCCATTTCCCATTCGCGGCTACCTGTGATCAGAATGATTTGCAACAA
>CABDXQ010000207.1_pt1 | contig 9932 bp, 8 predicted proteins | sample 3131801 | NCBI WGS metagenome assembly CABDXQ01 (sample SAMEA5534335, study PRJEB31848) | metagenome | biome: tundra; feature: field; material: soil | place: USA | collected 2013-05 | depth 0.15 m
GCCTTGGCAGCGCCGGTGCTGGACGGGATGATGTTCTCGAGGATGCCGCGGCCGCCGCGCCAGTCCTTGTTGCTCGGGCCGTCGACGGTCTTCTGCGTCGCCGTGGCGGCGTGCACCGTGGTCATCAGGCCACGCTTGATGCCGAAGCTGTCGTTCAGCACCTTGGCGACGGGCGCAAGGCAGTTGGTCGTGCACGACGCATTGCTGATGATGGCCTGTCCGGCGTAGGTCTTGTGGTTGACGCCGTAGACGAACATCGGCATGTCATCCTTCGACGGCGCGCATATGACCACCTTCTTGGCGCCCGCTGCCAAGTGCTTGCCCGCCGTCTCCTTGGTGAGGAACAGTCCCGTGGACTCGACCACGATGTCGGCGCCGATCGCTCCCCAGTTCAGTTCAGCCGGGTCCTTCACCGCGGTCAGGCGAATCTTCCTGCCGCCCACGATCAGAGTGTTGCCGTCGACCGCCACCTCGCCCTTGAAGCGACCGTGCACCGAGTCGTACTTCAGCATGTAGGTAAGGTAGTCTGGGTCGAGCAGGTCGTTGATGCCGGCGACCTCGATGTCCTTGAAGTTCTGAACAGCGGCACGGAACACCATGCGCCCGATGCGACCGAAGCCGTTGATTCCGATCTTGATGGTCATGTGGACACTCCGAGGCGATGAAGGTGAAGAGATGGCGCGGCGGTGAGGCCCTCCGGGCCGGGTCGGTTTGCGAGCACGTGCGCGTCCCAGCGCGCTCGCAGTTCTGCGGGCACCTCGGACGGCCCATGGGGCCAGCCGATGGCTTCGCGCGCGTGCCGGATCTCGTCCGCACCCAACGGCTCGCCGTACGCCTTGGCGGTCCCGGCGCGGCCCGGCGATCCTTTGCCGATAGTTGTGCGGCACACGATCAGGGTCGGCCCGTCGCTGCTCTCCTTCGCCATGGCGATCGCCTGGCTCACGGCCGCCACCACGGCCGCCACGTCGGAGGGGTCGCGGTCGGGGCCCACATCGGGTTTGCCGGGTTGTGGCGCAGGTTGCCGTGCCACAGGGCAACGGCCATCTCGTTGCGCTGGCTGTTGTCGGCTCGCAGCACACGCTCGGTAGAGGAAGAACTCATCGCCGTCTCCGCGAGGTTGGTAGAACAGGCTTCACAGGCTTCACAGGGTGCCAGGGGTAACCGTTCGGCGCTCAGAGCGCACCGAGGGTGGCCGCCTTGCGGCGCTCCATCATTCGCCAGACGAAGGGCGTGAAGATCAGTTGCATCGCCAACTCCATCTTTCCGCCCGGCACGACCACGGTGTTGGCGCGCGACATCCACGAGTCGTGGATCATGTTGAGCAGGTACGGAAACTCGATGCCCTTTGGATTGGCGAAGCGAATGACCACCATGCTTTCGTCGGCCGACGGAATATCGCGGGCGATGAACGGGTTGGACGTGTCGACTACCGGCACGCGCTGGAAGTTGACATGGGTGTGCGCGAACTGCGGGCAGATGTAGTTCACGTAGTCGGGCATGCGGCGCAGGATCGTGTCGGTCACCGCTTCGGTGCTGTAGCCGCGTTGCGTCTTGTCGCGGTAGAGCTTCTGGATCCACTCCAGGTTGATGACCGGCACGACGCCGATCAGCAGGTCGGGATGCTTGGCGACGTTCACCTCCGGTGTCACCACCGCGCCGTGCAAGCCCTCGTAGAACAGCAGGTCCGTGCCCTTGGGCAGTTCCTCCCAGTCCGTGAAGGTTCCAGGCGCTTGTTTGTACGGTGCGGCCTCTTGGGCATCGTGCAGATACTTGCGGCGCCGACCGACTCCGGTGGCCGCGTAGTCGCGAAACAGGGCTTCCAGTTCCGGGAACAAGTTGTTCTCGGCGCTGAAGTGGCTGAAGTTCTTGTTGCCCGTACGCTCGGCCTCGGCCTGGCGCAGCTTCATCTCGTTGCGGTCGAACCGGTGAAAGCTGTCGCCCTCGATGACGGCGGATTTGACACCCTCGCGCCGGAAAATGTTCTGGAACGTGCGCGTGACCGAGGTCGTTCCCGCGCCGGAGGAGCCGGTGATGGCGATGATGGGATGGTGTTCAGACATGGTGCGTCCTCAAGGAAGGGAATCTCTCAACTGCGGAACAAGCTGCGCGTGCCGAACAGCGGGCTGTCGAATTCGACCTGGGTGAGCTCGGTGTGGTAGCGCTCGATTCGTTCGACTTCGTTCTTCGAGCCGAACACCAGACCGATGCGCTGGTGCAGCGCTGCGGGCTGCACCTCGAGCACGGCCACGCGGCCGGTGCTGGCGCGGCCGCCGGCCTGCTCCATGATGAATCCGATCGGGTTGGCCTCGTACAGCAGGCGCAGACGGCCCGGCTTGGACGGATCCTTCGTGTCGCGCGGGTACAGGAAGACGCCGCCGCGCATCAGGATGCGGTGCGCTTCGGCCACCATCGAGGCGATCCAGCGCATGTTGAAGTCCTTGCCGCGCGGGCCGGTCTTGCCGGCCAGGCATTCGTCGACGTAGCGCTTCACCGGTGCTTCCCAGAAGCGGGCGTTGGATGCGTTGATCGCGAACTCCTGCGTATCGGCCGGGACCTGGACGTGCGCATGCGTCAGCATGAATTCGCCCAGGCCCGGATCGAGTGTGAAGGCGGCCACGCCGTTGCCGACGGACAACACCAGCATTGTGGTCGGCCCATACAGCGCATAGCCGGCGGCCACCTGGCTGGAGCCCGCTTGCAGGAAGTCGGCTTCGGTCACATCGCGACCGCTGTCGACCACGTCCCGCGGCGCGCGTAGCACGCTGAAGATGCTGCCCACCGAGACATTGACGTCGATGTTGCTGGAGCCGTCCAGCGGGTCGAACACCAGCAGGTACTTGCCACGCGAGTGTTGTGGCGGAATCTGGTGGGGCTCGTCCATTTCCTCCGAGGCCAATCCGGCGCAACAGCCGCCCGATTCGTTGGTGCTGGTGAAGACCTGGTTGCTGATGACGTCCAGCGGCTTCTGGGTTTCGCCCTGCACGTTGACGTTGCCGCCCTGCTGGCCCGCCCCGACACCCAGTTCACCGTAGGCCACGGCGCGGGCGATCTCCTTGCACGCCACCGCCACGTCCAGGATCAGCGCGTTGAAGTCGCCGCTCGCGGCTGGAAAGCGCCGACGCTGTTCGTTCAGGTAATGCGTCAGGGTGGATCGGTGGGATTGCGGCATGGTGGTCTTCCGAGTTGTCGATTCAGTTCAGGCGTGGCGAAATAAGTGGCTTTGGGGCACGTCGGCTCCGCTCGCAGCTCGTTGGCCGGCTGCGATGTTGACCGGCGAGGTGATAGTCGCGATGGCCAGGCTCAACCCCCTTTTGAACGCCGTTCTTAAACGCGGCGCTATCGTTCGCTATCGGCGAGCGTTGACGTCGGTGTCGATAATCAGAGCGAATAACAACCTATTAACCTTGCCAATTGTAGGGTATCTCGTCGCTCAGAGAAAGTCGCTTTTAGTTCCCCCGACTTAGGAAATCTACGTAGGACTTAAGGAAATCTACCTACGCATATTGTTCCGACAGCTTCACGACCGCCAAGGCCGCACGGCTTGTCTCGCTCCAGGGCGGCGAATACTTTACTCGTGCACGCCGGCGCTTGCTGGTGGCGCTGACGGACGCCGCCGACGAGTGGCCACTGCACCCGGAGAGCGTGAATCGTGAGCCCACGCCGGCTCGTGTCGACCGCGCCACGATGGCGAACAACGGTTGCCGATGCGCATTATCGCGTGAGCGACAGGAACAGCTCTGGCAACCGGCGTGGCAATTGCTCGACGTGGTCGATCACGGTCCAGCGAGTGCCGAAGATGCGTCCGACGTAGTCGTCGGCCTTTGCGTCGAGACTGATGCAATGCGTATGCAGGCCCATGGCATCGAGTTCGCGTACGGCGTGTGCGGCATCGGCCTGGAGGTGCTGCGGATCGCTCACGTCCACGTCGGCCGGCTGGCCGTCGGTGAGCACGAGCAGCAGCTTCTTGTCGGCCTGACGGCCGCTCATCAGATGACCCGCATGACGCAGCGCCGCACCCATGCGGGTGGAATAAGCGCCAAGGGTCGCCGCCAGGCGCGCCTTCGGAGCGTCGTCCCAGGGCTCGGCAAAGCCCTTGATGTGCAGGTAGCGTACCTCGTGCCGGGTATTGGAGTGGAAGCCCGCGATGGCAAGCTGATCACCCAACTGGCTGATGGCCCAGGCCAGCAGCGCTACCGCGGCGCGACTGACACTGAGCACGGTCTCGTCCGTGCCGGCCACGGCATCGTTGACCGAGGCCGAAAGATCCACCAGCAGCAGCACGGCGATGTCACGCCCGTCGGTGCGCGTGCTCATGTGAATGCGCGGGTCCGGCTGTGCGCCGGCGCGCCAGTCGGTAATCGCGCGCACGGCCACATCGAGGTCGAGTTCGGTGCCCTCCTCCTGGTAGCGCAGCCGCGTGCGGTCCTGCGGCTTGAGCAGGTCGAGCAGGCGCTTCAGGTGCTTGGCCACGGGCGCGTGGCGGGCGAGCAGTGTGTCGATGTCGGCCGGATCGCCCGCGGGCTGCAACGTGTCATAGACGCTTACCCAATCGGGCCGGTAACAGCGCGTGGCCTCGTCCCATTCGGGGTAGTGGCGCGGTGGCAGCGCCGAATCATCGATGGTGCTGTTCGAGCGTCGATCGTCGAATGACTGCTCCTCATCCCCGGCCTCGATGAAGACCCACAGGTGGCGGTTGTCGTCGCGGTAGTTCACCACCGTGTCGACGAAGCGCATTTTGGCCTGCTGGTCACTTTGGCGCCGCGTGCGTGCAGCCCATTGGAGGGCCAGGGCTGCCATGTCCTGGGTGGACGATTCGCCCTCGCGCAGCAGCTCGTGAAAGCGCCCGCGGAACTCCAGCAACACCGGGTTGAGGTAGGTGTGCGCCACATCGAGCAGGGCGCGCGACAGACACACTAGCCTGTGCCGCAGGCAGGCCTCGCGCTGCGGGTCGCAGGCGTCCTCGGCAGGCGCCGGGTGTAGCTCGAGCAAAGCATGGCGCAATCCCGGGTAGCAGCGCAGCACCAGGTGGTCGATGCGGCAGTCCTCGAAACACTCCACGGCCAGGCGCTGCAGCGGGCTCAGATTGTCGGCCACCTGGGGTCGGCTCCAGCGCCGGTGCGCCGCCAGGTGGGCAAGGATGGCGCGATAACGCTCTAGCCCGCTGAGTCGAGCCCCCGGGTGCGGGGTACCGCCACCCTCCACACGAGTTTCAGCCAGCTTCGCGCGGCCGGACGCCGGCTGCGAACCATGCCAATCGTCCAGCACCTCGGGAAGCCGAAACCCGTCCGGCTGCGCGTAGGGCAGCGTGATCATCGCCGCCTCGCTGTTCTCATCCGCACTCACTGGGTATGGGATCAGTGCGACATGCTCGCCCCACAGGCAGCGCAGCGTCAGATCCAGCCGCCGCTCGACGTCGACCAGCAGGGTGCCGTGGCGCTCGCGTTGCAACAGCGCACGGCTGTCAGGCGTGGCCAGCCCGAAGAAATCGATCTGTCGCTGCGGGTGCTGGCCGTGCAGGCGAATGCCTTCGGACACCCAGCGCCGCAAGCCATCGAGCGGCACCATGCCGAGCAGCGCCGGCGCCTGCCGCAGGAAGGTCGGCAGGCTGGGGCTGGGCTCAGTGGCGTGGCCGCCGTGAATCGAGATGCTGGTGCGCTGCATCAACTGGACCGCCAGCGCAAAGTACTGCGCCATCAGCGCGGGCGAGCGAAGGCGCCGCGCCACGGCGCCCAGGCTTTGCAGCAGAGGCACGATGGCTGGGCCATTGGGCGACTTCTGAAAGGCTTGTGTCGCCTGGACCAAAGGCTCGAGCGAGGCCTCGCCGGCCAGACCCGCCACCGTCGGCCAGATTTCAAGGAAGACCAACAGCGGCTCGACCCCACGACCGAGTTTGCCCAGTTCCTTTGCATGCTCCAGATAGGCATCGAGGCCAGGCGCACTCAGCTTGCGTTGTGCCTCGTCGAGGCAATCGTCGAAGACGTCGTCAACAGCGTCGAAGCGGCAATCGAGTCGGTCGCGCAGCGTCTGGTGGCGCAGTGGCTGACGTTCGGTGCGCACTAAGCCCGGCGTGGTGCTGTAAGTCGCGAAGGGAGTGGCCGGCACACTCACGTCGCGGGCACCCGAAGTCACGCCACCACGGCGTCGATGGCGTGGTCCAGCGTCTCGCGGATATCGGCATCGTCCGTGATTGGGCGCACCATCGCCATGCGACAGGCGTCACGCACGGCCACACCCTGGCGCACGAGGTTGCCGGCGTAGACGAGAAGACGGGTCGAGATGCCCTCGTCGAGGCCGTGGCCCTTCAGCCGGCGCGCCGCCGCGGCCACCTGCACCAGCGCGCTGGCTTGATCGCTCGCGATGCCGGTCTCGCGCACGACGATCTCGGCTTCGAGCGCGGCCGGCGGGTAGTCGAAATCGATCGCGGTAAAGCGCTGTCGCGTCGAGGTCTTCAGATCCTTCATCAGGCTTTGGTAGCCGGGGTTGTACGAGATGACAAGCTGGAAATCCGGGTGCGCACGCACCAGTTCACCCTTCTTGTCCAGCGGCAGCGTGCGGCGGTAGTCGGTGAGTGGGTGGATGACGACGGTAGTATCCTGTCGTGCCTCAACGATCTCGTCGAGGTAGCAGATCGCACCGTGACGGGCCGCGATCGTGAGCGGCCCGTCCTGCCAGCGTGTGCCGCCGGGCTCGAGCAGGAAGCGGCCGACCAGATCGGACGCGGTCATGTCTTCGTTGCAGGCGACGGTGACGAGCGGCCGGCCGAGCTTCCAGGCCATGTACTCGATGAAGCGCGACTTGCCGCAGCCGGTGGGCCCCTTGACCATCACCGGCAGGCGCGCGCGATACGCGGCCTCGAACAGCGTGACTTCATCGCCCTGCGGCGCGTAGTACGGCTCGACCGTGATGCGCCAGTCGTCGAGCGCGCTCACGAGAGCCCCTTGTTTGACGGGTATGTCGGGCAATTCCCAACGCCCCTTACAGGTCCCCTGTGCGGCCCTTGGATGCGGACCGGCTTGGGAGCTGAGGCCGGACACAGCCAGTCCCTGCGGACTGGCTGTCGCCTGACGAAGACCATCAGCCTGCAGCAGATGGGGACCCGGCACTCGGTCCGCGTTTGGTGGTGCGACATGGAGGATGCTCAGCGATGCGAACCCGCCAGCTTGTCGCGCCAGCCGGGGAACAGACTGTCGGCGTCCTTGGGGAACGAGTCGAAGGCGCGCGCGAATTCGCGATGCTCCTTGGCCCATTCGATGGGGTCGGCCTTGGCCTTCCAGCATTCGTAGGCCTGGCGTAGCGACTTCGCGCCCGCTGCCGGCGAGTCGACGTGGCCGTACGCGCCGCCACCGGCTGTGTTGATGACGTTGCCGTGCCCCAGGTTCTCGAAGAAACCGGGCAGGCGCAGCGCATTCATGCCGCCGGAGATGATCGGGGTCGTCGGCTTCATGCCATACCATTCCTGGTGGTACGCGGGACCGGTATAGCTGTCGCGCTCGATGATGTAGGCGATCGCGCGATCGTCCTTCTCGCCTTCCATCTTCCCGTAGCCCATCGTGCCGACGTGGATGCCGGAGGCGCCCTGCAGCCGGCTCATCTTGGCCAGCACGTAGGCCGTGTAGCCGCGTTTCGCGCTAGGCGAGGTGACCGCGCCATGGCCGGCACGGTGGTAGTGCAGATACTGGTTGGGGAAGTTGCGACGCGCCGTGGTGATCATGCCGGGACCGCCGACATACCCATCGACCAGGAAGGCCACCTTGTCGGCGTCGGGCCCGAACTCCGAGAGGATGAAATCGCCGCGCCCCAACATCTCGTAGTGGTCGTCGGCCGTGATGTTGGCCGAGAAGAGTTTGGCCTCGCCGGTCTCGTCCATGGCGCGCTTCATCGCGTCGTACACGAGCGGAATCGTCTTTTTCATTGGCGAGAAGACCTGGTTGCCCTGGGGCTCGTCGTTCTTGATGAAATCGCCGCCCAGCCAGAACTGGTAAGCCGCCGCGGCAAACGGCTTCGGCCGCAGGCCCACCTTGGGTTTGATGATGGTGCCGGCGATATAGCCGCCGTTCTGCACCGGCCGGCCGAGGATGCGCCAGAGGTCCGAGATGTCCTTGCTCGGCCCGTCAAACAGTTGGATCGCGCGTGGCGGCATGTAGAAGTCGTACATCTTCGCGTGCTGGATGTCGCCCATGCCCTGGTTGTTGCCGATTACCAACGTCAGGAACGAGACGATCATCATCCGGCCATCGCTGATGTTGCGATCGAAAATATCGATCGGGTAGGCGATTCGCATCTCCTCGGTGACCTCGTCGATCTGATAGACGAGCGCATCGACCCCCTTGGTAAACTCGTCCGTGGTCGAGACCTCGACGTTCGTGCCGGTAGAGGACTCGGCCGCAAAGTGAGCGGCGGCCTCCAAGTAGCCGTGGCCCGGCTGGGGCTTCATTTTGTAGGCGACGAGGATGTGCCCACCGCCGCGGATCAGATCGTTTTCGCGCAGGCTGAGGTCGGCGTAACGGTTGGACTGGTCCATGACTGCTCCTTATTTTGAGATTTTGCTGCCCGGCACTATAGGAGTCCGAGTCGCTAAGAACAACTAAGCAATTTTGACCTGCGAATTAAGTATTTATTCGAGCTGAGGAGCTCCCGAAGATCGACGAACGCGCGGACGACGTAGATTCCCATCTCGACAGCACGCCGACTGTTAAGAATTAATGGCAGCCTGGATTGCGCCGTGCTCGGTGAACGCGTACGGCAGGTATTTCCGATGCTGTCAATTGGGACGACAATATGGCGCTTAGCCTTAGCCACGGGACTCTCGAAAGCGTGTGTGAGTGAAAGGGAACCTATCGTACGGCAAGACGCGTCGCCCTTTCGCGCTGAATTTCTTGTCAATATCAAACATCCTACTTTGTCTCGTCGATTCCTTCGGCCGCCTCAATTGCGAGCCTCGGCAAACGCTCCCGCAACCTTACCGCCGTGAAATTTTGTTCACCGTGCCGGCTTAGATCAAACCGTTTGCCTCGCGCATCGACCTTGACGGTCAGCTCCCTCGTGGCGGCGTCCCATGTCCACGTGCAAATCGTTTGCCCAAAATCATGTTTCCAGGCACCGCCCGCCGCCAAGTTCCCTGCGTCGGAAAAGTGATGAGTTATAGCCATAAGGGGACGGCGCACTTTTCACGTCAAAAGTAGCGCTTTCTCTTCGGCAGCGCAGCATATTGCTGCCCAAGTTATTGATTGATTGGATCCTGAAAGTTGCCCGGGAATCCTAGAATTGGCGGTACATCGCGATCGCGCATGTGACTGAGCCTGCAAGGTTGAATTGTTACAACCGCTAGTCTTGGCACAAAAGGTACGCGCGCCCCTATGTTGGCGGCGTCGCTCCATGATCGACTTCAAGTGCGTGTATCATTAGTAATTGGGTGTGTTCGGTCCGCAAGTCGTGGTAGCTCCTGCGGCAGTGAAATCAAGGGGTTACTGGGGCTTGAAGTGCTAGGAGGTCCGTTTATTGAGGTGACCTGTATATAAGCGCGTTTCAGCGTTGGTTCCCGGACCTCAAGTTCAGCAGTGAGCGGAAACCAGGTGCGTAGCACCCTCATTAGAACTAGATGCTTTCTTGTCCTCAGAGATGCATCGCCAAGGACTTTTATGATTGAAACTATTGTCGCTACACTATTCCTGCTGGGCATTGTGCTTGTCATGACTGGACCGAAACCTTCCGACAAGAAGGGAAAGGATTCCGGTGCCTCCAGCTCGCCAATACCCAAGGCCCCCGAGTCGCCTGAAAAATAGCGGGGGGCGGCCCTAGATGGCCTCCCCTTGATTTGCGTGCCAAAAGTGCCGGTAGGCAGGCCGCCTTTTTCTCGGGAGATTTCGGGGTGTGACTCCGTAACTGCTTGATTTAGTGGGCTCTGCTGTTTGCTGCAAAAGATGCAGTTCACG
>CABDXQ010000217.1_pt1 | contig 9635 bp, 10 predicted proteins | sample 3131801 | NCBI WGS metagenome assembly CABDXQ01 (sample SAMEA5534335, study PRJEB31848) | metagenome | biome: tundra; feature: field; material: soil | place: USA | collected 2013-05 | depth 0.15 m
CGTTCGCCGAGAACCGCGCCGCGAAGAAAAGCCAGGCGTGCGCGCCATTTCCAGAGCGGGAGCGCTCTATCGCAACGGAGATACCAACAGATCGGCAGGTGTCGGCGAAGGCGGCCGCGTCTTGCTTCCACGAGCCCGTATCGAAGTCGACAGCCAGAAACCAACAGGTTTCGTCTTCCAGGAGCGGGTAGGCGCCCATCGCGTGGCGGCCCTGCAGGTGGTCGACAACGACTTGGTCGCCGACAGGTACGAAGGACTGATTCATGCAGTCACTGCATTTGCATCCAGTCTTAAGCAGGCACAGCCCCGGCTCCCATTTGTTCGAGCAGGCGGGAGCGTAGCCGGGTTTGCCGGTCCTCTTGCTCACGAACCGGATCGGGAGCATATCCTCACGCCCGCGAAACAGGGAGCGGAATAACCTCACCTTGTCCGCTGGGGAGTGCGAAGTCTTGTCGTCCACCGCGGGCGGCAGCGGAAGCGATGCCGCAACGGAGGCGGTAGCAAGCTCCGCCAGCCGCGCATTCTCGCGGGAGATCTCTTCCAGGATGACATCTCTTGAGCGCCCCATGGGGAGTCGTATCTTCGCGCCGCGCGATTGCGGCACCGAGCGGTTCAGATGTCGGATTTGTTATTTGTCTGCAGCGTAGGAAGATCAGACAGGACGGTTTGCCAGACGACTTCGAGGTCGATTTCAAAATAGTCATGCACGATCCGATTGCGCATGTCGTACATCAGATTGCAAGGAATGTGCGAATGGCGAGTGGCGAATTCCGGATTAGCTGAGCGCACCCGTTTCGCCGCTTCACCGATGATCTCGAAACTTCGGATCACCGCGTCCTGTGTGCGTGTGTCCCGCTCGAACGCGTTGACATCCATATCCGCAACATAACTGGTGGCTCGATCAATGGCATCGAGAATGTGTTGGAGGTATTCGCGGATACGCAGCGCCGCGTTGGGCGTCATACCGGAATTGCTTCAAGCAACACTCACTCACGCAATCATTGAGGCAGGCTTTCGGGGTGAGTACATCCACGCGGACGCCCATGAGTCGTTCCGCTTCGAGCTGGATTGCCGCCAAGGTCATCAGGGTGGTGGCTGCAGTGGGGTCGACCAATAGGTCGAGATCGCTATCCTCGGTGTCTCACCGTGAATAACCGAGCCGAACACGCGGCCGCAGCGCCGCATGACGGGCAACAATATCCCTCAACTCGGCGCGATAAATTCACAGTGCTTCTGATGCTTTCATGCCTATACGACCGTAGGACGACCTTTGTTCAGTTCGCGGCGTCAGCGGTGCGACACGAAAATGAACCGCCGCCTCGTGCATTCATATTGCGCAGATCGCACGAGGAAATCAGATGCAGATACAACAGTAACTAATTGAATATATTATTAAAACTACCTGTGGAGGCGGCGGGAATTGAACCCGCGTCCGCAAGCCCTAGACTTCAGGATCTACGCGCGTAGCCCATTCTTTGTTTCTCATCCGGCGCTACCCGAAGGGCAGGGAAGACGTCAGACCAGCAGACGGTAACTCTTAACGCTGCAACCCGTCGCACACGGCAGCGCGATCCTATGAGCGCGTCCCCTGGTTCAGTCGCATAGGCACGAACTGGTCAGAGGTCAGCTGCGTTTAGGCAGCTAGAGCGTAGTTGTCGTCGTTGGCAACTAAGTTTTGCAGCAGTTATTAACGAGGGCCACTGCGCCTCGGCACGCCCCTGAAGGTTCGTAACCCACGTCGAAACCGGTCGCCCCCTTCAGGCAGTCGCAAACATATTAACTCGAATGCCCCGGGCGCGCGAATCTTGTGCGCTGCGTCTTAACCCCTACGCATCAAACGGGCCCGATCGCGCTGCCAGTCGCGCTCTTTGTCGGTGGCGCGCTTGTCGTGCTGCTTCTTGCCCTTGGCGAGACCAACCTGCAGTTTGGCGCGGCCGTGCTTCCAGTACAGCTCGAGCGGCACGATCGTATAGCCGCGGCGTTCGGTGGCGCCAATGAGCTTGTCGATCTCATTCCGGTGCAGCAGCAATTTGCGTGTTCGCACCGGATCGGCCACCTTGTGGGTCGAGGCCGTTCGCAGCGGCGAGAGGTGGGCACCAATCAGAAACGCTTCGCCGTTGCGCACATAGACGTAGGCTTCGGCGAGCTGCGCGCGACCCGCCCGCATGGACTTGACTTCCCAGCCCTCGAGCACGAGACCGGCCTCGAGCCGTTCTTCGATGAAGTAGTCATAACGCGCGCGCCGGTTCTCGGCGATCACGCGCTCGGTGGTTTCGGGCTTGGCCATGACGCATTGTACAGAGCCCGCGCAGTGGCCTGCGTCGCAAGCCGCGCTGTTCGGCTTGAGCCGCGGACGGGGGTCGGCCACACTTGAAAGCGCGCCAAACCTCGTCCTTCAGAGCTGGGAAGGATAGCGCGGACGAAGTAGCAGTCCTTTGCGGCCATTAAGGGGCTCAGGCGAATCATTCGACTGGACACGCCCGTGAGACTGTTCACCAGCGCGGAGACGGGGCACTTTTTGCGGGTAGTTCACCAACAGGTGAACGTGGTCGTGCTTCTCGTCGAACTCCACCAGTTCCGCCTCGAGGTCCGCAAACCTTGCGCGTCGATATTTGGTCGCAAAGACCAAAAATGTGAGTGCGTCATCGCTAATGGACCAATATATCATTAAGGCATGCAACGGCTTCAGGCCTACAAGTACGCATTCATGCCAAATGGCGAACAGCAGCGACAGATGCGACGCTTTGCCGGCTCGTGTCGCTTCGTTTTCAACAAGGCGCTGGCGCTGCAAAAGGCCCACTACGAGGCAGGCGGGAAATTCATCAGCTACATGGCGATGGCGAAGCACCTGACCGAGTGGCGTAACAGCACCGAGACACCGTGGCTCAAGGGTGCGCCCGTTCATCCCCTGCAACACGCGTTCAAGGACTTCGACAGGGCGTACCAGAATTTTTTCGCCCGGCGAGCGAGCTTCCCACGCTTCAGGCGCAAGGGGCACAGTGAGAGCTTTCGCTATCCGGATGCCAAAATGTCCGGCGCGACTACCTGCACAAGACCACGACCACGATCAGCCAAAACCACGCGATAGTGTGTATCGAGGACTTGCAAGTGAGGAATATGTCCAAGTCGGCGGCAGGGACAACCGAGGCACCGGGTAGAAACGTTCGGGCCAAGTCGTGCCTGAACAAATCCATCCTCGATCAGGGCTGGTTCGAGTTCCGTCGCCAGTTGGACTACAAGCTCAATTGGCGTGGCGGAATTCTTATTGCCGTGCCACCGCACCACACGAGCCGCACTGGTCGTGGTCGTAAGGCCAAGACGAAACCAGCCTCTGCGAAGCAGGAATCCACCGACGCGACTATGTGTGAGGTAACTTATGCATAGCCACCGTAGGAATCCGCTGCCTTTAGGCAGCGGAGGATGTCAACTATGCGAGAAATGAGCCGCACTTCGCTGGTTGCGCGGTCGCCGACCGTCATGTACCGATTGGTCGATGACATCGAGCGCTATCCCGAGTTCGTGCCGGGCTGCAGCTCGGCCGAGGTGCTCGAGCGCAGCGAGCAGGAAGTGGTGGCGCGCCTGGCGGTGCGCCGCGGTCCACTGCGCACGCAGTTCACGACGCGCAACCGACTCGATCCGTGCCGCAGCGTGCACATGCAGCTGGTCGAGGGTCCGTTCAAGGTGCTCGAAGGGTCCTGGAACTTCACGCCCGTCGCGAGCAATGGTTGCCGTATCGAATTCAAACTGCGCTTTCAGTTCTCCAACACTTTAAAGTCGGCCTTGTTTGAGCCACTGTTCGAGGAGGCGCAGGCCGAGTTGGTGCGCGCGTTCGTCGCGCGCGCGCAAAGCCTGCCGGCTTGAACGGTGCGATCGCGTATGTCGAAATGCTGCCGCGTCGTGTGCGATACCCAAAAGGGGATACGCGAGTGCGTGCTGCAACTGCCCGAGGCGGCCACGATTGCCGCGGTGCTCGAAGCCGCCCGGCCGGTGCTCGGCGAATGGGCAGCGGATTGGGACTCGGCGGTCACGGGGATCTATGGGCGAATTTATACGCGCCAGCACGTGCCGGCGGACGGTGATCGGATCGAGCTGTATCGCGCGCTCCAGGTCGATCCGCGCTGCAGCCGCAGGGCTCGAGCCGCCAAAGCGTCCGCGTCGCGAGCGCGGCGGGGTTCAGGCCAGGCTTGATCGCGGGCGAATCAGTGTCCGCCGCCTGAGCGCGGTTCCGGCGCTGTGGCTCCGCGGGTGCTGATGGGCGCAAACGGCGCGCTCTTGACGTCGCTGTCGACCCGGGCGACCAGATTGTTGGTGAAATAGATCGCGACGTGGCCGCGCCCGGGCCCCTGCAGGCGACGGGTCTTGAGATAATAGTCGTAGTCCCAGCGCGCGTTGTCGAAGCCGCCCGGGACCATGGGCGTGCCGAGCAGATAGCGCACCTGGCTGTGGGTCATGCCGGGCTTGACCTGGGCGATGACCGCCGGATCGAGATAATTGCCCTGCTGTATCGGCATGCGATAGACGCAGGCGCTCAACGCGCAGAGCGAGGCCAGCAGCGCCAGCGCTCGGGAAATCTCCCGGACGGCTTGCACGGGATGGCTGTCACGGCTCATTCTCATGCGACAATCATACCGTATCGTCCGCTCGAAGCGGGACCGCATCGAGGTGCATCGTGGAAGGAAAAGACCTGCGCAAAGTGGGGCTCAAGGTCACATTGCCGAGGCTCAAGATCCTTGAGATCCTCGAGAACAGCCCGACGCGGCATATGTCGGCCGAAGAGATTTATAAGAAGCTCCTGGACTCGAGCGAGGACATTGGCCTTGCGACCGTCTACCGCGTGCTCACGCAGTTCGAGGGCGCGGGCCTGGTGTCCCGTCATCATTTCGAAGACGGGATGGCGGTGTTCGAGATCAATCACGGGATGCACCACGATCATATCGTGTGTATGGACTGCGGGCTGGTCGAGGAGTTCGTCGACCCTGAGATCGAAACGCGGCAAAATTCGATCGCGAAACGGCTCGGCTTCAAGATCGAAGAGCACTCGCTGGTGCTCTATGGCCGCTGCCAGCGGCCCGATTGTCCCTCGCGCAAACCGGCACGGAACCGGTTACCGAGTTAGCTGCGCTCCTTGCGGCTGCGCGGCGCCGCGGGTGCGGCCTGGGCAGAGAGCATCTCCAGGGCATGCGCGCGCGCGCGCTGAGTGATCTCCACGCCGCCGAGCATACGCGCGAGCTCCTGGACCCGCTCCTCGCCGGTCAGAGCAGTCAGTCGTATGCGCGTGCTGCTGCCGTCGCTGAGTTTCGTGACGCGCAGGTGCTGATGGCCCTGGGCCGCTACCTGCGGCAGATGCGTCACGCACAGCACCTGGCCGGCCGCTCCCAGGGCGCGCAACTCCCGTCCGACGATTTCCGCGACCGCCCCGCCGATGCCTGCATCCACTTCATCGAAGACCATGCAGCACGCCGCATCGGCCGCGCACGAGACCTGCACGGCCAGCGACAGGCGCGCCAGCTCGCCGCCGGAGGCGACCTTCGCCACCGCTCGCGGTGCCTGTCCGACGTTGGTACTGACGCGGAACTCGACCCGATCGATGCCGTGCGCGGCGGGTTCGGCGGTCTCGAGCGGGGAGACATCGATCAGAAAGCGCCCACCGCCCATGCCGAGTTCCTGCATGCGCGCGGAGATATCCTTGGCGAGCGCGCGCGCGGCGGTGCCGCGCCGCGCCGAGAGCTGTCGCGCCGACTCCTGGTAGCTCGCGAGCGCGGCGGCGAGCTGCGTGCGCAGCGCGCCGCGATCTGCGGCCGCAGCCTCAAGGCTCGCCAGCTCGGCGCCGAGCGCCTCGCGCCGTTCAGGCAGCGCTTCGCCGGCGACGCGGTGCTTGCGTGCCAGTTCCTCGACCGCCGCCAGGCGGTGCTCGATCGCGTCGGCGCGCTGCGGATCCATCTCGAGCGCATCGAGATATTGTTGCAGGCTGTGGCTCGCATCTTTGACGCGCAGCTCGGCTTCCTCGAGCAGCGGGGTCAGTGATGCGAGCTGTGCATCGAGCGCACTGGCCGAGCGCACGGCCGTGAGCGATTTGGCCAGCAGCGCATGCGCCGTGGGCGCTTCGGATTCGTAGAGACATTCGAGGGCGCCGCGCACGGCCTCGAGCAGCCGGCCGCGGTTCGCGAGCCGTGCGTGCTCGGCGTGCAGCTCGGCGATCTCGCCGGGTCGCAGCGCCAGGACGTCGATCTCGCGCACCTGGTGGCGCAGCAGATCGAGCCGGGAGCCGCGCTCATCGGCGGCGCTCTCGACTTCCAGGCTGCGATTGAGCAGCGCCAGCCAAAAGCTGTGGCCGGCACGCACCTGGCCGGCCAGCGCCTCGAGCCGCCCGTAGCTGTCGACCAGCGTGCGTTGCGTGGCCGGGCGCACCAGCGATTGAAATTCGTGTTGACCGTGAATGTCGATCAGCAGCTCGGCCGCCCGGCTGAGCACCTGCAGCGGTACCGACTGACCGCCCAGCCAGGCACGGCTGCGCCCATCGCTGCCGATCACGCGCCGTATCAGCAGTTCGCCGTCATTGGCGATGGACTGCTCAGCGAGCAGGTGGCGCAGCTCACCGCCGGTGCCGGAAATATCGATAGTCGCGGCGATTTCGGCCCGCTCGGCACCGGTGCGTACCACATCGGCGCCGGCGCGGCCGCCGGCCAGCAACTCCAGGGCATCGACAATGATGGACTTGCCGGCGCCGGTCTCGCCGGTCAGCACGGTCAAGCCACCGCTGAATTCGATTTCAACGCTGTCGATGATCGCGAAATCGCGGATCTGTAGGTAGCGCAGCATCCCGTCTAGCGCTCGTGACCCCAGCCCCCCAAGCCCCAGTGGAGCTTGGAGCGCAGCAGCCGGAAGTAGTCATAGCCGGGCGGATGCAGCAGCGTGACGGCGCGGCCAGCGGGCGCGATCTCCAGACGGCCCCCGAGCTTGAGCTCCCCGAGCATGCTCGCATCGCAGGTCACCTGCGCGGCGACATCGTGCGGACCGATGAGCTCGATATCGATGCGCGAATCCCCGGGCACCAGAATCGGACGGTCCGAGAGGGTATGCGGACAAATGGGCGCCACCACCAACACGTTCAGCCGCGGCTCGACGATCGGACCGCCGCAGGAGAGCGCGTAGGCGGTCGAGCCGGTGGCGGTGGCGACGACCAGACCGTCGCCGGCATGCGAGTTGACGTAGCGGCCGTCGATGCGCGTCTGGAAAGCCAGCATGCGGCCGGTCTCGAGCCGATTGAACACCACGTCGTTCAACGCAAAACGGGACACTTCGGCGCCCTGAGGCGAAATCAGTCGCGCCTGCAGCAGCGGGCGCCGATCGGGCTCGGATTCGCCGGCCAGCACGGCATCCAGAGAGCTGACCATGTCCTGCGGCAGCACGTCCGTCAAAAACCCCAGGCGCCCGCGATTGATGCCGAGCAGTGGAATGTCGTGCTCGGCGACCAGACCGGCGGCGTACAGCAGGGTGCCATCCCCGCCGATGGCGATCATGAGATCGGCCCGTTCGATGAACTCGGCCAACGGCATGACGCGCACGCCGCTCGGCACGCTCGCGGCCGCGGAGTCCTCCGGCGCCAGCACTTCGAGGTGCCGCGACAGCAACTCCGGCACCAGCGCCTGGGCGCATTCGGCAACCCGCGGGTCCTGGAACTTGCCGACGAGGACGCAGGTGCGTATCGGCATGTGCATGGGGCGTGTGGGCCTTGGGATGTGCGGCGGAGCGCCGTTTTCATACTGAGCGCTGTTGTAGCATGGCTCAAGCTGTGCGGCCACGCGTGAACTTGCCATATTGTGGGTTCCCATCCGTGGCCTGCGGTGCTTGACGAGGCCTCGCGGCGCTGGTTAGCTCGGCTCTAAACATGGCAGTAGACAACAAAGACGAGGGACTGAACGAACGCGCTCAACGCTTGCTGCGCGTGCTGGTGCAAAGCTATATCCGCGATGGCGCCCCGGTCGGCTCGCGCACGCTGTCGCGTGATTCGGGGCTGTCGCTGAGCTCGGCGACCGTGCGCAATGTCATGGCCGACCTGGAGGGCCTGGGTTTCGTGACTTCGCCCCACACCTCGGCCGGGCGCGTGCCCACCGATAAGGCATACCGCTTCTTCGTCGATTCGCTGCTGCGCGCGCAGATGCCAGCCGACGATTTGAGCCTGGAGGAGATCCGCCGCCATTTGGATCTGCCGGCCGACAGCTCCAAGTCGCTGGTCGCAACCGCCTCGCAACTGCTGTCCAATATCACGCATCTGGCGGGGGTTGTGACGCTGCCGCTGACGCAGGCCGCCTCGCTGACGCAGATCGAATTCCTGGCGCTATCGGACAACCGGGTGCTCGTAGTGCTGGTGCTCAACGACCGCGAGGTCCAGAACCGCATTATCCAGCTCGACCGGCATTACTCATCCGAGGAGCTGCGACGCGCCGCAAACTTTCTCAACGAGCACTGCGCCGGACGCACGCTGCCGCAGATTCATAAAGAGCTGGTGCAGCAACTCAAGGACACGCACGAGCACCTGAACCAGGTCATGCTCGATGCGATCGCGATGGCGCAGCGGCTGTTCGAGCAGGGCAGCGCCTCGGAGGACATCGAGTACATGATTGCTGGGGAGACCAATTTGATGGAATTGGGCGAGCTGGCCAGCGTCGATAAGCTCAAGCGCCTGTTCGAAGCCTTCAATGAGAAGCGCGATATTCTGCATCTGCTCGACCAGAGCCTGAAGGCCGAGGGCATTCAGATATTCATCGGCCAGGAATCGGGCTACCGGATCTTTGATGACTACAGCGTTGTGACGGCACCCTACAGCTCCGACCAAGGCGTGGTCGGTGTCATCGGCGTGATCGGTCCGACGCGCATGGCCTACGAGCGGGTCATCCCGATCGTTGATTTGACTGCTAAAGTTCTAAGCTCGGCCTTGAATTTGCGGCGCTGAGCGCCATGTAAGCGTTAGCAACGGCTTCGAGTTGCTCGAAGTGCATTTAGATATTCTTTGTAGGTATTTGATATTTCAGGGTTATTAGCGATGGGAGAAGCGATGGGCGAAGCGATGGAAAACAGCACGGCGGCCATGGGCGCGCCCGCGCAGCAGGATGATGCGGCGGCGGGCAGTGCGGCCGCGGCCGGCGAGAGCACAGAGAGCGATGGGCTCCGGGCGAGCCTCGCACAGGCCGAGGAGAACCTGCTAACGCAGCGCGAACAGTATCTGCGCGCCGCGGCAGAGCTGGACAATGTGCGCAAGCGCGCCCAGCGCGACATCGAAAGCGCGCACCGCTACGCGCTCGAGCGGTTTGCCGCAGAGCTGCTGCCGGTGCGTGACAGCCTGGAACTTGGCGTGCGCAACGGCGTGCAAACCGATCCGCAGAGCGTGCTCGCGGGCCAGCAAGCCACGCTGCAGCTGCTCGAGCGCGCCTTCGAGAAGTTCTCGATCAAGCAGATCGAGGCGAGCGGGCAGCGTTTCGATCCGAGTTTGCACGAGGCCGTGCTGATGCAGGAAGCGCCCAATGCCGCGCCCAATTCGGTGCTGCAGGTGGTGCAGTCCGGCTATGAGCTCAATGGCCGATTGCTGCGTCCAGCGCGCGTGGTGGTTGCGACGGCACCGGGGGCAAAGGCATAAC
>CABDXQ010000219.1_pt1 | contig 9604 bp, 8 predicted proteins | sample 3131801 | NCBI WGS metagenome assembly CABDXQ01 (sample SAMEA5534335, study PRJEB31848) | metagenome | biome: tundra; feature: field; material: soil | place: USA | collected 2013-05 | depth 0.15 m
CTATCGCCTGGCGCGACGCTTGCCGGCTCTGGCCATTCCGAACCAGGCCCAGGGCGTTGTCGATATGTATGATGTTGCCGATGACTGGATACCGATTTATGACAGATCGAGTCTGCCTGGTTACTACATGGCCATCGGAACGAGCGGCCATCAGTTCAAGAACGCCGGGGCCGCCGGGACGTTGATGGCTGAACTCATCGACGCCTGCGAGAGTGGGTTGGACCACGACCGACATCCGCTCCAACACCACATGCCCTACACGGGACGCGTATTGAATACGGGTGCGTTTTCCCGTTTACGCGCTATGAACCGTCTCAGCAGCCTCAGCGTGCGCGGCTGAGAGCCATGACTACCGCAGCCGAAAACGAACTGATGACGCGCACGACGCCGGGATCTCCTGCCGGGGCGCTGCTGCGCGAGTATTGGCAGCCGGCGGCGTTGTCAGCGCAGCTCCATCCTGCGCGCCCGATCCTTCCGGTGCGACTGCTCGGCGAGGAGTTGGTGCTGTTTCGGGACGCGGGCGGACGCCTCGGGCTCATGGATCAACGATGCCCTCATCGCGGCGCAGATCTGTGCTTCGGCCGTCTGGAGGACGGCGGCTTGCGCTGTGCGTTTCACGGTTGGCTGTTCGACGTGACTGGCCAGTGTCTGGAGCAGCCGGCCGAGCCTGTGGAGAGCAACGCGCATCATCATCTGCGCCATAGCTCCTATCCATGCGCCGAGCGCAATGGCATTATCTTCGCATATTTAGGCCAGAGAACGCCGCCTTCCTTTCCTGCCTTTGATTGTTTCCGGGCACCGGACCAACAGAGCTTCGCATTCAAGGGACTGTGGGAGTGCAACTGGCTGCAGGCCCTGGAAGTCGGAATAGACCCCGCGCATGCCTCGTTCCTGCATCGATTCCTGGAGGATGAATCCGTGGAGGCAGCCTACGGTCGCCAATTTCGCAGCGCCGCGGCGGATTCTGAGGTGCCGCTGACGAAGATTCTGCGTGAGTATCCGAGACCCGCCATCAACATAGAGGATACGAATTTTGGCTTTCGCCTGGTCACCACGCGAGCGCTGGCCGATCGCCGTATGCATTATCGCATCACGAATCTCGCGTTTCCCAACGCGATCGTGATCCCCATGAGCAACGAGATGACGATCACGCAGTGGCACGTTCCCATCGATGACGTCAGTTGCTACTGGTATTCGATCTTCACCAGCTTCGGCGCTGCTGTTGACCGCGAGACGATGCGCCGACAGCGTCTTGAACAGCACACATTGCCGAACTATCAGCCTAAGGTCGGTCGTTCCAATGGCTGGGGTTTCAGCGCCGCGGAGCAAGCGAGCAGAACTTACACGGGTATGGGAATGGACATCAACGTTCATGACCAATGGGCCGTCGAATCGCCGGGAGCGATATTCGACCGCACGAGAGAACACTTAGGAAAGTCAGACGTGGGAATCATCAAATACCGCAAGCTCCTGCAGACCGCCCTGCGCGGGCTCAAGGACGGGATACGTCCGCCGTTCATTTTCGACCCAGACACCGCAGCAAGCATTACAGGACCCATCGCGGTCGATGCCATCGGAACGGCGAGCGAGCAGGCAGACAGCTGGGTGCAGCGGGACCGCGAGCGGCGGCGCTATTGCGCCTGGGCGCGCATCGACGACTAGCGCGAGTGCACTGAAATGAGTGACGGTCAGATCGGCGGAATCGGGCGCAGCGACTTCGTCGCGCGCCACGCGTTATGGAATGACGAGCAGCTTCAAAGCGCGGGTGAGCTGGTGCGGCGCGCGCGCGCTGCAAATATCCGCACGGTGCGGGTTTCCTTCGCGGATCAGCATGGGGTACTGCGCGGTAAGACGTTGGTCGTGGACATGCTCGAATCGGTGCTGAACAACGGTTGCTCGATCACGAGCACGCTGCTGCTGAAGGATACGGCGCATCGCACCGTCTATCCCGTATGGCAGAGCGGCGCCGGGCTGAATCTGGCGCAGCTGACCGGCGCGGCGGACATGGTATTGGTGCCTGATCCGACAACGTTTCACCTGCTGCCCTGGGTGCCAGGATCGGCATGGATGCTCGCAGACTGCTATTACCAGAACGGTCTGCCGGTGCCTTTCTGCACCCGCGGCCTGTGCCGTACGATGCTGCGCAGGCTCGAGCAGGCTGGCTACCGCTATCTGGCCGGACTCGAGCTCGAGTTTTCTATTTTCAAGCTGATCGATCCTTGCTTGGACCCTCAGCAATGCGGACAGCCCTCAGAGCCGCCGAAGGTGCGCATGCTGTCGCACGGTTATCAGTATCTGACGGAGAATCGGTTTGATGAGCTGGAACCGATTCTCGATCAGCTACGCGCGTCGCTCATCGAGCTCGATCTGCCCATGCGAAGCCTTGAGTCGGAAATGGGGCCCAGCCAGGTCGAGCTAACATTCAGCCCCGCAGATGGTCTGCGGGGCGCGGATAACGTCGTGTTGATCCGCAGCGCCATCAAGCAGATCTGTCGCCGTCATGGTTACCATGCGACGTTCATGTGTCGGCCGGCCTTGGCGAATATGGCCTCAAGTGGCTGGCATCTGCACCAATCGCTGCTGGATGCACACACTGGAGAAAACGCCTTCGTGTCGGGCGATGAGCGCGAGCTGCTGTCTCCGTGCGGGCGTCAGTACGTCGCGGGACTGCTTGAGCACGCACGCGCAGCCTGTCTGTTCGCGGCGCCCACAATCAATGGTTACAAGCGTTACCGGCCGTACTCGCTCGCACCCAATAAGATTGTGTGGGCGCGGGACAATCGCGGTGCCATGATCAGGGTGATCGGCGGTCCTGGGGATCCCGGCACCCATCTCGAAAATCGTATCGGGGAGTCGGCCGCGAACCCCTATCTCTACTTTGCCTCGCAAATCGTATCCGGTTTGGATGGTATCGCCCGCAAAGCGGAACCGCCCCCTGCTGTCGATACCCCGTACGATTGCAAATCGCGCATGCTGCCAGCAAGCCTTGTGGAAGCCATAACGGAGCTGCGCCAAAGTGCGCTGTTTCGCACAGAGTTCGGGGATGCGTTCGTCGACTACTTGCTGACCATCAAAGAATTCGAGGTTCACCGCTTTCTGTCGGAAGAAGTGACCGACTGGGAACAGCGCGAGTATTTCGAACTGTTTTGAAGCGCACACTAGCGCCTTGCCCCGTCCCGGCCAATACTCTAAGATCATATGCGAACTGCAGTTCGTAATACGAACAGCCCGCCTTTTATCCCGGTGCGGTCAGGAGCAGAAAAGTGATCTCGATGACCATCGATGGCCGCACGGTATCCGGCGCGGAAAGCTTTGGTGTAGTGAATCCGGCCACCGGCGAGGTGTTCGCAGGCGCTCCGAGTTGTCGCGAACAGGAGCTCGAAGAGGCGATGGCCGCGGCAAGCCGTGCCTTCCGCACTTGGCAGGGCGAGGAAGGTCCGCGGCGCGCGGCGCTTTTGCGCGCCGCTGAGATCGTCAGCGCGCACGCGGAGGAGCTCGGGCGACTGATCACGTTGGAGCAGGGCAAGGTCCTGCGCAGCGCGGTTCGAGAGGTCAATGGCGCCGCAGCGGGGCTGCGCTACGTGGCAGGGCTCGACATCCCGACGGATATCGTCTACGACCAGGATGCGCTCAGGGTCGAGGTTGGGCGTCGCCCCTATGGTGTTGTGGCCGCGATTACGCCTTGGAATTACCCCGTCATCGTTGCCGCGGGCAAAATCGGTGCCGCGGTGCGCGCCGGTAACACGGTGGTACTAAAGCCATCTCCGTTCACGCCACTTGCGACACTGCGCCTGGGGGAGCTGCTGCAGGAGGCGTTCCCACCTGGTGTGGTCAATGTGATTTCGGGCGGCGATGAGCTCGGAAAGGCAATGGTCGGTCATCCCGCCGTACGAAAGATCTCCTTTACCGGGTCGACCGAGGCGGGAAAGCACATTCTCGCCGCGGCTGTCCCGGACTTGAAGCGCACTACACTGGAACTTGGCGGCAACGACGCCGCGATTGTGCTCGATGATGTGGATCCCGCTGCCATTGCGAGCAAACTTTTCTGGGGCGCCTTCCAGAATAGTGGGCAGGTGTGCTCAGCTATCAAGCGCTTGTATGTGCATGAGCGCGTGTATCAGCCCTTGGTGCAAGCCCTGGCCGAGCTTGCCCAGAGCGTGCGCGTCGGCGATGGGCTGGATCCCGCCTCGGAGCTCGGGCCGGTCAGTACCAGTCCGCAACTGCAGCGTGTGGAAGAGCTGGTGGCGGATGCGAAGGCGGCCGGAGGCCGGCTCCGCTCGGGCGGCATCCGCACTGGCTCGCGCGGTTATTTCTTTGCGCCGACTCTATTCGAGGACCTTGCCGATGACGTGCGGCTGGTGTCCGAGGAACAGTTCGGACCCGTTCTTCCGCTGCTTCGCTATAGCAATCTGGATGCAGCAATCGAACGTGCCAACGGCACGAAGTTCGGGTTGTCGGGCTCGTTATGGAGTTCAAGTCCCGAGCGTGCGCGCGCACTGGCGAGTCAACTCGACTGCGGTACAGTCTGGATCAATCAGCACCTCGTGGTGGTTTCGGCCTCGCCGGTGGCGGGCCACAAGTGGTCTGGCATGGGCTTCGAAAATGGCCGCGTCGGACTGCTGGAATTTACGCAGGTTCAGACTGTGAGTCTTCCCCGGCAGTGAGCCATCGGATGCTACCGGAAACCGTATCTCGGCTGCCACGTCTGACCGCGGAGCTTCCGCGTCTTAAACTGGCGCAACTGCCCACGCCGCTTGAAGAAGCGCGACGTTTGAGCGAAGCGCTGGGCGGACCTCGAATCCTCTTCAAGCGCGATGATCTGACCGGTGTAGCACTCGGCGGCAACAAAGTGAGAAAGCTCGAATTCGTGATTGGTCGGGCGGTTGCCGAGGGAGCGGACGCGCTGGTCGTATGCGGTGGATTTCAATCGAACCTGGCGCGCATCGCCGCAGCGGTCGGCAATCGCCTCGGACTCGAGGTCGTACTCGTTTTGGGAGGGGAGCCGGGAGAGCCGCGCCTGCCGGTAGGAAACCTGCTGCTCGATCGTCTGTATGGCGTTACCGTGCATACCATCGATACCTCGCCGCGATGGGAGTTCGGTACCGCCGTCGATGATGTGGCCGCGGATCTGCGGCGTCGTGGAAAGCGGCCGTTTGTCGTGCCCCTGGGCGGTTCAGGTCCCGAAGGCATGGCCGGCTATGTCTTCGCGACCGAAGAACTGCTGGCACAGCTTGAGGAGCTGAAACTGCGCCCCTCACGCCTGTACGTGGCAGTGGGATCGGGGGGCACATATTCGGGCTTGCTATTAGGTGCGCTCAACCAGGGCGCGCCCTATCAGGTCGTGGGGATCAGCGTTAGCCGCAACCGCGAATATCTATTGGAACATATCCCGCTGGCCGCTATGGCAGCTGCCGCGTCGCTCGGGCTCGCGCGTTGGCCGAGCAGCGCGGAAATTTGTGTGGATGACCGCTATATTGGTGCAGGATATGGCGTTATTACCGAGGGCTGCCGCAATGCGATCTCGATCGTAGCCCGCACGGAAGGCGTGCTGCTCGATCCGGTGTACTCCGGTAAGGCGATGCACGGGCTCATCGAGCATATTCAGACCAGTCAGATCTCATCGGACGAGAGCATCATTTTTTTGCATACGGGTGGCTGGCCGGCGCTGTTCGCCTACGATGCCGCGGCGCTGGGCGTCGGTTGCAGCGCTGATGAGTAAGCCAGTGCGCAAGATGATCGAGGGCAAACCGGTGCTGCTCGTCCTCGATGGGCAACAGAGCGGCCTGGTCCGCATTCCACCGCTGATTGAAGCGGCTCGCCAGTGCCAAATGCCGATAGTGTTTGCGAGTAATGTCATCACGGCGGTAGATGATCAGATCACCCCGCGGTCCAATGAATATTGGATCCGTCCGCGACGCTGCTCGGTGTTTTTTGGAACGGAGCTCTCAATTCTTCTCCAGGACCTTGGCGTGCGCACGCTGGTTCTTGCCGGAGGCCAGACCAGTGTCAGCGTTCACTATTCCTTTGTCGACGGCCATCAACACGATTATTTCTGCCGGGTGGTCGAAGATTGCATGGCGGGCTCATCGCCAGCGGCACACGAAGCAGCGCTGCAAGCCATGGAATACATGCAGACTGGAGCCCGACAGAAAAGCGAGGCCGTGATGGCAGAGTTCAGAGCCTTTCGGGACGCTGCCAAGTCACGGTGAGTAAGTATTGCGTGAGCACCGAGAATAATCAAACCGCTCAAGTATTCGGCAAGCCGGCACTGCTAGTTATTGATGTGCAGGGTGATCTGACGACGTCGCGTGACGATGCGGTTCGCGATTTTCCCATGGCGGGTTACAACGATTACATGAGACGAATCCCAGCGCTTATCACAGCGGCCCGAGAGTGCAAGCTGCCGATTATCTATATGCAGGAGGTGCATCATCCCAGCTTGCTCGACTTCGGACGGGAACTCGATGGGTTTGAGCGGGTGCACTGCCTTGAGAATGTTCCGGGCACTGCAATTTCGGCTGAAGTGGATCGGCGGCCGGATGATTTTTGGGTCCGCAAGCGCCGCTATTCCTCTTTTTTTGGGACCGATCTGGAGATTCTGCTGCGCGGCCTTGAAGCGACAACCTTGCTGCTGGTGGGCGGATTCAGCGACGTCTGCGTGCACTACACGTTCGCAGACGCGCATCAGCGCGACTATGTGTGTCGCGTAGTCGAAGACTGCGTGGCGGGATCTTCTCAGGCTGCGCATGAGGCAGCGCTTGCCGCGATGGACTACCTTCAACCCGGCTGCCGATGCAAGCGCGATGTCCTGATCGCCAGTCTGCGTGGCCAGACAGTGGCATAGCCCACATAGTCGTTTCGGGCAGCGAGGTGGTCACCGTTCCATCTTCGAGGAGGTCGATAAAGGCACCATTGAGCCGGGGCAGATTGCCTATCAGCGCAGCGGTCTGAGCGCATTCCGAGCCGCGCTGCCTTAGATCCATGCCGATATAACGGAGCACTGGAAAATGTCTCTATATCCGGAGAGTTTGGGCGATCCGATTGTATGTGACATGACGCTGCCTCAGAGTCCGGCGGGTCCTCTGGAAACGCCTGAATTTGACACCGTCATGCAGGCACGGGCAAATGTCGGAGTCACGTTCACATCAGTCACGATAGCCAGCGACGAACTAGCAGGTGGCGAGATCATTCGTTGGATTGGAGCGGCGCGGCAGTATTTCCTGAGCCATCCGTCCCGGTTCGTATTCGTAGAGAAGGCCACTGACATTGAAGCCGCCAAAGCTGCCGGCAAGATGGCTGTCAACCTGCATTTTCAGGGGTCCAACCCTCTGATGGGCGACCTCAATCTGGTTGAGGTATATCGTCGTCTCGGGGTAGGCCATATGTTGCTCGCCTATAACTACCGCAATCTCAGCGGCGACGGCTGCCACGAGACTCAGGATGCCGGGCTGAGTCAATTCGGCAAGGAATTGATCTCGGAAATGCAGCGTGTGGGCATGATCGTCGATCTATCGCATACCGGCACGCGCACCGCGATGGATGCGATTGAAATCTCAACCCGTCCACTGATCATATCGCACAGCAATTCGAAGGTCGTATTCAACCACGACCGCAATATACCGGACGAGCTCGTGAAGGCAGTGGCTGCGACCGGTGGAGTCATTGGCGTGAACGGCGTGGGACTGTTCTTGAGCGCCGCGCGTCACGATATCTCGGCCGAGGTGATTGCGAGTCATGCCCAGCACTTCGCAGATCTTGTGGGACCTAACCATGTAGGCATTGGTCTGGATTCGGTTCCGGACGTGCGCTACTTCCTCGAGCAATTTGCACGCAAGAACACGAGCCGCTATCGGGTGGGGGGCTATCTTAAGTCGAAGACGCCGCAATTCGCGGGTCCGGACGTGATCCCTCAGCTGGCGGCAACCTTGCTAACGCGGGGTTGGTCTGCCGAGGATGTGCGCGGCTTTCTGGGAAAGAACTGGTTGCGTGTCATGCAGACGAGCTGGTGAGTCAATCGCCTGCTTTTTGACGCCGCTATGCGGGATCCCGACACTACCTTCGCCATATTGCACGAAATGGAACAGCGGGGCGCACTGAGCGTCCGGATCTATGGTTCCTATGTCTACGCAGCCGATGGCAAGGATCCGATCGCAGCGTTCAAGGCCCTCAAAGAGAAATATCACTCGGAAAAGCTGAATCTTGCGATGATCAAATTGTTCCTGGACGGAACAGAGACGAATTATACCGCGTATATGCTGGAGCCCTTTGCGGATCGACCGGAGTCACGTGGGGCGCCGCTCATCGCTCCGGCAATTCTCAATGATCTGGTCCAACGAATCGATGCAGCAGGAATAGATGTGCACAGGCACGTAGTTGGTGATGCTGCGGCGCGTGAGGGCCTCGATGCGCTTGAAAATGCGATCCGCCGCATCGCCGTAACGCGAAACTCACATCTGAATACAGCGACATGGACCGTGCTCCTTAAAGAATGCGAAGCCAATGCCGGCGGTCGCGGAACCACTCACCCCGCAGAGCTGTGTTCATACGCGATGCGCCCCCCGACCATGGTGAGCTCGACCCGAATGCTGGCCAGTGTCGCTGCCGGCTCGCGCAAGGGATCCTTGGCGAGCACGACGAGATCGGCAAGCTTACCGACAGTAAGGGTGCCTTTGTCAGCCTCCTCAAACGCCGCCCGTGCTGCATTGCTGGTGTAGAGCTTCAAAGCCTCGTAGGGTGTCAGGCGGCGCGCTTCTTCCGGATGACTCGCCAGCAGCTGGACGCCGATCAACGGGCCCATAGGCTGCGGGTCGGCATCGGATCCTGCCGCCACCAGGATGCCTGCCTCGAGCAGGCGGCGGTAGGGGTGCCGGCGTTCGAAGCGCGTCGCGCCCAGCAGCTCTTCGAGGCCTTTCCCGGTTCTCTGTCCGGCCTCATCGAGCGGCGGATGCACGGCAAAATTCGGTTGCATTGACGCCGTGATCCCGAGCTCTGCGACTCTCTCGACGTGGCGCGTGGTCGGCAGGCTGAAATGCTCGATCCGGTGGCGATGGTCGGCGCACGGCTGCTTGCGCAGCGCGCGCTCGTAGGCGACCAGCAGCTGCTCGATGGCTGCGTCGCCGATGGCGTGCATGCTGACCTGGAGGCCGGCGCGATGAGCGTCCCAGACGAACGCGTCGAGTTCCTCCTGAGAGAAGTACAGGTAGCCGCAGCTGCAGGGCTCATCGGTATAGGGCTCAGCAAGCCCGGCCGTATGCTCGAACCAAGTGCCGTCGACCCAGACGCAGCCGCCAATCCGTGGCAGACCCCACCGCCGTGCCAGTTCGACGTGCGTGGACTGGAAATAGACCACCGTTCTGACCGCCAGTCGATCCTGCTCGCGGAGCAGCACCTCCACGTCTCGTTGTGGCAACCATCCCCGGCCATCCGGACTGCCACCATCGAGCGCGTGGACCGTCGTGATACCGACCTCGAGCGCCATCTGGGACGCCCGGTGCAGGGCCGCCGCGCGGGTCTCGTCACTGATGACTCGGCTGTAGTAGGCATAGCGGGCGCGCGTGTTCGCAGCCCCGCGGAGCAAGCCAGCAAGCGACCCGTCGGGCGCCCG
>CABDXQ010000228.1_pt1 | contig 9394 bp, 7 predicted proteins | sample 3131801 | NCBI WGS metagenome assembly CABDXQ01 (sample SAMEA5534335, study PRJEB31848) | metagenome | biome: tundra; feature: field; material: soil | place: USA | collected 2013-05 | depth 0.15 m
GCATCGATCAGGGGTGCGGACTGGTGTGCTTCACGGCCAGCGGCGGCGCGCGCATGCAGGAGGCGCTGCTGTCGCTGATGCAGATGGCGAAGACCAGCGCGGCGCTGGTGCGGCTGGCACAGGCGGGTTTGCCGTTCGTTTCGGTAATGACCGATCCCACCACCGGCGGCGTATCGGCGAGCCTGGCCATGTTGGGGGATCTGAACATCGCCGAGCCACGCGCCCTGATCGGATTCGCGGGCCCACGCGTGATCCAGCAGACGGTGCGCGAGACGCTGCCGGAAGGTTTTCAGCGCAGCGAATTTCTGCTCGAACACGGCGGCCTCGACCTGATCCTCGACCGGCGCGAAATGCGCGACCGTATCGCGCAGCTGTTGCGTCTGCTGCAAAAGCGCCCGCCACTGCAAGCCGCTTGAGCGCGCACCTCGGTACGCTGGCCGAGGCGCTGGCGTATCAGCAAAGCGCGCACGGCCGCAGGATCGACCTGGGGCTCGAGCGCGTGCGTGAGGTCGCGGCTCGGCTGGCGCTGCTCGACAAGCGCTGTCCGGTCGCGATCGTGGGCGGCACCAACGGCAAGGGTTCGACGGCCTGCTGCCTGGCGGCGCTGCTGGCCGCCTGCGGCCATCGCGTCGGGCTATTCACCTCCCCGCACCTCGTGCGCTACAACGAGCGCGTGCAAATCAACGGCGTGCCGGTGGACGATGCCCCGCTGTTGCGCGCGTTCGAGCGCATCGAGGCGGCGCGCGGATCGGTCACACTGACTTTCTTTGAGTACAACACGCTCGCGGCACTGGACGTGTTTCGCAGCGCCGGCGTCACGGTCATGGTGCTCGAGGTGGGCCTGGGGGGGCGGCTCGACGCCACCAATATTGTTGATGCCGACGTCGCGGTGTTGTGCTCGGTCGGCTTGGATCATCGCGACTGGCTCGGCGACACGCTGGAGCAGATCGGTGCTGAAAAGGCCGGCATCTTTCGCGCCGGGCAGCCGGTGGTGCTCGGCAGCCCAGACATGCCCGCGACTGTCTGGCAGAGCGCTGAAGTCCTGCACTGCCAGCTCTTTATCGCGGAGCGTGAATTCAGGATCCGCATCGACGGCGGGGGTTGCGCCGCCGAGCCCTGGGATTACCAGTCGGCGTGCTGCAGCCTTAAGGCTCTGCCGGCCCCGGCGCTGGCGGGCTCCATCCAGTACTACAACGCGGCCAGCGCGCTCACCGCACTGAATCTGCTCGGCGTGCCGGGCGCATGTGTTCGCGAGCGCATTGCGCAGGGGCTGCGCGCGATGTGCCTGCCCGGGCGCTTCCAGATAGTGCCGGGCGAGGTCGAATGGATCCTTGATGTGGCGCACAACGAGCCGGCCGCGGCGGTGCTGGCGGGCGCACTTCGCTCGCGGCGTACCACCGGCAGGACCATCGCCGTCGTGGGCATGCTCTCGGACAAGGATGCTGCAGCGATCGCGCGCACGCTCGATGGCGTGGTAGATCATTGGCTGCTCGCAAGCATCACCGATGAACCGCGCGGCCTGAGCGCGGCGGCGCTGCAAGCGCGTCTGCCGCTGCTGCGTGGGGTGGTCGAATTGACCGAGGGTGTCGAGGCCGCCTGTGTCCGAGCGCGCTCGCTCGCGCAACCGCGTGATCGTGTGATCGTGCTCGGCTCGTTTCATGTGGTCGGGCCGGCGCTTGTCTGGCTTGGGCTATACTGAAATGACAGCTATGGAAAACCGCCTTAAAGAGCGTTTGACGGGCGCGGCGATATTGGTGGCGCTGATCGTGCTGTTGGTGCCCGAGATGTTTCATGGTCAGCGCAGCGACGTGGCTGCGAGTGCCGGCAGCAGCGGCGAGGGCCCGCCGGTGCGCTCCTACACGATCGACCTGAGTAATGGGCCAGCGCGCACTGCGCCGTTGCAGTCGACGCCGGCCACGAGCGCGTCCAACGCGGCCGGCGAGGCCACCGCACAGCCCGCGCCGCCAGCACAGCCAGCACAGCCAGCGACGCCCGCGATGCACGCGACGCACGCCGAAACCGCGCTCAGCGAGGCCGCTAAGCCGTCCCCCACGGCTTCGGCCCCCGGCAACGCCGCGGCGAGTGCGCACGCGGGGGCTGCAGGGTGGAGCGTCCAACTCGGATTGTTCGCTCAGCGCGACAACGCCGAGCGGCTCATGCACTCGGCGCAGACCAAGGGCTTCGCGGTCAATGTCTCCGACCGTGATGCCAAGGGGCTCTATCACGTCCATGCGGCCGGCCTGGCCGACCGCGCCGCCGCGCAGGCCTTGCAACAGCGGTTGCGCGATCAGGGCTTTGCCGCGGCGGTCGTGGCACCACAGCCCGGCGGCCCCAAAACGCAATAGTAGGCTGCAATTGTGACTTACGCCGCCGGTTTCGACGCCCAGCAACGCTAGAATCCGGACCATCGCGATTACACCGGCCACCATGAACTGGATCGATTACCTGCTGCTCACGCTGATCGTGTTCTCCTGCATCGCAGGCCTGATGCGCGGACTGCTGCGCGAAGTCATCGCGCTCGTGACGTGGATCGCGGCGATCTGGATCGCCTGGACTTATGCCAGCCTGATCGAATCCCATCTGGGCGGCGCGCTGGCCAACGAGAGCGTGCGGCCCTGGGTGGCGCGCGCGCTGGTCTTCCTCGTCGTGGTGCTCGTCGGCACCACCATAGGTCTCATCGTCAGCCATTTCGTGCGGCTGTCGCTCTTCAGTGGCCTGGATCGTGCCTTCGGCGGCTTGTTCGGCTTGCTGCGCGGCTTGGTCATGGTCGGGCTGTTTGTCATCTTGTGTCATGCCGTGCGCCTGGAAGGCGAGCCGTGGTGGCGCCAATCGTTGCTCGTGCCTTACGCCGAGCACGCTGCGAATGTCCTGCGGGGGATGGTCGGCGAGCGTAAAATACGCGTTCAAAATTCGGGCTCGGCAGCGCGCTAATGGCGCGAAGGAAGCAGGCGCAAACATGTGCGGTATCGTCGGCGTGGTCGGCACCAGCCCCGTTAATCAACGTCTGTACGATGCGTTAACGGTTCTGCAGCACCGCGGTCAGGACGCCGCCGGCATCATGACGGCCTTCGAAGGCCGGCTGTGCTCGCGCAAAGGCGCCGGCCTAGTGCGCGATGTCTTCGAGCACCGGCACATGCTCGAACTCGCCGGCAACGCTGGGATCGGCCATGTGCGCTATCCGACCGCAGGCTGTGACAGCGCCTCGGAGGCGCAGCCGTTCTACGTCAACGCGCCGTATGGCATCTGCCTGGCACACAACGGCAATCTGACTAATGCCTCAGAGCTTGCCGAGGTGCTGATCCGCGAGGACCGGCGCCATCTGAACACCGAGTCCGATTCCGAGGTGCTGCTGAACGTATTCGCCTCCGAACTGCAGCGCGTGGGTACCCCGCGCGTGACCCCGGCGGACATCTTCGCGGCCGCGAGCGCGGTCTATCGGCGCTGCCGCGGCGGCTACGCGGTGGTCGCGATGGTGATCGGCCACGGCGTGCTGGGATTTCGCGATCCCAACGGCATTCGGCCGCTGGTGCTGGGGCTACGCCGCACGCCGCGTGGCACCGAGTACATGCTGGCATCGGAAAATGTTGCGCTCGATATGCTGTCTTTCGAGCTCGTGCGCGATGTGGCGCCGGGCGAGGCCGTGTTCATCGACGAGCAGGGCCGCCTTCATTCCCAGCAGTGCGTGGCGACCGTACGCCATACGCCGTGCATTTTCGAATACGTCTATTTTGCCCGACCGGATTCGATCATCGACAATATCTCAGTGTATCGCGCGCGCATGCGCATGGGCGAGAAGCTCGCGGCCAAGATCCTGCGCGAGCACCCGGAACACGACATCGAGGTCGTCATTCCGATTCCCGACACCAGTCGCACCAGCGCGCTGCAGATGGCGCAGATTCTGGGCATCAAATATCGCGAAGGATTTAACAAGAACCGCTACATCGGCCGTACCTTCATCATGCCGGGACAGGAGCAGCGCGAGCGCCAGGTAAGGCGCAAGCTCAACGCCATCGATCTGGAATTCCGCGGCAAGAACGTGCTGCTGGTCGATGATTCGATCGTGCGCGGCACGACCTCGGCGCAGATCATCGACCTGGCGCGCGAAGCCGGAGCCAAGAAGGTCTACTTCGCCTCCGCCGCCCCACCGGTGCGCTTTCCGAATGTCTATGGCATCGACATGCCGGCCACCAGCGAACTCGTGGCCGCCGGCCGCAGCGTCGGGGAAGTCGGGCAATTCATCGGCGCCGACTGGCTCGTGTACCAGGATCTCGAGGATCTGGTCGCCGCATGCCAGCATGACAATGCGAACATCCACGAGTTCGACACCTCCTGCTTTTCGGGCGAGTACGTGACCGGGGATGTGACATTCGAGTATCTCGATCGTCTGCAGCGAGCGCGCTCCGAGGAGGCCAGGAACCGGCGACGGCTGGCGCGCAGCGGCCTCAAGGCCGTCGGCACGCCCTGAATCGACCGCCGCCAGCCCAGGCTTCGCGTATGCGACTGTTGCTGGTCGAGGAAGATCCGAAAGTCCGGGCGTTGCTGCGGCACCATTTGAGCTGCAAGTGGCCGGAGGTGCAGATCAGCTCGCATCCGCCATTGCAGCGCGGACCGCTGCCGGCGGAATTCCTCGCGCAAGGCTATGACGCGGTACTGCTCTCGGGGCCAACGGATGAGGACGACGGCATCGCGGCGCTGCACGATCTGACGTCGCGAGCGGGCTTCGCCCCAGTGATTTTCATGCTCGGCCGCGAGCAGCCGTTGTTGCGTGAGCGTGCGATGGAAGCCGGCGCCTACGGCGTGGTCGTCAAGAGCCGCATCGATCATGAGCGCTTCCTGGCGCTGCTGGAAGCAGCCGGACGTGTTCACCGGCGCGAACTCGCCGACTGGCGCATCTCCTCGGACGCGCTCGACTCCCGGCGCTTCGGCGAGGCGCGTATTCCGGAGTACCGGCGCGCGCGGCTGCTCGCACGCGGCTCGGTCTCGCAGCTCTATGTGGCCGAAAGCGAGAAGGCCGGGACGCTGGTGGTGCTCAAGGTCACGCCCTCGCGGCGCGACGAAACCGGCATCGATCAGGTGTTCGCGCGCTTCCTGCAGGAGTACGAAATCGCGCAGCGTGTGCGCCACCCGAACATCGTGCGCCTCTACGAGTTAGGCGTTGCCGATGACCACGCCTACCTGGCCATGGAGTATTTCCAGCGCGGTGATCTGCGCCGCCGCATGCGCGGTGGCATCTCGCCATCCGAAGCCTTGGGATATGCCTCGCAGATCGCACGTGCCCTGGGTGCGCTGCATGCGGCGGGCATCCTGCATCGTGATCTCAAGCCCGGAAATGTCATGCTGCGTGGGGACGGGCAGCTGGCGCTGATCGACTTCGGCCTGGCCAAGCATGAGGCCTTGGACTACGACATCACCGACACGGGCATGATCTTCGGCACCCCGCACTACATGAGTCCGGAGCAGGGTCATGGCCAGGATCTCGATCCGCGCAGCGATCTGTACAGTCTGGGCGTCATGCTGTTCGAGATGCTGGCCGGGCACAAGCCGTACACAGCCGACAACCCGATGGCCATCATCTACATGCACCGCAACGCGCCGACGCCGCGCCTGCCTGAGGGGTTCGCGGATTTGCAGCCCTTACTCGATCGGCTGCTCGGCAAGCAGGCAGAGGAGCGTTTCATGAACGCCGGCGAAGCAATGCGTGCCATCGATGCGGCACGCGCCGCCTGGCTCACCAAGGGAGCCATGGCTTGAGCCATGGCCGCTGTGCACGGCATTGTCGCGTTTGGCGCGCGAGGAGCTGCGGCATTTTGCACCGGTCCCGCAGCTCATGCGGCGCCCGCAGGAACTCGCGGCGGTCGAGGCCGAATTGATCACGGCGCCGGATGAGGTGCTGCGCTTTCATTCCCGGCCGTTGGCCGCGGCAGCTCTTCAAGCCTGAACGCGTCGCGCTCCCACGACAGGCAGCTGCCCTGATCGTGCCAGGCGCCGAGCACGATTCGCCGCGCCGGCACTCCATCGAGTTCGAATTCATGCACGGCGGGACGATGGGTATGACCGTGGATCAGCAAGTGCACGCCGCAGGCGCGCATCGCCGCGGCCACCGCGTTGGCATCGACGTCCATGATCTCGCCCGCCGTACGCTGGGTATGACGGCGGCTGCCGTCGCGGGCCTGCTGCGCGAGGCTGCGCCGCAAGCTCAAGGGCAAGCTCAGGAAGCGCTGCTGCCAGCTCGGCGCGCGCACCACGCCACGCAGCAGCTGGTAGGGGCGATCGGCCGTGCACAGCGCATCGCCATGCGTGAGCAGCGCGCTCTGGCCGTGTAGATCGATGATGACCGGATCGGCGAGCAGGCGTGTGCCGCTGCGCTGCGCGAAGCCTCGCTGCAGCAGAAAATCGCGATTGCCGTGCATCACATAGCAGGGCACGCCGTGCGCCGACAACTCGCGCAGCGCCTCGCAGATGAGGGCGCGATGCGGATCCTCGTCATCGTCGCCAACCCACGATTCGAATAGATCGCCGAGGATGTAGAGCGCATCGGCGCTCACGGCTCGCAGCCTCAGGAATTCGATGAACTGTGCTCCGGCCGCGGGTTCGAGCGCATCCAGATGCAGATCGGAGACGAACAGCGTAGTCAAGGCGTATCGCTCGGCCCTTGGGATTTAGGCTACATTGTACGGATGTCCACCAGCTTCGTCGTGACGCGCTTTGCGCCCAGCCCCAGCGGCGAGCTGCACCTGGGTAATGCGCGCACGGCACTATTCAATTTCCTGCTGGCGCGGGCCCATGGCGGCAGCTTCGTACTGCGCATCGAGGACACGGACATCGAGCGCACACAGGAGCGCTACGTCGAGGCGCTGTGCACGGATCTATCCTGGTTGGGACTGCATTGGGATGAGGGTCCCTACCGGCAGTCGCAGCGCGCAGAGCTGTACGCGCGCTACTTCCAGCAGCTCGAGCAGGCGCGCCGCGTCTATGCGTGTTTCTGCACGCCATTGCAGCTCGATGTGTCGCGGCGCAGCCAGCTTGCAGCGGGCCGGCCGCCGCGCTATGCCGGCACCTGCCGCGATCTGAGTGCGGCGCAGGTCGCCGTGCGGCGGGCTGAGGGTTGCCGCCCAAGCCTGCGCTTCCGGGTGCCGTGCGGGCAGCGCCTGGAGTTCCAGGATCTGGTGCATGGCCCGCAGAGCTTCCTGTCCGACGATATCGGCGATTTCATCGTTCGACGCGAAGACGGGACTGCGGCATTTTTTTTCTGCAACGCCGTGGACGATGCGCTGATGCACGTGAGTCACGTGTTGCGCGGCGAGGACCATCTGTCCAATACGCCGCGCCAGCGGCTGCTGCTCGAAGCCCTGGGGCTTGCAGTACCGCAGTATGGCCACGTGTCGCTGCTCATCGGCGCCGATGGCACGCCGCTGTCCAAGCGCCATGGTGCTACCAGCGTGCGCGAGTTGCGCGAGACGGGCTATGCGGCCAGCGCGGTCTGCAATCACCTGTTCCGGCTCGGCCATTCCACGGCGCTGAATGATTCCCTGACGCTCGAGCAGATGGCGCAGGGCTTCGAGCTCTCGCATCTGCAGCGCGCGCCGGCGCACTTCGAGACGGCGCAACTGCGCCACTGGCAGAGCGAGTGGGTCCATTCTCTCTCGGCGGGGGAGGCGCGCGAGTGGCTGGCACCGATGCTGCCGCGAGAGCTTGACGAGGCGCGGGCGGCGGCGTTCATCACTGCGGTACTGCCCAATGTGGTGCTGCCGGAGGATGCGCGGCTCTGGCAGCAGATCATCTTCGGCGAGGCGCTGTCCTACGATGAGCCCGCGCTGCGCGCGGCGCAGGAGGCCGGTCCTGAATTCTTCTCCGCGGCAGCCAATGCCGTGCAGGGGCACGCAGATCTCGGCGCGTTGCGTGGCGCCACCGGCCGCAAGGGCGCGGCGTTCTTCATGCCGCTGCGGGCCGCTCTGACGGGACGGCTGCACGGTCCGGAACTCGCTCCGCTGCTCGCGGCTATGCCGGCCGAACGCGTGCGCGAGCGCCTGCTGCAGTTCGCTCGTGTCCGCTCATAAGCACCACTGTTGCCAGTCACCATGCTGCAGATCCACAACAGCTTGAGCGGACGAAAAGAGCAGTTCAGGCCGATCCATCCCGGCCGGGCCGGACTGTATGTCTGCGGCGTGACCGTCTATGACTATTGCCACGTGGGTCATGCGCGCTGCTACGTGGTCTTCGACGTGATTCGACGCTGGCTGCGCTACCGCGGCTTCGATGTGAACTACGTGCGCAATATTACCGATATCGACGACAAGATCATCCGCCGCGCCGCAGAGAACGCTGAGCCCGTCGATGCCCTCACGGCGCGCTTCATCAAGGCGATGCACGAGGATTTTGCGGCGCTCGCGATCGAGCCGCCGGACCACGAGCCGCGGGCCACCGAGTACGTTCCCGGCATCATCGAGCTGATCGAGCGGCTGATCGCGCGCGGCTACGCCTACCTGAGCGCGCACGGGGATGTGCTGTATGCGGTGGCGAAGTATTCACAGTATGGCCGCCTGTCGGGCAAGCGGCTCGCGGATCTGCGCGCCGGCGCGCGCGTCGAAGTCGATGTCAGCAAGCGCGATCCGCTGGATTTCGTGCTGTGGAAGGCGGCCAAGCCTGGCGAGCCATCCTGGGAGTCGCCCTGGGGCGCAGGCCGCCCGGGTTGGCACATCGAGTGCTCCGCCATGGCCATGGCGCTGCTCGGAACGCATTTCGATCTGCACGGCGGCGGCATGGACTTGAAATTTCCGCATCATGAAAACGAGATCGCGCAGTCCTGTGCGGCCAACGACGGCGAGTTCGTGAACCTTTGGATACACAACGGTTTCGTCAATATCGACGACGAGAAGATGTCCAAGTCGCTCGGCAATTTCTTCACCGTGCGCGAGCTGCTGCCGCGCCTGCGCCACCCCGAGGTGCTGCGGGCATTTCTACTCTCGAGCCATTATCGCGGCCCGATCCAATACAGCGCGGTGCAACTCGAGCAGGCCGATGCGGCCTTGAGCCGCCTGTACACCTCGCTGCGCGGCCTGACCGTCGCGCCCGGGGCCGCGCGCAGCGAGCACAGCGAGCGCTTCGAGGCGGCGCTCGATGACGATTTCAATACTCCGGAGGCCTTTGCCGTGCTGCAGGGCATGGCCCGTGAGCTCAATGCCGCCCGTGCACGAGGGCACGCCGCGCTGGCGGCTGCGCTGGCGCCCGAACTGTTACGGCTGGCTGGGCTATTGGGTTTGCTGGCAGTCGCGTCGGAACAGTGGTTCAAGCTCAGCTCCCCGACGCCGCTGGCGAGCGAGCAGGCACGGGGTTCGCCGATCGAGCTCGATGAGGCGGGGATCGAGGCCCTGATTGCCGCGCGACTGGCCGCGCG
>CABDXQ010000246.1_pt1 | contig 9010 bp, 4 predicted proteins | sample 3131801 | NCBI WGS metagenome assembly CABDXQ01 (sample SAMEA5534335, study PRJEB31848) | metagenome | biome: tundra; feature: field; material: soil | place: USA | collected 2013-05 | depth 0.15 m
TGGCACGCGAGGTCGAGGAGGAAACCGGCGCGCGCATCGGCCCGGCGCGCTACTTCGCCTCACAGCCGTGGCCGTTTCCGGCCTCCCTGATGCTCGGTTTCCATGCGCACGCGAGCGCGGGGATGGTACAACTGGACGGCGAGCTCGAAGACGCCCGCTGGTTCGAGCTCGAGGAATTACGGGCCGCACCCACCATACTGCTGCCTCCTGCGCACACGATTGCACGCCGCCTGCTTGAGGCATGGTTTCGCAGTCGCGCCGGCCAAGAAACGGACAGCTGAACCAACCTGGTGTCTGCATCGGTACAGCGGCGCCGGCCGAGCGCGGCGTGGCTCCTGCTCGCTGCCTGGACTCTCTTTGTTCCGCCCGCGCTGGCAGACATCCGCATCGACATCGACGGCGTTGACGGCGATCTGCGCCGCAACGTACTGGCACTGCTGAGTCTCGAGCGCTACAAGGATCACGATCGTCTCGAGCCCGCTGCCGTACAGCGGCTCTACAATCGCATCGACGAGGAAGTGCGCGCGGCGCTGCGCCCTTACGGTTACTACGATCCGAAGATCAGCTCCTCGATCGAGCCGCCGGACAAGGAGCGGCACTGGCACGTGGGCATCACGATCGACCCCGGACCGCCGGTGCTCATCGATGCGGTCAACGTCCAGGTCAGCGGCGCGGGGGCCAGCGACCCCGTGTTCACGCGCATCACCGCGGCAGTGGCGATCCACGCCGGCGAACGCCTGAGCCATGCCGCCTACGAGCAGCTCAAGAGCAGCCTCGAGCGCGCGGCCGCGACCTACGGCTATTTCGATGCGCGCATGCTGCGCAGTGAGCTGCAGGTCGACCGCGGCACGCGCAAGGCCAGCATCACCCTGCAACTCGACACCGGCGAGCGCTACGCATTCGGCGCCACGACCATCGAGCAGAATGCCGTCAAAGAGAGCCACGTGCGACGCTTTCTGCGCTATCGCGAAGGCGATCCCTATAACGCGCTCGAGCTGCTGCGCACACAGTTCGCCCTCGATGACAGCCAGTATTACTCGACCGTCGAGGTGGAGGCCGGCGAGCGTGACCCGGTGCATCACACGGTGCCGATCATGATCCACGCCAGCAATTCCCGCGTCCGCTATTCGCTCGGCGCCGGCTACGGCACCGATACCGGCGCGCGCGGCACGGCCAGCTGGACCGTGCCGCGCGTCAACAGCTACGGCCACCGCTTTCGTGTGCAGATGCAGCTGTCGCAGATCCAGCAGACCTTCGATGCGCGCTATGACATGCCGTTCGGCGATCCGGCGCTCGAGAAGTTCTCGCTCGAGCTGATCGGCCAGGAATCCCAGCTCGGCAACGACGTGACCACCAACGAGATCGCCGCGGGTCCGGGCATCACGCAGATCCTCGGCTCCTGGCAGCGCGTGCTGACGCTCAACGCCGTGCATGCGGTCACGGAAGACGCCATCATCGGCCGGCAGGTCGACAACCTGCTGGTGCCGAGCATCGTGTTCGCCTCGGTGCCCAAGGGCTATCTGGGCGAGGCGCTGTTCAGCCGCGGCCTGTACGCCCAGCTGCTGGGCTCGGGCACCGCGCTCGGTGCCCGCGCGAACTTCCTGCGCCTCGACCTGCAGGCAGAGCGGGTCGTGGATCTAAGCCGGGTCTGGCATCTGCTGCTGCGCTCCGAGCTTGGCGCCAGCACGATCAATAATGTCGAGGACCTGCCCGGACAATACCGCTTCTTCGCCGGCGGCGATCGCAGCGTGCGCGGCTTTGCCTACGACGATCTCTCGCCGGTCAAAGTGTTCGAACCCTCGCCGCCCACGATGCCGCCGACCCGGATTGCGGTTAAACCCGGCGGCCGCGACCTGATTACCGGCAGCGTCGAGCTCGAGCGCGATCTGCCGCGCAACTTCGGCGTCGCGGTGTTTCTCGACGGCGGCAATGCGGTCGATCATTTCCGCGATCCGCTCGCCTACTCGGCGGGTGTGGGCTTTCGCGTGCGGCTGCCGGTCGTGACCGTCGGATTGGATGTGGCGCAGGCGTTGCGCGCGCCGGGCTTCAACGGCCTGCCCGGTCCGCGCCTGCACTTGAATATTTCACCGAAACTTTGAGCTCGGCACGCCGCCGGGTTTAGATTGTGGAACCACCATGCGCCTGCGCCACCTCCTGCACCTGCTCTGGATCCCGCTGGCGCTGCTGCTAGCCCTGGCGGCGTTGTATTTCCTGGCTTACACGCCAAGCGGTCTGAAGCTGATCGCGGCCCAATTCAACGGCCGGGTCGGCCCGCTGCAGATCCAGCTGCAGGGCCCCAGCGGCACGCTCGCGCACGGCGCACATCTGGATCGGCTCGTCATCGACCACCGCCGGGTGCATATCGAGATCGAGGACGCCTCGGGCCGGGTGGCGATTCTGCCCCTGGCCTGGCAAATGATTCGGGTCCCCGAGCTACGCGCCGCGCGCCTGCTGATCCACGTGCTGCCCGACACCGGCGAGTACGCCGCGTGGGTGCCGCATTTCCTGCCGGCACTGATGCGCATCATGGCCGATCGGGTTGCGGTGCAGCGCTGGCAGCTCATCGCCACCAACGGCGTCGAGCTCGATGCCACCGCCGTCAGCGCCTCGGGCGCGGTATATCCCCGGAGTGCGCGCATCTACGCCGGCGCGCTCGAGTTCCGCGGCGTACACCTGCGCACCAGCGGCGAAGTGCGCGCGGCCGCCTCGATCGGTCTGACCGGCGATCTGCATGCCGATGCCCAGCCTCAGGGACAACCACCCTGGACCGTCAACGCTCGCGTCGACGGCAACCTTGCGCATTTGAACGTCGATGCCCGGGTCAGCGAACCCTTTGCCGCCGAGTTCCACGGTGAGGCGGACCAGCTCACGAGCCAGTGGCACTGGCAGGGCCACTCCGTGCTGCGGCGACTGGACCTCACGCTCTGGCGGCTCGGCAATGGACTGGGGCTGATCAACGGGCCGCTGGAGCTGCAGGGCGACCGCGAGGGCTTCCGAGCTCGTGGCACGCTGACTCCGCTGGGTCTGCACGCCGGTGCGATTCAGACCGACTTCGCGGGCTCATTCCGCGCGCCGGTGCTGACGATCACGCGACTTGGCCTGCGCCATGCGGCCTCCGGCGCATTCGCGCAGGCACAGGGAAGCGTGACGATCGCGGCCGGTGGACCGCAGCTGGACCTGCACGGTGACTGGAGTCATTTTCGCTGGCCGCTCGGCTCGGCGGATGCCCCCGTGAGCAGCGAACGCGGCCGCTACAGCCTCAGCGGCAGCCACGTATTCGATCTCACGGCACAGGGCGAGCTGCGGTTCGCGGCGCTGCCCCCGATCACGATCGCTGCGCTGCGCGGCGAGCTCGCGGCCGATGGGCTCCGGGCCGATAGCGCCGAGATCGCGAGCCTCGGCGCGCGCGCGCAACTGTCCGGTGCCCTGCACTGGGGTGCAGCCCGCGGATGGCAATTGCAAGGACGCATCGAGGATCTCGATCTCGCGCAGTTACGCTCAGGGCTGGCCGGCCGGGTCAACTTCACGCTCAGCGCGGCCGGCGACAGGCTGGACGCTCAGGGCGAGCTGGACGCGCGCTTGAGCGAGCTCTCCGGCAACGTGCGCGGACAGCGCGCCGAGGGACACGGAGAACTCGTGCATCGCGCCGGTGATTGGCTGTTCCGCGATGTGCACGTGCAGCTGGGGGCGACGCACTTCGCGATCGACGGGCGCGCCGGCTCACCCGTGGACCTGAATTTCTCGGTCGATGCGGCCGATCTGGCATTGCTGCACACCGGCGCGCACGGCCGACTGCAGGCGCATGGCACGTTGACCGGGGATCGGAACGATCTGACGCTGCTGAGCACGGCGACGCTGCAGGAGGTGGAATGGGAGGGCATACACCTCGATGCGCTCGATGCGACGGTCGCCTTCGACCCGCATGGCTCGGGCCGCAACGATTCCAAGATAGAGCTGCAAGGCCTGGCTGTGGCCGGGCGCCGGCTCGAGCACCTGACGCTGCGCACCGAGGGCACCACCGCGCTGCACAGCGTCGCGCTCGATGCGCGGGCCGAAGGCCTGGATCTGGCGCTGCGCGGCAGCGGCCGCTACGCCGCGGGTCAATGGCAGGAGCAGATCGACCACGCGCAGATCAGCGACGGCCGCAATCTACATATGAGCCTGGAAGCGCCGGTAGCGCTGAGTGTGGCATTCGATCGCCTGCATCTGGAGTCGATGTGCCTGCGCGATGAGCTGGCGCGGCTGTGCGCTAGCGCCTCGCTCGAGGCGCCGCAGCGCAAGATCTCGCTACGTGCCTCCAATCTGCCGATGCGGACGCTGACCGCGGGCCTGACGGCTGCGACCGACTACGAGGGCACGCTGAGCGTACAGGTCGAGGCCACCGACAGCGCGCAAGCGCCCGGCGAGGAAGCGTCCTGGCGCGGCAGCCTCAACGCACAACTGACGCGTGCGGCGATTCGCAAGCACTTCGCGAGCGGCCGGGTTGAGACGCTCAGTCTCGGCGACGGCCTGGTCCGGGCCGAACTGAGCGAGCACGAGTTATCGGCCGGCCTCGGGCTCGATGCCGGCAGCGCCGGCCTGATCGAAGGCCACCTGCAGGCGCGTGGCGCCGATCCAGCCTGGCGCGACTGGCCGCTGACCGGCGAGCTCAAGCTCGATACCGACGCCGTCGGCTTCGTGGAAGCCTATGTCTCGCAGATCGATCGGGCCAGCGGGCGCCTGAGCGCACAGTTGGCGCTGTCCGGTAGCGCCGCGGCGCCGCAGCTCAACGGCGAGCTTGCCGTGACGGGCGCGCAACTGGACGCCTATCAGATCGCCCTGTCACTGCGCGAATTGAACTTCCATGCGCGCCTGGCCGACGACACGCTGCATATCGACGGCGCGGCGAACTGCGGGCCCAATGGCCACGCCCAGGTCAGCGGCTCGGTGCGCTGGCAGCAAGGGCTGCCGTTCGGGGAGCTGCTTTTGCAGGGCACGGACCTGCGCGTCATTAATATCCCTGAGGCGCGCGTCGATGCCTCGCCGGACGTCGCCCTGCACCTGCAGGGCCAGCGCATCGATATCCACGGTCAGGTGGCACTGCCCTATGCGCGCATCGAGCCCGCGAATCTGACCAATGCGGTGCTTCCCTCGAGCGACGAGATTATCGTCGGCCCGAGTGCCACCGTGCGCCCGAGTCAGTTCAAGGTGTACAGCGACATCACGCTGCTGCTCGGCGAGCGCGTGACGGTCAATACGGCAGGTCTGTCGGGGCGCCTGAGCGGCAGCATCCGGGTCGCGACCGACGACACCGGCATCAGTCGTGGCAGTGGCGAGCTCAAGGTCGAGGAGGGCAAGTACCTGGCCTATGGCCGCAACCTCGACATCCAGCACGGGCGGCTGCTGTTCAGCAACGGCCTCATGGGCGATCCGGGCCTGGATCTGCGCGCGATCAAGAAATTTCCCGACATCACGGCGGGCGTCAATGTTCGCGGCACGCTGCGAGCGCCGCGCATGACTTTCTTCTCCGACCCGGAGGTCGCTCAATCCCAGATCGTCTCGCTGCTGCTCGCCGGCGGCTCACTCGAGACCGTACAGAATACGACTACGACCAGCGATCCGGTGGCGCACAGTAGTGCCTCGCGCGCGGATTTGATGCAGGGCGGCGCCATCCTGGCGCAGCAGATCGGCGGCCGCTACAACATCGAGGCCGGCGTCGAGCAGGACTTGGACAATGAGACCGCGCTGGTCCTGGGCCGCTACCTGTCCCCGCGACTGTACGTCAGCTACGGCGTCGGCCTCGCGGAGGCCATCAACACCATAAAAATGCGCTATACGGTCGGCGATCACTGGACCGTGAAAACCGAGGCCGGCACCCAGCGCAGTGCCGACCTCGTTTACACCATCGAGCGCTAGCCTGCATTATTCGCGAAGCGGTTTGAGATACTGAAAAACAAAAGCCCCCATTGTGCTAGAAAGGCTTTGCTACAAGACTTTGGCGCACTCAAGAGGCTTTTGCATGGATGACGATAACACACGACAGAGTGTCCTGTTTTCAGATTTGTTAGGCCGCCCGGTGGTGGCGCAGTTCGACCAACAGCACGCTAGTTCCGATGGTGGGGCGATCCTGCTGCAAGCGTGCGATCGGCGGCTCGGTCTGAGCGAGGCGTTGATCGGCGGTATCGATGATCGACGCCAGTCGGGCAAAATCCGCCACGCGATTGCTGATCTGGTGCGCCAGCGTCTGTATGGGATTGCCTGTGGCTACCCGGATGGGAATGATGCGAGCCGACTGGGAGCCGACCCGATCCAAAAGCTGCTCTGTGGTCGAGATCCGGTCAGTGGCGAGGACCTCGCCTCGCAGCCGACGCTTTCGCGCTTTGAGAACGCGTTTGATCGGGCGGATCTGTACCGGATGGGGATCGCGCTCGCCGACACCGTGATCGAGCGACACCGAAGGCGCCTGAAGCGCAAGGTCAAGCGGATCACGATTGACCTGGACCCCACGGACGATCCGACGCATGGGGCTCAGCAACTCACCTTCTTCAACGGCCACTACGACACCTGGTGCTACCTGCCGGTGGCCGGGTTCCTGAGCTTCAACCAGGAGCCCGAGCAGTACCTGTTCGCTTATGTGCTGCGGCCCGGCAATGCCACGGCCTCGGTCGGAGCGATCGGGATCCTCTCGCGAGTATTGCTGCGGCTGCGGGCGGCCTTCCCCGGCGCTCGAGTGCGGGTGCGACTCGATGGCGGCTTCGCGGCTCCCGAGATCTTCGCCTTCCTTGAGCGCGAGGGACTCGAGTACGTGGTCGCGATGGGCAAAAACAAGGTGTTGGAGCGCCGCGCCGCGCGCTTGATGGGCACCGCCCGGCGCCTCTCGCGCGAAACGGGCGAGACCGCGCATGTCTATAGCGAGTGCCGCTACGCCGCCGGTACCTGGCCCGAGCGTCGGCGCGTGGTGATCAAGGCCGAAGTCGTTCGCCATCCCGGCCGCGAGCCCAAAGACAACCCGCGCTTCGTGGTCACCAACCTCAAGCACTCGCCACGGCATCTGTACCAAGTGATTTACTGCGCTCGCGGTGACATCGAAAATCGGATTAAGGAGCTGCACCACGGACTTGAGATCGATCGCACCAGCTGCACCCGCTTCCTCGCCAATCAGCTGCGGGGTCTGCTGAGCGCCGCCGCCTACGTGCTCTACCAAGAGCTGCGCCTGCGTGCCGCGCGCACCGCCTATCGATCCGCCCAGGTCAGCACTTTGCGCGAACATCTCTTGAAGCTCGGCGCCTGGGTACACTCCTCGCTGCGGCGCATCGTGCTGCACCTGCCAGCCTCCTACATTCACCGCAACGACTGGCAGATCATTGCCAGAAACCTCGGCGCCGCGCCCGCGTAGCGCTCTCGGACTGACACTGCGCGCGGCTGGATTGATCTTGCGTGACTCACGCCCAACTCCCGTCGCCGAAATCTCACAACCGCCGACCACCGCAGCGGAAAATCGACCGCCAGTGTGAGTATCCGCTCCAAAATCACCGCCGCGCATCGACCTCACGCCTCGGCATCGCGATACTCGGACCCATGAGCACCAAAATCTCTTCCTTCACGCATAGTAATGACATGGACTCCCCCTGCTCTTACGGCATCAGTTGTGCCAGATTGAGAGTGTGTAGCAATCAATCAATCACAGAGCAGGAGGAGTGGAGATGAAGATTACACGAGTGGGATTGGATATCGCAAAGCTGGTGTTCCAAGTGCACGGTGTCGATGAATACGGCAAAGTCAGGGCGCGCAAACAGCTGGCACGAGCGAAGGTGCTGGAGTTCTTCGTGCAGCTGCCGCCGTGCCTGATCGGGATCGAGGCTTGTGCCAGCTCGCATTATTGGGGCCGCGAGCTCACCAAACTCGGGCACACGGTGAAGCTGATAGCGGCGCAGTTCGTGCAGCAGTCGGTCCTGATGGTGCATCGGGCCCGCACGCTCGTTGTCGCCAACCGCACGGCGCAGGTCAACCAGATCCGCGGGCTCTTGGGGGAGTTCGGGCTCGTGGTGCCGAAGGGCGCGGCGCGGCTACGGCGCGAGTTGCCGGGAATACTCGAGGACGCCGAGAACGGCTTGCCGGTACTCGCCCGCGAGGTTCTGGCCGGGTTGCTCGATCAGTTTCATGACTTCGACACGCGAGTCACGGCGTACGACCGCCAGATCCGCGCGCTGGCTGAAGCCAGTGAGCCGGCGCGACGGCTCATGCAGGTCGAGGCGATCGGACCGCAGACCGCAACGGCGCTGGTCGCCAGCATGGGTGATCCGCACGTGTTCTCGAGCGGCCGCAGTTACGCGGCCTCGCTCGGAATCACGCCCCGGCAGCATTCGAGCGGCGGCAAAGAGCGCCTTGGCCAGATCACGCGCCAGGGCGACAGCTATTTGCGCACCCTGCTGGTTCACGGTGCGCGAGCGTACCTGCGCGTCGTCGACAAGAAAACCGATGCCAAGAGCGCCTGGGCGCGACGATTGAAGGAGCGCCGACACGTAAACGTCGCCGCCGTCGCGCTCGCCGCCAAGCATGCACGCGTCGCCTGGGCGATACTCGCCCATGGCACAGAATATCGGCCGGCGGGCCCGGAGGCCGTCGCGGCCTGACGTAGGCCGGACACACTGGTTACCCGTGGTCGAGATCGAGGAGGTAGAACCCGCCAGGATTGCTAGAGCGTAGTTGCTGATGGAAACAGGTCAGACCGGCGCAGAAAGAGCCTGATAGCCCGCGCGGTGGCTCAGACACCGTGATAGTAGTGAGGCCTCTGCGAGCGAATGTCATCAGGGCCCGCGTCGACGGACGCATTAAAGGCCGGATATATTGTCTGCAGTCCGATCCTGAATCTAGAAGTGAAGACGCCGCTTGCAACGCAGGGGGAGTCCATATATGCAGGCTAATGCGGTCGCTTTTTGCAAAGCAGCCAGGAAATTAATCAATCTGCCGCTGACGCGGCAGACTGCGCTGCGTTCTCGACCATTGATAAAGAAATCCAGAACTCCAAACT
>CABDXQ010000252.1_pt1 | contig 8849 bp, 6 predicted proteins | sample 3131801 | NCBI WGS metagenome assembly CABDXQ01 (sample SAMEA5534335, study PRJEB31848) | metagenome | biome: tundra; feature: field; material: soil | place: USA | collected 2013-05 | depth 0.15 m
TTTGTGGACTGGGCGGCGAGATAAGCTTGAGCGTTCGATTGATCAGCTGATCGGGCTACTTGAGTGCGTCGAACGAGGGTGGCCTGACGATGAGCGAAGCGCAAGGATGGCAATATTCCACGCCTGCGACCTCTCCGCATATCTCAGGCAGAATGCCACCGGAGTCGTCGATTACCAGAGCTGCAAACGTCGTGGCTGGCGAATCTCACTCCAGCACTGCGCGAGGTATGTAGTCGTAGGTATCCAGCACAGCGCCGGTCATGCGCAGGAACCCGACCTGTAAGGCGAGCGCAAGGCGCGATTTCTTATTGCTGTCGACCCGAATTGCTCGAAGATCCTCAGCGCTCAGCGTGAAGAATTCCCGAATCTCAAACTCGGTGATCTCCTTTGGAAACGTCTTCTCCCCAAGATACTTTGAATGTATGCGGCGGATGGCGGCTGGCATGATCTCCCCTCGGTTCACACGGACAATCAGTTGCCCGCATTGTGCCGACATACCGAGCAACCGGAGGGTCCCCCAAAAGCGTATGCTGCGGCGCGTCGCCCGGACCGATACTTTTTGCTAATTTCGGGAATCAACCCCTATTTCGAGTCCGCAGCCGCAGCACCTGGCCCGCTCGGCTCAGCCGGAAGACACCGCACGCACCAGCATGGTGTCCGTCAGCGGTAGCTCGCACTGCAGTTCCAGCAGCAGCGCGAGGCAATGCCGGGCGCTGACCGGCTTGCTGTAGAAGAAGCCCTGGCCGAAATCACAGCCCAGGTCCTGCAGCAGTGCGGCCTGCGCTGCCGTCTCGACACCCTCGGCGACGGTAGACAGATGCAGCGTCCTTGCCATGTCGATCACGGCATTGATGATCGGCTGATGCGGAGTATCGGTACCAATATCCCGCACGAACGCGCGATCGATCTTCAGTGTATTGACCGGCATCTGATTGAGATAGCTCAGGCTCGAATAGCCGGTCCCGAAGTCGTCGATCAGGATCTGCGAGCCGAGCGAGCGCAGTGTCTTCAGCGTGCCGATGAGCTTCTGCGGCTCCTTCATCAGCGCCGATTCGGTAATCTCAAAGCGCAGCCAGGATGGGTCGACGCCGGCCTCGCGCGCATACTGTACCACCAGCGCTGCGAAGTCGCTGCGATCGAACTGCAGCGGCGACACGTTGACGGCGATCGGCACGATGGGCACTTTGGCATCGATCCATTCGCGCAGCTGTGCCAGCACCTGCCGCAGCGCCACTTGTCCCAGCTCGACTATCAGGCCGCTCTTTTCTGCGACTGGAATGAATTGAGTGGGTGCAATCATTCCGATCTCGGGGTGACGCCAGCGCATGAGTGCCTCGAGCGAATGCATGCGGCCGGTGCGAAGTTCGATGATCGGCTGGTAGTTCATGAACAGTTGATCGGTACCGATGGCATGGCGCAGGGATTGCTCCAATGCCACCTGCTCGCTCACCCGGATATCCATGTTCTGCGAGAAGAAGCGATAGCAGTCGCGGCCCGCCTCCTTGGCCTGGTACAGGGCAATATCCGCGTGCTTGAGCAGTGTCTCAATGTCCAGGCCGTCGTGCGGGTGCATGGCAATGCCGAGACTGGCGGTCACGCTGACGGGTTCCCCCACCAGCACCAACGGCGCCCGGATGGCCGTGAGCAGCAGTGCTGCCAGGTGTTCAGCCGCTTCAGTCCCGGACAGCAGCGGTGCGACCACGACGAATTCGTCGCCGCCCATGCGTGCCACCAGATTGTGCCCGGAGACGGCGGCGCGCAGTCGACCGGCGATGACCTGCAGCAGCTGGTCGCCGCAGCCATGACCGCGCGAATCGTTGATGTTCTTGAAATGATCGATGTCGAGGTAGATCAGTGCCAGCAAGCGGTTTCCCACCGCGGCCTTCTTCAGAATCCGCGGCAGCTTGGCGTGCAGGTACATGCGATTGGGCAATCGGGTGAGCGCGTCGTGCTGCGCCAGTTGCAGCAGTTTGCGCCGGTTCGATCGTTCGAGATCCTCCGCCTCGCGGCGGTGGCTCACATCGTGCCCGACCAGGGTCAGCAGCCGGCGGCCCGGAATCTCGATGGCCGTGACGGCGACTTCGACATCCGACCAGCGGCCGTGGCTGCGGCGGGCACGCGACTCGATGACTCGCCGTGTCAGATCACGCGCGGCGACTTCGAGAATCTCGGAACTGATATCAGGAAAGATGTCCTGGACGCAGTACCCCGGCAGCTCGGCGGCACTACAGTCGAGCGCCGTCATGACGATCCGGTTGGCTTCAAGGATTCGCCATGAGCTCGGGTCCACGAGCACGATCGCTTCCTGCAGCTGCAGCACGATCGACTGATACCGTACTTCGACCTCCCGCTGTGCCGCCAGGGTGCGCCGCAGCCGCAGCAGCAACCAGGCGACCGCCGCCCCGGACACGATGAACAAGGCCAGCAGGCCGACCAGGAAATACCAGGTGGTGCGGTAGCCGAGCGCGAAGATGTCACGCGCAGCGGGTGTACTCAGGAACGCGGCCGGAAGATGGTCGATGGTGCGCAGCACCGTATAGCCCGTGATCTGATGTTCGTCCGAAGCGAGCACCAGCGTACGCGGCGACGGGTAAGGAATTGCGAGCCAGTCTCGAACCGCCGCGGGAAAGCCCGCAAGTTTGTCCGCACCGCCGGTCAGATAGGTCACTGACACGGGTAATCGGCTGGTGGTGTGAATGCGCTGAATCTCTTGCCGGCCGATCAGGCGTGCGAACAGCATGATGGCGCCCGTGGGGGCGGTTCGGTCGGTGCGCTTGATCTCCATCGCCGCGACGCTCGCCAGGCCGGCCGGAGTCCTCACGAGCCGGTCGGCCGTCGCCAGCAGCGCGAGGTGCTGGTCCTGGGCGATGAAAGGCCGCAGGGATTGCAGCAGCGCAATGGGCGCCGGGGAAATGATGCGGCCGCTGGCACGATCCAGATAACACGAATAGACGTCGTGCCCGTCGGCTGCGACGATCCAGGCGATGTCGACATGCAGGCCGCTGAGAGTTTCGGCAACGAAGTTCGCCGCGATGTACTTGGGGTTGCCGCTGAGCAGGTAATCCGCGGTGTCATCCCACTCGGCGTAATCGCGATTGCTGATATTCAGCTGCTGCAGGTCGGAGTCGAACGCGTGGTAGAGCTGCGTCGCTTTCTGCCCCATCGCATCGGCTTCGATCAGCCTGAAGCTGCCGAGCAATGCTCTGGCGCCCGCGGTCAGGCCCGCACACAGACCCAGGAGCGTCAGGCTGCAGACCACGATCAACGGCAGGAATTGACGAGTCGCCTTGACGCTGAGTGCGGATACCGATGGATCCGGCGGCCCGGCTCCGGGTTGCGAGGGCGCGTCCTCGGGAGTGTGCGAGCTCGATACCGGCGTGGGGCGGGGCTGGGACATGCCATCCTTGGAGATTATGACGCGCCGCACCACTCACTAAGGTCGCCCACGCCGATTGGGCACGATGATGACGCGGAACTGGCGAGGCAAGGGTGATGCGCTCAGCACAATTCACGCGGGGGCGCGGATCCGGGCGGCGATGCTGCGAGCCTGAGGCCGGCGACCGGCGACCGGCGACCGGCGACCGGCGACCGGGGCGACCGGCGGCTGACGCTGCAGGGCAATGGTGCGCGTTGTCGTGAGTCCTATCGTGAGAGCGTATGTTTGTTAACGGGGTCTCGGGCGCAATGGAACAGAAACCGGATGGTGCCTCAGTTTGAAAAAAAGCCCTTTGTTCCTTTGCCCAGTTAGCGCGGTTGAGCTATGAAAATCCGCGTTCAATGTAATAAGGATGAAAAGATCGAAACACTTTCCTTGAAAGGAAAATGGGAGGTCATCGAAGGCAAGTATCTTAATCGCATTAGCGACGAATCAGGCCTCGACCATTTTTTCGGCTCGCAGCAAGCCTACAATAAGTACCAGCAATATCTGCAACAGAAGAGTCTTACTGATGAACAGGAGACGACCGCGCAAATGTACTCGGATCCGATGTGGAATTGGGGTGCATGGGGGCCGTGGGGCATGGGCTATGGATTTGCGTACGGATCCGGAATGGGTTGGTGAATGCGGTCTTAATCAAAATCATTAGCGCCATTGCGTCTCAACGCAAGCAGGCCACGTAATCGGCGGGCCCCACTCCGAGGCATAGCCCGCCGCACGACACCAATACTTTTGCGCATTCATGCTCGTGCCCATGCTCTTGACGCTCGCCGATGCGCTTGGCACGCGCGTCATTTGTGCGCAGCAGCACTCTTCACGCTATGCCCTTTGCGTCTAATGGAAGGCGTTTATGGCTTTGCCCATTGAGCACTACGCACTGATAGGTGATTGTCATACGGCCGCTCTGGTTGGTCGCGACGGCTCTATCGACTGGCTGTGTTTTCCGAGCTTTGATTCGGGCGCGTGCCTTGCCGGCCTGCTTGGAGGACCTGAACACGGACGGTGGCTGTTGGCGCCGATGGGGGAAGCGCTTCGCGTAACGCGCAGATATCGGCCAGGCACGCTCATTCTGGAGACTGAATTTGAAACTAAGGAAGGTGGCATCCGAGTAATCGACTTCATGCCGCTGTCGGACGAACGCTGGGACGTCGTACGAATCGTCGAGGGTATGAGCGGTCGAGTCATGGTCCGCATGGAGCTCATTGTCCGCTTCGACTACGGCTCGATCGTACCTTGGGTGCGGCGCGCAGGGGACGTACTGTTGCTGACGGCTGGGCCCGACACACTCGAACTGAGCGCAACGGTGACCGTCGCCCCTGAGAACATGAAGAGCGTCGCAGAATTTAGCGTCGGCGCTGGCGATCGGCAGTCATTTTCCCTCAATTACCGCCCATCGCACGAAGCCATACAGCCGGGCGTGGACGCTGAGGCGACACTGGCCGAGACCGAGGCTGCATGGCGTGACTGGTCCGATCGTTGCACCTATCAAGGACAATGGCGGGCGCCAGTGCTGCGGTCGCTGATCACCCTAAAGGCCCTGACATACAAGCCCACCGGAGGAATGGTCGCGGCTCCTACGACATCACTGCCGGAGCATCCAGGCGGTGTGCGTAACTGGGATTACCGATACTGCTGGCTGCGCGATGCGACCTTTACCCTGAATGCACTGCTGCTCGCTGGCTATCAGGATGAAGCCGTTGCCTGGCGCGAGTGGCTGCTGCGAGCTGTGGCGGGGTCGCCCGAAGATCTGCAAATTCTGTACGGAGTAACCGGGGTCCGGCGGCTTGATGAGTATGAGATTCCCTGGCTTCCTGGATATCAAGGTGCGGCGCCGGTGCGCGTCGGCAATGCCGCATCAAGACAATTTCAGCTCGATGTCTATGGCGAGGTCATGGATACGTTGCATCTGGCGCGGGGTGCCGGCCTGAAGCCGGATCCGGCAATTTGGGGCTTTCTGGTCGTGTTGCTTCGATTTCTCGAGTTGCACTGGCAACAACCAGACGAGGGCCTGTGGGAGGTACGGGGTCCGCGCCGTCATTTCACTCACTCAAAAGTGATGGCCTGGGTGGCCTTTGATCGGGCGATCAAGGACGCGCAGGCGGACGGACTTGACGCGCCTATCGAGCAGTGGCGTCAGGTGCGCGATGCGATACACGCGCAAGTCTGTGAAAGGGGCTTTGATGCGCGCAGCAATACGTTCGTGCAGGCCTATGACTCGCCTCATCTTGATGCGAGTCTGCTGTTGATTCCCCAGGTGGGCTTTCTGCCGGCGGATGACCCACGAGTTCGGGGCACGATCGAGGCAATTGAGCGCCATCTGGTCATCAATGGCCTGGTATTGCGCTATTCAACCGAACCGGATGTGGACGCGCTGCCGGCGGGGGAGGGGACATTTCTGCCCTGCTCGTTCTGGCTCGCCGACAGTTATGTCCTGACGGGAAGGCGCGCTGAAGGCGAGGCGTTGTTTGAGCGCCTGGTTGCATTGAGCAACGATGTGGGTCTGTTGGCGGAAGAGTACGACCCACGCGGGCGACGTATGCTCGGAAACTTTCCGCAGGCCCTGACGCATATGGCATTGGTGAATACCGCGCGGCTCTTATCGATACCCGTGCAGCAGACCAAGGAGGCCAGCGCACGAGGCGAACGCCCCGCCGCGGCTACTCGAAGTATCGGTAACTGAAATGGAGGTGTCTCGACCTTGAATAGCGGCAGGAGCCTAACTGGAGCGGCCCCGTTATCGCGGACGGTATTCCGTCTCACGTAATTGATCGATCTTGCTCTTCGTTTCCTCTGGGAGCATTCCGACATACTGTCCTCAGTCTGCTTAATTGCTGTCCTGACCTGCCCCCAAATTCAGTGCCGGGTATAAGTTCGTAAAGTCCTGGCCCAGGAGCGATCGCTTCATGTGGACATACATGAGCGTCTGGGACATCGTGAATTCATGCTGGACATTTCCGTCCGACATAGCACCTTAAGGTGCCGCGTCCTCCGATTGCTGACCGCCGAGTCGGATGTATGTGCCACGGACGCGTGTTATGGTGCTTTTAATGCCGATGAGCGAGTGTCTTGTGGGCGAAAGGACGAAAAGTCGAGTTCGAGAGGGGAACTCCCAAGCGCACGGGGCGATTTGGGACGGAAAGGGCACGAATTTCACCCTGTACTCGGCGAACGCCACCAAGGTTGAGGTGTGCCTCTTCGATTCAGCGGGCGGCAGTGAGCTGGAACGACTCGCGTTGCCTGAATACACGGATCAAATATGGCATGGATACATACCCGATGTCGGTCCTAGTACGGTCTATGGTTTACGCGTACATGGGCCGTACGAACCGGAGGCCGGGCACCGGTTCAATCCTAACAAGCTCGTCTTAGATCCCTACGCTCGGGCTCACATCGGCGAGATCAGGTGGGCACCGGAATGTTTTGGGTACACGATCGGCGCCAAGGGTGATGATCTGAGCTTTGATGAACGCGACAGCGCACCCTTCGTGCCCAAATGCGTGGTGGTGGACCCGAACTTTGATTGGCAAGGCCAGCCGCGCTCGCGCGGCGTGTCATGGGATCAGACCATCATTTATGAGGCGCATGTGCGCGGCTTTACCAAGCTGCATCCAGCCGTGCCGCCCAAACAACGCGGTACGTATAGGGGACTAGCCTGTCTATTCCACACAAGTCTTGAGCGCTGCGCAGTCAGGCTGAGTGCCGCGTAGGGGGCGCTGGACACAGCGGCGGACATTTGGTAGGCTTGTGTTCGTCGCGACGTGCGACGAAGGGTAGCGGGCTGCTTGGCGAAGACAGCGCGATGCGAGGATCCCGAGGTGCAGGCTATCATCGAGGCCGGCACGGCGTCGGTGGAGTGGGTGTGCGAAGAGTTCGCCGGTGTCGACCTGTCGGACAAACGCTTGGACCGTCGCTTGATCAAGACCGCCGAACAGCTGGTGAGCTCCCCGGCCTCGCCGATCAATGAAGCCTGTGGGGATTGGGCGAGCACGCAAGGCGCGTATCGTCTGTTTGACAACGGTAATGCGAGCTGCGAGGCCATTCTCGAGCCGCATATCCAAGCGACGCTCAAGCGCATGGCGGGTGTCGGCGGACCGGTGTTGGTCATGCAGGACACGGTGTTCTTCTCCTACGGCCAGCATCCGAAGACGCGCGGTTTGGGGCCGATCGGCAACAGCAATAGCGAGCATGAGCGCGGGCTGATCATGCATAACGCGCTGGCCTTTACGGCCGCGGGCGTGCCACTGGGTCTGTTGAGTCAGACTACCTGGGCGCGCCAGGAGGTTCCCGAGGAAGGCTATCAGGAAAACATCCTGCGCCTGCAGTGCACCGCGATCGAGGAGAAGGAAAGCTCCAAGTGGCTTCAAGCGCTGCACGAGACGGTTGGGCGCGCGCCGCGCGGTGTGCAGGTCATCACGGTGGCCGATCGGGAATCGGATTTCTTCGAATTTTTCACGCAAGCCGAGGAACAGCGGGCGCGCTTTCTCATCCGTGCGCGCACCGATCGCATGCTCGTACCCGAAGAGAGCGCAGGCTTCGAGAGCATTCTGGAAGCATACGCCAGCGCCGATGTGCTCGGCACCCTGACAGTGAAGATTCCCGGCAACGGCAAGCGCAAGGCCCGTACGGCGCAGGTTGAAGTGCGCGTGGCGCCGGTCACGATCAAACCCCCGCAACGGCGCGGGGCCGCCAAGGCATCGGGTTCGACGGAGCCGATCAGCGTGAACGTGATAGGGGCCACGGAGAGCGCCCCGCCTGAGGGGCAGGCTGCGATCAGCTGGGTGTTGCTCACGAACCTGCCCGTCCCGGACTTCGACTGTGCAGCCGAGAAGGTTCAGTGGTATGCAAAACGCTGGGGCATTGGCGTGTCCAGAGAAGGACACGTCTTCAAGTCGGTGAAAGTCCGACCGAGGTCAAAAGACTCAGGCCTCGTAGCATGGGAGGCACCGTTGCGTGAGAGCAAGACGGTGGAGCCCTCCGACAACATACTCTCGCAAGGAGTGTGCGCAAAGCACCCGGTTGTAAGTCGAATGAACGCAGAAGTAGCCTCGTTACACGCTTTTCCGGTGGCTGAGACTGTCGATATCGCGCGAAAGCAACAAGTGCCGACCGAAACGAGTCCGATGCGGAGGCACTCACCGGCGGGGTATCAGCGACGACAGGGTGCGAATGAAGACGTGGAAACTGGAGAAGCCCTCGATGTCCGGGGAAGAAATCTCCTCGAGGAGACCTGAGCCATAACCGTGAGTGGGAAAGGTGCAGGTAGACATCAGGGTGGCGGATCGGGTCGCGGTACTGATGATGGGCGTGCAGCAAAACGCGCCCGGAGGGATGGGCCCGGACCGGTGAGTATTCCGTTGATCAAGGTGAGGCAGGGGTGAGATGACAAAGGCACCCAGTGATCTGCAGGATCTGC
>CABDXQ010000254.1_pt1 | contig 8826 bp, 9 predicted proteins | sample 3131801 | NCBI WGS metagenome assembly CABDXQ01 (sample SAMEA5534335, study PRJEB31848) | metagenome | biome: tundra; feature: field; material: soil | place: USA | collected 2013-05 | depth 0.15 m
GATATAAATGTTAAATATCTGATAGTTAAAATGTTTTAGTAAACCTAATTCTACCATTCGCTGCCGGCACGTTGCGGGCGCTGCGAGGCCGCTGGGCCCGATGTGCCCTGTCCACCACCGCGACGCCATGGTCCTACACACTCGCGGTCCTCAACCCAAGCCCCCCAGCAATGGCACAAACGAGACCGCACCGAGTACCCGTCGCTCGATCCCCTGCTCACGGCGCGTAAGTCGCACCAGTTGCTGTTCACCCTCAGGGCCAACCGGCACGATCAGCCGGCCACCGACGGCCAGTTGCGTGGTGAGCGCCTCCGGGATCGTCAATGGCGCGGCTGCCACCAGGATGCCGTCGAACGGCGCCTGCGTCCTCCAGCCCTTCGTGCCATCGCCATGGCGGAAGCGCACGTTCCGGATCTGCAACTCCGTGCAGCGCTCGCGAGCGCGCTTCTGCAACGCCTCAATGCGTTCGATCGTGTAGATGCGACCGACCAATGGCGCGAGCACGGCGGTTTGATAACCACTGCCGGTGCCGATCTCGAGCACCTTGGGCAGTGGCCCGCCCTCCAGCAGCGCTTCAGTCATGCGCGCGACGATATAGGGCTGAGAGATGGTCTGACCAAAACCGATCGGCAGCGCCGTGTCTTCGTAGGCACGGCTCGCGAGCGCCTCGTCGACAAAGATGTGCCGCGGCAGATTACGGATACGGTCAAGCACGGCGAGATTGGCGATGCCCTGCTCGCGCAGCCGCTGCACCAGGCGATCGCGGGTGCGCGCCGAAGTCATGCCGATGCCAGCGAATCGCGTATCGTTCATCGCCGCTCGCTCATAGCGCTTCGAGCCAGCGTCCGACCTCGGGTAGCGCTGCATGACGCGTGAAGTCGATCGACAGCGGACTCACCGATACAAAGCCGTCCGCCACCGCCAGAAAATCCGTGCCCTCACCCGCATCATGGCCGGCGCCGGCCGGCCCGATCCAATACACCGCATTGCCCTTCGGATCGCGCGCTGGAATCACCGCCTCCGAGCGATGCCGGAAACCCAGTCGCGTGCTGCGATAGCCCGACAGTGACTCGTACGGCCGGTCCGGCACATTGACGTTGAGGATCAGCGTCGGGTCGAGCGGCCGCTGCAGCAAGGCGGCCACCAGCGAGTGCGCCACGCGCGCCGCCGTATCGAAGCAGCGCGCCCCCCCCGGTGCCGTGCAGAGCGAGACGGCGAGGGTGGGCAGGCCGAGAAAACGCCCCTCGATCGCCGCGGCGACCGTGCCCGAATACAGCACATCGTCGCCGAGGTTGGCGCCATCATTGATGCCCGAGGCGACCATGTCGAACCCGGCATCGAGAGCCCCAGAGATCGCCAGATGCACGCAGTCGGTCGGTGTTCCGGCCACGAAGTAAACGCCGGGCTCGGCCTGAAACAGCCGCAACGGCACGTCCAGAGTCAGGGAGTTGCCGGCGCCGCTGCGATTGCGATCGGGCGCCACGACCGTCACGTCGGCCAGCGTCGCGAGCGCCTCGCGCAGCCGCGCAACGCCCTCGGCGCGATAGCCGTCATCGTTGCTGACAAGTATTTTCACGGACAAACGACGGGCGGTCCCTTAGGAGATCAGGCAGGTGCGGCTGGCACGAAGCGCGCCAATATACTTCAATGCCTGCCCGGGGAGGAGCCATGAACGGCAACGACGAGGACGAGGATGAGGCCGAAGTCTTCCGGCGCGCGATGCAGGACGTGCGGCCGCTCAAGCTCGTGCGCCGGGCCGAGAGCAGCGCGCGGCCGCCGCGGGCGCGGGCGCGCTTTGCGCGCGCCGAGCGGGCTGCCGTCCTGACAGAGAGCCTGCTCGCCCCTGGGCCGTTCATCGAGGTGCAGCCGGGCGAGGAGTTGCTGTATCGCCGCCCGGGCGTGCCGGAAACCGTACTGCGACGGCTGCGTCGCGGCAGCTACCGCGTCGAGGCCGAGCTCGATCTGCACGGCTTGACGGGCACGGAAGGCGCCGCGCAGCTCGCACAGTTTCTGCAGCATGCGCGCGGCCGCGGCCTGCAGTGCGTGCGCATCATTCACGGCAAAGGCCTGCGCTCGGGTAACCGCGGTCCGGTGCTCAAGAATACGGTCAATACCTTGTTGCGCCGCGCCGACCCGGTGCTCGCGTTCGCCTCGGCGCGTCCAGCCGCGGGCGGCACCGGAGCAACCCTGGTGCTGCTGCAGCGGGCAGCGAGCCCGCGCGATTAGGGCCGCAGCTCGATCAACACGCTGGCCATTGCCGCTAGTCCCTCATTGCGGCCCAGGAAGCCCAGATGCTCGGGCGTCGTCGCCTTGATGTTCACGCATGAGATCTCCACTTGCAGCAGCGCGGCAACGCTGTGGCGCATAGGATCGCGCCAGGGCGATATCTTCGGCGACTGCGCCAGCAGCGTGAGATCGGCGTTGACGATGTGGTAATGCGTTCGCGCCAACAGCTCGCGTGCGTGCACCACGAAACGAGCGCTATCCGCGCCCCGCCACTGCGGATCGCTGTCGGGGAAATGCATGCCGATATCGCCCAGGCCGGCAGCGCCCAACAATGCATCGACCAGCGCGTGCAGCAGCACATCGCCATCCGAGTGCGCCACGATGCCGTGGGTGTGCGGCACGCGTACGCCTGCGAGGACCAGGCTCTCGCCGGGACCGAAGGCGTGGATATCGAACCCCGAACCGACTTTGATCGTCATCTCAAGTGTCCTCGCGCGCACGCAGAATGGCCTGTGCCAGCAACAGATCCGCGGCGCTGGTGACTTTGATATTGGCGTCGCGAGCTTCGATCAATCGCGCCGATACCCCCTGCCATTCCATCGCCTGCGCCTCATCGGTGGGCGTGCGCCCGAGCGCGCGCGCCTGCTCGAGCGCCGCGCGCAGCGGCCCATGGTGAAACATCTGCGGCGTCTGGGCCAGCCACAACGACTCGCGTGAAAGCGTCGCCGCACAGCGTGCAGGCTCGCCCGGCGAGCCGGGCTGCGCCTGCTTGACTGTGTCGGCGACCGGTATCGCGAGCAGCGCTCCCTGCGCGGTATCGACCGCGCCGGCCAGCAGACGCGCCAGATCCGCGGCACTCAGACACGGACGTGCCGCGTCATGCACCAGCACCCAGTCCTCGGGCGCGGCGTGCGCGGCGAGCGCGGCGAGCCCATTGATGACCGAGTGCGCGCGCGTAAGTCCGCCGTCGATGAGTTCAAAGCGCGGCGGCACGCGCGCGGCGAGCTCCGCGCGCCGCGGCTCACTCGGCGCCAGCACGATGGCGCCGCCGAGGCACTGTGCATCATCGGCAAAGGGCTGCAGCGCGAGCTCGAGCACCGTGCGCTGACTTAAGGATGCAAATTGCTTGGCGCCGCCGAAGCGCCGGCCGGCCCCGGCCGCGGGCATCACCAGCCAATACCGCATCGGCCAATACCGCGCGCGTTAGTGCGCCGCGACCGTGCGCTGCGCCGGTGCGGCGGGGGCCGCAGCGGGTGCGGACGCCGGGCCGCCCACGGGGGATTTTTGCGGCACCACCTGGAAGAAGGTTTCGTTGCCGGCGACCATTCCCAGATCGCTGCGGGCCCGCTCCTCGAGTGCCGCATAACCCTGCTTGAGGTCATGCACTTCGGCCGCCAGCTGGCGATTGCGCTCGGACAGGCGTGCGTTCTCGGATTGCTGTACGGCCACCGCCGAGCTCAGGCGCCAGACCTCGCGCACGCCGTCGCTGGACATCCATAGCCGGTACTGCAACAGCAGCAACGCGGCAAACAAGGAGGCGGCAAGCCATTTCATGACGGCGCTAGCGTATCACCTTGACCGGAAAGGCATCGCGCCCGGCGTAACGCGGCTTACCGCCGAGCAACTCCTCGATGCGCAACAGCTGATTGTATTTCGCGGTGCGATCCGAGCGCGACATCGAGCCGGTCTTGATCTGTGTCGCCGCGGTGGCAACCGCGATGTCGGCGATGGTCGTATCCTCGGTCTCCCCGGAGCGGTGCGAGATGATCGAGGCGTAGTGCGCCTGCTCAGCCATGGCGATGGCCGCCAAGGTCTCGGTCAGCGTGCCAATCTGGTTGGGCTTGATCAGGATGGCATTGGCGACGCCGCGCGCGATGCCTTCGGCCAGGATGCGCGTATTGGTCACGAACAGATCGTCGCCGACCAGCTGCACCTTGCGTCCCAGTGCCGCGCTCAGCAGTGACCAGCCCGCCCAGTCGCCCTCGCTCATGCCGTCCTCGACCGTGATGATCGGATACTTGGCCACCAGATCGGACAGGTACTGCGTGAACTCCGCCGGCGTGAAGCTGCGGTGCTCGGCCTCCAATTCGTACTTACCGTTGCGAAAGAACTCCGAGCTGGCAACGTCCAGCCCAAGATACACGTCGCGGCCTGCCTTATAGCCGGCGGTTTCGACCGCTTCGAGGATGGTCTGCAGCGCCGCCTCGTTCGAGGGCAGGTCGGGCGCAAAGCCGCCCTCATCGCCCACCGCAGTGCTCAGACCCCTGGCATTCAATATCTTCTTGAGCGTGTGGAAAATCTCGGAGCCATAGCGCAGCGCTTCGCGCAAGCTCGGCGCGCCCACCGGCAGGATCATGAATTCCTGAATGTCCAGGCTATTATTGGCGTGCGCGCCGCCGTTGATAATGTTCATCTGCGGTACGGGCATGACCGGCTCGCGTGTGCCGAGCAGGTGCTTGAACAATGGCAGACCGGCATCGCGCGCCGCCGCGTGGGCATTGGCCAGCGACACTGCCAGGATGGCGTTGGCCCCGAGCTGGCTCTTGGTCTCCGTGCCATCGAGTTCCATCATGCGGGCATCGATCCCGGCCTGATCGATCGATTCTTTACCGATCAACACCTCGCGCAGCAGCGTGTTGACGTTGTCGACCGCCCGCGTCACGCCCTTGCCCAGGTAGCGCTTGGGATCCCCATCCCGCAGCTCCACCGCCTCGCGCGTGCCGGTGGAGGCTCCAGAGGGCACCGCCGCGCGCCCGTGGGTGCCGGACGTGAGTATGACGTCCGCTTCGACGGTCGGGTTACCGCGCGAATCGATGATCTCGCGCGCATGAATCTCGGCGATAAGGCTCATAGCGATGATTCCTCGAACGGACGTGATTTACTGATCGCGTCGAGCTGCTGCAAGGTCGCAAGCAGGCTTGCCATGCGATCGAGCGGCCAGGCATTGGGGCCATCCGACAGCGCCTCCTGCGGGCGCGGATGCGTTTCCATGAAGATCCCGGCAATGCCGGCCGCGACCGCCGCGCGCGCCAGCACCGGCACGAATTCGCGTTGGCCGCCCGAGGCGTTGCCCTGGGCGCCGGGCAGCTGCACCGAGTGCGTGGCATCGAATACCACCGGACAGCCGGTCGAACGCATTACCGACAGTGCGCGCATGTCGGTGATCAGGTTGTTGTAGCCGAAGCTGAAGCCGCGCTCGCAGACCATCACCTGCTCATTGCCGGTCGAGCGCGCCTTGTCGACCACGTTCTGCATTTCCCACGGCGAGAGGAACTGGCCCTTCTTGATGTTCACGGGCCGGCCCGCGGCGGCGACCCTCACGATGAAATCGGTCTGGCGGCACAGAAAGGCCGGGGTCTGCAGCACATCGACCACCGCAGCCACCTCCTCGATCGGCGTGTTCTCGTGCACATCGGTCAGCACCGGCAGCTTGAACAGGCGCTGCACCGACTGCAGGACCTTGAGGCCCGCCTGGAGCCCGTGTCCGCGAAAGCTCGCACGCGAGGAGCGGTTGGCCTTGTCGAACGAGGCCTTGAAGATCAGCGGCATGCCGATCGCCGAGGTGATCTGCGCGAGCCGGCCTGCCACCTCCTGCACCAGCGCCTCGGACTCGATGACGCACGGACCTGCGATCAGGAACAGTGGCCGGTCGAGCCCGACCTCGAAACCGGCCAGTTTCATGCGCCGGCCGCAGCCGGCAGCTGTGAGGCGCGATAGGCGCGCGCGGCGCGAACGAAGCCCGTGAACAGCGGATGCCCGTCGCGCGGCGTGGAAGTGAATTCAGGGTGGAATTGCGTCGCCACGAACCAGGGATGGCCCGGCAGCTCGACGATCTCGACCAGCCCGTCCTGCGAGAAACCCGAAAACTTGAGCCCGGCGCGCGCGTAGGCTTCGAGGTAGTTGTTGTTGAATTCGTAGCGATGCCGATGGCGCTCGGCGATCAGGTCGCGGCCATAGAGCTCACGGGCCAGCGTGCCGGGCTGCAGATGCACATCCTGCGCGCCCAATCGCATGGTGCCGCCGAGGTGCGAGCTCTCATCGCGCGTCTGCACACCGAGGGCGCGGTCCTGCCATTCGGTGATCAGGGCGATGACCCGATGCGGCGTGGCGCGGTTGAATTCGGTACTGTGGGCCTCGGGCAGCTTCAGCGCATGCCGTCCGTATTCGACGATTGCGAGCTGCATCCCCAGGCAGATACCGAGATAAGGCACGCCGTGCTCGCGCGCGAAGCGCACCGCCTGGATCTTGCCCTCGATGCCGCGCTCGCCGAATCCTCCGGGTACCAGGATCGCATCCATGCCGGCCAGGCAGTCCGTGCCCTCGCTCTCGATATCGGTCGACTCGATGTAGTGCAGCTTCACGCGCGTGCGCGTCTTGAGGCCGCCGTGCATCAGCGCCTCATTGAGCGAGATGTACGAATCGCGGATCTGCACGTATTTGCCGACCATCGCAATGTCGATCTGGCCGTCGGGATTGGTCTTGGCGCTGGCCACCTGCCGCCAGGCCGTCAGATCGGCGGGCGGCGCTTCCAGCCGCAGCTTGTCGACCACGATGTCATCGAGCGCCTGCTCATGCAGCAGCAGCGGAATCTTGTAGATGTCGTCCGAATCGACCGCGGAGATCACGGCGCGCTCCTCGACACTGGTGAACAGGGCGATCTTGCGCCGCTGCTCATCCGGCAGCGTCTCGCGGCAGCGGCACAGCAGCACGTCGGGCTGGATGCCGATCGAGCGCAGCTCCTTGACCGAATGCTGCGTGGGCTTGGTCTTGATCTCACCCGACCCACCTACGATCGGCACCAGCGTCAGGTGGATATAGATGACCTGGCTGCGACCGAGCTCCACGCCCAACTGCCGGATCGCCTCGAGAAACGGTAGCGACTCGATATCGCCCACCGTGCCGCCGATCTCGACCATGCAGACATCGGCGTCAGCCGCGCCCAGCATGATGCTGCGCTTGATCTCATCGGTGATGTGCGGAATCACCTGCACCGTCGCGCCGAGATAATCCCCGCGCCGTTCTTTTGCGATCACGCGCTCGTAGATGCGGCCGGTGGTGAAATTGCTGTTGCGACCGGTGGTGGTGCGCACGAAGCGTTCGTAGTGCCCAAGATCCAGATCGGTTTCGGTGCCGTCGGCGGTGACGAACACTTCGCCATGCTGGAACGGGCTCATCGTGCCGGGATCGACGTTGATGTAGGGATCGAGCTTGACCATCGCGACGCGCAAGCCGCGCGCCTCGAGTATCGCGCCCAGAGATGCGGCGGCAATGCCTTTCCCCAATGAGGAAACGACGCCGCCGGTGACGAAAACGAATCGGGCCATCGAGCAGACCGCCGCCTAAAAAGGAGTCAGTGACGACGGGCCGTCAGGGTAGCAAATCGCTCGCAGCGTCTCAATCGCCACGCGCAGCCTTAAGCGGCCCCGGCCGCGCTGCGCCGCCAGCGAAACCTCCCGCGCGGGACCGGAGCTCGACTATCGGCGCGGTACGCGGCATCGACCCACAGATCCGCGACCGCGACGATGCGTCCGCGGTCGCGCAGCAACGGTACGGCTCCCCGCTCCCACGGCGCGATGCCTTGCGACTGCAGCAGATCCTTGAGCGCCACGTGGCCATGAGCCCCGCGCAGCCGCTCGCCTCCCTGTCGGAAATCCACGCGCAACGGACACGGCAGCGCGGCCAGATCCACATCGCCGTGCCGGTCGGCGATCAAACCGAGCGCTGAGCCGCTGCCCAGCGGTACCCAGGGCCGGCCCTGCCAGTTCCAGCCCTCGATCGAAGCCTGCTCACCGGCTGCAGGCTGCGCCAGCGCGAGCAGCTGATCGCCATGACGGCGCAATTCCCCGCCGCGCCACTGCACGCGCGGCAGCGCATCCGGCCTGGCCTCGAGCATCGGTCCGGCAATCTCGCGCAGCCGCCGGTGATCCGGGGCGGAGAGGCCCTGCGCCGCGATCCAGCAACGCAGCACGTTGCGCCGCTCCGGCAACGACATGCCCCGCAGCACGCTGATGCGCAGTGCGGCACCATCGGCAGCCAGCGACGCGCCGTGGCGGGCCGCGCGCTCGAGCAAGCCTTGCGCTTCGGCCAGATGCGAGGCACTTCGGCTCACCGTCGCCGCCACGGCGGGCCAGCGCTCTCGCAGCCGCGGCACCACCTGGCGGCGTAGATAATTGCGATCGAAGCGCTCATCGAGATTGCTCAGATCCTCGGTCCACTTGAGGCGGCGCGCGCGGGCGAACTGTTCAAGCTGCGCACGCGATACCGGCAGCAGCGGGCGCAGCAGCAACGTGTGCGCGATCGCGGTGCTCGAGCTCATCCCCGACAAGCCGCGCACGCCGCTACCGCGCAGCAGGGCCAGCAGCATCGTCTCGAGCTGGTCCTCCTGATGGTGCGCCGTGAGCAGCAATTCCCTGGCCGTGAGTCGGCCGATCAGGGCCCCATAGCGCTGCTCGCGTGCGATCGCTTCGAGCGACTCGCCGCGCCGGCGCTCGATGCGCAGCCTTAAGGTCTCGCAGGGCACGCGCAACGTGCGCGCCTGCGCGCGGGCGGCCGCGGCCCAGAGGCGCGAATCCGAATGCAAACCATGATCGACGTGCAATG
>CABDXQ010000255.1_pt1 | contig 8813 bp, 10 predicted proteins | sample 3131801 | NCBI WGS metagenome assembly CABDXQ01 (sample SAMEA5534335, study PRJEB31848) | metagenome | biome: tundra; feature: field; material: soil | place: USA | collected 2013-05 | depth 0.15 m
TTGGATACCCGAACACTGCCTTCAGCGAGGCGAGCGCGCGGCCGCCATAGTCGACGGACCGCGCTTGCTTCGCGCGCTCTCCGGCTTGGCGCAGAAGCTCAAGGATCTCCTGCGTGAACAGAAACGGCGTCTCGCGATAACACAACCGGAGCATCTCCAACCGCGATTCGACCGACCCCGCAGGAAGAGCGACCAGTGATCGCGCCTCGGCCAGCAATTGGTCAGGTGAATCGTAGTTGGCGTCGGGCATTCTGAGATCGTGCCATAACCTCATGGGCTCAATTCATTTGATTTTCGCGCTGGACCGAGCCAATTCACTGCGGGGCGTCCCTAGAGGCGCGCCATTCGCGATTGTGATTGAGTAGAATTTCTCACTCCTGTCCCGCTGCCGGGGCCTACCCGTTCTGTCGGCGTCCACCAGCTCGATACGCGGCAGCAGCGCGCGCATTGTCGTCACCTTGCTTTCGTCCTTCAGGCTGCGAATCGTGCCGGGAACGCGAAACCCGTTGCGAAACTGCTCAAGAACGGATATTATTGCACTAACTGCAAAGTTGCAATAAGTAAGCTTATGAGCGATCCGCGCTCAGTCGGTATGAACGCAACCGAGGGCCTGCGTGAGCGCAAGCGACGCCAAACTCGGGCGCGGATCGCTGAGGTGGCTATGGAGTTGTTTCTCAAGCGAGGATTCGACGCCACCACGGTCGACGATATCGCCGCATCAGCGGACGTCTCCAAACGCAGCTTTTTCGACTATTTCCCGACTAAAGAGGGCGTCGTCGCCGCATGGCAGGACGACTTCGGCACGGCGCTGGCAGCAGCTGTTCGTGCGCGCCCGCGCGCTGAGCCTTTGGCCAGAGTGCTCGAAGAGGCTATGACTTCCGCAATCGTCGGCGCGGCGCATCCTCGAGCCATCGCCATCGATCAGCTTATTTGCGACACGCCAGCGCTGAGTGCGCGCGATCACCTGAAATACGCCGAACTCGAGGAGACTCTTGGCGGCGCACTTGCCGAGCGGGTGAGCGGGGACGCCGGCCAGTTGCGTGCCCAGTTGCTTGCGATGATTGCGATCGGCGGTTTGCGGGTCGGCAGTGCCGCATGGCGAGCGCAGGGGCGAACCGGCACCACAGAGGCGCGCACTCGGAATCTCTTCGGAGCAGTCTGGGCCGAACTCCGCGGATTCGGCGGGCCGGCAGATGAGCGAGATAAGCGTGGCGAACGCCGTTAGCACAGGCGAAGCGTTCTCGATCTCATCACCCAGCTACCATCGAAATTCGGTCGATAGCTCGAAAACGGCTTGCAAGGGCGATTGCGTGATTGGACTGTCACCGGCACTTCCGAGCAGGCGGTTCATCGCGAGATCCGCATTGATCAACCATTTGTGCGTGACGAACCGGGTAGCGCTGAAGCCCAGTCCTACGGCGTTCGCACCGCCATCAGCATTGTAGCGCGCATATCCGGAGGCCAGCGCTTGGCTCGTGGACACACCGAACCTGTTCTGCATGTACGGGCGATTGGCAAACGTGAACGACGGGCCGGCAAGCATAGCGAAAGTTTCCGAGCTCCCGGGCAGCGGCATAAAAGCCTCCAGATCTCCAATCAGCCCGTCAGCACCACCACCAACTAGTTGGCGAACATCCGCCCGCAATTCAAGTGGGAACTCTTTTGAGATCACGTAGGCTCCGAACAGCTTGATGGCCGGTGACCGTGGGATATCACCCAGGCCGTGCAGATGAGTTTGCTCGTCCGAGACACGGCGACCAAGATCGTAGCCGATCGCGATTCCAACGCGGTAATTTGCCCCGCGTACGATGTTCACGCCGATGCCTTCTCCCACGGAGGCGAAAGCGATGTCACGGTATCGAATGTCGATCACAGGACCGGCTTGTAGGTGGTACGCCCGTGCGCCGTCGTACGCAGGCTCTGCCACAACCGCTGCGCCCAGCACGAAGCGCCATTCCGGTACATTTGGCTCGAATAGCCTTTCCAGCATAATGCCGCCCGGATACTGCCATTCCTGCAGCGGCGACGGCGTTTGGGACGATGCCATCCGGGGGACACATGCACACAGCATGCAGGCCAGATACGCAAGTCGGCGCGAAACGAGCGCTGTTCTGAAGAAAAGACCGTTCATATTGCTCTCACCGCGGCACTTGGCTAGAAAACTACTGACATACCTCTTATCATGACACAATATTATCCCTGCTTCGCGTTGCCAGTTGCCGCTCAATGCGTTGCGCTTCTCGGGCGTCGTCCGCTATTGCGGAGCTTCAACGCTCGGGATGCCTCGCCGGATATCCGCCGAAAAGCTCTCGCTACGATCAGCCCCCTTAGCTCGTTCGGTGATGCGTCCGCGTGCCCGGAGATCTTCGAACGTATAGTGCGGCGCAAGGCCACCGATTTTGTAGACGTATTGTGGGAGGTAGCCCGATAGCAGCAGACGGTAGTCCAACGGAAGATAGCCGACGATGCGCTTCATGATGTGGTAGACCAGCGTTGTACAGTTTGCGGTGACTGTGTTGTAGAAGCGAGGTGTACGGACGAGACTGTTCGCCTGGTCAATGTAGGCGAGGAACAATGAGCGCATCGCCGATATCGGCATTTTGATGCGGTATAGATAATCGTCCTCGCCACGCACGTTGGTTCGAACCCGGATCACGTCACGTTCGTCGGCAGCGATTATGCTGAGTTCGAACTCTTTGAAAAAACCGCCGATCTCCGAGAAGCTTTGGCCCTGCTGACGGCGGATTTCTACAGAGAACGCGACGTGGTCGGCACCGTCGAAGCCGAAAGAGACCAACATGTGCGCGATCGCCGGGCCGGACCAGTACGACATGATCATGTCGACTGAACTGAGGTGATCTAGCTCATAGCGGCGCGTTTCCCAGCGCTGCGTATAATCGCTGTCGCTGCGCCATTCGAAATTGCGCAGGTTGTGCAGCGTGACGCGATTGCCGTCGACCGTGCCCGTCGTCATCTGTGCCACATCATCCGCCCAAATGAAGTCGTTCGACGGTCGGAGTTGGTGCCACCAGACCAGCAAAACAGCAAACGCCCCAGCAAATCCCACTAGACCGAGTGCGGTCCGTCCTCGCCACAGCGCCATGAGCATCGCAAAGCTGAAAACCGCCCACAACGCTACGCCCAGGGTCTTGAGCGCGTGCCCGCCTGGCACTTGATACCACAGGGCGAAGGCGCCCCAGATTGCGGGAAACCCAACGACCAGTGTCGCCAGCACTCTTGTAGCAATGCGCAGAAAGCGCGCAACGCGTGCATTCAAGCGTCACCGTCCATCACTTGGCAGCGAATTGGGCTCTGCAGCATCCGCCAGCCCTCTGGCAGAAGGAATCGTGCCAGGATACGATTTATGAGACACCATGACGTTACAACTTATTGATTATTATTGGAATATCCTCGCACATTTTTGTACGAATCTGGGCCACTAAGCTGAATAACCGCTACGAATTCGAGGCGTCCGTCGCCGACAACACAAGGTCTCGGCTTTTCCTTAGCACGCCGATATTGAAAAGAACGTAGTAGCCGATCAATACGCCGAAAATCGCCAAGGTCAGCGGACTCTTCGGATACGCATCGAAAGGACTCTGGTTCGACTGTGACGCCGTGTACGGGTTCAGATAGACCGTCAGGAAGCGGAAAGCCACGCGACTGACGAACAATGCGGTGACGAACAGACCGATATAGGTATGCGGTGTATAGAAACGCCCCTGCGCTGTCACTTCGAACTTCGCGTGCTGTAAGCCGAAATACGCGAGCGTCGCGCCGCAGGCGATGCCGCCAATTAGCGCACCGAGCAATGCCATATCGGCCACCGAGCCAAACAACACCAGCGCGCCGGGCACGGCAAATACGCCGATGCGGACCTGCAAGCGACGGGCGTTCACCGGTTGACGCCCGAAGTCGCGCCGCGCGCGACGATAAATAGTCCAGACCACAACGATGCTCAGCAAGAATAGTGTAATCACCTTGAGATCCACGATTTCGTGTCCTTTTCAGTTGGACTTGTGGCGGCCTGCGTCCATTCGGGTCCGTCAGGCACTGTAATGACAAGGCCCTCTCGCATTAAGCGCCTAATAAGTACTATTTTCCCAGAGTCGCTCAGTGAGCCAGGAAGATCTCTAAGGACTCGCGTCACAATAACATAGTCAATATTATTTCGGCTTTTGCTTTGGTGAGAGGACATAGTTCCAATCACCGTGAAAAGCATCGTGCACGATATTCAGTGCAGCGAGCGCCGCGTTGCTGATTTTAATGCCGGTCGGATAGCTCCCGCGGTCCAGTTCAGCGCGTATTCGCAAACCTTCTTGAGTTCTCGTGTTACCAATCAACTTGATAATCACTTCATGACTCACCAGCGGTCGACCCCGCCAGTTCTGAGTCATATGGCAGAACATTCTGTGTTCAATCTTATTCCACTTGCTGGTGCCGGGTGGAAAATGACAGACGTGGATCGGCATCTGTAAACGCACCGACAAGGCTTGCAGCGCCACCTTCCACAATCGACAGCGGCTGCTATTGCTGCCACCGCCGTCTGCCGTGATCAACAGTTCCTTGGCTCTGGGATAGCGTGGAGCACCCATTTTTTTCCACCACCGGCCGATCGCTTGCACCGCGAACTGCGCCGTGTCGTGATCGATACCCACGCTCACCCAGCCCTCATTCTGGCTCAAATCATAGACGCCGTAGGGAGTGACCTTGCCCAACTCCTTATCCACGAAGTCATGTACCTTGACCTCTTCGGGTGCGCCCTGCGGTCGCCACTCGCGTCCGCCGTTCTTGAATTGGCCAACCAGCTCCTTTTTCTTCGCATCCACAGAGATCACCGGCTGACCGCGATGCTGAAACTCCTGCACGGTGGTATTGATATGCTCGAATTGCGCATTGCGATCCGGATGGGTTCCGCCCTCCTGCGTCTTGCGGTTACCCTGCAGGCTGTAGTGCGCCTCGTTCAACATTCGACCGACGCTTCGCGCACTCAGCGCGTGGCCCTGGCGCGTCAAGACTTCGGCTAAATGGCTCGTACTCAAACAGGTCCAACGTATCGGTGACATCGGATCTCCCCGCGTCATCGGATCAATCAACTGCTCCAACGCGGCGAACAACTGCGGGTCAGTTTCGCTCAACGTCTTGCGACCCCCGCCGGGGTGGCGAATACGGGCACTCACGGGGGCGCGCGGATTCTGCGCTCGCGCCGCCAACTCCGTTGACCCCTTCTCCACCGTGACGCGCGACATACCGATCGCCTTGCTCACCGCGCTCACCCCACCCCAGCCATACGCTTCCGCTTCACTCGCCGCCCACTGACGGCGCATGCGCTCATCCATCATCGGCGCCAAGCGTCGGTACTTCGATTTAATCTGTCGGATCGCCGAGACATTGCGCATCGTGCTCGGTTGTTTCTCATGCCCCTCAATAACTTGTATAAGTTATTGTGACGCGAGTGCTTACATCTATTGGCCACAGGCATTTCTCCGCATGTAGGCAAATTGGCGGCGGGGGAGTTGAATGGTTCGCTGCCGCCGCAATTCCGCTTTGGAAAATGGTTGTTGGGTAGAGCTGCCCATGGCGGGCCACTGCCTCCGCCGTCCCATGGACCGCACCGATACGTATTCCAGATGTTCGCGCTTAAGCAAGCACTCAGCGCCAACGTCAGCTTTGACAGAAAGGCGCTGCTGCGGGAAATGAATGGCAAGATATTTGCCCGCGGTCGCTTGACAGGACTATTCGAACGAAAATGACCGGAGCACACGTTTAGCTAATGGCGATTCTGGTCGACCTGCAGGTGGCCGCATTTAAGTCGGGAGGCGCCGGCCGCTAGTTTTCCCTCAATCGTTGCCACCTGCAGGTTAGGCGGGAACGGCGGGCAGCTTAGTTGGATCTACGCGTTGCAACGCAGCGAAACGCGCATAATATCTATTGAGTGACATTGCGGGTCCGACAAGCTTCGAAGCGACGTTGTCGCGTATGGACCGCCGTGACGCTCCCGCGTAAGTTCTCTTGAGCCATAGACAGTTGCAGTGCCGGGGATTTCTAGGTCAATCTGAGTTTACCTCATCAGTCCAGACCCTGAAGCTCTCAAGTATATTTGGGCCGAACGCCATGCTGATTGCGACATCGGCAGCGTCGCGCCCGCGAGCAATCAGTACGCGGCCGATCCGCCGCTGATTGTGGCGCGGATCGAATACATGCCAGGCGTCGCCGAGATAAACCTCCATCCAGCCAGAAAAATCCATTGGGGCTGGATCCCGTGGAACGCCGATATCGCCGAGATAGCCGGTGCAATACCGTGCCGGAATGTTCAGGCACCGGCAAAAGGCGATGGCCAGGTGCGCGAAATCCCGGCACACGCCCTGTCTTTCATTGAATGCTTGCGATGCGCTTTTTGACGGACGCGCGTACGCATATCCAAACTCCAAGTGCCGGTGTACGAAATCGCAAATGGCCTGTACGCGCGGCCAGCCCAGTGAGACGTGACCGAATTGCTGCCACGCAAAGGCGGAAAGAAAATCGGTATCGCAGTAGCGGCTGCCGAGCAGGTACACGAGCGTCTCTTCCGGAAGCGACTCAACCGCGTGCTGGCGCGCGTATGGGACGATCGGATCAGGCTCACCGGAGTCGCTGATAAGCGCGTCGGCCGTAAGCAGAATCCGACCGGGCGGCGCGAGGACACGAGTGCACCAGTTTCCGAAACCGTCGCGGTACATGCTCATCGGCACACGAGGCTCGGTGCGCAGAATGTCGGGCTGCTGGAGATCCGACGCGCGCGAGTAGTGAACGTTCAGGTTTAAGATCATCGGCGTCGCTTGGGCACACTGAAAGATCAACTCGTACCCTACTCTGATCTTCACGATAGGCCTCCTTTGGACCTTGGGGCTCATTTGCCACGAACCGTGGAGCACGCCTGCACGCAATTCTCGTTCGCCGGCACCTAGGTCGACACGCAGTAAGACCAGTTGGCTCCACGCTGTCGATCCCATTGGATGGATCAAAATCGACCCAGCCGCAGCCGGGCAGATAGACCTGGACCCAGACGTGTGCGTTGCCGCCGAGGGCATCGCCTTTGTTGTCGTGCGGGACATGTAAATAACCTGACACAAATCGTGCGGCCATGCCCAGCGAGCGCACCGCCTCGATCATGAGCATGGCCAGGTCGCAACAACTCCCGCATCCGATCTTGAGCGTATGGAGGGGGTGCTGAATCCCTTTCTCATGCTGGGCTACATGGATGAAGGTCTTTTGAATAGTCCAGGTCAGATTTACCAGCAGCGCATGCGTGTTGGGCGATCCATTCTTGGGCAAGAACCCGTGGAGCCACTGGTCGAGCTGGCGCGCGGGGTCCGGGGAGTACCGTTCGATTAAGTGGAAGAGATCCGGCATGTCCTCCGATCCGGAGCTGAACGGATAAGTGCCGGCAAACTCCTCGATTTCCGTCTCGACTATGTCGGCCGGGGAATGATCGAGACGAAGTGTGCTACCGAAGCGAAGCGTCTCGGCGCGGGCAGTAAAGCACGCAACGGCGACATGATTGCCCAAGGCATCCCGGATGCACCGAAGATCGGTCGGCGTAGGAGTAATCTCGCGCTTTGATTCGAGCAGCCTCTGGCCATGGCTTTCGCGCGGACGCAGCATCATCCGCTGCTCGCCGAAGCTAACCGGCCGCTTGTACCGATATGTGGTGATATGCCTGATGGAGAATATCGTCACTGCAACCCCGCGATTGACCTTTGCAGTGCATGCATTTTGTGTGCCAAAATTAAAACTGGCCACGTCAATAATGATCCCTGGCTTAACGGGGCCGCAGATGAATGGGGCGCGGCCTTCGGCAAAGCCCTGCTAGTCGCTTTGCTCACGGCCATTCCAACAGCGTTACCGGGCAGTATTGTTTCGCCGACTGGAGGCATGATCGGCACAGTGAAAATGCTGCTACCCAAAGAAAGGGTGCCTCCCAAGCCGTAGGAAGCGCCCTGAAGATCAGATCGGGCCACCGCCAAGAGCGTGCGAAAGAACCGTTGTATTACCCGCTGCCTTAATCGGCCCGTCGGAGCCAACTACGCATAATAATATAGCTTATGGCATCTCGTTCGTACTAGATACTGTCTTAGGTATAACGATCGGATCGTATCAAACCGCTACCCCATGGTTGCGCCTTAAATAAGCGTTGCACTTTGTTGAATTCCGCAATGTCGTCTTTAAAGATTGCAGTAACTCCCGCGAAGAGCCGCCAATCAGCCCCGCTCAAACATTATTTCAAGAGGGCTGCAGGGGAATTCGGCCATGTGGTCGCGTCGAATTCAAGGATCTTGCCAGATTGGCGCCTTTTTGATCGAGGATGAACACCCGCAAACCCGAGTCGGCGGCCTTTGTTATTGCCGCTGTAATGTGCGGATCCCAAATGCCGTATCCGATGATCATCAACCGCGTGTTGGGCCGCGACATATAGTGCTCGACTTGCTCGTAGTGGCCGGCCCCGTCGGGCGCCTTTCAGGAGTCCGTATCGCAGCAAGCTGTGTGAAGCTCGCACGCAACTCGGGCGGCAGCTCGTAACGTCTGGAGCGGAGCCGTGTCCGCTCGTTTTAACTACGCGCAATCCGGTAGTTACCGGGACGCCTTACCTTTACGACTTCTGCGAGCTTCCGCGGCCAGTGTGAAGCGCCAGTGCCGCCTCTTGTCGTTTTATCTCGTCGGCTTTGTGTCTTGCCTCGATCCATTCACCCAGCTTGCGCAGATCCTTCTTTCGAGCCGGAGGCTTCGGCATTAACGCGCCGCCGTAAGGGTCGAATCCCGATGCCAACTTGTTG